>ERZ1036407.1154-NODE-1154-length-11366-cov-3.640085_pt1 | contig 11366 bp, 10 predicted proteins | sample MGYA00514217_ERZ1036407 | MGnify/ENA primary metagenome ERZ1036407 (study PRJEB33795, sample SAMN09464943) | human gut metagenome | host: Homo sapiens | place: USA: Stanford, California | collected 2016-11 | study: EMG produced TPA metagenomics assembly of the... | reverse complement strand
TAACTCGTATTTTTCTTGTTGGAGCATCTTGTTTTCCAACGTTAGTTCATCTACCTTTTCCTGAAGTGCTTCTTTTTCCTTTCTTGTCAGCTGCAATGTCTCAAAATTATCTGTAATATCTGTTAAAAACATTCCTATTTGATTGATTCCTTTCTGCATCGGAACAACCGTATAATTGGCAAAAATCCGCAAAGGTCCGTTGATTTTATCAGAAATCAGAGAAATTCCCATCAAAAGCAGACATACACCTGAAAGGATTAAAAGCCAGTATTTACTTGCCAGACTATTTTGTTTTTTCTTTCTCATCGTATCCACCTGTCATTTTCCACTGACATCTCATAAGTCAGTTTGTGAAGATTTTTATTGTGTATGATTTTTTCAAGGCCTCTCACTGCACAAATTGCAGGCTGATTTGCCACAGTCACTTTCCATCCGCCGGCATGCGATAAATATTTGTCAAGACCTGAAAGCGATGCCATACCACCAGTCAAAAAGATTCCTTTTTGCTCAATTGCCTGTCGCACTTCCGGAGGAGTTCTTTTTAAAAGCGCCGTCATTTCCTTCACACAGTCTGACAGAGGCTCCCGAAGTGCCGTTTTCACTAACGTTCCGGGAATCTCCTTGTACTTTGGAAGGCCGGTTCCTAATTTTTTGCACGGAACTTGATAAATAGATTCCTGCCTGTTTGGAAACAGTCCTGCTTCTTTTCGAAGAAATTCTGCGGTTCGCCCGGAGATTAATATTTGGTACCGATTTTTAACCAGCTGAATGATCTCACGGTCTAAATGCATTCCACCAATCTTAAGCAGGCGGTTCAATACGATTCCTCCATAGGAAAGCACAGACAATTCCATCGTAGATGCCCCAAAATTAACTAAAAAAATCCCTGGTTCTCGCTCCACGGCAATTCCGGCACCAACTGCATCTGCAATGCCGCGTGCCACGATTCGCACCGATTTTGCTCTCGCAGTTGAATGAAGGACAAGGTCGCAGAATGCCCGCTTTTCCAGTTCCGTTACATCTGTCGGAACAGCAATCACATACTCGGACCCATAAGCAAATTGGTGCCCTCGTTTTAGAAGATTTTGTAATAAATATTGCATATCGGTGATTCCGGAAATCACGCCTTCCTTCATCGGAAATACAACGCGGATGTGATCGGGTGTTTTCCCATACATCTCATATGCCTCATCTCCGACTGCAAAAATTTCCTTTTCATCCGCAAATGCAATCGCATTTTTTTCACGCCAGATTGTTTTTTGTTTTTTATCATATACTTTGATCTCATAACTGCCAAGATCAAGACCATATATATTTCTAGACAACCGACATCGATTCCTCTCTAAATAAGTTCTTGTTCGGCAAAGCTGATATAACAATTGTTCCCAATAATAATATGGTCTAACAGTTCAATTCCAATCAGACTTCCTGCCTCTTTAATTCTTTTTGTAATCAGAAGATCTTCTCGGCTTGGTGTCGGATCCCCGCTTGGGTGATTATGAAGCAATATGATAGAAACAGCATTTTTCTGCAGTGCTTCAATGAACAATTCCCGCGGAGTCAATAAAGACGCGTTGACCGTCCCTTTTGAGATTGTCGTTTCACCGAGAAGCTTTGCCTTTGTATTTAACATCAAAAGCTTCATATGCTCCTGCGTACGATGACGCATATCCTCCATATAATACTCAGCAATGGAGGACGGAGTCCGAAAATCAAGTCCTTGGTACGCATCTGCTTTTGAGAGACGCTTTGCAAGCTCCGACAGGCACAGAATCTGAATAGCTTTAATCTTTCCAATTCCTTTGATCTGCATCAGTTGTTCCATCGTCCAGTGATGAATATTTAAAATTCCATCCTGCCAATAAACCGGATACAAAATCTTTCTGGCCAGTTCCAGCACGCTGTGTCCTTTTGTCCCTGTGCGCAGAAGAATCGCAAGCAATTCAACATCGGTCAGATTGCCTGCGCCATACTGTTCACATTTCTCGTAAGGACGTTCCTCTGATATAATTTCTCTTATGGTACAATTTTGATTCATGTGTTCTTTAGACTCTTGTGCTACAAGTAAAGATGCTATAATAAGCGGTATATAATAATAGATATCACAACTCCAAGAATACTTGCAATTGTAATTTTGATATTCAGGCCGAAAGTAATGACTAATAAGCCGAGATTCAGCACAATCGGATTGTCAAACCCAAATGTCTGGCCATATGACAGCCAGCTCAGTGCCGGCACTCCCTCTGCCAGCATACCTATAAACCCGCCAAGCACAATTCCTGCCAAAAGCAGTAAAAAAAGTGCCCACGTGTTTTTTCCTGCGTGTCCTTTCATCTTTACTCCACCTCTTCTTCTCACAAACTCTGTTTATTTTATCATACTTTAAAAAAAGTGTATATAGAAAAGACATTAATTTTTTGTGAAGATTGTTTGTCTTTCTATCTGAGTTCACCTGCCACAGCTTCTGCCATACGAATCCCATCCATTGCGGCGGAAGTGATTCCACCGGCATATCCGGCCCCTTCTCCACATGGATATAACCCTTTTACACTTCCTTCCATAGTAGAAGGATCCCTGGAAATTCTGACCGGAGAAGATGTTCTGCTTTCCACGCCAGATAAGAGTGCATCTGGGTCAGCAAATCCTTGTAGTTTCTGATCAAAGCAACGGATGCCTTCTTCGATAGATGCTGCCACAATCTCCGGCAGGATTTCTCTGACATTGGCAGGCGCATAGTTTCCTTTCATGGAAGGGTGAACCGTTCCAAAACTGTCTGTTGCCCGGTTTTTACAAAAATCTTCATAGCGCTGCACAGGAATTTTGCCCTGTGCCAGATGAAATGCCTTTTCTTCCAATTTCCTTTGAAACTCCATTCCGGCTAGTGGATGGTCACTGCCATAATCTTTTGGTGTCACGGTCACGATAATGGCACTGTTTGCATTTTCTCCTGCTCTGCTATGGTAGCTCATTCCGTTTACTGCAAGTCGCCCTTCTTCCGATGAAGCATTGACCACATAACCACCTGGACACATACAGAAGGAATAAACACCTCTTCCATTTGAAAGTTGTGCTGTCACCTTGTAAGATGCCGCTGGAAGTGTTTTGGGCAGTTCCAGCTGATATTGTGCATAGTTGATCAGCTTCTGTGGATGTTCGACGCGCACACCGACAGCAAATGATTTTGCTTCCATGCAAATCTGTTTTTCCCAAAGCATCTCAAAGGTATCTCTCGCACTGTGTCCAATTGCCAATATCACCGATTTCGCAGGAAGAAATTGCTCTTTATTTATTACAACGCCACAGATCTTTCCGTCAGTTATACAAAGCTCAGTCACTTTGCTTTCAAACCGAACCTCTCCACCGTTGCTTTGGATCGTCTTCCGCATATTCTTTACAACATTCATCAGAAGATCTGTCCCAATATGTGGTTTATTTACATATAAGATTTCCTCCGGCGCACCTTCTTTTACAAAGATTTCTAACACTTTCCGATTTCTTCCGGAAGGATCTTTGACAAGTGTATTTAGCTTACCATCAGAAAAAGTTCCGGCGCCTCCCTCTCCAAACTGAACATTGGATTCTGGATTCAGTTTGCCCGTCTCCCAAAAGGAATCTACATCTTTCTTCCGCTCTTCTATTGCTTTGCCGCGCTCCAGAAGTATTGGGGCAAAGCCATGTTCTGCCAACATGTATGCACAGAACAGTCCTGCAGGACCACTTCCGATGATCACCGGTCGATCTGCCGGTGTGCTTTCCGCATGAAACGGGAATTGATATACTTTCTTTTCCACGATGGTGATATTTTTGCTGTGACCTTTTTTAAACACCTTTTTCTCCTGCAAAACGGAAGCATGAATCGTATAGACATAAAATATCTGTGGTTTTTTGCGCGCGTCAATTGATTGCTTTTCAATCGAATATTCTATCAGCTCCTCAGGGCGGATCCGAAGTGTTCTCTCAATCTTTTCTCTCAATTCCTGCTGTGTATGTGTGCAGGGCAATTTCAATTGGCTAATCTGAATCATATTCTTTTTTCCCTTTCTCCTATACTGCTTTGCGCAGCACATTTTCCTGCAACAAACCCACTGGACCATGCCCACTGAAGGTTATATCCTCCGCAAATCCCATCTACATCGAGAAGCTCTCCCGCAAAATACAACCCCGATACATAATGGGATTCCATTGTTTTTGGATCAACTTCCTCTGTCCTGACACCACCCGCACAAATTTGTGCCTGATCAAAATCATTTGTTCCCTTGATCGTAATGCGAAGTGATTTTAACAGTCGACATAAAATCATAATTTCCCGCTCGGATAGTTCCTGGCAGCTTTTCTTTTTATCAATTTTGCTAAGCCTTAAAATAGTTTGAGAAAATTTCTGGTGGTACATGCCCGTGAAAAACTCTGTCATTTTGCGTTCCGGATGCCTCCGGATCCGAAGTCTGAGGATATCGTCCATCTCCTTTTCTGTCACATTCGGTGCCAGATCCAAGACTGCAATGACCTCTTTTTTTCTGTAAAGGCCTTCCGATGCGTAACGACTTACTTGAAATACCGGAATGCCGGAAATTCCATATTTGGTAAGTTGAAGCTCCCCGGTATCTTCTGCACATTTTGTTCCATCTACGAAAAGTGTTACTTTCCCCTGGATGCGGACACCAGCTAACGCAGCAAAAAAATTTTCCTTTGCATGCAATGCCACAAGCGCGGGGAGGACCGGAGCAATCGTATGCCCCAGATCCTTCGCGTATTGATATCCACTTCCATCAGATCCGGTTACCGGAGATGCTTTTGACCCTGTGGCAAGAATTAGTTTTTGGCAATGGTATCTCTTTGTGGCGGTGCGGATTTCAAACTGTTCTTTCTTCTTCACAATCCCACAAATCTGCACACCATATTCTACCGGTATCTGCAGTCGCTCTACCTCCATCTGAAGTACTTCCAAAACAGAGGTTGCCTGATCAGACCCCGGATAAAGGTATCCGCCCCGGTCTCTGGTACAGATGCCGAGTTCTTCAAAAAAAGCAATGGTCTTTTCTGCCGGAAACTGTTCGATCACCTGCCATGGAAAATTTCTCTGGCTACTTCTATAACAAGAAGGTTCCTGCAGACGATTTGAAAAATTACACCGCCCATTCCCAGTGGCAAGAATTTTCTTTCCTAATTTCTCATTGTGTTCTAAAATGCAGACACTGGCTCCTGATTTTGCTGCCGAGATTGCAGCCATCAGCCCGGAGGCTCCTCCTCCGACTACAATTACATTCTTCATAGTATCCTCTCCCCAGATCTGCCTAAATTCTTTATGAAATCAGATGTTTCTCCAGATTGTGAGACAGATTTTCTTTTCCTTATATGCTTCTTATAGTGTAACAAGACCTTTGTCTACCATTTTCTGAAGCGACATTAAAATTCCAAATTTTGCATGTTCCCATGTAAGCCCCCCTTGGAAATAAACTGCATATGGTGGCTTGATCGGACCGTCAGCACTCAATTCAATAGAAGATCCCTGCACAAAAGCGCCAGCAGCCATGATCACATCACTGTCATATCCAGGCATTGCCCATGGCTCAGGTGTGACATAACTGTCTACAGGGGCAGCTGCCTGAATTCCCTGACAAAATGCGATCACACCTTCCGGTGTCCCAAGAGTCACAGCTTGTATAATATCATGTCTGCTCTCACTTCCGTTTGGAACAACTGAAAATCCAAGTTTTTCATAAATATTGGCAGCAAACACAGCTCCCTTTAAAGCACCCTTTACAACTGTTGGTGCAAGGAAAAATCCTTGATAAAAGTCTTTCATCACCCCAAGGGAAGCTCCTACTTCTTTCCCAAGTCCCGGAGAAGTTAAGCGGTACGCACACTGATCAATATATTCCTGCTTTCCGACAACATATCCACCGATCGGAGCAAGTCCGCCCCCTGGATTTTTAATCAGAGATCCTACCATCAGATCCGCGCCGACATCACTTGGTTCCATCCGCTCCACAAACTCTCCATAACAGTTATCTACCATACAGATTACATCTGGTTTGATCCCCTTGACAAATGCGATCAGCTCTCCAATCTGTTTTACTGAAAAACTCGGGCGGGTCTGATACCCTTTGGAGCGCTGAATGGTGACCAGTTTTGTCTTCTCATTGATTGCAGCTTTGATTGCCGGATAATCAAAGGTTCCATCTGAGAGCAGATCTACCTGGCGGTATGTAACTCCATATTCCGCAAGAGAACCTTTGGATGGACGGATTCCAATTACTTCTTCCAGCGTATCATATGGTTTCCCGACAGGGGAAAGCAATTCGTCTCCTGGTCTCAGATTTGCACTTAAAGTCAATGCAAGCGCATGCGTTCCACAAGTAATCTGCGGACGGACAAGCGCAGCTTCTGTATGGAATGTATGTGCATAGACTTCCTCCAGCGTATCCCTTCCCTGATCATTGTATCCATATCCACTTACATAGTTAAAGCACCCTTCACTGACTCTGCATTCCTGCATCGCCTGTACCACCTTCAACTGATTATATTCTGCTGTCTGATCAATTTCTTCAAACCGCTCCTGTAATGTTTTTTCAATTTCACTGCCAAATGCATAGACTTCTCTGGAAATCCCCAGTGTCTCATAAATAGCAGCCACTGTCTGTTTTTCTTCTAACATGGAAGATTCATCCTTTCTTTGATACTTTCTAGCAAACTTTGTAATAATTTTTTGTCATCATAATTCAACTCATCTTTCTGAACCCAGATTACATCACGCTCTCTCTTAAACCAAGTCAGCTGTCTTTTTGCGAAGTGTCTTGTATCCCGCTTAATAATATAGACAGCCTCCTCAAGAGAACAGTCCCCCTCCAGATACGAAAAGATTTCTTTATATCCAAGCCCCTGCATCGAGACCATCTGTTTTGTACAGCCTCTCTCTTTTAACATCTGTACTTCCTGAACAAGACCGTTTCGGATCATCTGATCCACCCGTTGGTCAATCCGTTCATATAGACATTCTCGTCGGTCATTTAAAACAAAGTAACAGAACTGATAAGGAGACTCTTTTTGTCTTTCCCGCTCATTGTGTTCGGAAATCTTCTGTCCTGTCTGGTGATAAAATTCCAGTGCACGGATCACGCGCTTTATATTATTCGCATGGATTTCTTCTGCTGATTTCGGGTCGACCATGGCAAGTTGTCCATGGAGATATGCGGCTCCTTTTTCCTTTGCAAGTGCCTCCAGCTTCTCTCGATATACACTGTCTCCTTCATTTTCAGTGAAATCAATGTCATATAAAAGTGCCTGGATGTAAAATCCGGTTCCACCGACAATAATTGGTATTTTGCCTCTGGAATAAATATCTGTCATTGCCGCCTTTGCCATCTGTTGAAACCGTACCACATGAAATTCCTCTTCCGGTTCCAGAACGTCAATCAGATAATGTGGAACATCCGCCATCTCTTCTTTTGTAATTTTTGCAGAACCGATATCCATATGTCGGTAAACCTGCATAGAATCAGCGGAGATAATTTCTCCGCCGATTGCTTTTGCCAATCCGATTGATGCCTTCGTTTTTCCGACAGCAGTCGGACCGGTCAATATGATCAATGTTTTTTTTTCTGTATCTATCATAGCCACCTCATAATCTACTCCTGTTGATTACAACATAAGCATGTAAATTGTTGCCACAGAAATTACGATTTGAATGATTCCAAACCGGAAAACAGTCTGTGTGTTCGACCAGTCCCACACTTTTCGCACATGATCATGCAGGGGAGTCCGAACATTTGTTAAGATCTTGATCTTCAGGAAACGAAGCAATGCTACTTTGACAATCCCGATTCCTCCATCTGCGATCAGCACGAATGCAGCGAAAATATATAAAAATGGACTTTCTGTCTTTAACGCTGCGATTGCAATAAAAATTCCCATCGCTCGGGATCCTGCATCCCCCATCATCAGATGGCTCGGAGCAGCATTGTACCACAGATACCCAAGCAAACAGATTACAAACAGCAAGATCAAATAAGAGAAGTTGTCTGTTGTCCCTTTCATTCCTTTTACAATATAAAGTGTGATTAACGTGATGATCGTCAACGTAGCAGAAAGGCCGTCTACTCCATCAGAGCAGTTTGTCACGTTGATAGACACCCAGATCAAAACGATCGAGAGCAGACAAAATACAACCGGAGGAATTGTCACAGAGATTCCTGGAATTGCAAATTCAATCGTGCTGGAATTGTAGTGCATAAAGGTAAGCGAAAGCACTACAGCAACCAAAAGATCGAGTAACCCTTTCTTATACTCATTCCACGGCTTTTCTGAGGCGTCATCCAGATATCCAGTCAGCATCTCCGCAATGACAAGCACAATGTAAATGACGATCTCGACAGAAAGTTCCGAGAACAGTAGTGCCGCTGCCGCAAAAACAAGAATAAAAATGATCCCGGCTCCTCTTGGTTTTCCTGCAGAAAGCTTTCCATCATGGGCAAAATCTCTGCCGGCATCTTTTGGAAGTAAATAGTTAAATTTGGTAATGCAGACACAAGTCATCAAAAATGCTGCCATAAGACCGATCCCTGCAAATAAAGAATAAAAATTTTCACTGATTATAAAGTTTATCATTTGTCCTTCCCCTGTTTCCTATACTATAATATTTTTACAAAATAAGATGCTATACGATTCTTTTAAATTTTTTCTCCAGCTCGCGTTTGGTCATCGCAATGATCGTTGGTCTTCCATGTGGACAATGATATGGGTTGTCCAGTTCTAAAAGCTCTCCGATCAGCGCATCCACTTCTCTGCCAGAAAGCCTGGAGTTCCCTTTTACCGCAGCCTTACACGACATCGAAGCAATTTTCTCCAGAACAATATCCGGTGCAAGATTTGTAGAAATACTGTCTGACAGACTGTCTAACATTTCGATCAGCAGATCTTTTTTTGCAATACTGAACAGATTGTCTGGAACTGCACGGACTGCATAGGAATCTCCTCCAAAAGGCTCGATCTCAAATCCAATCTTTGTAAAATTTTCCATATGTTCTGATAAAAGCTGTTCCTCCTGCATCGACAGATTCAGAACGATTGGCGGACTGATCCGCTGCGAAGTGAACTGCTTTTCCTTCATCCGTTTCAAAGTCCGTTCATACAGCACACGTTCATGAGCGGCATGTTGATCGATAATATACATCTGATCTCGGTATTCTACAATCCAATATGTTTCAAACACTTGTCCTACTAAAGTATATTCCTGTTTTGCTTCTTTTGACAATAGCTTTTGATCAAAAAAATTTAGTTGTGTATCCTCTTCTGCCGCTTTCGGTGTTTGCAACCGTGCGATTTCTTGTGGCGTTTCTTATAGGTTTTCCCTTTTCTCTTCTTTTCTATATATTTTTTCCTGCACTTTTTCAGACTGTCCGAATTGCTTTTTTTGTTCTGCCCGGTATGCCGCAGCCTCTTTGATCCTATCAGTGGATAATTGATTTCTATAAAGCCCTCCTCGGTCTTTCACTTCTGCCTGAGAGCTCTGATTGTGATAGGCAGTGACACGTTCCCGCATCTTCTTCATAAAATAATCTAGATTTTTCTCTTCAGAAGGAGCTTCTGCATACCGCGCTTCCTGCGGAAGTTTCTCCACAAAAACTTTTTCATTTTTTTTGTCCGGCAAAACGTCTGGAACAGATGGCGAGACCGCTTTTTCTAAGAAAGCACTCTTTTGGGAAACCGGTTCCGCCACCGATAATTCCACCCGTGGAATCAATTCTTTTTCGCTCAAAGCATCCTTCAGTGTATTGTAAATAAAATTATACACTTCCTGTTGTTTGCTAAAACGGACTTCCATTTTTGTTGGATGGACATTTACATCCAGATCTGTCCCGTCTATCGTGAAGTGTAACACAGTAAACGGATACTTATGCTGCATCGTAAACCCTTTATAGGCATCTTCGATTGCTTTTGCAATTATGCTGCTCTTTACATATCTTCCGTTGATATAGTAATTTTCATAATTTCTGTTTCCTCTGGAAATCAGAGGTTTTCCAATATATCCCCGGATTGCAACTCCGTTTGCCTTTGCATTGATTTCGAGCAGGTTTCCGGTAATATCCCTTCCATAAATATGGTAAATAACATCCTTCAGCCTGCCATTTCCGGATGTGTGAAGTTTTGGCTGCCCGTTTGTGAGAAATTGAAACGAGATTTCCGGATGAGACAGCGCCAATCGCGTGATCAATTCACTGACATGGCTTGCTTCTGTCATGGGAGTTTTCAGAAACTTCCGCCGTGCCGGCGTGTTGAAAAAAATCTGACGGACAAAAAAAGCCGTTCCATCTGGCATTCCGATTTCTTCCAATGATTTTTCTGATCCGCCTTCAATTCGGTACTGTATGCCCGCATCTGCCTCCTTCACCTTTGTACGAAGCTCCACTTGCGCGATCGCCGCAATGCTCGAAAGCGCTTCTCCGCGAAAACCAAGGGAAGCAATTCCAGTCAAGTCCTCCACAGAGCGTATTTTACTTGTCGAATGCCTTAAAAAGGCAAGCGGAACTTCTTCCTTTGGAATTCCACATCCATTGTCTGCAATGCGGATCAGAGAGATTCCGCCGTCTTTGATCTCCACGGTAATGGCAGTGGCTTTCGCATCAATTGCATTTTCCACCAGTTCTTTTACAATCGATGCCGGGCGTTCGATCACCTCTCCCGCCGCAATCTTATCGATCGTAACCTGATCTAAGACTTGAATATTTGGCATATCTGCTCCTTTCTCCGACTATTTCCACCGGTTCTTCAATTTATTCTGCAACCGGTAAATGGTATTTAAAGCATCCATCGGCGTCAGATTCGACACATCAATTTCTTTTAGTTCTTCTAATACATCGTCATCCTTGACCGTATCAAACAATGAGATTTGTGCCAGATCTACTTCATCATATTTTTTCTGGCGTGCTTTCGTCTCGCTTCCTTGCGCAGAAATCTCACGCACCTTTGTCGTAATATCTGCCTCACTTAATTCTCCGACAATTTCTTTTGCACGTGCAATGACGGATTCCGGTACCCCCGCAAGTTTTGCAACCTGGATCCCATAACTCTTATCCGCACCACCTTTTACAATCTTTCTCAAGAAGACAATATCATCTCCTTGCTCTTTGACTGCAATACAATAATTGTTCACGCTGTCAAGCTTTCCTTCCAGTTCCGTCAGTTCATGGTAATGTGTCGCAAACAAGGTTTTAGCTCCAAGCAGTTTTTTATTACTGATATGTTCTACAACTGCCCATGCGATGCTCAATCCGTCAAACGTACTCGTTCCCCGTCCGATTTCATCTAAGATCAACAGGCTGCTGCTTGTAGCATTTCGAAGAATATTTGCAACTTCGGTCATTTCAACC
>ERZ1036407.1152-NODE-1152-length-11389-cov-4.960826_pt1 | contig 11389 bp, 9 predicted proteins | sample MGYA00514217_ERZ1036407 | MGnify/ENA primary metagenome ERZ1036407 (study PRJEB33795, sample SAMN09464943) | human gut metagenome | host: Homo sapiens | place: USA: Stanford, California | collected 2016-11 | study: EMG produced TPA metagenomics assembly of the... | reverse complement strand
ATAATTTTTATAAGAAAACTATAGAAATATTAGGTGGGTTGTTGTTATAATGGAGAGGAATATATTTTGCTATAGATACAGAAGGTGAGGAGATTATTATGAGCGAAGAAATGAACAAGGAATTAGAAGGCCAGGTAACCGCCCAGGAGGTTGCCCCAGAGGAAGCAGCTGCGGAGAAAGTAACCGCTGAGGAACCCGTGGAGACCATGGAGGATTTTGCAGCTGAGCTGGAGGCTTCCTATCAGACCCTGAACAAGAGAAAGATCGAACTGGCAGAGGAAGAGAGCGGCGCGGGCGCAAAGTGGGCCCAGTTCCAGCAGATGATGGATGACAGGACAGTCGTGAAGGTGAAGATCTCCGAGGCGGTTAAGGGCGGTGTGGTTACAACCCTGGAGGAAGTGCGCGCATTTATCCCGGCTTCCCAGCTGTCCACAGAGTATGTGGAGAAACTGGAAGACTGGCAGGGGAAATATGTGGAGTGTATCATTATCACCGTAGACCCTGAGAAGAAGAGACTGGTGCTTTCCGGACGCGAAGTGGAGCGGGAGAAAAAGGAAGCTGAGAAAAAGGCGCGCATGGAGCAGTTTAAGGCAGGGGATGTGGTGGAAGGAACCGTGGACAGCATCAAGCCTTACGGAGCATTTGTAAAGCTGGCAGACGGTGTGGACGGACTTTTGCACATTTCCCAGATCAGTACGCAGAGGATCAAACACCCCGGCGCTGTGCTCACAGAGGGACAGACCGTTAAGGTGAAGATACTTAGCATGGAGAACGGAAAACTGAGCCTCAGCATGAGGGTTCTGTCAGAGCAGACTGCAGAGCGTGAAGAGCACGAGACATTTGACTACAAGGAGACCGGATCGGTATCCACAGGGTTGGGCGACCTGTTAAAGGGGCTGAAACTCTAAAGCGAACTAGATAAGGAGGGATAGGAATGTCCAATATCCCCAAAGCGGACGACCAGGTTGATCAGTGGCGTTCGGTCATGTTTTTGTATGATTCAGCATTAAAGAAGGTTAATACCAAGATCGAGATCCTGAATAATGAGTTTGTAAGCCGTTATGACTATAACCCCATTGAACACATCAAGTCCAGGCTGAAAACCGCTGACAGCATTGTGAAAAAACTGAAAAAGGACGGATATGAGGTTTCCATTGAGAATATGATGGAGCGCCTCAGCGACATTGCAGGCATACGCATTATCTGTTCCTTTACATCAGATATATATCAGATCGCAGAGATGATATCTTCCCAGGGGGATGTGACCGTCCTCCATGTCAAGGATTATATCAAGAATCCGAAACCCAACGGCTATAAGAGCTACCATATGGTGGTGACCGTCCCCGTGTATCTGACCGATGGCCCGGTGGAGACCAAGGTGGAGATACAGATACGCTCGGTGGCCATGGATTTCTGGGCCAGCCTGGAACACAAGATAGCCTACAAGTTTGAGGGGAATGCTCCTGAGAACCTGCTGAAGGAATTAAAGGCATGCGCTGATATGGTAGATATGCTGGATGCCAAGATGTTCTCATTGAATGAGGCCATCACGGCATTTGCAAAAGAGCAGCGTGAGGATCGGAATCAGGAAAAGACGGAAGAAGAATTTCAGTGAACAGATTGATCAGGGAGACAGATCAGGTTATTAAGTTGAACCTGCGCCAGCTGGTGGTTTTTGAAGTACTCTACCGGCTGGTTGCAGGTACATTCTATATCAGACTGGTTAACCAGCTTCTCAGGTTCTCTTTGCGCATGGCAGGGTACAGTTACCTTACCATGAGCAATATGGGGGCCTTTCTTTGGCGCCCTGTCACCATTATCTGCGGGGCATTGGCCCTGGCCGTGGGCATGGTGCTTCTGGTGACCGAGATCGGGGGCCTGATCACCGCTTATCAGGCGTCTGCCTATTTCAGGAAGATCGACTCCCTGGCCATACTGAGGGGGGCCCTGGGAAAGACATGGGATGAGTATAACAAGAGGGACTGGAAACTGCTGCCCCTGGCCCTGGCCGAGTATCTGACCATGAATTCATATCTGCTGATCCGTCTGCTTACAAGGATCAAACCCCTTAATTTTGTCATGTATGAGATCCTTCACGGCCCGGCCACCCGTCTGGGACTGGTCCTGGTTGTGGTTGGCCTGGTTCTGGTCGGGATTCCCACTATGCTGGTGTTCTTTACCTGCATGATTGAGCAAAAGGGCTTCCGGGACGGCTTCCGGCGCAGCCTGGAGCTTCTAAAGGGCAGATGGCCTGGGGCGGTGGTGCTTCTTTTGGCCCTGAACCTGCTGCTGATCCTGTTTTTGCTGGTTCTGCACTCCGTGATCGTGGTTGTGTCAGCTGTGGTGGTCAGCCTGTTTGTGGACGGTTATGCCGCCATGGCTGTGCTGGCTGCGGTGTGCAGCAGGCTGGAGATCGTGGTGCTGTTAATAGGAAGCCTCCTGGTATCTGTGGTGGATTTCGGCGCCCTGACCGTGGTGTATTACCAGTTTGAGATGAAAAATAATCACAGGCTCCCGTGGGATTTTTCTCTTCCCCGTCAGATGCATATTAAAAGAAAGTGGATGCTTACCATCACGGGGGCGCTGGCTGGGGCCAGTCTGTTTCTGATATTCGACATGGTGTATAACGGCTCCTCCCCTGACTGGTCCGTACTGGGCCAGACAGAGATAACCGCCCACAGGGGCAGTTCCAGGCGGGCGCCGGAGAATACCATGGCTGCCCTGGAAAAAGCCATGGATGAGATGGCGGATTACAGCGAGATCGATGTGCAGATTTCTGCGGACGGAGTGGTGGTGGTGTGCCATGACCTGAACCTGAAGCGGGTGGCGGGGGTGGACAGAAGGCTTGGGACCATGACTCTTTCCCAGCTGGAAGAACTGGATGTGGGAAGCCATTTTTCAAAGGAATATACAGGGGAGAAGATCCCTACCCTCAGGGAGGTGCTGGAAGCATGCAAGGGCCGTATGAAGCTGAACATTGAACTGAAAAGCATTGGGGACAGCACCGGCCTGCCGGAGCAGGTGGCTGCCATGGTCATGGAGTTTGACATGGAGGAACAATGCGTGATCACTTCGGTGAAGCCCTCCTACTTAAAGCGGGTGAAGGAATTTAATCCGGACCTGAGGACCGGTTATATCCTTGCGGCCGCCTATGGAAAATATTATGAAAGTGATGACTTTGATTTTATCAGTATCCGGTCCAGCTTTGTTAACCGCCGCCTGGTGGAGGCGGTCCATGAGGATGGCAAGGCGGTCCATGTGTGGACCGTGAACAGCAAGACGGAACTGGAGCAGATGAAGCTTCTTGGAGTGGACAACATCATAACGGATGACCCGGTGCGCGCCCGGGAAATCCTTTTCAGGGAGGAAGCCACGGAAACCGTGATGGAATACCTGAAAATGATGATCAGATAAAGGCGCAGGCAATGGACAATGGGAAATGATTAGGAGACAACGCATATGAGAGCAGTAGTACAGAGAGTGACCCATGCAAGCGTAACCGTGGACGGCGAATTGCTGGGGAGGATTGGAAAAGGATTCATGATCCTGCTGGGAGTGGCTGACGGGGACACCGTGCAGATGGCGGAAAAAATGGCTGATAAGATCTGCCGTTTAAGAATATTTGAGGATGAAAATGGAAAAACTAACCTGTCACTTGCAGATGTGGAGGGAGAGCTGCTGATCATCAGCCAGTTCACCCTGTACGCGGACTGCCACAAGGGCAACCGTCCAAGCTTTACCAAAGCCGGTGCTCCTCAGATGGCGGAATCCCTGTACAAGCGGTTTATGGAGCGGTGCAGACAGTACGTAGACGTGGTGGAAAAGGGACAGTTTGGGGCGGACATGAAGGTGGAACTTTTAAATGACGGGCCCTTTACCCTAATGCTGGACAGTGATGATCTGTTCAAATAAAGGGACTCATATGATCAACGAGGTAAAATAGAATGGCGAAAACAACAGAGACAGTATTATATTATAACCCGGGCAGGCCGGAGACCATGAAGCATGTGGCTATGATGAAAAGCGTGCTGGTGAGAATGGGAATCAGGATCCGCAACATTGGCCCGGACCAGGTGATGGAAACCGTGGGATATCTGGCGGGAATGGAAGGATTCCAGCCCCGGGATACGGATGGCAGCGCAGACAAAAGCCTTCCTGAAATCCCGGTGGAAATGATGGTGCTGAAGCAGTTCTCAAACAGGCGTCTGGATGAACTGCTCATGAACCTGAGAAAAGCGGGAGTGCCTAAGATCGCGCTGAAGGCAGTGCTGACCGAGCACAACAGCGCCTGGACTTTTTATCATCTGTATGAGGAACTGAAGGAAGAACACGAAGCCATGGCGGCGGGAAATGGACAATGACAGATCCGACCAGACACAGGCAGCTGGAGGAACTGGACCAGGTCAATTTATGCACCAGAATCCTCTATCAGGCCAGGAATGAATTATATCTGAATATGAGGTTCCTGGATCTTTCCCTCAGCAGTCTGGGATTTGAGGCTGACTGGAACAGGAACGGGGTGGCCACGGACGGATGGCTTATCTATTATGGGCCGGAGTATCTTGCCGGTCTTTTTAAGAAGGGAAGAAACCGGGTGAACCGCGCATATCTGCACATGCTGTTCCATTGTCTGTTCTGCCATATGTATAACCGTAAGGACAGGGATAAGGAATACTGGGACTTGGCTTGTGACATCGCCATGGAGTCTGTAATTGACGGACTGTACCAGAAATGTGTCCATGTGCCGAAGAATCCCCTGCGCAGGGAGACCTATCTGCGCCTGGAAAAGGCGATGGCCCAGGATGACGGCAGGAGGGACCCGGGTGGTCAGGGGGAAGGCCGTACAGGCCGCGCAAACCGCCCGGTTCCCCTGACAGCGGAACGGATCTACCGGGCGCTTAAGAAAATGAACCTTCCGGAACGCCGCGTGAAGCTTCTGAAGTCTGAGTTTTTTGTGGACAGCCATGACCTGTGGGAGCAGGAGGATGACCCAAAACAGTCCAGGCCGCGGCAGAACCAGTGGGATGACAACCGGGAAAAGATGCAGACCCAGATGGAGACCGGTTCCAAGGAGGAATCAGAGGACAACCAGAGCCTGCTGGACCAGGTCCAGGTGGAGAACAGGGAGCGGTATGATTACAGCCAGTTTCTCCGAAAATTTGCGGTGATGAGGGAGGAAATGCAGGTGGATCCCGATTCCTTTGATTATGCGTTTTACACCTACGGACTGTCCCTGTACGGCAATATGCCGCTGATAGAGCCGCTGGAATCAAAGGAAGTCTACAGGATCCTGGACTTTGTGATCGTGATCGACACCTCCATGTCCTGTTCCGGAGATCTGGTCCGGCGGTTTTTGGAGGAAACCTATGATGTGCTGTCTGAAACCGAGAGCTATTTCCGGAAGGTCCATATCCATCTGATCCAGTGTGATGACAAGGTTCAGTCGGATGTGGTAATAACAGAGCCGGAGGAACTTAAGGATTACATGGAGCATTTTGAGATCAAAGGACTTGGAGGCACGGATTTCCGCCCGGCTTTTGAGTATGTGAACGGCCTTCGGGCCAGCAGGGAGATCGGAAACCTGCGGGGGCTGATCTATTTTACGGACGGTAAGGGAATCTATCCTGTACAGGCGCCGCCCTATGACACGGCATTTGTATTTATTGAAAACATGTTTTCCGATGAATCCGTTCCGGCCTGGGCCATGAAGGTGGTGCTGGAGGAGGAACAGATCATGGAGTATGGGAGTAAGCCCAAGGACACAGGAGAGCAGGATTTAGGAGACCATAATTTATGAACATTAAACGGGCAAAGGAAGAAATAAAAAACACCATAGAGGCGTATCTGTTAAAGGATGAGAATGGGGAATATGCCATTCCGTCCATCCGGCAGAGGCCGGTTCTGCTCATAGGTCCTCCCGGTGTGGGAAAGACCCAGATCATGGAGCAGATATCCAGGGAGTGCCGGATCGGGCTGGTGGCCTACACCATCACCCATCACACAAGACAGAGCGCTGTGGGACTCCCTTTTATAGAGAAGAAAATGTTTGGAGGCCGGGAGTACACGGTGACGGAGTACACCATGAGCGAGATCGTGGCATCCATTTACAATATGATAGAGGAAACAGGACTTAAGGAAGGTATTCTTTTCATTGATGAGATCAACTGTGTGTCCGAGACCCTGGCACCCACCATGCTGCAGTTTCTCCAGTGCAAGACCTTTGGCAGCCACCGGATTCCCGAGGGATGGATCATAGCAGCTGCCGGAAATCCGCCGGAGTACAATAAGTCGGTCCGGGAGTTTGATGTGGTGACCCTGGACCGTATTAAAAGGATCGATGTGGAGCCGGACCTTGGGGTGTGGAAGGAATACGCGTATAAGGAAAATATCCATCCGGCCATTATATCCTACCTGGGGATCAAGGGGCAGAATTTCTGCCATATAGAGACCACGGTGGATGGAAAGCTGTTTGCCACTCCCAGGGGCTGGGAGGATCTGTCCGAGCTGATCCTGGTCTATGAAAAGCTGGAAAAGAGGGCTGACAGGGATGTGATCGGTCAATACATCCAGCATCCCAGGATCGCAAAGGATTTTGCCAATTATCTGGAACTTTATTATAAATATCAGAACCAGTACCAGGTGGATCAGATCCTGGAGGGGATCATTAGGGAGGACTTGTGCGATAAGGTGGCAAGGGCTTCCTTTGATGAGCGCTTAAGTGTCACCGGACTGCTGCTGTCCAAGCTGGCGGATGGATTTAAGGGCATGTTTATGGAAAACCAGGTCATGGAACTTTTAATGGTCCAGCTGAAAGCTTTCCGGCAGGAACTGGAGCCGGGGGAAGAGCCGGGGGCAGAGGCGCGGATAGAGACACGAATAGAGGCGCGTACAGAGAAAAGGCCGGATGAGGTGTTAAGGCATCTCATAGATTCCATGGAAGCTGAACGGGTCCGGAAAAAGAAGAGCGGTCTTCTGGGAAGGCAGGAGGACCGCATAAACCGCAGGTGCATGACCGTTATGGAAGGACTTGTAAAGCAAATGCAGTCCGGGACCATTACGGGGAAGGATGAGGCATGGCAGTGGGTCAGGGGTGAGTTTATGTCCAGAAGCGATGCCTACGAGGAGCTTAAGAAAGAACTGGGGCTTAAGCTGGAGCACGCCTTTGATTTCATGGAGGCCGCATTTGGCAACGGCCAGGAGATGGTCATCTTTGTCACTGAACTGAATACCAGCCAGGCCTGTGTCTGGTTCCTGGAGCAGTATGAGTGTGAGCGGTACTACCAGTACAATAAGGAGCTTCTGTTTGATGAGCAGGAGCAGGCCATCCGCAAGCTGGTGGAATAGGGGATATTCCCCATGACTGAATTACAAAGAGATTCAAGAAAAAGGCGTATCTTCTTTTGCATGTCACATACAGAAAAAGATGCGCTTTTTATTTACCTATGAATTCCACCGCGGTCTTTTATCCCACCGCGGCTTTTCGTCTCGTCACGGCCTTTTATCTCACCCGTGGGTTTCCTTCTCACCCACCACAGCCACGCCGCCGTTCTTTAAAAACTCCGAGGGCGTTACATTGGTATATTTCTTAAATACGCTGCAGAAATGTTTATACTCGCTGAAGCCCAGTTCATCGGATATCTCATAAATCCTCATGGTGCCCTGGTTTAGCATGTTCAGGGCTTTTTTGATCCTGTATTGGTTTAGCAGGTCCACAAAGGTGGTGTTAAGCCCTGCCTTCAGCTTCCTGCTGAGATAGCTGGTGCTGACTCCCAGGATTTCCGCTACCTGGTTAATGCTTACCTTTTCCTTATAATGCTGTTTGATAAACTCATAGGTCCTCTTTACGTAAGGGTCCATGCTGTTCTTTGCGCTGTCAAATATCTTCCACTCATCATAAACAGTCAGAATCCTGTCCTGGGATATCCTTTCGATCTTTTCATACTTACTGGCATAGGCTATCTGCTGCCGGATTTTGCCCAGGGATTCCTTTAATTCATCCTCGTCCACAGGCTTTAGCAGATAGTCCGTAACCCCCATATGGATGGCCTGCCGGGCCAGTTCAAATTCCGAATAGCTGGTCAGCACCAGACTGTAAAAATGCTGTTCTTTTATGGCTGTCTCTATCATCTTAAGCCCGTTCATCTTGGGCATCTTGATGTCGGTCAGCACGATATCCGGCTGTTCCCTCCGTATGGTCTCCAGCCCCTCTGCCCCGTCCTTGGCCGTGCCCACAATGATGCAGTCCATATCCAGCCAGTTCAGGGCAAAGGTAAGCCCATTTCTGATAATTTCCTCATCCTCCACAATCACTACTTTTAATAACATGACAGATCCCCCCATCTTTACGCCGGGAGTGTGCCTCACTCCTCACATGGTACCCGAAGCGTCACCACTGTCCCCTTTTCCGTTGTACTGTCAATCCCAACTCCAAACCGGCTGCCATATACCAGGCGTATTCTCTTATGTACATTATAGATGCCGATATGGTCCGTCTGGTTCTGCCCCTGTCCCAGATTGGCTTTCAGCTCCTTTAACAGCCCAGGCTGTATTCCCACTCCATTGTCCGCTATGATAACGGAAAGGATTCCGTTTTGTATTTTGGTCCGGATACGGATCTCCAGACAGTCCCTGTCCTCTCCAAAACCGTACTTAATGGAATTCTCCACAATGGGCTGCAGGGTCATCCTTGGTATGGATGCGCCTTTGCTTCCCTCCTCCAGGTCAATGCTGTATTTTAACCGGTCCCCATACCGGTACAGCATGACCTGCAGATACCGGTTAATGAAATCCATTTCCTCCTTTACCGTCACCACATCTTTGCCGTTCTGGATGCTGTAGCGAAGCATCCTGGACAGGCTGACCAGCATTTTCTCCGCCTCCCCCGGTCCGAACTTTATCATGTACCGGATGGATTCCAGGGTGTTAAAGAGAAAATGGGGATTAAACTGGGATTCCAGAATCTGGACCGTGGCCAGCATATTTTCCTTTGCCAGTTCCTGATGCCTGTCCAGCAGATGGCGTATGCTCCCGATCATGGTGTTAAAGGAATGGCCAATGCGTTCAAACTCATCCCCGGAGGTGATTTTCAAAGACACATCCAGATCACCCTTCTCCACCTGGTCCAGGGCGCCTATGAGGTCGTATATGATTTCCGTTTTCTTGTCCGCCACCTTGCCCGCGCTGCGGTAAATGGCCAGGGTCACTGCCAGGGCCAGAAATCCCACCAGCACCAGGGACATAAAGCACAGCTGGACAAAGGAGGTACAGTCATATATGACCTGTACCGAGGCCTCGCCATCCAGCACGGACACGCTGCCCGTGTAGTACCATCTGTTATCCAGGTGCACCAGGTTGCCGCCGTCCCGGAATTCCTCCATCAGCTTGCCCCGGTCATTCTGAAACCTGGACACTCCGTCTGTGAACAGCCGGTTGAACTTATTGATCAGCAGCACGGGCTGCTCTATGTTTCCCAGCTGCTCCTTAAAAGCATCGGCTTTCAGCACAAAACCGCTGTAGCCCTGAAGCCTGCCGTCCTTTACAACGGTCTGAAACATGAGCCATGCCGGAAGCGCCCTGCCGTCCACCCCCGTGTTGTCGTAAATAAAGATACAGTCATTTTTGCTGTCATTCTGGTCCGTTGTGTTCCAGGGCAGGTAATTGCCTATGTATTGTATGACGCCGGCCTGGTTGTTGGTGGAAAAGACCAGGTTCCGCTCCTGGTCAAACAGGTAATAGTCCCCCCTGTAAACCTGGCTGTTAAGAAACCGGTAAATGTCGGACACTGCCTCCGTTTTATAGGAAGGCTGTCCCTTAAAGCGCTCCACATCCAGTTCTCCCGCCATCTTCTTGTTCCCGTCCACATAGCTGTCAATAACACCCTCAAACTCCCTGGAAAAGTGTTCCAGCATGGTGCTGCTTTTGCGGATGATTTGCTGGGATCCCACTGCGGTAAACACCAGAAGTAAAACCACCAGCGATATAAAACAAGGCGCAAGCGCGTGGAAGATCAAACTTTTCCGGATTTCGTCCCTGAAACATGTTTGTTTTCGCTTCTCCATACGCCTGCACCTTTTATCATTAATTTTGCACAATACTGCACGTTTCAGTTTATCATATGACAGCTACATTGTCACGTCCTTATTGCCTGACACCTTGAAGAAGATAAGCAGGGATACTACGGTGGTAACTGTCAGTATGGTTGCCAGGGCAGCTGCAGTTCCGTAGCTGGCCCGGATGACTTCGTTATAAATAGCCACCGACATTGTCCTTGTGTTGGCCGTATAAAGCATGACAGAAGAGCTCAACTCATTGATCAGTGTGATCCAGCTTAATATGGCGCCGGACGCAACGCCGGGAAGCATCATTTTCGCTGTCACCTTCACAAAGGACATGGAAGGCGAATCTCCCAGGCTGATGGCAGCCTCCTCCATGCTCGGGCTGATCTGATAGAGGATGGCGGAGCTGGAGCGAAGAGTATAGGCCTGCCTCCGGATGACCAGGGATATGACCATGATGATGGCGGAACCAGCCAGCATCATAGGAGGATGGTTAAATGCAATCAACAGCGTGATGCCAAGGACAGAACCCGGTACAATGTAAGGGAACATGGCAATGGTGTCTATCATGTTGGTGAGCCAGCTTTTGCGTCTCACTGCCAGATAAGCAATGAGCATTCCCAGTACCACAATGATCACAATGGCTGCCAGGCAGTACAGATACGTATTCTTAATGGACTGGACAGCGGTGGAAAATACCTTGCGGTAGCTTTCCAGGGAAAAACCATCCACAAACACCTGCATCTTGGTAGCGCGGAAGGAGGTATATACAACCATGCACTGAGGTATGATGGAGGTTGCTGCCAGCAGATAGATGAACAGGTGGATGAAAAACCCCTTGATACCATGGACCTCCTTGGGCTGGATGGGCCTCATGGAGCTCATGGTAAAGGACTTGGTATTTACATACCATTTCTGCAGCAGGAACACCGTTGCGGTGACTACCACCATAATGGTTGCCATACATGCTGCAAAGTTGGCGGATCCTCCCGTCTCTCCCACGAACTCTGAATAGACCAGGGTAGGCATGACGCGGTATCCCTCGCCGATCAGGGCAGGCGTACCAAAGTCAGCCATACAGTTCATGAACACCAGAAGGGCGGCTGCTATAAGGGTAGGGGTTACCAGGGGCATGATTACGGTAAACACCTTTTTAAGTCCGCCGCATCCCAGGCTCTCTGCGGCCTCGGACAGGGCCACGTCTATCTTCTTAAGGGCTCCCGACACATACATATAGATGAACGGATACAGCTTAAGGGCAAATACCAGCAGCATTCCGCCAAAGCCGTAAATGGACGGCATATGGATTCCCAGGCTCTTTAAGAACTGGGTCA
>ERZ1036407.1141-NODE-1141-length-11487-cov-19.368090_pt1 | contig 11487 bp, 10 predicted proteins | sample MGYA00514217_ERZ1036407 | MGnify/ENA primary metagenome ERZ1036407 (study PRJEB33795, sample SAMN09464943) | human gut metagenome | host: Homo sapiens | place: USA: Stanford, California | collected 2016-11 | study: EMG produced TPA metagenomics assembly of the... | reverse complement strand
TTTTGGGTTAGCATCTGCACGGCCTACTCCACAGGGTTTGTCGGGTGCGCCCATAAAAACTGGCTTCATTTCTCACTCAATTACGTTAAAAAATGGGAATTTACACATATTGATAAACTACTCAGACAATTCAACCGAAGACAAACAATATTCTAATTATGGAATAGACCAACTATTAACATTCGTTAATAATGCTATTTTATACATATCAAAAAATGATATTGAAAAAAAACAGGAACAAGAGGAAAAAAAGTTAGAAGAGTACGCCTCTAAAAATCTTAAAACTTATAGGGGAGAAAATTTCAAGGTTCGTGATCGCATGTGGCTTGACATTGGAGATGTCGAATATCAGTATTATATGAAAAATGGTATCGAAACTAAGCATGGGAGTATTCGTTATTGGAATATGGAACGGTACAATAGTATTTGTTCAATGAAAGGAACTTATAAACATGGAAAGAAAAATGGCACTTGGATTTTAGAACAAAAAGAACCGGAATATAAAAAAGTACCAACCGGAAGATATGAGTATAATTGGGCTGGCAATTTGAGTGAAATTACAAGGAGTGTAAAAACCGGAAGATATGAAATAACTCGCTTGACTATGAACTATTCAAACGACAGACTAAATGGGGTATGTATAAAAGAATCTTTTAATCCTGATGGCTCTCTTAAGCTCAAAATCGAGGCTTATTATAAGGATAACACATGGAATAAAGAAAAATATATATTTATTGACAAATCAAAAAATATTAAATATTTAGTTAGTTATAACACAGATGGAAATCTACATGGAACTATATTTCTTAAAAACAATGATGTAGAACTGACAGAAATGTATGACGATGGAATATTAATTAAATCAATAAAAAAGAACATCAAAAAAGGAGTTGTGTTAACCCCACTCTCAGGTCAAAACAATTTTAACGAGATGTTTAAATTAATCCTACCAATAGGAGGGGATAATGTTATCTCGGAATTATTTGGATATTTGACAACAGATCCCCAATTGCACAAATGAAAATGATGATATTAGTTCGCAAGTTTTTATTGATTTATATAATGTTTATGCTACATGTTTCATTATATGCTCAAACTATTGATCCAATAGAAAAAGAGTTTGGATATGCAATTAACCAGATAGCATCTTCATTGAGTAAATATGAATATTTATCCGATGCAAATGTTATCTATCAGTTAGCTAATCGAAATACACTTTTAGCATCGGATGTATTATCGCAGAAGCTTTTTCTTTTAAAAGGAGAAATTACTTCTGTTTCATTTAATGAAATATTTGGAGGTTATACAATCAATATTCAACCTAATAATTCGGAAATGTTAATCCAGTCTTATAGAAATGACAAGGATGCCAGAACAGATGCAAAGAAAGTAATAGTTGGAAATTCATACTATGTGTTATTCTTTGTCACTGATTACAAAAATGATACCTTGATTGGAGAATTATTAGTCGTAGGTAAAACTATAAGAGAAGTAGCAAAAGAATTTGTAAAATTATTCCCTAATGAAATCCGAGAAAATGAATGTGATGTGTGTTTATCCAATTTAGTACATGGGTTAGTGTCTATTATAAATACTAAAAACAATACATTAAAAGATGAGTTTGGAGTTAGCGGAGCAGTAGATCAAGAATATTATACTGATTCAAGCCAAAATAGAAAAATAATCCTTAAGGGAACTATTAATGATAGATATGAAATAGTAATGCAAATTACCGTAGATGATCATAGTATATCGGGCAGTTATTATTATACCCAAAATGGCAGTGATAATGTGCTTGGATTATCTGGTTACTTGTCAAACGAGAAAATGAAACTAACTGAATATAATGAAAAAGGAGATAATGCAGGCTCGTTTGATGGAACATTTGATGCCATCTGTTATTCAGGCACTTTCACAAACTATAAAGGAGTGAAGATGCCATTTAAGTTATATCATGACTAGATTTATATCAGTTATTAAAGGACGGAGCATTTGAAAAAGTGTTCCGTTTTTTATTTTTCTCTTCTCTACCCTAAAAAATGCCGAAACTCTGCTACAAAACCTTGAAATCCCTAACTATGAATTAAATACTTAAATTTATGACAGACACATCCCAATTATGGTATTCGCTTAACAAGGATTGTGGTGACATACCAAAAACTCCGGTAGAATCATACTCCGATTCGAAAGAGCGAACGAATAAGTTCTCCAATGATATAAAAGCTTTAGGAGAATATTTTCCTCAACTGGCTTCTCTATTGGATAAAAAGGATAGTACGGACGATAACTTAACATTAGAAATAAGCCTTAAAGAGATATTTGTTTTATGCCCACGTGGAAGATGTAGGCTAGACAGATATTCCAAACTCCAAGAATATCTGAAAAAGAATTATCACATCACCTTAATTATTAAATCACAAAAAACAAAAGACTGACTTATGAAAAATTGTTTAACAGCCAATAACAGAGCCTTAATCACAATTGACACGCAGGTACAAGAATCCTTAAATGAATACACAAGAAGATTCACTTTATTTAGAAACTGGAAAAGGCTAAGACGGATGTGATATTTCAAACAGCTTATTAGGATGAATATACTTGTAGCATGTGAAGAAAGTCAAGCGGTATGCAAGGCTTTCAGAGAAAGAGGTCACTGTGCTTTTAGTTGTGATCTTTTCCTTTGTAGTGGTGGACATCCGGAATGACACTATCAAGGGGATATGTTCGATATTGTAGCAAACAGAGGAGGAACACTACAAAATAGGAAAAAATATTTTTTGGATGGAGATTGGGATATTATGATTGCCCATCCACCTTGCACCTATCTTTCGGTCAGTGGAGCTAAATGGTATCATCATCCTGACGATAGTAATTTACCGATTGCTGAAAGGAGACCACATCCACTTTATCCGAATAGAGCGGTAGACAGAGAAGAAGCTGTTCAATTTTTCATGTCCGTAGCTAGTGTAGGAATCAAGAAGATAGCCATAGAAAATCCAGTTGGCATAATGAGTACCCGATGGAGAAAGCCGGATCAGATCATAGAACCTTGGCAGTTTGGTGACGAAGCTTCAAAAAAACATGTCTATGGCTAAAGAACCTTCCTCAACTGATACCAACAAAAATAGTAGGAAAGGGAGAGTTTGTCATATCTAAGAATGGGAACAAATCACCCAAATGGTACACAGACATTTTCTTTTCAGGAGTATCGGCAGAAGAAAGGAGAACATTAAGAAGTAAAACATTTCCTGGTATAGCGAAAGCAATGGCAGTACAATGGGCAGCCTAAATACCCAACTCCAAGAATACCTGAAAAAACATTTGGAGCAGAATTAATCAAATCACAGAAAACTAAGTAATATGAAAGTAAAAAGATTTTCAACAGCCAAAGATGAAGAATTGAAATGTACTGATCCCGAAAGCTATATTGATGATAACGGAATTTTATACTCCCGGCTAGCAAAGATGCCAATACAGGACTTGTCTTTGATAGCCAATTTTAGAGTGGAAACGATGAAGCGTTATTATACAGGAGATATACGGGAAGTAGATTACCCCATAGTCGAGCTTCTAATGGACGGGCTCTCTGATATTCCGGTAAGACACAGAATCAGTTGTTTTGAGAATGCAGTATTCATCCAAATAAAATATCCCCCTCAATTATATGCGACTGATGATACTAATTATGTACGTATGGAACTGGCTGCTCATATATTCAGTTTGACTACCTCTGATATGACAGATATAGCGGATGAGGACGAGGAACTATATAAAGATGAAAATGGGCATTCATTGGTTAGTATGCAATGGCTGATAGATACATATGAGGATCGGTTATGTCAACTTGGTAATCACGAGAAACTAAGTATCAAAACTGACGGACAAGGAGAAATATCAATAATCATAGAAAGAAAACTAGAATAACATGAAAAAGAAAATATTTGTGATGGGCAAGGTGTATGATCTCGCCAAACAAGAGATTAGTGAAATCGAAAATGAGGTACAGAAGGATTTAGATAAGTTCTCTGGCGGTGGGATTAGATTCAAAATAGATATTACATCCGAGAAAACTTTGGAGCTAATATTCACTCGCCAATATATAGATTGGCTGAATTATGATTCACAAACTATTTACTGTACCGATGCAAGGGTTATAACTGGGACTATCCATAAGATTGTGTTTCATAGAAAACTACATGATTCTTTTCTTTCATAATCTTTTTCATTTTGCAACTCTATAGAATAAAAAACACGGAATACGTTCTGAATCCCGTATTTTTATTCATGTAAAATATTTTGCAATTTTCAGTAAGAGGCTATCTTTCTTTTTTATTTTAAGACATATATCTCCATGATTTAATCCGCTGATTTTTTCGTCTACTTGTATGTTAGTTTACTCATGCAAAAAACTTAATCAAAAATAAGTCTTTTTCTAAATATACAAAATTGGAAATTCGTATAGGTATTGGCTACTATCAGCAAAAGAACTTTTATAATCTACTATCTATTTATCAATATTTATATTTTATCCATTTGGAAATCCACAGGATTTTAGTATCTGATTATGCTTTATCGTTTTGCCTGCTATTAAGAATGATTCTAATCTTTATATCTCATTATTCAAATATTGCTCTCACACTATAGTACACTAAAAACTACTTCTTTCTTGAATTATTATAGTCATTATGTGTAATAAATATTGCATCAGCTAATCTTGAACCTGTATTAACCAATTTTGACAGTACTTTAATCTGTTCTTTACATGCAATACTATCTGTTTTATGAGGATAATTAATTTCATGATCTATTTCCCCCCACACTTCTTCAAAAAGAGTTCTAACCTGAATTTCGCATGAAATAAAGCTATCTTTATTGGGTCTTACAACATAGTGCATACTTGTATAATTGGAGTCTTTGGTCTGAACATTTAACCCTAACTCTCTATATATATCTTCTTTTTCTTTATCCCAAATGTAGGCTTTAGGAATCTCATGCAATACCCAATCTTTATAATCTGTAATATTTCTCATAATCTCTTGATGAATAGAAGGGAATTGCTCATGTGACAAATGCAATACTCGTACACCGCATAAATCTGTTATCTCCTGAAAGAAATTTTCTGGAGTAACAAACTCACCTTTCTCCCATTTACGATTTAATTTATCTTCTAAATGAGATAAATCTTTTAAACGACTTTTATATGAGTGAATTAATGGGAAAGGACTAGAATTTAAGATTTTGCTATTCTTAAAGAAAGCACAAACTTGCTGTTCAAAAATAGCAAAACGATCACGATATTCTTGAAACAACAATATACAGTTTTTAACATTATCTTCTCTATTTTCCATGGTCTAATAAATTTAGCCTATCAATAAAATCACGGGCGAATTGTTGATATGCGCCCAAAGTCGCTTCGTATGCCTGCTTATTACCTTTAATTGTCGAGTCTTCAGCTTCCAAGCTTAGAGAAGGAAGTTGCCACATTGGTTTTTTGTATTTTTGAGCCATACCCGGCAAAGTATTGTGGGTATGAATGATGGATTTTTCTCCGACAAGAGCATTTGCAGCCTCACCCAAAACATTACGTATATCCAGTGGTATATATTGTTGTATAGTATTAGGTATCTGTCTTGCGTAGTGATAATGAGATTGAGCTATATCATATTCATTATAAGGAGGATTTTTTGTTACCTTTTTACAATTATATAATGTATATCCAATGAATTGTATGAATTTTTCAGATAGTAGATTCCGTTTTTCTTCAGATAACACGCTTTTTAATATTTCAAATTGCTGTTTCCACATTTTCAGAGCAGAACCGATATTTCTTATACCATATAGAGAAAACATATCTGCATTGCACGGAATTATAAGAGCATCACTATTAGACAAAATAATTTTATTTAAAATTCCAATACTCGGGGACGTATCCATGATGACATAATCAAAATTATACTGCTGCGAATATAATTTTGCAATATCTCTTATTTTTGTAATTGTTTTTAAAGCTAATGGATTTCCAATAAAAGCATCACTCCACCTTGAGGCAGCTGCCTCCTCATACGTGTGAAGCGACAAACGCCCTGGAAGTAAATACACAGTATCTCCTATATCAAGCAAAGGTGGCATTTGGTCAATATCTCCTGTTCCATCTTCTGTTGGTTTTAATAGAAAATGTATTGTTCTCGGTTCCTGTATTAAAGACTCATAATTTGGATCTTTCTTTTTTGCGGCCTCAAATCCTGAAATATCAATATAATTTGTTTCCTTTTCCCATAATACATCTAACTGTTCTGGCGTTAAGCCATATAATGACAAATTACACTGGGGATCTGTATCTATGAGTAAGACCCTTTTCCCTAAAGAACCCAAAGCATGCGCTAGATGAAAACATAAGGTTGACTTACCAACTCCTCCTTTGTTATTAAAAACGGATATAATTTTCATATTTATCTTGTTTATTGGCAAATTTAAGAATTCAGATTAGTAAAAACAAATTTTCACTTGAGAAAATGTAACATTACAGTATTTATGTATGATTACAATTTACGGTCTTTCTTTTTCTTTGTAGATTTGCTTATTTGCATTTCATAGTGAATTGAAAATGATAATATAACTTCTATTTCAGATGTAACATATAATATAAACGATGTAACCAATTGATTGTCTTCTAACTTAATGATAATATTAATACCTATATTTACTATGTTTTTTTGCTTTCAAAATTTATAGAAAGCTAATTTTCTTGATTGAACTCCTTACTGATCTTTACTATTCTTTCGCAGGATTAAAATTGCTGCTCTTGTTGTTTTAAGCTATTTAGATATAGAATCGTTTTTCATTATAACGTGGTAATCAAGCAATTCGGATTGCTGACAGTTGTAATTAAAAACTACATTAAGTTCACACGATTAGAGTTAGCTTTGATTATCTCGCTTTTAATATTCTTATGATTGGTAAACGGTAACAACTTCTTTTTATTGAACTAGTCTTTCCTACTCACAATCAAATGGCAGTGTATATTCAGTGCGTTATCTGAACAGCTAAAATCAAAATGAATTTATAAAATCCGTATTATTCTATCAATATACATTATTTCCACAAATAATTTTGGTAATTCTCGAATGAGAGCAAGTCCTTTAATGAAATGTCATTGGATAATCTCTCAATTTTTTAAATCCAAAACCTCCACTCGCGTGCACATTGACAGTACTTCTTTTTTCCAATTGTAACAGGTTTATTGTTTGCATCGCCTTGATATTCTATCCTATTACCAAAAGGATCATATTGACATACATTTTTTCGATAACCCTGTTCTATTGGTTCGGTTGGTAATTCTTCGTCAATCCATTTAATATATATGCCATCATCAAAAAGAGAATTACCCATAAGAAGATATTCATAGACATAGGTTGGTCTTGTTTCAATTATAGGTTCACTATCTTTGTCTACCACCTTAATGCCTCTGATAAGAATAGAAGCTCTATATTGTCTATCTTTATTTTCAAAAGTAAAATCAACTCCCGATACATGTGCGTTAAATGAACCAAGGGGATAATATTCATTTTTCATACTAGGATCTTTTATTTTATCAGAAATATGATACATGATATAATCCTTGATCTTTGCTCCTTCACCTTCTTCATGGTAATAGAATTCTATATCACGAAGATAAATCTTTCTATTGTTTACTTGGAAATATCCACCAAAGAAGAAATGGTGAGTAAGTTTATCCATTTCCTCTAGCAATAACTTTTTATCTCCATGTGCTCCTTGGAAATTTTCTAGAATTCCCTTTAATGTGTTTTTCATTTTATTATTTTAGTAAGTTGTTCATACTCTTCCCTATTATCCTTTCTATAGTCAAAATCCATAAGATAATTACTAGCCGATAAAGTTTTTAATCTCGCTGTTATAAATAGTGAGATAAATGTAAAAAAAAGACCAGACAAAGAAGCGGAGATAATATATAACACGTAGCTATTTTGATAAATAGATAAATAGAAGCAACTCCAAGACTCTAATAATAAAGCCATAAAAGCTGATAAATGTAATATTATCACCACACTCCATGTGATAAGGAAACCCCACCCTATTAATATATTCAATTTAGACACCGAATAAGCCCCACTATCAATATTACTTATTTTTTTATTACAGTAGAAGCCGTCATCATCTTTTTTCTCCATATCTTTATCTAAAAAGTCTACTTTTCCCATCAAATATATTTCTGGTATTCCTAATTCATGTTTAAACTCTTCTTCAAAATCTGAGATAGCTTTTGCATATACTTCATACCATGCTTTAGACCCTTTAGCCATCAACACCCAAATAACAGATAGTGTAAAACCTAATAATCCAATAGCAACGGCAGCACCATGAAGAATCTTGTAATTTAGTTCTATAAATACATTATTACTAAAAAAATTTGAAGCAAGAATACCATACCCTGAAAGCGTTAATGTTAAAAATACTGCCAAGAAAATTGAACGTTGCCAAAGATTGGTGATTTCCATATCTCGACATCTATATAACTTATTTAATGTACGTTCAAGGTCATATTTTTGATTATCTTTATGTTTCCGACATATCATATTCCGTAATTTTATGTATTGCCCTTTTCTGTAAAAGTAGTTATAAAATCATTATATTGAATAGAAAATAAGAAAATTAACAAAAAAAGAGATAGTCACTCCTAACTATCTCCTCAATCATTTTTATTTATATGCACTTTCGACTATTCCTTCAATCTCTGTTCCGTCAAAGTCCGATTCAACATAACGCAAGATCAAATACATAAGAGCATCATCTTTGGAGACACCATAGTCATGTAGTTTACAAGCAAACCGAAACAGATTGGAATTCCGAAATCCCCGACTAACAGGAAAATACCTATCCGATAGCTCTTGTACTTTCTTTATAGCCTGATCGGGACTCTTAAATATAGGTGGCGGTAACATGAGATTTTTCCAGAATGTTGCACCTGTACTTTTTATAGTCTTTGATGCCACATAAGGAGTAGTCTTTACTGTTGATGAAGCAGGGACAAAGTGGTATATCTCTGAATCCGCATTATAATATACCTTTGGATCATAACTTATGAAATGTGCCCGTGACAAATTATCACATTTAGAATCTATATGCGTATTCCCCAAGTACCCACTGATTGAGCTATACAGTTCTTTATGAAAAGCTGGATCAAGGGAATCATGTTGGATAATTAGTTTTATTCCTCCTCTTGGTGAATGGAAAGCCATCCTGACATAGGGATCACTTGTGTGTTTCACCCAATCAGAATCTCTCTCCGATAACTCATTGGGGAGATCATAATCTAAGTCTATACAGATATAGCAAGAATAATCTGATAATGCCGTATCTAATCTTTTTTCAAAAATGCCATTAACCAAAACTACAGGTAATTTCTTCTTTAACCAATCTTGTTTTTTCTTATTCCCCATATTTCTCTGAATATCTAAAGTAATATCCTTTATATATCCATAAGGAGTTTCTATTTTATTCTTTAGATCAAGTAGTTCTGATATACAGACATACTGATTCCTAAATAATCCTTCTATTAAAATTATCTTATCTGTCATATTCTATTTATTATAAAAGGTGGGATTTAAGTTATTAATCTCTTATATAATAGTAATGTAGATCGTAGGAGAATATCCCACCTAACGAATTTTTACTATCGTACCACTTTGAGGATAATATTATACTCCTTCTTTAACGTATCTTTTAACGGATCATACGAGCGAGCTTTCTTTTCTTTCATGGGGATAAGTACAAGGATATCCTTCAACCTGACTGTAAGTGTATATGTCCTACAATATTTTATGGCATCCAATAGTTTAGGATCATAGCCACACAAGGCTACTACCTTCTTAAGAAATACAGGTGTTCTTTTTGTCGCTGGCATAAGAACAGGCATTCCACTTATGATTACCCCCACATCACTATTCTCCTTGAAATAATCAAAGACATCTTTCATTAGCTGTGGATCTATATCATCGGAATAGAATACATGAATCGGATCACCATTATGCTGCCTTATCCGAAGTCTACATATAGCTTGGATCATTCCAGCTATTCTTATTCTTCGTTCAGTCGAATGAATGCCGTAGTTTTTATTAATCAAGGATAATCCAGATTTGCCCGTTCGCCATTCTCCGACAAAAGAGATGCCTGCATAATTACTAAAAGCATTGGTAGCTTTATCTTGACCGGAACCACGATAGATAATACTGTATTTTCCTGCCAATCCTTTTTTATTTAGTTCTTCTTCAAGCACTGTCATTATATTCAGGTGCTTATCTTCTTTATCTGGATCACTGTCTCTGGCTACCATATATTTCCATGTGACAATAAGCAACGGAGAAGCCTGTTGTATCTGATCTGCCAACTCATCAACTATATCCTGTATTCTGTCACGAATTGTATTATCGTCTACATCTTTCTCGAACAACCATCTTTCAAGGGACATTGGAAATTCTTGAAAGGTTATAGGTGACGAGTACATCTTTCCCGAATTCTGGATCAACCTAAAAGGTGTTTTCTTATAATCGCTTAACACATCTGCAGTAGCATCCAGTATGATAACATTCATCTGCATCCCCTTTACCACCCAATCCTTTATAAAGTGATATATTGGATAATACTTCCCTTTTGCATTCCATATAACTGAATAATTTTGGTTGATATACACTAATACCTCTTCCTCTCGATATGTATTCAGGGCTGACTTAGTACTATATAAATGATCGCTGGTTTTTCTTAAGAATGTACTATTCACAGCCTTCATTTCCTGTATTCCCAAACAATGGTAATATAAACCTGCTCCAACGGGGATGCTACCTTTTGATGATGTCCCCAAGTTGCCCATATAAGCAAGAATTTTAAGCCGTTCAAATGTATTAAAGGATTGTATAAAGGATGGCTGTTCGTCTATAATACAAAACTTGCGTACTTCGGTAGACTTTAGTAATGCTCCTAAGTTTCCAGTATATTTAGCTATATCAACTATTTTCTCATTATCATAAGCAAATAGGGCTGGCAGATAATCCAAATAGAGGTGAACACTGGGAACAATCAGAACCTTTTTCTTTGTTACCTGTTCAGGATGTGCTATGTAACTACTGTAGTAATAATCTTCTTGATGTAAAATCACTATTTCGTCTTTCAATGCAAGGAGAGACAGACTTTCCAGCCTTTTCTTCATATCATTTGCATCGGCACGTGTAGCAACAAAGATTACGATTCCTTTATCACATCTCTTGGCAACCAGATTACAAGTAGCCGTACTCTTTCCACCTCCACATGGGAGAGGAACAATAAAAGCCCCTCCCTTACATGGAATTATGGCATCTCCGGTTTGATGTTTAATAGTTAAATTTGTATCAGACGGATCGAACACAACTTCTATGTCCTTGTAGTCCTCAAATCCGCAACTAAGCTCTTCAGCGTCCTTCTTGCGTCTAAACGTCC
>ERZ1036407.1139-NODE-1139-length-11507-cov-4.362033_pt1 | contig 11507 bp, 11 predicted proteins | sample MGYA00514217_ERZ1036407 | MGnify/ENA primary metagenome ERZ1036407 (study PRJEB33795, sample SAMN09464943) | human gut metagenome | host: Homo sapiens | place: USA: Stanford, California | collected 2016-11 | study: EMG produced TPA metagenomics assembly of the... | reverse complement strand
ATGTTATCCGCAAACCGCTGCGTTATGGCAGCCACCTCTTCCAGGCTTTTGCCTTCAGCGGCAGCCGCTCCCGCTATCTTGTAGGCGGGGATACAGCCAACCAGGCCGCGCCTGTCATCCGCATTGGACCTGGGCGCATTGGCAATGTCCTCCTGGGTCACTACCTTGATCACGTTCAGGCCTTCCTTGGCGCACTTTTTCATGGTCAGGTTGCCGGTCAGCATATCCCCCGCATGGTTCAGTACAATATAAAGTACGCCCTTTCCCTTGTCAGCCAGCTTGATGGCATCCAGGCATGCCTGCGGCCCGGGAGCAGCGAACACATCGCCCACAACCGACACATCCACCATACCCTCCCCCACAAAACCGCTGATGGCCGGCTCATGACCGGAACCGCCCTGGGTCACAATGGTCACACGGTCCGCCTGGGCCAGCTTGTTATTGATGACCATACGGCTCTCCCCCAGGGAAACAAGATCCTTGTTTGCCAGTACAAAGCCCTCCAAAAGCTCAGGTGTCAGGTTCTCGGGATTGTTAATAAATTTTTTCATTTTCATACATGATACCTCTCTCCTATTTTAATCCGTCACACAGACCGGTGAAGAACAGCGATGTGCTCACTGCACCTGCGTCCGGTGTGCCAATGGTCTGTTCCTTATAGCTTCTGGCCCTTCCGTATTTGGAAATGTACTGTTCGCTCTCCTTTGCTCCCCTGACGGCCGCTTCCTTTGCAGCTTCCAGTATGGACATGATATCGTCCTCCGCCTTCTGCGCGGCTTCCACCGCCGGGATCAGGGCGTCCATCATGGTCTTATCGCCAATGCCCGCAGTGGTGATATCCTCCATGGCGGACTGGCACTCGGTAAACATTTCCTTTAAAGTCTTTGCATCAATGGGCTTACTGCCTTCCAATGGTCCTGAAAGGCCTCCGATCATGGTCCCATACAGGGGACCTGCGCTGCCCCCGCCGATCTCCATGGTGTTGTCCCCCAGGTCCTCGATAAACGTCTCCATGTCGTCATCTTCCCAGGCATTCATGCTTTTTTCCATCAGTCCGGCAATCTTCCCAATGGTTACGCCATGGTCCCCGTCCCCAAACCTGGAATCGATCTCACTGAGATAATCCTTGTTCTCGTTCCACAATTGGGCGATCTTTGTGAACATTTGTATAATCTCCGGTTTGCTTAGTAACATATGTAACCTCCTTTCACGCATTTTTTCCACATTACCCATGATTTTAGATTATCATTTTCTGACATTCTTGTCAATTTAGTCTGTCTGCGATTCTATATTTTTAATATACTGCACAAAAAATGCGCAAGTTCTATGACAAACTGCGCATTTTAAGTTACATATGTAACTTTATTTTTCTTACGTATGACACCCGGCGCCGCCTTCCCGGGCCTTTGCCTATTGCTCCAGCATATCCCTTACCACATGCTCCGGGGCAAGGATATGGCCCAAATACCCTGTCTTCAGGGCTCCCCTTAAGGCCTTGGGGCTGGTATTGGCCGAACAGATCCCCACCACATGTTTTACCCGGGCCAGCAGTTCCAGGGGAATCTGTATGGCATAATCCGTCTTTGACCGGATCACGCGGCCTTCCACATCAATATAATAATTGAGGATCCTGCCCACCGCCTTCTGCTTCATCAGCTGGTCGCCGTACCTGGCCTCGGACGCAAAATCCGGCGTGGACGGAAAGTTTCCTATATTCACCAGAGCTACATCCAATTTCTCCCATGCCCGAAGGATCTCATGGTAATTGTCCAATGCCTTCATCAGCTTCAGCTCCTGCTCCGACAGCACGCAGGCGGGCGAATAGATAAATTGGGGCTGGGCCCCGCTGTGCTCCGCTATGGTGCGGACCAGTTCATTGGAGTGATAGTTCTTAAGCCCCACACCGCCGTTTCCGATCAGGGGGCAGACAGCCTGACACACGGGGACAAGGCGGTTTCTCTGCTCAATATGCCTTACCACATCCCCGATCACATGGCCCCATCCGATTCCAAGAGTGCCTTCTCCCAGGTTTTCCAGATAGCGGACAGCCGTCTCAGCCACCGCATCATTGGTGGTATGGTCATTCGGTCCGTCCCGCACCACCACTCCCTCGTAAATGCCGAATTTTCTGCCCACCTGCTCCATCAGGGATATCTGGCCGCTGTCCTTTGCCCCCGGCGCCTGGATGCGGATCGTCACGATCCCCACATCCCTGGCTTCCTTTAAAAGCTTGCTGACCATGGGCCTGGATATGCCGTACCGGACCGCGATCTCACTCTGGGTCCTGTCCTGTTCGTAATACATCCTGGCCACATCCACCAGGCGTTCTATCTTTTTTTCCGATTCTGCAGTACTCATACCCGGTCAGCTCCTGTCTCCCAATCTAATGTCATCCGGATCCCCCTGTTTTGTATCTCTGTATTTTGGTCCTATGTGCTCCATCCATTGCAGGATCAGGCATCCCGCCCCATAGCAGGCAATGTCCTTCCAGTCAAACACAGAACCCAGGATGATCCTGGCCGCTCCGCATCCCTCAAGTCCCAGGATCTCCACCAGGCGGAAATACTGCAGTACCTCCACGCAGACTGCAAACAGGAATACATAGGCCGGCAGATGCCGGATCCCTTCCGGCCGGAAGATCCGCACAAAGCAGTAGACCAGGAGCACCACCAGCACATCCCCCATATAAGGCCGCACAAACCGGTCGTGGACCCATATGGCAATCGCCCCTTCTATGAGGAACAGGACCGCAAATGCAGCCATCCAGCGTCCCCTCCCATTTCCCCTGTGTTTCTCCATCACGATCTCCTCTCCGTATGCCAGCGGGACCCAAAAGGCTTTGCCTTCTAAACGATCCCGTTCAGTTCCTGATACATATCCTTGGCATAGCTGTCTGTCATTCCGCAAATATAATCCGTGACCAGCAGCAGGCGCAGATACAGTTTTTCCTCCTCGCTCCTGCCCTTTGAGCAGAGGGAGTATATCTTCTTATAATTATCGGAAATAAGGGAAACCATCTTTCTCTGCACCTGTGTCATGGCCAGGTCCGTATCCCACGGGATCACCCCGTCCACGAACCGGTCCAAAAGGAAGCTAAAGATGGTTTGTGCCGCGATCTCCAGCTTCAGGATGGGCCTGGTATCAAAGGCATACCTGTAGGCAATGTCCCCCAATGCCTCCATCAGTAGCTCCACATCGGTTCCCGCAAACATATCTTTTCCATAGGTACCATCCATGATGGCCCCGTAATGCTCCGTAAAACAGTCCGTTACCCCTGCGATCATCTGTCCCTGGGCGCTTATGATCCAGTTTTGTACCGCATACTGGTCCGGGCCGCTGTAGCCCCGCTCCACACCCTTGTGGTAGCGCTCCTCCAGCCAGGATACGATCTGCCGGTACCGGTCCGTCTGCCTGTCCGCACAGAATCCCTTCAGCTCCGCCAAAAGGCGGTCATAGGAAATGCAGCCCTTTTTCACCGCATCCTCTATATCCGCTGTCTTATATGCAATATCATCCGCCGCTTCCAGAAGAAAGGTGAGGGGATGGCGCCTGCCGCAGGTACCCGTGGACTGCTGCACGTCCTCAAAGTTGTCTTTATCTGCATAGAAATATCCCATTTTCTTGGTCCGGATATTGCCGCTGTCCTTACAGATCTCCAGGGAAGATACCGGATACTTGATAATGGTTCCCAGCAGGGCCTTTGTCAGGTTCATACCGTGCTCATCCACCAAAAAATGCAGCCGCGTAACCACACGGAACGCCTGGGTATTGCCCTCAAAGTTAAAAAAATCAAGGAGCATCTGGGGTTCCAGTATCTGGCTGATGGGTCTTCCCTTAAAATTGAGCCTGCTCAGATTCTGTTTAAACCAGTCCTGAATAGAAGTCTCCCCAAAATGTCCAAAGGGCGGGTTTCCAATGTCATGGATCAGCCCGGCGCACTGAAGTATGTCGCACACAGCGGCCTTGTGTTCAGGCAAAAATGTCTCGTCCTTGATCCTGGTACGGATGCTCTCGGAAATATTCTGTCCCAGGGACTTGGCCAGGGAGGACACCTCCAGGGAGTGGGTAAGCCTTGTCCTCACAAAATCACTCCTGTCCAGCGGAAACACCTGGGTCTTGTCCTGAAGGCGGCGGAAGGAGGCGCTTCCGATGATGCGGTGGTAATCCTTCTCAAACTCCGTGCGCAGGTCTGCGGATGATATTTTTTTATAACTCCGGATTCTGTCATCACAGAGCAGTGTATTCCAGTTCATGGCCTGTCTCCTTTTTGTTTTCTATCTCTATTATCAACAAAATAAGGAAAAATGCAAATAGTATTGGAAAAGAATTTCTAACTTTCCATAAACAGCGGATACCGGTTCTCCCTGCCGCACTCCCCTTCCTTTACCAGCAACGTCTCATCCTCAAGGGTAATGCTTTTATTCAGAAAATTTCTCAACAGGACTCCGTGCAAAAGGCACATAACCCTGTAAATATCAGGGAATACTGGATTATCGGCTGAATGTTACATTTTTAATATTTCATTTGGCTCTTGACATATGTTACTGTAACTTTTATAATTACAATTAGTAACTGTAAAGTAATCAGTAACAGATAGCATAGAAAGGATCTCACATGAATAAACTCACCGGTTATCTGGGCACTTACGCCTCACCTGAAAGTCTGGGCATATACCGTTTCTCCCTTGACCTGAAGGATGGCTCCCTGTCCCGGCCCGAACTCTATTATAATGCCCCGGACTGTAAGTACCTGTCCCTGGACGACACAATGCTGGCCGCCCCGGAGAAAAAAGGCGGCCTTGCAGGGGTCTGCCTGCTGGACATCAGCGCTAAGGAGCCTGTTCTTATAGGGGAAGCCTTCCACGAAACAGCGCCTCCTTGTTATGTAACACAGGATTGCGGACACCTGTACACTGCCAATTACCACGAAGGCTCTGTTCTGGTATATGACAGATCTCCCGAGGGGATCAAGCTGGCAAAGCGTATCCATATTGCACCCAAAGCCGGCTGTCACCAGATTCTCCTCTATGACCATTATATGCTGGTACCCTGTCTGTTACTTGACTCAGTGAAAATATATGACTGCGACAGGGACTATTCCCTTGTGGGAGAGCTGACATTTCCAAAGGGCACAGGCCCCCGCCATGGAATATTTGATCCCTTCCATCATAGACTGTTCCTGGTCAGCGAACTGAGCAATCAGGTGTTCCTGTACCAGGCAGGAGAAACCGATCCACGGGAAGTATACCCCATCCTGCCCCAGGGAGCAGTATACCGTGACCCCCCTGCATCAGCAGCAGTCCGGTTGTCCCCGGACGGGCGCTTCCTGTATGTATCCACCCGTTTTGCCGACCTGATCACTGTCTATTCCATAGACGGATCCGGACTGCACCAAATCCAGCAGGCCGGCTGCGGCGGGGTCCATCCCCGGGATATCATCCTTACACCGGACGGCAGGTACCTGCTTTCCGTGAACCGTACCAGGGGAGGCCTTGTATGCTTTGGCCTTGACCCTGAAAGCGGACGCATCCTTGGCCTGTGTTCCCGTGTTCCCGCCCCGGAGGCGGTATCCGTGGTGCTTGCATAAGATGCCGCTGCATTGATGGCTGAAAAACAGCCGCAAAGATAGATGCTTGGGAGCCCCCAAGAGTACAAATAAATAATATGGAGGAATTAACATGACAAAGATTGATATTGGAATTATCGGCCTGTCCGTTATGGGGCGCAGCCTTGCCCTTAATATGGCGGACCATGGATTTAAAGTTGGAGGTTACAACCGCAGCGCTGCTGTCACAAAACAGGTGGTACAAGAGCATCCCCATGAGAACCTGGTCCCATTTTATGACCTGGAGGCACTTATATCCTCCCTCACCCCTCCCAGAAGGGTCATGCTGATGATCCAGGCCGGCAAACCTGTGGACGCGGTCATCGGCCAGCTGGCGCCGCTCCTGGAGCAGGGTGACATCATTATGGATGGAGGCAACTCCTTTTACGGGGATACCGTGAGACGGGCCAGGGAATTGGAAGAAAAAGGGATCCACTATCTGGGTGTGGGCATTTCCGGAGGGGAAGAAGGAGCAAGATTCGGTCCATCCATCATGCCCGGAGGCAATGGGGAGGCCTATGAGTCCGTACGTCCCATCCTGGAAGCCATTGCGGCCAGGGCAATGGGAGAACCCTGCTGCGCCTACATCGGGCCGGATGGCGCCGGACATTATGTAAAAATGGTCCACAACGGCATTGAATACGCCGACATGCAGCTGATCGCGGAATCCTATCTTCTCCTGAAATATGTGGGCGGCTTTACCAACGAGGAGCTGGCGGACACCTTCCATTCCTGGGATCAGGGTGAACTGCACAGTTATCTCATCGGCATCACCGCTGATATTTTCAGGGAGCAGGATGACCTGGGCCAGGGCCGGCTCATCGATTCCATCCTGGACAGCGCCAAGCAGAAGGGCACAGGAAGATGGGCCAGCATAGAAGCCTTAAAGCAGGGTGTGGACATCTCCATGATCACCTCCGCCTGCGCGGCCCGCATCATGTCCAACCACCTGGAATCAAGGGAAAAGGCCGCCCGGCTGATCCCTTCCCCTGATCTGCGGATTGCACAGGACAAAAAAGCATTTGCCCACATGGTCCGCGCAGCCTTATATACCGGAAAGATCATCGCATATGCCCAGGGGTTTGCCCTGATGCAGGATGCTTCCAGTCAGTATGGGTGGAATCTGGACTTAGGCAGGATCGCTGCCATTTTCCGGGCCGGATGCATTATCCAGGCCGCCTTCCTGAATGATATCACCCACGCATTTGAGGCAGAGGATAAGCCGGAGAACCTGATATTCGACACCTTTTTCCTGTCCAGGGTCAATGAGCACCAGGACAGCCTGCGCACAGCGGTATCCACAGGCGTGTTAAACGGACTTCCCGTTCCCGCCCTCTGCAACGCGGTATCCTATCTGGATGCGTTCCGGGCAAAGGCTGCAGGAGCCAACCTGATCCAGGCCCAGCGGGACTGTTTTGGCGCCCACACCTATGAAAGGACGGACCGCCAAGGCACATTCCACCACCAATGGAGGAAAACAGATGAAAATTGACACAAATATTACCATTTTCGGCGGCACTGGAGACCTGACGTTCCGCAAGCTTCTTCCCGCGCTGTACACCATGGTTCTCACGGGCAAGCTTCCAAATGCCAGCCGAATCGTCATCATCGGACGCCGGGATTATGACAGCGGCAGCTACCGCAGGGCGGCCAGGGACTGGGTGGAGAAATTCACCCGGCTCCCCTTTAAGGAAGACAGCTTTTTGCAGTTTGCAGAAAAACTGTATTACTATCAAATGAATTTTTCTGATATCAATGCCTACCAGGGCCTGGATGCATATTACAGGGAGCAGGATATTGGTTCCCACATCTTTTATTACGCGGTGGCTCCCCGCTTTTTCAGCGTCATCACCCAGGGACTCAAGGAAGTAAAAGGCTCTGAGAACGGCAAGGTCATCCTGGAAAAACCCTTTGGCGAAAACCTGGCCTCGGCAGCGGCCCTGAACAAGGAACTGGAAGCTCACTTCGGAGCCAGGGGGATCTACCGGATCGACCACTATCTGGGCAAGGAAATGGTCCGCAACATCCAGGCTATCCGGTTTGCGAACCCCATCTTCACAGATGTGTGGAACTCACGTTACATTGAGTCCGTACAGATTTCAGCCCTGGAGGATATGGGCGTGGAGACCCGCGGCGGATACTATGACGCCAGCGGCGCGCTAAAGGACATGGTGCAGAACCATCTGCTGCAGATCCTGTCTATCATGGCCATGGAAGAACCCGGTGAAATGACCCCAAAGGGGCTGCACGATGCCCAGCTGGATGTATTCACATCCCTGCGTCAGGCTGATGAGGAGTCCATCAGCGACATGCTGGTACTTGGCCAGTATGACGGCTACCGGCAGGAACCGCTTGTCAAACCGGATTCCAAAACCGAAACCTTTGCGGCCTTAAAGCTGTTTATTGACAACACCCGCTGGAAAGGGACCCCATTTTATATACGCACGGGCAAAAAGACAGGGATGCGGGAGATTGAACTTTCCGTGATCTTCCGCCGGCCATACGCCCAGGTGGAGCCCAATGTGCTGATCATCAAGATCCAGCCCACCGAGGGCGTCTACCTGCAGTTTAATATCAAGCGGCCCGGGGATACGGACGATATCATTCCCACCAAAATGGACTTTTGCCAGAACTGCAACCTGGTCCATCAGCTTAACACGCCTGAGGCATATGAGCGCCTGATCACTGCCTGCATTAAGGGTGAAAGCTCCTGGTTCTCCCAGTGGGACCAGATCGAACTCTGCTGGAATTATGTGAGCAGGCTGAAGAAGCTGTATTCAGATACGGACCTGCCTTTGTACTCCTATGTTCCGGGAACCCCCGGGCCCGGGGAAGCTGAGAGGATGCTTGGGCAGGGGGAGCATTGGCTTTTGTAGGATTGGATACGCGGCATTCCTTCCTACAGTTCCTTGCGTACCCTCCCGTAATATAAAAATCCAGCCAGATCCGCCAGGATCCATCCAATGGGAACCGAGACCCAGATCCCGGTCACCCCAATGGATGGGACGGATGCCAGCGCATAAGCCAGCGCCACCCTGGTTCCCAGGGAGATCACGGTGAGGACCACGGACATCCCCGGCCTTCTGACAGCCCTGTACAGGCCATACAAAAGGAACAGGCATCCGATGCCCCAATAAAATGCCCCCTCGATCCTGAGATATCCCACGCCCACGGCCAGTATCTCCGTCTCCTGGGGCTGGACAAAGATCAGCATCAGCTGTTTTGCAAATATCCATACAATGGCTGATATAAAAAGACAGAAGGAAATGGATACAATAACCGCGCTTTTGATCCCGGCCTTGATCCTGTCCCGTTTGCCGGCTCCGTAATTTTGGGCTATGAATGTGGAAAAGGCATTTCCAAAGTCCTGCACCGGCATATAGGCAAAGGAATCTATTTTTACAGCTGCCGCAAATGCAGCCATTACCACGGTCCCAAAACTGTTTACAAGGCCCTGCACCATCAGTATGCCGAAGTTCATCACCGACTGCTGGGCGCAGGTAAGAAATGAAAACTGGGATATTTCCCCAAGGACACGGCGGTCCATTCTCATATGGCTTTTTCCGATCCTGAACTCGGGCATTTTTACAAACGTATAGATTCCGATACCGACCCCTGACACAAACTGGGCGATCACCGTTGCCCCGGCCGCGCCCCCAACGCCCCAGTGGAATACCAGGACAAAGACCAGGTCCAGGATTACGTTGAGCACTGCCGCAATGCCTAAAAACACCAGCGGGATAAAGGAATTTCCCACCGCGCGCAAAAGGGATGCAAAAAAATTATACAGGAATACTGCAAATATCCCATAAAATATGATCCACAGATACTCCCGCATCAGGGCATACAGTTCACCCGGCACACACAAAAGCCTCATGATCGGGTCGATGAACAGAAACACACCTGCATTTACCGCCAATGCAACTGCCGCTATCATAACAAAGGAGACAAATATGCTGTTCTTAAGCATATCCGAATTTTTCTCCCCGAACCGGAGGGAAAACACGGCCCCGCTCCCCATACTCAGTCCCAGAAGGATAGAGGTAAGAAATGTCATCAGCGCATAGGCCGCTCCCACGGCAGCCAATGCATTCGCCCCCAGATAACGCCCTACGATCAGGGTATCCGCTATGTTATAAAATTGCTGCAAAAGATTGCCCAATATCATGGGCAGTGCAAACCGCAGCATGGTTCCTGTAATGCTTCCCACTGTCAAGTCTCTATGCATGTCACTTACATCCTTCAACAAATTCTCTGAATATTTTTCCCGAGTCCCGGTCTTCCCGACCCATAAACTCCGGGTGCCACTGAATGGCCTGTATGTATCTCTTATCCCGGGCATAGATTCCTTCCACCAGCCCGTCCTCGGCCACGGCCGAGATTCCCAGTCCAGGCGCCAGCTTTTTGATCCCCTGATGGTGATAACTGTTTACTCCCAGTTCCCTCTTTTCCAGCAGCCGGAAAAGAGGTCCCTCCTCTGTCAGTTTCACCTGATGGCAGGGCCTGTCATAAGGAGGGCACATATGATGCTCTATCTCCTTTGACCCTTGAAACTGTGACGGCAGATCCTGGTACAAGGTTCCTCCCATGAGCACATTGATAAGCTGCAGGCCGCGGCAGATGCCCAGAACTGCCTTATCATCGTTCCATGCCAAATGAAAAATATATGTTTCCAGCTGATCCCTCTGACGGTTGGCAGGGCCGCAAAGGCTGCTTTCCGTCTCGCCGTACAGTTTAGGCGCCACATCATGTCCCCCGGTAAACAGATAGCCCCTGCACATGCTGTTGATTTGTTCTAAATCTCCCTTTTCCCATGTCAGGGGAAGCATCATGGGAATACCTCCCGCCCGGCGGATTCCCTCCATGTATCCCGGCACCATCCAGATACTGTCTTTTTTATCATCAAACAGGGGTATGACTCCAATTACAGGCTTCATCCGCATTGCCTCCATTCCTTTTTTATGACACTATACCACATTTTTCCATAAAGCAACAGATAAGTTCCCTGTTTGTTTGATTATTAATGGAAATGTCCTCCCTGGCTTTTGCACTCTCCCTGTCTCCTTCCGGATCTTCGCCGCACACGTCCATGCCTATGATCCGGCGGCAGGAGGCGGCCGCACTGATACAGTCCAATAAAACGGAACGTTTTGTACTCCCCTGGTTCCAGTTCGTCCTGGCATGATCCCGGCTCAGCACGTCTTTATCCACGGAAATATACAGGGGAAGGGAGGAGCTGCCCATCTGTTTCTTCCAAAAGCCCAGATCCGTCATATCATCCTCGCTGATCCACACCACCCTGACCTCTGCCATCCCTGATGCCGGCCCCGGCAGCGGAACCGGCAATGGCCCCGGCAGCGGCCCTGACCGCTGCCCTGATGCCGCCCAGCTCTCCCCTGCGATCTTCCTCACGGCCTGGGCAGGCGGCCCTGCCAGCCACACGCGTTTCACCCTGGGATTATGCTCCAGTACTGTTTTGATCCATCCCCCGCAGGACAGGATATCCCCGAACATGGGGAGCTGCATATCCGTATGATGGTCAAACACAAGAAGTTCCATATCTTCCTCCACCTGGTCCAGCCAGATCTTGCTCAGATAATGGTAATTGCCTGAATCCAGGAAATGGATCCCCTCTTTCAGCTGTTTATCCCTGATCCGTTCCCCGATCCGCGCCTCTGCCTCCTCATCACAGTAGCAGTTTGTCCCCAGTATATCCCTGCAGTCGATCCACAGGTGCTGCATGTCCTTATAGAAATCCTCTTTTTCGTACACCCCGGAAAAGTTCATAATAACCAGTTTTTTCCTATTTTTCACGGCAGCCATTATCTCCCTTCTCTTTACTGTTTACATTTCTGCTAAACATGCCATTTTGTGTTAAAAAGATGTTATAATAATAGTAATTA
>ERZ1036407.1138-NODE-1138-length-11511-cov-4.039455_pt1 | contig 11511 bp, 10 predicted proteins | sample MGYA00514217_ERZ1036407 | MGnify/ENA primary metagenome ERZ1036407 (study PRJEB33795, sample SAMN09464943) | human gut metagenome | host: Homo sapiens | place: USA: Stanford, California | collected 2016-11 | study: EMG produced TPA metagenomics assembly of the... | reverse complement strand
ATATACAATATATTTTAACAATATTTGTAGCTTTTTAACAATTTTTATCAAAGCCTTCCCCTGCTTTTTATTTTTGTGATATGATTCAAAAACATAAGGTGTTTTTTGGATTTTTATGATATGATTTAATGTAAGAAATTACGTTGAAAGGACTGTGCTATCTATGGAACAAAAAGAGACGAATACAATTATGAACCAGGTATACAATGCAATATTTTCCGATATTATCCACAATGAATTTGATTTTGATGAATACCTTACCGAAAAAGCCCTGATGGAAAAATACAATGTCAGCCGGGCGCCTGTAAGAGAGGCCCTGATGCAGCTGCGCAGCGACCATTTTATCGTTTGCATTCCCCGTCACGGATACCGCATACGCAGGCCGGACCAGCAGGAGCTGCGCGATATTGTAAACTTCCGCGCTGTGTTGGAATGCAGTTTCCTGGAACAGTATTATTACTCCATTACCCCCGAACATATCCAGTCACTGCGGGAAATTTGCCGGCAATACGCCGACAAACAGGACAAGAACTTTATTAACTACTGGAAATTAAACCGTGACTTTCATGCAAAGCTTTTTTCCTGTTATGGGAATGATTTCGCCCTCCATACATTGCTGGAATCCATGGACCGTCAAGTTATTTACTTTGTGGAGATCATGAAAAACTATTATCTGGCGGCAGACCTTCACTTTGCCATGCTGGACTACATTGAAAAAGGCGATATTAAAACAGCCATGACCCTTCTCCGGGCGGATATTGAGAAAATACCTACCAACGATGCCCTTCAGCGCGTTAAGCAAAATCACCCTATCAATGCTGAGGTCCCTACCTACAGCCTGTGCTAGATACCACATGCCTAAAGGAGTCCGCAATGGCTTTGATGTCCGGGATATTATTCCTGCTTACAAAAAGGCTGCACTATTTGACCAATTACGAAAGATAGCAGGATAGGGGCAAATCCATATCCGTCATTCTTTCTTTATCATCAAATAGTGCAGCCTAAACTGCTTTTAAATTAAAACCCACAACACACCGGCATTCTATCCAATGTCCTCCAACAGTTCCTCCATCATGTCCGGGTCTGCCAGTTTCATATCCTCCTTAAACACCCCGGGATAGGGAAATGCCATATCACCATACAGCTTGCCAAAGGCAACGTAAACCTTTTTGCCCTTTAAAGCAAAAACAGTGCCCGCACCGTAACGTCTGTGTTCCACCCTCTGATTGATGATTTTCATTTGACCTGCCCCTCCACTGATATCATTCCCCCATGTTCCGCCATTGCCTTTTCCCGCGCCGCCTTCCTGCGTCTTTTAAGAAGCTCCGACTGTTCCCTTTTCCGCTGTGCCTCATATACTTTATATCGGAACAGCCGCATGGCTTCCTCTTCCTTCTTCTTCGCTCCGGCAGCCGCAAGGGCAGACAGCGCCTCCTCCTGAAGGCCCTGGGATTCAAAACTCAGAAACCGTTCAAAGGCATCCGGATATAAAAACAGCTTTGTCCCGGCTTCCCCTGAAAAAGAAACCCATATATGGTTCTGATCCACCTCCGCCACTTTACCCAATCCGTATTTGATGTGCCTCACAGTCTCATTCAGCATTTTCTCACCTTCCTGAAAACAATATCAACCTTTTGCTTCCTTCCTATTTTACCATTTTTTGTTTTGAAAATGCAAATGTAAACTTTTATTTACTGTAAAGTTTGTGAATTTTTCTCAATGGAAAGGGGGCCGTTCCTGGGCATTTTTTCTGCAGGAGCCAAGTGGTTCAGGGGCCGGCCAAGTCTTATATCTCACTCCGTCACCCCGGCTTTTGCACATATATCTTCCAGACAACACTTCTCACAATGGGGCTTGGTCCGCGCCGTGCACACATCCCTTCCATGATAAACCAGCCTGTGGCAGAAATCGCTCCCCTCCTGGGCAGGTATCAGCTTCCACAGCGCCATCTCCACCTTTTTCGGATCCTTGATGCCGTCTACCAGGCCCATGCGGTTTACAAGACGGATGCAGTGGGTATCCGTTACAATGGCCGGCTTGCCGAATACATCCCCCATGATCAGGTTCGCGCTCTTGCGTCCCACCCCCGGAAGCTTCAGCAGCGCGTCAAAATCGTCCGGCACATTACCGCCATATTCCTCATGCAGGATCTTCATACAGGCACTGATATCCCTGGCCTTGCTGTGTCCCAGACCGCAGGGCTTAACAATACGCTCAATATCCGCCGCATCCGCTGCTGCCAGTGAGGCAACATCGGGATATTGGGAGTACAGGTCCTGTACCACCACGTTCACCCGGGCATCCGTACACTGGGCGGCCAGGCGCACGCTGACCAGCAGCTTCCATGCCTGATTGTAATCCAGGGTACACCCCGCATCCGGGTATTCCTTTTTTAAACGGTCCACGATCTCCAGGGCCAATTCTTCTTTTGTCATTCCATGCTCCTCCTTTGTACTGTAGTGTACTTCCGGAGACTCCGGGAGTACACTGTATGCTGCTATTCTATCGCAATTATATTTTGCGGGCAAGGACGAATGTTTTTCCCTGCGCCGGAATATACATAGCCTGATATGAATATCTATGTAAATTCAGGAGGTTTTTGGATGTGTACAGCAATTACAATGCAGACCATGCAGGGGGATATTTATTTTGGGCGTACCATGGATTTTTCATTTCCCCTGGATCCGGAACTTTATATTTCGCCCAGAGGCTATGAGTGGAACAATATGCTCAAAACCCATAAGATCACCAACCGCTACCGCTTTATAGGCATTGGACAGGATATCTCACCCCTTGTTTTTGTGGACGGGGTCAACGAGATGGGGTTCGCCGCAGCTGTCCTGTATTTTCCCGGTTTTGCCAGCTATGATCCGGCCCCGGACCGGACTCAGGGGCCGGGAGTGATCTCGGTTGCCTCCCTTGAACTTGTTAATTTTCTTCTGGGAATCTGCAAAAACGTCAATCAGGCAGTCACCGTGCTGGACTCGATCCGCATTGTGGGGGAGGAGGACAGCATCACCAACACCGTGGCTCCTCTTCACTGGATCCTTACGGATCAGACCGGGGCCTGCCTGGTTGTGGAGAAGACGGAAGACGGCCTGTACCTGCTGGATAACCCCATTGGCGTACTTACCAACAGCCCGGGCTTTCAATGGCATATGACCAATCTGCGCAATTACATGAACGTATCGCCTTACCAGGAAAAGGAAGCTGTCTGGGACTCAGTGAGCCTTACCCCCTTTGGCCAGGGAGCCGGTACACTGGGACTGCCGGGAGATTTTGCGCCGCCCTCCCGCTTTGTGCGGGCCGCTTATCTGAAAAGCCATGTATCCGTTCCCTCCGGCCGGGAGGCGGCTGTCATAACAGGCTTTCACATCCTGAACAATGTCTCCATTCCCAAGGGGGCTGTGATGACTGACCTGGAAATTCCCAGTTATACCCAGTACACCGCGTTCATGAGCCTCTCAGATCAGGAATATTTTTTCAACACATACAATAACAGCCAGATCGAATCCGCAAAGCTGGTCCCCGATCACGACAGCGGCTCAGAGATCGTATCATTGGGAAAACTGAACCGGCCGGTTACCTTTGAATGCCGCAACTGCTGAGACACAAGCAGCTGTACCGTACGTTCTTTTATTTTAATTTAGGCAGGATATCCCCCAGGATCTCCATGGCATGATTCAGATCGGAAAGTTCTTCCTGTGTCAGCTTTTCCTCCATCATCCCGATAAATGCCGTGTTTTTCAGATAATACTCATCCAGGTAGGAAACCGCTTTGGGGGTCAGGCGTATCCACGTGACCCTGCGGTCCTCCTGGTTATGCACCCGCTCCACAAACTGGTTTTCACTCAGCCTGTCGACCAGTTTTGTGGCCTGCTGCTTCGGTACCTTCAACTGGCGGGCCAGTTCGGTCATCGTGGCTGTCCCGCGCATCTTCACTGTTTCCAAACAATAATACGTCTCCAGGCTCATCTCCCCGTTCAGGGTATCCTTAAACGGACGCACCAGTTTAGAATGCCAGACCGGCATTGCGATTAACAGATTTTGAACAAACTTCTCAGAAATTTTTCCTGCTCCCATTCCATCCTCCCCATTTGGGAAATCCCTTTTAAATACCCCATTCGGGAAATCCCTTCTGAATATTGACATTCTTTTACGGACATGATATTCTTATTAATTAGTAATCAAAGTATGACAATCATATTTAAATGACTTTTCTTTCCGATTATATAAATATATGAGTTCAAAGTCAATCCTTCCCCAAAACTCACCGCAGTGAACGGGGCATCCAAACACAGGACAACCAAAAAGGAGATACAGCCATTTATGAGCAGCCAATTAAAACTGCCCGGAATGATCCGGGAAAAATTCCGTTCCAGCACTCTCAATTTTATCTTTATCCTGGCTTATGTGCATCTGTTTTCATACATATTCGGCCCTGAGAACACCATTGTGGGCGTTATATTTACCATTATGATGTCCGCCTCCATGGTACGCGACCTGACCGCCACACCGCTGCGGCATCTGGTTACCCAGGCCCTGGTACTGGTCTGGATGGCCCTGGCCGCTTACTGGGTCAATGCCCTTCCCGCTCCCCTGTCCGTTTTTGTCCATTTTATCACACTGCTGGGTATTTTGTATGCATATACTTATGAATATTCCAGCCATATGTATTTTCCTTATATATTATCCTACCTGTTCCTTATCTTTATCTCTCCGGTCAGCGCAGACCAGCTTCCGGGCAGGATTGCCGGCATGTTGACCGGCGCCCTGTCCATTATCCTGTACCAATTGTTTATGGGAAGGAATCGCGTTCAGGAGACTGCCAGGGATGTGCTCAGTGAAATGATAGACAGCATCAGACTTTCCATTGCCTGCCGTCTGGCAGGAACTCCCAACCGGCCGGATCCCGCCGCCATGAGGAGCAAGCTGTGCCAGTTAAGCCGGATCGTGTACCAGCGCAGAAAAAAGGTGCTGTGTGTGTCCGATGCCAGCTTTTATATGATAGACGCAGGCCGCGGCCTGGAACACCTTCTGATCCTGGTCCATGAACTTCCCTCACAATTGTCCCTTAAGGACAGGGAGATGCTCCAGAATCTTTCGGACCGCCTTCAGACATTTTGCGCCTTTCTTCACCAGGATATCACCCTGATACCGGAACCGGACGCCAAGGATTTCTTTCGCCTTCTGGATGACAAGAGGGCGGACCTGTTTTTTCACAGCCTGGAATACATCCGCGACAGGCTCCTCCATATGACGGATCCCCAGAACAGACAGCACTACCGCCCCACGGCCCTGTCCTTAAAGATGCAGCTGAGGACCGCTCTGGATCTCAGCCCTGTGCGTGCGGTATACGCCCTTCGCACAGCCCTGATCCTGGCCTGCGCCACCTTTCTGGTTCGGGTTCTGTCCCTTCCCCACGGCAAATGGCTCTTATTTACCCTGGCATCCGTATCCCTGCCATACGCTGATGATGTGCCTGTGAAGATCAAAAAACGTGTGCTGGCAACCATAACCGGAGGTTTGGTCTCCGTGGTCATCTACGCTCTGATTCCCTCCCCCCTGGGACGTACCGCTGCCATGATGCTGTCAGGTTACATTTCCTTTTATTTTTCAGATTACGCCCAGACGTTTGCCTGCTCCACCGTGGGCGCCCTGGGAGGCGCAGTGTTTATGGATGCCTTTGGGTTTCAGGCAGTGGGCAGCATCTTCCTCATACGCCTTGGCTATATATTGGCCGGGGCCGCTGCCGGATATATCCTCAACTGCCTGATCACTCCCTACCGCCGTGACAAGGCCACCAGGCAGCTTTTTCAAAAATACAGGGTCGTCACCCAGCTTTTGACCCGCGTCTGCCGTTCTCCGGAAGTGGACACCCAGCTGTATTATAACCTGGTCATCCAGGCCCATCTCCAGGAAGATAAACTGGTGCAGAATGCCCATCTGGAAAAATGGTCCGGCTTTTCCGATATTCTTGCCGGCTGCAGGGAGCAGGTTCGCAGTGCCCACCGGTCCCGGATCACGGAACGTGAAAATGCCCCGGTATTTGAACCCGGGCATCTGTCATAGGACCCCTGGGATCCGCACCGCAATTGATAAAACAGAATTCCCACAGCCGGTCATCTCCCTACCGTCTCACCGCCTGCCGCTCCTGTATTCCCCGGGAGTGGCATTTCTCTTTCTGCGGAACTGTTCAATATAATAACTGGCAGTATGGAAACCGCAGCTGGAGGCAACCATACTCACCGGCCAGTCGGTTGCCAGCAGCAGTTCCGTGCTTTTCAGGATCCGGTAATCCATGAGATAAGTGAAAATGGAGCATCCCATATACCTTTTAAAAAATCGGCAGCATTCATTCCTGCTGACATTGACCTGTCCGGCAATCTGTTCCAAAGTGATCTTTTCTGAAAAATGCCCATGTATGTAGGAGAGAATCTGCTTGATACGCTCATTGTCACGCCCTGTCATCACCGGGTCCGCGTCCGTGCCGGCCGTCTCCCTTATTCTCAGGTACAGTTCCTTCCACAGGGAAAGCAGCGCTATGGTTATGTCCATCTCATACCCCTCCCCTTTCTTTCTGTACAGGTCGTAAACCGTTTTCATGGATGCCACGGCCTCCCTCTCCCACCCGTCCTTTCCCCAAATGTACAGACAGGGCCTGTTCTTATTCTCCAGCACGGGATTTACATAGCGCCTGGCTATGACGCTGCCCCCAAAGCCTCTTAGCAGCGCGGGATCCACATCCATGCACACATAAACTCCGCCCTTTCCGTCTGCCGGCGTTGCCATGTGCAGGATATTGGAGGAAATAAAGATCCCCTGATCCTTTTCCAGAACCACCTTCTGATGGTTTATGTGAAAGCACACCCTTTCGCCGACCACATAACAAAACTGGATCTCCTCATGCCAATGCCATGGGACATAACCCAGAACATTTTTCTCCAGATCCGTTTCATAGACCGCAATGGGAAATTCGCTGGTGCCATGATGAGTGATCTCCCTCTGGTCACTGTTGATGGGAATGCTGTAGACCTGCATGGCATTTCACCTCCCTGTTTCAAATACTGTTTATCAGTTAAACTTCATTATATGACTCGGTCCATTACTCCGTCAATATAGTTATATTTTATCCATATATTATGACACAAAAAGCAATAAAATCTTAATATAATGAAATCATCAAGGACTTCTGACTTAAACCGTGTAAAGGAGGAAACTATGGAAACTAATCTGAACATACCGGAAAATATGGAACAGGATCTGGTGGGATTGATCGCAGAATCCATACGGACCAGAAGCTATTCGGATGAGGAGGGGAATCTGGCACATCTGATCAGGAAACACATGGAAGGCCTGGACTATGACCTGGCAGAGATCGATTCTGTTGGAAACGTAGTGGGGCGGATCGGAAACGGAAAAACCATCATACACTTTGACGGCCATATGGACACGGTCCAGGTCAATGACGCCGACCAGTGGCAGGTGCCGCCTTTCTCAGGAGAAATCGTGGACAACGCCATCTGGGGAAGAGGATCGGTGGATATGAAATCCGCCCTGTGCGCCGCCCTGTACGGCGCTGCCCTTGCAAAGAAAATGGGATATCTGGAAGACAAAACCGTCTACGTCACGGGAACTGTGTGCGAAGAATACTGTGACGGCGAGAACCTGAAACATTTTTACAGGGAATATGACCTGAAACCTGATTACTGCATTATCTGCGAACCCTGTGACAATGTGATCACCTTAGGCCATAAGGGCAAAGCCCAGATCCGCATCATCACCCATGGCATATCCTCCCACGGGTCAGCTCCGGAAAAAGGAAAGAACGCAGTCTATGAAATGGCGGAGATCATCAGCCGCGTGGACCGGCTGAACCAGGAGTTGTCCCGCAGGGAAGGCCCTCACGGGACCCTTGTGCTCTCCGACATATCCTGTGTCAGTGCATCCCTGAACGCTGTCCCCAGCCAGTGCAGCATTTACCTGGACCGAAGGCTTGCCTGGGGAGAGACACTGGACCAGGTGAGAAAAGAAATGGACGGGCTGATAAAGGGCAAGGACGCCCACTGGGAAGTGGGGACCCTGCACCACACCTCCTGGAACGGAGGCCAGCTAGACTATGAACCCATGCACGATCCATGGAAAATAGACAAGGACAGCCATCTGGCCCTGGCCCTGCGCAGGGCATATACCTGCATTTACGGCAGGGACCCGGATTCCTATGACTTCTGGGATTTTGGCACCAATGCCATCACCCCCGTTGCAATGGGCATTCCCACCATTGGATTCGGCCCGGGAGAATATAAGCTGGCACATATGAGGGATGAACACTGCGATTTACAAAAGATCAAGGACGCGTTCCGCATCTACACACAGTTGATCCGGGAACTTTGATCCGTCTCTTTATGTTCCTTATATATCAAAGACGGCCGTCCCTGCCAATGCACAGGAACGGCCGCCTCTCTTTTTATGATTCTTGGTATCCTCTATCATATGATAACCTGGCAGATCAGTCGGCAAGCTCACTTTCATCTGATGTATTTCCCCTAAGCTGAAACCTTTCAATCAATTCCCTTAAAAGCATTGCCTGTGCGGAAAGTTCCTCACTGGCCGCCGCGCTTTCCTCTGCCGTAGCTGAATTGACCTGGACCACATTTGATATCTGCTCAATGCCCTGGGATAACTGGGTCACGGATTCAGCCTGTCTACTGGTGGAAACAGATATTCCCTCCACTGCGCCCACCACTATCCTGACTCCCTCCTCCACATTCTGCATGGATCTGGCAGTATGGTCTGCGATCCTGGTTCCGTTTTCCACGGCTCTCATGGAGCCGTTGATCAGATCCGCCGTATTCCTGGACGCCTCGGCGCTTTTGGTGACCAGATTTCTCACTTCCCCTGCCACCACAGCAAATCCCTTGCCTGCCTCCCCCACACGCGCTGCTTCCACAGCCGCATTAAGCGCCAGGATATTGGTCTGGAATGCAATGTCCTCAATGGTCTTTATGATCTTGGATATCTCACGGGAACCGGAACGGATCTCCTGCATGGCTGCAAGCATGTCCTGCATCCTGCGGTTGCTCTCCGCCGCTTCCCTGCCCACAGCCTCTGCTCTCTGGCTGGCATCCGCGGCGCTGTCCGCATTGGCAGTGATCTGCCTGGATATCTCCCCTATGCTGACCGCCAGCTCCTCCACTGTTCCCGCCTGCTCCGCCGCCCCCTGGGCCAGGGCCTGGGCGCCTGCCGCCACCTGCTCGGAACCATTGCTTACCTGCTCCGCAGAAATGCCGATCTGCCCCAGTGTTTCGTTCAGGGACTGCACAATCCGTTCCAGGGCTTCCTTTATAAACCTGAAGTCGCCGATGTATGTTCCTTTTACCCTAAGGTCCAGGTTTCCGCCGGATATCTCCTCCAGTATATGAGAAATATCCCCGATCATATCCTTTAATGACCGGGTGGATGAACGGATGCTGTCTGCCAGACGCCCGATCTCGTCCTTTCCCCATACTTGGATATCCCCCCGCAGATCACCCCGGGAAAAGTCCTGCATCCTGCCGCTTATATCGGCAAGAGGCCTTGTTATCCTGCGGATCATGCTGATGATCAGCACGACCAGGGCCGCCAGTATAAGGATAGATAAAAAGGCCATAACAGCGATCAGCTGGTTGCGGGTTGCATTGATCTCAGACACGGGAAGGGTTGCCAGCGCCAGCCAGTTTGTGGTCCTGCTGTTTCTGAACATGGCCGTGTATCTGATTTTTCCATAGCTGAAATCCGTTACGCCGTTGTAATTGGCCTGGACTTTATTCTTATAGTCGTCTGATATATCCAGCTCCGTTACATTCCGTCCCATTGCAGTGGGATCCTCGCTGTATATGTAGTCGGAACGATTAGAGATCAGTTCCAGATACCCCCGTTCCCCTACCTTTATCCCGGACAGCAGTTCGGACAGATTGCTCACATACACGTCAACCCCCATGAATCCGGCCGCTTCCTGTCCGTTGTCAAAAAACACAGGAGCCACCACGGAAACGATCTGTTCTCCCGTGGCCGGATCCCTGTATGGATCTGATATAAAAGGCTCTCTGCCGGACAGAACAGGCTCATACCATACGGTATCCTTAAGCCCTGCCTCCACCACCTCACCGCCGGAAAGCAGATACCGGTCCGTCCTGGCATCGGCTGCCCAGGCCTCCGCCACCATCTCATCCCCCATCTTTTCCAGGACCATGGACAGGAGTTCCTGTATCTTTTCCCTGTCCTCGTACCCCTCTATATCCTGAGGCACGGATACCGCCTGAAAATATGCCTGAAGGTCATCATTGTTCTCAAACATGCTGACAACCGCCAGCTTGCTGCTGAAAAAATCATCCACAATGGACACCGCATAGTCGGTCTGGACATCCAAAAGCTTGTCATTCAGAGATGAAATGCTTCGGACGGACAGAATACACGAGACAACGATCAGGAGGACCAAAAACGGAATCAACACCACCGTGACCCGCAGGCTGATCCTGAATCCAAGGGACTCCTCCCACCGCCTTACCGCCCTTTCTTTTACTGTCGCCGGCTGCTTTAAATCATTCCCCATATCATTAACCCCACTATCCTGTCAACTGTTAAGAACTCATAAACACATTATATCATTATTCCAATAAAAGGCAATGATAATGGGAAAGTCAGCCTATCACCACACCCGGTATTCCTCCAGGCTTTCATCCAGGCATTCATCCAAGTTATCCCTTTCCTACTTCCATATACCGGACTGTTCCCTCATCCGTCTCAAAATCCCCTCTCTCACTTCAGCCCCGGCAAATCCTGCTTCCACAGCCATCTCGTTCATCCGGATCAGATCCTTCTGGGTCAGCCCCATCCGGCCGGTGATCAGGGCTGCTTCCCGCTCCAGATCCGTATCCGACACCATCATATCATCCGTGTTATAGGTCACCCTGATCCCCCTGGCGTAAAACTCCTTCAGGGGATGGGCCTCAATACTCTCCGCCGCCTTTGTCTGAAGGTTGCTGACAATACACATCTCCAGGGTGATATTCTCCCGTTTCAGCAGGTCCATACACGCCTCAGAGCGGATGGCCGCGCAGCCGTGACCGATGCGCCGGGCCCCGTAGGACACTGCCAGCGCTACATTTTCGTAATCCCCACATTCTCCCGCATGGATGGTAAACGGTACGTCCACCTGATAGATCCGTCTGAACATCCCTTCAAAATGCTTCATGGGCACCAGCCCTTCAGGCCCTGCGATATCGGCGCCCACAACACCCTTTCCCAAATACGCTCTGGAAAGCTCCAGTGTCTCCTCATTGTCCCCATCGCTGCCGTTTACCATGGCGCAGAGCAGGACCCCTGCATACATACCGCTCTCCCGGCTGCCTGCCTGTACCCCTCTGACAACGGCCTCCACCGCCTGCTCCTGGGTCAGCCCCTTCTGTCTGTGGAGCTGCGGGGCAAACCTGATCTCCGCATACACCAGCCCCTGGGCGGCCAGGCGCTTTA
>ERZ1036407.1137-NODE-1137-length-11522-cov-4.567890_pt1 | contig 11522 bp, 11 predicted proteins | sample MGYA00514217_ERZ1036407 | MGnify/ENA primary metagenome ERZ1036407 (study PRJEB33795, sample SAMN09464943) | human gut metagenome | host: Homo sapiens | place: USA: Stanford, California | collected 2016-11 | study: EMG produced TPA metagenomics assembly of the... | reverse complement strand
GTATATTAAAATATTCAATACCTCGATTTTTAATTTATATGTTATTCTGTTTTTGTTTCTAAATACAAAGCCTAGGAGGAGAAAAAATGAATATTGGAGCAAAAGCAGTAAATTTAAGGAAGGTGCAGCAAGACGCAGAAAATCATTACAGGGGAGGATTCTTTTGTTGTGAAGCTGTCATGGCAGCTATGAGAGAGAACTTTGAACTTGATGTTCCTGAAGATGTTATAGGGATGGCATCAGCTATGTCTGTTGGAGCAGGGCGTTCTGGATGCATGTGCGGCGCGCTTAACGGAGGGATTCTGGCGCTTGGGATGTTTTTTGGAAGAACTGAGCCACGAGGACCTAAAGATCCAGAGGTTAATAAATGTATGTCATATTCTAACGAACTTCATAATTGGTTTAAAGAAATGAATGGAAAGAAAGCTGTCTGTTGCCGTGTCCTTACCCGCGAATTTGATATGGGGAGGGGAGAGCATAAAAACCAATGTATTTATTATACAGGTATTTGTGCATGGAAAGTTGCAGAAATTGTATGCCGTGAGTTAGGTATTGAGGTTTTGGATAGTGATGATGAGAAAAAAGAACCACGTGAGCGGAAAGATATTGTTGCATAAGAGTAAATAATAAGGAATGGAGAACAGAGATGAAAAATGTAATTAAAAGAGTTCCTGTCCCACTTTGCGGAGTAATGCTTGGAATGGCTGCATTGGGAAATTTACTCCAGAGTTACTCGGAGGGGATTCGCGTATTATGTGGTGCAGTTGCGGCATTGTTGCTAATATTAGTTCTTTTGAAGTTGATTATGTTTCCGGGAATGATTAAAGAGGATATGAAAAATCCGATTATGGCGAGTGTATCCGGAACATTTTCAATGGCATTGATGCTTCTTAGTGTTTATGTAAAACCATTTATTGGCATGGCTGCCTTTTATATTTGGATTCTGGCTATTATACTTCATGTTATTTTAATTGTCTATTTTACGGTGAAATTCATTTTGAAATTAGAAATGCCAAAAGTATTTGCAAGTTATTATATCGTCTATGTTGGCATTGCGGTTGCAGCAATTACGGCACCTGCTTATGAACAATTTGGGGTAGGAACAGTGGCGTTTTGGTTTGGACTAATTACTTTGGTTGCTTTGCTGGTATTAGTTACTATTAGATATATAAAATGCAAAGAAGTTCCAAACCCAGCAAAACCACTAATCTGCATTTATGCAGCACCTACAAGTTTATGTTTGTCGGGTTATATACAATCTGTAACACCAAAATCTAAAACTATGGTGTTGACATTATTTGTTGTAGCAACCGTTCTCTATATTTTTGCATTGGTAAAAGCGATTGGATATCTAAAATTACCGTTTTTCCCAAGTTATGCGGCATTTACGTTCCCGTTTGTTATCAGTGCGATTGCTTCAAAGCAGACAATAGCATGTTTAATGAATATGGGTAGTCCGATACCGATTTTACAATATTGGGTTTTAATTGAAACAATAATTGCAACTATGTTTGTAATATATGTGTTAATTCGTTTTCTGGTAGACATTTTTGGAAGTAAAACGAATAAATAGTGGATGACTATATAAAGATAGAGCAGAGTATAGCTTTGCTCTATTGTAGCGTTAAATAAGAACGCTCTTTGAAAAGTTATTATTACATTCTTGCCAAAATTTGAAGACTTGCCCTTGAGTACCTGCCCCGTAAGAAAAATTGCATCCATACGCTCAAGCATCAACAGCCGGCTCTTTTAACAGATTCCCCATCTGAGTTTGCAGAAGTTCCACTCCCCGGTGGACATATACCTCATTCTGCTCCTGCAGCCGGAAAAACTGGCTGTTTTCCGGCTGCCCGAAAGGAGCTGCCGCAAGTGCGGGGATCTATACACTGGTTGAGACTGCCAAAGCGAATGGGCTTGCCCCAATGAAGTATATAAAATATATTCTGTCAGAAATGCCGGGAAGTGCTTTTCTTGAACATCCTGAATATCTGGATGATGATCTGCCCTGGAATCCTCTGGTAAAAGAATTCTGTCAATAACCGTTGACCTTTTAGTATAAAAGTCTGACGATTGTTTTTCTTTACACTGTTTTATTTGACGCTTACTTTATAAAAGATTTATAGCCCTTTAACGGTATGATTAAACTCAAAAGAATTAGAAGTACATAAACAATAAAGAGACTTGTCGGATTATAGTGGTAAGAAAATTATTGCATCCCTATCACTTTTGTAATTCCATTACTAATGAGTGGAATAAGCGTGATACTTGAAAATAGTGTCACAACAATAGTCATTACGGTATAACACAAACTTTCAAGAACAAGCATTTTTTTAACTTGTCGTATTGTCATACCAACGCATCTCAACAAACAGATTTCTTTTCTCCTTGCTATAATGTCCGTAATAATAGTATTTATAAAATTCAGTATTCCAATCACTCCTATTACAAGACTAACGAAAACACCAACACTTTGCCACATCTGCTTTTGCTGTTCAAATCTTTGCTGATATATGGCCTTTGATTGATATTCGTAATTAGAACCAACGCTATTCATGTATTCATCTATTGCCATTTCAACATCATTAAGGGAACTCGGTAAAACATTAAACGAATATGACATAATGCGATAATTCTGACTACATTTCATAAACGTTTCAGTAGGGAGATAAAAGGAAACCCCGGTTGTAGTAATGCCGCAATTTTCAGATATGTCCTCGCTATCTGGAACTATAAGATCCAGAACTTCAAATGTATATGCAGCACCATTACTAAATAAAGTGATGCGATCACCTGGTTTTATCAGGTTTAAGCCCGATTCATTAACAAGTATATAATTTCCCGACTGTATTTTTTCTAATGTTTCATGGCTTTCTTCTTCGTTTGTTAGTGTAAGATTAGATAAAGTGTAATCATCCATTCCATACAAGAAACAGGACAAATCATTGTTTTCACCTAACTCGTACATTACTCCACCAAATGCAGTCACATATTGCTGCTGGTCGCTTTCAGTTCGCGAATGTTTGGGGACTTCAAATGTAATTTGAGAGGTATCTACATAAGTTCTGCCTCCATCAACAAACATTTCCGAGGATTCCAATGCCTGAATTAACTCACCTGGTATATCCGATCTGCAAGGTGGGCAATGTCATTGTTGTGGGTAATCATTACGACGGTCTGGCGAAACTCTGCGCTGGTGCGCTTGATAAGCCCCAGCACCTCTGCGCTGGTCTTGCTGTCAAGGTTGCCGGTCGGCTCGTCGGCCAGTACGATAGCCGGTTTGGTAATCAGGGCGCGGGCAATCGCCACACGCTGTTGCTGTCCGCCGGAAAGATTGTTCGGCATATTTTTGAGTTTATCTTCCAGCCCCAGCAGGTGAACGATCTCGTCCAAAAACTTCTGATCCACCGTGTCCCCGTCCAGCTCCACCGGCAGGACGATGTTCTCATACACATTCAGGATGGGAACAAGGTTATAGTTCTGGAAGATAAAACCGATGTTGCGGCGGCGGAAGATGGTGAGTTGTTCGTCGTTCATTTTCGACAGTTCTTTGTCCCGGACAATTACATTGCCGGAAGTAGGGGTGTCCAGCCCGCCCATCATGTGAAGCAGGGTGGATTTGCCGCTGCCGGAGGTTCCCACAACGGCCACAAATTCGCCATCCTCCACGGAGAAGTTCACGCCGTCAAGGGCGCGGGTAATGTTCGGCTCTGTACCGTAATACTTTTTCAGGTTAATCGTCTGTAAAACGCTCATTTTCAAAAACTCCTTTCAAGGCTTCCCGCCTATTGATAAGGGTATTGTAAAACCCAAATGTCCGCGAAATGTTACAGCGGCCAAAAAATTTCAATGAAAATCGGGGTGAAATGTTACAACGCTCGGACATTTCAAAAAAATTTATGGCGGGCAGCCGAAAATGGCCGTCCGCCGCGTTCTATTTTGTAGGTAACATAATGGAAAACTCCGAACCCTTGCTCGGCTCCGAAACCACTTTGATATAGCCGCCCTGCCGCGTTACGATCTCACGGGCCAGATATAGACCAATGCCCACGCCCTGCTGTTCGTGTACTTCTTCCTCACGATAGAAACGCCGGAAGATGACGGCCTGATTGATTTCGGAAATGCCCTTGCCGGTATCGGCTACTTTGATCTCCACATACATTTCCCACAGCACCACCGACACTGTGATTTTCCCGCCTGCCGGGGTGTACTTCACCGCATTGTCCAGCAGGTTAAAGAGGGCTTCGGATGTCCACTTGCTGTCATGGAAAAAGGTCAAATCTTCCGGGCAGTCCACGGATACGGCGATATCCTTTTTCTCTGCAGCATACACGATCCCACTCATGGCCTGCGCCACGGTATCAAAGAGGCGGCCCGGTTTCTTATCCAACTGGATCACGCCTGTTTCCAGCCGGGAGGTTTTCACAAGGGCCTGAAAGAGAAAGTCCAGCTTATCCGTCTGGGTGCAGATTCCCCGGATGAAGTCGGTGCGCTCCGCCTCGGTCATGGGCTTTTCCAATAGCGTGTCCGTCGCCATTTTCAGATTGCTCACCGGCGTTTTTACCTGATGGGAAATATCCGATACAAGGGTCTGTAACTCCTGCCGTTCCTCGTCCACCCTGCGGCGTTTCTCCTGCATGATCTGATAGAGCCTTGCCAGCCGGTGGCCGATTCTGGCAAGCAGGGTTTCGCTGTCCTCCGGGGGCTGGGGCGCTTCATTCCCGGCGATCATGTAGTCTAAGGTCTGGCACAGGTCAGCGGTAAACAGGGACAGCCGCTTCCCAAAGATAAGCGTCAGTACAAAAATCCCGACAAGGGCGCACAGCAGCAGCGCCCTTCCAGTCAGCAGCACCGCCGCCTGCTTTGTCACAAGAAACAGGGCTATGGCAATCCCGGACATGGAGAGGACAAGCCCCATTGCCACCCGGCCAAACAGCCGCTTTACCGAGAGGGTGTTTAACTTCATTTTGCCTCGCCTCCCGTCCATTGATAGCCCATGCCGTAACCGGTCTTGATGTAGGGTGCGCCGCCGTCAGATTCAATCTTGCTGCGAATCCGGCTGATGGAGGTTGTCAGGGTGTGTTCGTCCACAAACTTCTCGTCTATATCCCACAGCCTTTCCAAAAGCTGCCCACGGGTCAGCACTTGCCGGGGATTTTTACGGAACGGGTTCAGCATTTTGTACTCCATCGGGGATAGGGTCAGGGGCTTGCCGTTTAGGGAAGCGGTCTGCTCCGAGAAGTCCAGAAACAGCCGCCCGTCGTCGTAAATATCCTTGGCCGGTTTGTGGTGTTCCAGCATGGCAAACATGGCTTTGATTTTCCGCTGCAAGGCCCCGATCACAAAGGGCTTTGTGATGTAGTCTACCGCGCCCACCTCATAGCCTCGTATCTGGTCGCTCTCCTGATCGTTGGCGGTCAGGAAAATTACTATGGTGTCCGGGTGCTGGGGCTTTATCAGTTTGCACAACTCAAAGCCGTTCCCATCTGGCAGATTGATGTCCAGCAGCACCAGATCAAATTCCCGCTGGAGCAGGACTTCGTCTGCGGTTCTGGCATTTAGGGCAGAAGTTATTCCGTAGCCATCTGCGGCAAGATTATAAGATAGCATTTTATTTAAAAAACTGTCGTCCTCGACAATCAGAATTTGCTTCATATCCTCACTTCCTTTTGCTGATAGTATAACAGGCAAATGTCCGCAAAATGTTACGGCGGACGGATTTTATGAAAAAACGACTATTTTATTATAAGGCATTGTGGCAAAGTAAATCCTAAATCTTAAAAACATCCTTATGAAAACTTTACATTTACGGGTTTTTTGTTTTACTCTCTATATAAAATGACGTATTCTTCATCGGAAAGTGACGGATGTCTCACTTAAAAGTCACAGAAAAGTAAGTTGAGAGTTCTATTATATGGGTAAATTCAAGATTAACATTTATGAAAAAGGAGGCTCACATAATGGAGTTTTTAAGAGTTGAAAATCTATATAAGGTTTATGGGAAGGGGGAGAATCAAGTCACTGCGCTTGATGGAGTCTCTCTTACCATAGAAAAGGGGGAATTTACCGCAATTATCGGTTCTTCCGGATCCGGCAAGTCCACGCTGCTTCACATCATTGCGGGAGTGGATGTGCCTACAAGCGGAAAAGTCTATCTGAATGGGCAGGATGTGTATGCCCAGAATAATGAAAAACTTGCAATTTTCCGCAGGCGACAGGTGGGGCTAATCTATCAGTTCCACAATTTGATCCCCACTCTGAATGTAGTGGAAAATATGACGCTGCCTATCCTTATGGATAAGAGGAAGGTAAATAAGGAACGGCTGAAAGACCTGCTGAATCTGCTGGGCCTAGAGGGGCGAAAGAATCATCTGCCTAACCAGCTCTCGGGAGGCCAGCAGCAGCGGGTCGCCATCGGGCGGGCTCTGATGAATGCGCCTCAGGTCATGCTTGCCGATGAGCCGACCGGAAGCTTGGACAGCCGGAACGGGCATGAGATAATCAAGCTGCTGAAGGAAAGCAATAAAAAATATGGGCAGACATTGCTACTCGTTACGCATGACGAGAATATCGCCCTACAGGCAGACCGCATCATCGGGATATCGGACGGCAAAGTGGTGCGGGATGAGAGGCAGGTGGCACGATAATGAACATATTTAATAAGGTTGCCATGCAAGGTCTAAAAAAGAACCGTACACGGACGATCGTGACGATTATCGGTGTCGTTCTGTCCGCTGCTATGATTACGGCAGTGACTACTTTTGGGGTCTCTCTGATGAACTATATGGCAGAAGTAGCAGCCAGTAAATATGGCGACTGGCAGGTCGCATATCTAGATGCGGACTCCTCTTTTAAAAAGGAGATAAGCAGCGATAAGAAAGTGGAAAAGACCGTATCCTTTGAAAATATCGGATATGCCAGGATTGAAGGCGGAGAGAATCCAAATAAGCCATATTTTTTTATTGCGGGATTCAGTCAGAAGACGTTTGATGCCCTGCCTGTAACGTTGCTGTCAGGCAGACTGCCTGAAAATGACAGGGAGATTATTCTGTCCGGAAGAGCGACAGCGGAAGGCGGCGCTTCCTACGCAGTGGGCGATACGATATCTCTCGCCGTGGGTAACCGCATAGACGGAGATAAAAAACTGGGCCAGGGCGATCCCTACAAAGCCGGAACTGAGATATTCGCGCCCCAGGTGGAGAAAGAGTATACGGTCGTAGGAGTCTGCAGAACGCCAGTCTTTGAAGAGGATTCGTCGCCGGGATACACCTTGATCACAAGAAATGAGGAAAGCATGCAAGGGGCAGAACTCAGCGTGTTCGTGTCGCTTCGGAATCCGCGGCAGATCCACTCATACGCAGAGAGCGCGGGAGATGGCCATGCATACATCCTGAACCATAATGTGCTTCGCGTTATGGGACTATCGGACAACCCATCCGACCGGGTATTTAATGCACTGCTGTATTCGGCTGGCGTTATTGTAACTGCGATTATCATGGTGGGCTCCATATTCCTGATATATAACTCGTTCAGCATCTCTCTGAATGAGCGCATGCGGCAGATTGGAATTCTTTCCTCCGTGGGGGCTACATCGAAGCAATTGCGCAATTCCGTACTTTTTGAAGGACTTTGCATCGGCGCGGTGGGAATTCCTGTTGGCATCTGCCTGGGCCTGGCAAGTATCGGGCTTATAATCATGGGTATAACCAAAAAACTCAGCAGCATTTTTTATACTGGCGTTTCATTAACCATGGATATATCAGCCCTGGCAATCATAGGAGCGGTTGCAGTCAGCATAATCACGATTTTGATTTCAGCCTATATCCCGGCAAGAAAGGCAGCCAAAACACCAGTGATGGATTGTATCCGCCAGACAAACGAGATCAAAGTAGAGGCAAAGGCTGTAAGAATATCAAGAATGACAAGGCGCATATGCGGTCTGGAAGGAACTCTTGCACTTAAGAACTTTAAAAGGAATAAAAAGCGGTATAGGAGCATCGTCTTGTCTCTTGCGTTGAGTATCGTGCTGTTTGTCTCCACCAGCGCCCTTGTAACAAGCATGAATCAAGAGACAAAACAGGCAAAGGTGGTGACCAGCTATGATATAGGTTTTGGAACCCAGGCCATGGATGATTCTGACATGCTTAAACTATTCGATAAACTCAAACTTGCGGAAGGAGTTACCGAAAGTTCCTATCAGGCCTTCGTGGCATATATGTGTACAGTCAGTCCCGGCGAACTTACGGAAGATTACTGGAAAGCCGTTGGAGGGCATTCTTCGGAGGGAACGGTGAAACTGCCCATGGATATCCAGTTTCTTGACGACAACGCTTATCTGAAGATCGTAAAGGATCTGGGCTTGCCGACAGAGGAATATACCGGGAAGAATGGGAAAATGATTGCCGTTGCCAAAATGAACGATGAAAAGGCAGAAGGAGTGAACGATCTTAAGGATATGTTTACGAATCCCTCTATGGACCTGGCCGTCATGCCAAAGGCAAGCGCGGAAACAGGGGAGGCGCAAGGCCAGAACATAAGCGTTACGTTCGTCGAGACCGTACCGCCGGATTCGCCTCCGATAGCTGGAGCCGCGGAGCAGAGGCCTTACTCTTTCCAGGTGATGGCGCCCTGGTCTATGAAGGCGTATCTGTATCCTGCCGATAATCCGGCGGACTTGAAAGTGAAAGGATTGACCTTCCAGTCAGAGAACCCCCCAAAATCAGAGAACGAGATGAAGGCCATGATCCAAGAAGCGTCCCTTACCTCTGCATATACTTTTATGAACACATCGGATGCTCTTGAGGAAGGAAGGAATTATATCTTTGTTGCCAATGTATTTTCCTATACATTTATTATTATGATATCGCTGATTGCTATTGCCAACGTGTTCAATACGATCTCGACGAATATCAAGCTGCGCCGGAGGGAACTTGCCATGTTACGCTCCGTAGGGCTGTCTGACCGGGATTTCAACAAAATGATGCGGTTTGAGTGCGCCTTTTATGGCGTGAGATCACTGCTTTTTGGGCTTCCGGTGGCGATCGTTTCATCGTGGATGATTTGCAGGGCAATGATAGCGGACAGCCACTTCGTACTGCCGTGGGCAAGCATTGGAATCAGTATAATCAGCGTGTTCCTAGTAATATTTATTACCATGCTTTATGCGGTCAGCAAGATAAGGAAGGAAAATATTATTGACGCACTCCGTGATGATATGACTTAATGGTGCAATTTGATCATGGATTCTACGCGGATGCGATAGAAAGGAATGGGTAGTTATGGGGAAAAAACGAAAACTCTTCAACTGTCTGATATACCTGATTTATATGGTGCTGGGAAGCGCTGTCTTCTTCGGAATAAAGGGATACGGAATGTACCGGGAAGCGATAAAGGAGGAACCGATCGATCTGCGAATTGAAAAAAAACGCAGTCAGAAGGACTTTGTCGGAGTTTGCCAAGAATCTGCTATTTCCCTGTACCGGCAAGGCATTTTTCGATTTCCAGCGCTGCTTTTTCCCAGAGATCCAGAAGATAATCCGGCCCGAGGGGTACTGATCAAAGCGGATTCTTGGCGTTGCTGCTGGTGCTGTTTTTGACGATTATGACGCTGGTTCTTTTGGACACGGCTATCAGCCAGGCGTCAGAGGGAACCGTGGCCAGACTCAGGGAAGAGATTGGCGGATACTTTAAGGTTGAGACCGACTATCAGAAGATGGACATCCTTCAGACGGTGGATCAGTCTATGATCGATCAGGTGATGAAGATTGATGGCATTAAGGCTTATAAAGCGATGGCGACCTACTACTTGACAGTTCCGGAACTCGTGCTTAAGGCGAGAAAGTTTTCAATGGAAGCGGACAGCAAGGCCCAGATGGCCCGTTTGTTGGGAAATACAGACAGCGCGCTTAATGAGTATTTTATGCTGGATCTATTTCAACTGGAAGAAGGACGGCATATAGCGCCTTCGGATGCGGGGAAAGCATTGGTATCCGGTGAACTGGCCAATGATTCTGTCGTCAAGACAGAGCAGCGTTTAGAAGAAGAGACGAGTTTTTCTTTTGATCGCCCGATTGATATGGATGCGGTAGACGTGAATGTGCAGTTGAATATGGAATTAAATCCACCAGCCGTTCTAGCGGCAGGTGGGATGGGACTGCTTATCGTGGCATTGTCAGCGGGTTTATCCTTTCTGGTGATTGTAAGATGCAGGCCCAAGGAACTGCTGACCGTGATGGAGTAAGGAAGTAATTTGCTTATCAAAAATTATTGATGTGAGGGCGGATTATGGAAAAGAAATATACAGAAGACGCAAAAATATTTAAGGCCCTATGTGATGAAAAGCTGCTTAAGATTATAAGCCTGTTAAGAAGCGGAGAGAAATGCGCCTGCGTCCTGATCGATGATATGGGCATAGGCCAGTCCGCATTGTCGTATCACATGAAGATATTATGCGAGTCAGGCATTGTGGACAGCAGGCAGGAAGGAAAGTGGACGCATTACAGGCTAAGCGCATCAGGAAGAGACCGGGCCTTAAAACGTCTGGCGAGGCTTACGACGCCCGACTTGGATAGAGAACAGTTCTGCTATTTATACAGGATCAGATTCTTGGCATGGAATGGCTGGGGAAAATGATAGGCAGCCTGCTGGCTGGCGCAGGCATGGACATTAACGCAAGACTTGGAGGGAGCATTCAGTTCTTTCTCTACGATGTGATCAAGATAACGGTATTGCTATGCTTTTTGATTTTTGTCATTTCTTATATCCAGAGTTATTTTCCGCCGGAGAGAAGCAAGAAAAAATTGGGACGTTTCCACGGCATTGGTGCAAATGTGGTATCAGCGCTGCTGGGGACGGTGACGCCTTTCTGTTCGTGCTCATCCATACCGCTGTTCATTGGATTTACCAGCGCTGGACTGCCCCTGGGCGTTACGTTTTCCTTCCTGATTTCCTCTCCGATGGTGGATCTGGGAAGCCTTGTACTGCTGATGAGCATATTTGGAGCGAAAGTCACAGTTTCTTATGTGGTAATTGGCTTGGCTATCGCAGTTATTGGAGGAATGCTGATTGAAAGAATGCATATGGAACGTTACGTGGAGGAGTTCATTGCACAGGCGGGAAATGTAGATATCGATTCGCCAACGCTCACGAAGAAAGACAGAATGCAGTTTGCCAGGAAGCAAGTAGCAGGCACCTTTAAAAAGGTATTTCCTTACATCCTTATTGGCGTAGCCATAGGAGCATTTATACACAACTGGATTCCCCAGGATCTGATAGAAGCAGTGTTGGGGAGCGATAATCCATTCGGAGTAATCCTTGCCACTTTGGTTGGAATCCCCATGTGTGCCGATATTTTTGGCACCATTCCGGTTGCGGAAGCGCTGCTTTCTAAAGGGGCGCAGCTGGGGACAGTGCTTGCGTTCATGATGGCAGTCACTACATTAAGCCTGCCATCCATGATCATGCTTAGAAAAGCCGTCAAGCCCAGGCTGTTGGCGGTGTTTATCGCAATCTGCACGGTCGGGATT
>ERZ1036407.1111-NODE-1111-length-11674-cov-30.291161_pt1 | contig 11674 bp, 7 predicted proteins | sample MGYA00514217_ERZ1036407 | MGnify/ENA primary metagenome ERZ1036407 (study PRJEB33795, sample SAMN09464943) | human gut metagenome | host: Homo sapiens | place: USA: Stanford, California | collected 2016-11 | study: EMG produced TPA metagenomics assembly of the... | reverse complement strand
CAGGTTCAGACATTATGCTGAACAATTACTTGTACGACTTCTTGTCGCACCTTTTTTTGCAAAAATAGAAAATAGTTCAGACTTTCTCACAGCGGATCAGAACTTTTTGCCCATTATTTAATGTGCTGGCAAATAAGTAGGTATCTCCTCCTTCAGCCAAATGGATTCGTTTGCGGAGTTCGGCTACTGTGGCGGGGAAGTTACGGACTGTCACATTTGCTTTTTTCAGGTCTGCCAGATTCTCCTTTACTTCTTTTTTATTGAAACTGCACTGGTTGACAATACGGAATATTCTTCCGGGGAAGTTTTCAATGAAAGTATCGGAAGTATAAAGATGGCTATTGGGATGCAATTTGCGGACAGGGTAAGCTGCTGCAATGCTACGGAAAGCACCGGCTTTCAGAAGGGAGGCATTCGGTTCGTAAAGATAGGTTTCTAAAGAATCCGTATACGTACATTCGCTGTATTGCTCCTGTTCGCGGGTGAATACAAAGTGTTGTTCTTCGTGAGTCCCTTTCGTGGAGAGGTTTACGCAATGAATGGAGATTTCTGTCGGTGATGTTTGTCCGAGTAGGATGAGTAGTTCCTTACATTCGTTGTTGACGGACAGAATGTGAACTTCCTGTGTCTGTTTCAGCTCTTTCAGTGCCAATGAAAGATCGAGCATGGGGGAGAGTTTTATCATTACCCGGTTGGCCTTTTGAAGTAAAAGCTCTTCAAGTTCGGCTACATTCGGTTCGCAGTCGGAGATGGCAACCGTTTTTCCGCCGTGCTCATTGCGGCGCGCGGGGTCGAGGAAGAGGCAGTCTACGGGGGACATTGCTTGCAGGTAGGCTACTCCATCTTCGTTTCTTATGTTTATATGGTTTAGATTCAGTACGGGAAAGTTATGTGCTGCTATTTCGCAGAGTTCCTCCTGACGTTCTACGTAAGTGGCGGACTTGAATCCGGTGGCAAGAAAAGAACAGTCAATGCCGAATCCGCCGGTGAGGTCGGTCAGAGAATCTCCCTGCAAAAGACGTGCTTTGTAGCGGGCGGTGATTTCTGAAGAGCATTGTTCCAGCGACAGATGTTTCGGATACCATATCTTTTCGATCTCCCACCATGAGGGAATCTTTTCGGCCGCTACCTTCCTTCCTGCAATTTGGGTGATGGCAGTCGGCATATCTATATCCGGGTACTTTTTAGCTTGTAAAGCCAGCGCACGTACATCGTCCGATGAATGTTCGCGAATAAAAAGTTGGGTTTCAGGAGAGATTTGCATCATGGTGTTATTGTGTTATAGGATATTACAATGAATCGTCGAGCTCTGATTATGGGGGTGTTGAGTGTCGGTTATGGTATTAACTTATACTTCTGTTTGGCTACGTCCCGGCTGCAAAAATTGAAATGCCACCATTCGCTGGGTAATGCACGGAATCCGGCTTCTTTCATCACTTTTCGTAGCAGTAACCGGTTCTGACGCTCTGTTTCACTCATTTTTCCATTATGTACCAATCCGATCTCGTCTGTGATGTGTGCTTCCATGCCTAAGTGGTCTACTTTGGTTCCCATCGGTAGGGGCTGTCCCAGAGAGTCTTGGATACTGATGTCTACTGCCAGTCCGTAGTTGTGTAACCCGCCTCCACGGTTGGGGTTGGAGACATATTTATATTTGGACGTTCCTTTCACTACGTTCCACATCTTTTTCTGTACCGACATTGGACGCGCCGCATCGTAAATGATAAGACTATAAGACGGGTGTAGTCTCTTTAAGGCTTTTTGTGCTTCTATTAGAGCGTATGCCGCATCCGGATGCAGGTAGGCTTCCGTTAAGTTGTCGTAAAGCACTTCGCCTGTGAAATTATCAGCCTGTGTATACATCAGTTTTACAACGAGACTGCTATCCAGGTCAGCTATATTGACGAGTCCTAATGAGTCCATGTAGAGAGCCATTTCGCTTCGCTCCGGTGGTAAAACGGTGGAACATTCTTCGCGTGGTTGTATATCCTCCGTCGTTTGTTCGTATTCCATGAGGGGAGTGCTCTCTTTTTCCTTATGACTGGAAAAGAAGGAGCATCCTGTCAGCAGCAAACAGAAAATAGCTAAACTATATTTTAGAATAATCATTCAACCTTTTGTTTTTAGTGTGCCAAAGATACTTCTTTTTGGCTTTAGCTCCAATAAGCTACCTCTCTTACCGTTGGATATTAGCTACTGCTTTCTTCAGATTGGCCACTCCTTTCCATGCGTCAAGCAGGTGCAAAACGTGTTCGTCTTCGGTTTTGCTATGGTTGATAGATAACAGCTCTGCATATATTTCCAGTAATTTCTTTAAGTCTTTGACAGGCTTTTCTGGAAGTCCGGCCAACATTGCCACGATTAGTTTTTCCAATTCCCGGTTATGCAGCGGACTGACGTTTATCATTTGTTGCTGTATCAGGTCAGTGAGTCTTTTCAGTGGTCCCCAGCCGGTATGTTGATGCGAACCTAAGATGCTGCCTATGCGTCCACTGTCTATGCAGTCTTGACCTACACGCTCTATCCAGATTTCGGCGGCATAGGAACGGGAAGTTTTATCGGCTACCAGCATGCAAGTGGCTTCCAGCAGATAAGACACTTCGTGCCATGTATGCCTTAATTGATGAAGCGCTTCAATGGCAGCTTGGGTGATACCTGCTTCCCTTACCTCATTTAACGTCGGGTCGTATATGGCGCTGCGGATGCACCATACCAATAGTGGCTCCGGTATATTGGGAGTTAACCATGCCAAACGTGGCAAGTCGTTCTGTATGTCGTCAAAACGTTCTATCTGTGGGTACATTTCAACCAGTAACGGATGCGGATCGTATGAATAGTAACTGACTCTTTCATTATATTTGTCTTTATTGATGACATGAGAGTTCTCGCTTTCCGGAATATCGAAAGTAAGAGTTGAACAAATCCATTCTACCGTTTTCTTGTTATAATCCGTGTACGAGTCAGTATACTGATAGGTTCTCCATTTAAAGTTTCCGGTCAGAAATTCACGTGGACTTTTATTGTAAGAGAAGTCTTTAAATTCAGTATAGATTGTTTCCGGTGATTTCATTAATCCTGCCATCATCCACCAGGAAGGATGATTGAAAGGTGCTTGGGGAAGTACGTCTTTTTCTCCCAGCAAAAAAGTGAGCAGGTGCCGGTATTCTCCTTTCAAACTTTGGAGGAGCAGAGGAAGCTCTTGCGACGAACTTTCCAGTGCCACTCGTGAAAGTGCTGTTTGCATATCCATATCGTCCGGTTCGGCATTTGCCTGCTGATATTGTTTTAACCTTTCTATCAGGGTTTCCGGAGCGATAAACATCGGTGTATGAGTGGGAGTGGACAATAGGGGCAAAGGTTTCTCCTTGCTTTCCAGAAGGTCTAATGTCCGGCATAACAGTTGCTTATGAACGGGGAACTTTATTTTTTTGTTCGTCTTTTCACGAATGGTAAGTTTTTGCAGATTACGATACCCCCATTTGTCTTTTTGAAGTTCGTCTTTTTGTACCATTTTCAGATGTAAGTTGTTTAACTCTTGGGCTTCTTCAGGGAAACGTTTAATCAGCAGTTTGGCATAATCAAGGAGGAAGGTGGCCATTAACTGGTCTAATATACCGTTTCGGGAACTCCCTCCGCTCATCAGCAATTTGTAGGCACGTTGGAGAATAGGGGTCCATTGAGAGATTTGTTTTGCTTCCTGTTGCCGGTCCCATTCCAGTAAGGCGCCGAGTAACAGGTCGGAGTGATAGATCTCGTTCACGTCCAACACTTGGCTGGCTAAAAATATCAGGTCTTCGGTGGAAGTGATTTCCTGTATCCGGTTGTCTTCACGGATGAGGGGGAGTATTGGCTCATACGTGAAAGAGGCGGAATCTTCCGGCTCGTTATTCTCCAAATACGCTTTCAACTCCTTTTTAGTATTGGCCAACATGGTTTCCGTATATACGGAAAGAGCTTCTTTTAATGTGGCGGATGCTGTCTCTCCATACGTCTGAATCAGTTTGACTATCTTACTTTGGGTGGATTCTTCCCGGCTCATCAGTCCTTGTGCGGCTGCACAACAGATGGTGTCGCGAAATTCTTTTCTTTCTTTTGCCAGCTTATGGAGTATAGCCAGTGTGTTTTGATGAATCGCTTTCACATCCGAAGCAAAAAGCACGGAAGTTTGACTAAGAAACTCTTCAACTTGGAATTGCGGGTGAATGCATAAGTTCTTCAATAGTCCGAGTATGATATTTACCGGACGGCTGTGAGGGGCGGACAGAATGGCGAATATTTCCGGTTGTAGTGTCAGTTGTTCTTCTGTGCTGGGGGTAAGTGCGGTAAACATTCCTGCAAACCAGCTGCTTAGATTCTTATTCAGATTCCGGTTGACGGCAAGCAGAGATTCTTTTAATACACGCATACGATCTAGCTGACCGTGTTCTACGAAGTATCTGAAAGAGAAATAAGGCTGTCCCCCTGTACGGTTGTCTGTCCAGTTTTGCCCACAATCGTATTGGAACAGATACCAGATGTGTTCTTGGAGGGTGATTGCCCGCTTTTGCAGGAAATCGGTGTTGTTCATGTAGTTCACCAGATAATTGGCGATGGTTTGTGGAGAAGGTGTTAGGGTGAGTACTCCCTGTTCTATCCAATCCATCAGAATTTCGTAATTCATTCCGTAGAAACCTCTGAATTCTTTGTCTTCACTCTCTTTGAAGAGACTGTCGAGCCAGGAAGGAATGTACCATGGAATCAATTCATTCAAGTGTTCCGTACTGAGTCCCCATTCGTGTTTGCGGAATTCTTTCAGCGAGTAGATGACGAGGGCGGTAAGCTTGATGATACGATGCTGTTCGGGAGTTCCGCGTGTACCGTATGTGTTCTCGTTAAGTTGCACGAGTTTATTGTAGTGTTCTTCCAATTTGTTGAGGCAGGGAACAAGCGTTTTTCGTTCTTCCTGCGTTAGTCCTTGCAGAAAAGGGATGATGGCATCGCCTTGTCCTTTTTCTACTATCTCGTTGAGGCGTTCTTCTATGGTCATAATCATGAATTTGTTATAGGTTGTTGAGTGAAGTCGTCACCTTTTTCAGGTTACTGTTCGTGCCCCATTCTTGCAGGCGTTGCAGGAGTTGTTCGTCTGTAACGTTGCTGCGGTTGATGGTTAATAGTTCCAGATAAAGTTCGAGCAGTTGTTTGAGTCCGGTGACGGGTTTGTCGGGCAATCCGCTGATAAGTACTGTGAGCAGTGCTTCCAGTTGGTGGTTGTGGAAAGTACTTCGTTTGTACATACTTTCGTACACTTGGGTGGTGAAACGTTTTAGCGGAGCAAGTTCCATCCGGATGAGGCGGGCCAAGATTTCTCCTACCCGGTGATTGTTTACTCTTCCTGTGGATAGCCCTTCTACCCATAATTCGGCTGCATAGGAACGGACTGTTTTGTCTGCAAAAAGCAGCGAACCGCTTAGCAGGAGCAAACTCATCTCCTGAAGTGGGCAGTGGAAAGACAATAACATGCGCAAGGCACAGGTGAGAGTGCGTTTGTTGTCTTCCTGCGGAGCGCCGAAAGCCATGTAGCAAGTGATAATCTGTGCTATCAAGGGTTCCGGGCGGTTGGGGTAGCAGCATAATAGAGGTTCCATGTAGTAGGAATCATCCATGTTATAGTTACTGTTGATAATCAGATGTTCCTGCCATAACTGATGGCTGTTGTGTTCGAGGTATGTGTGCCATTTGTGGAAATCAAGTTGGAGCAGACGTCTGTCGGTTTCGTATGGTTCCTTTTGGGGTTTCACTCCTTTCCACTCGTAGTCTCCTGTCAGATAGTTGTGTGGTAATGTGTTACAGGCGAAAGATTTGAATGCTTCGAACTCCGTCTCCGGTGCTTTTACCAGTCCGGCGGCTACCCAGGCGGTCGGCTGATTGTAGGGCGGTTCGGGTAGCGTGTTTTCATCCAATAGGAACAGGCAGAGATGCAGGTATTCATCTTGCAACAGTTGCCGGGCGGTGGCGATGGCTTCTTCTTTGTCTTCCATGGCACAGCGGGCAATAGCTAACTGGAAATCCCATGGACAGGGTTTCGTTCCTGCTTTCTGATATACGGCAAGTCGGCGTATCAGTTCGGTAGCCTGTACGTATGCCGGGGTATGGGTGGGAGTAGAAAGTAGAGGGAAGGCATTGCCTCCTTTTATTTTACGGATCACATTCAGCCATAACTGTTTGATGGGTGTGAAACAGGTTGCATTGCTGTAGCTGGGTTTCCAGTCGGCAAGTCGTTTGAAAGAGCGCTTGTCGTAAGCTTCCCTGTTTTCATCTATTCCTTTCAGCTTTTCTTCCAATCGGGTGAACATATTTCTCAAGATTCCTGTGTTGGAGGTATCTTTCTGTGCCCATAAGCGTTGATATTCCAGTAGGAAGGTGCCAAGAAGGTCTTCGTATAGCTCCCAGCCATTGGCAACGATAGTGGCCGCCCGTTGGAAAACAGGTTCCATCCGGTTGAAATCTTCTTTGTCCAGTTGGGGATGGAAGGCTATGATGGCGGCAATGGTTGTTTCTATCTCCCAACTTTCCTCCATGTCGAACAAGCGGCTAAGCTGAAACAGGAAATCTTCTTTGTTGGCAGGGAAGGGGATATGGTTGTCTTCCCTGCAGATGCGGACCGTTTCCGGAGAGGGTTCTTCGGAGAGGGAGGTTTCGCCTGTTCTGTTTCCTTCTGCATGAATCGTTTCTCCTGCATTTGCATCGTCTTTATGGGCTTCTTCTGCAGGCTGCGGCTTGAAAAGCGAGAGTAGCGCATGCACGCTTTGGAACATTTCCGGTTGATAAGATTGCAGTGTTTCCTGGAGATTGGAGGAAGAGATGTCTCCATACTTTAATATAAAATTGGCGGCTTTCTTTTGCAGGCTTTCGTCTTTCTTCAAGAAGAGTTGGCAGAGAGTGATGCAGCAGGGCTCTTTCATCTCGGGATGTTGCGCGACGATCTTTTCAAAGAGGGCGTAAATGGTAAGCAGCGAGTTCTTGGGGCTGGAGAAGAAAAGGGTGGTTGCACGTTCGATGAATTCCTGATAACGGAATCCTTTTTCGGATGCAATACTTTTCAACTGCTGCAACATCACGTTCACCGGTTTGGTATAGGGAGAGGTGAATATTTGCATCATCTCTTCTTGCAAGGATAACAGTTCTTCGGTAGTTGGTTGCAGAGTTTCGAAGAATCCGGCAAACCATCCTGCCATGTCTTTTTTGAAGCTCCGGTGAAATGTGGCGAGTGTGGCTTTTAATAGTCGTTCTCTATCCAGATGGCCATCCAAAGAGAAGCGGTAAAGAGCGGCACTGATACTTTCATCCCGTGCGGTAACTCCTTTTTTATAAGCCTCTTTGGCACAATCATCCTGATAGCTGATGCTTGATTCGTACTCGAAAATCGTCCAGATGTGCTCTTTCAGTGTGATATCCCGCTTGAGCAATAACTCACTGTTGAACGTATCATTTCCTTTGGGGTCCTTATTTCTGATGCGGGTAATCCAGGGGAGTACCTGTGCAATGCGGCTTGGAGCAATATCTTTGAGGTATCCCATATCCATGAGCTGCGTCAGCTGTTCGTAATTGAGATCGAAATTAAACCAAGTTTTGTCATCGTTGATGAAATCTGTCAGCCAGGTGGGGTAGTAAAGCGGGAGCAGTTTGCAAAGCGTATCAAACTTCACATGATAGGCCATATCCATTTCCCGTTTGTTGGCGCAGACAAACTGGACAGCAGATAGAAAATGTGCCCGTGCCGCACTGCAGGTTGTCTCACTGCTGAAACCGGCAAACTTGCTTTTTATCCATTGTAAATCCCGGATAACCGGCAGCAGTTTCCGCCTTTCTTTCATTGGTAACTCCAGTAATCTCTTGACAAAAGGGATTAATATCTTCTCTTCGTTCTCCGGAGTATCCACATAAGCTTTGGATAATTTCTCCAGTTCTTTTTTTAATTCTTCCATTGTACTAGTTTCTTTACTGCCAGAATATGTTTGCAAGCTCCCCGTTCTCCCTGATTGCTACTGAACCAGGTGCAAGTGCAACGCTCTTTCTCACTTTCTCTGTCGAGAATGACCGTATGCCTGACACCTCCGCTTCCTGCCACGCGTGCTTCTGTCCGTTTCTCGTCATTCGATATGATTTCTACTTTCTCTTCTTCCAGTAGTTTTTCTGCAGCTATCATTCGAGGATTGAGACTTAAAATACGTTCGGTCTTGAAGGGCAGACGACGGTAGAAGAAACTGTTTTCATCCAGATCGAATCCCAATAATCCCATTGCTGCCAGCCGTGCCGAGAGGGAATCCATCTTATCCAAGTCAATATGTTCTTCTATGGCAAAAAGAGTGGGGTTGAACTGTTGGTTGGCATAACTGTATTTGTCCATTGCCTCTATCCATCTTTCGGGGACGTCCTCGAGCAGAGATTCCAGTGCGGCGCCTTCTCCGGAGAATCCTCTCCAACATTCGCGGGAAAGAGAAAGGCTGAAGCGTACCGGACCAAAATAAAGTTGCCAAATGGTGGATTGCATGGTGGGATGCGCAAAGACTTTCAGCTCATCGGCAAACGGAAGCAAGGGCTCGAGCAGACGTAAGCGATGAAGTCCTCCAATGCAGACGGCATTCATGCTTTTCACCGGTGAAAAGGCGGGTTTTTGACCGCGCATCACTAAATAATAGTCGCATTTCACGCTACTTTTCGGAAGAGTCTGGAAGAGTTGCAAGGTTTGTATGCGATTGAAGGAGTAGAGCTGTTCCGCAGCGGATTGATAAATCTGTACCGTAGTCAGTCCTTTTATCCATTTCACGGGAAGAGGTACTTTCCGTTCTATCACTTTCTCCCCTTTATGATAAAGCCCCACCTCTTTGGGACCGACTGACATTACCACATTCTCTTGTCTGCCTATTCCTCCTAAAGCGGAAATCATTCCGGGATTAAAATCTACGTTTGTTGTCCCGTTTTCCGGAAATTCTCCGTCGTGTCCGTCAGGAAGTACGTCGACCCTGGCATATACACCTGCACAATTAGAAAATCCTTCAAAGCGCAGGCGGTCATTTCCTGCGGTTACAATCGGGTCTTTCAGCATGGCAAGCTGTGCCGGTGTCAGATTGAAACTGGATTGCACAACGTTGGATAATGCGATGAGGCAGCGTGCTGTCATGTAGGGTTGTGTCAACTTTCCCCAAAAGAAACAAGGTGCTTCTTTCTTTTCTATTTCGCTGTATTTGGCAAGAAACAGTTCGTCCTGATTGGCCGACCGTTGCAGGGCGGAAGGAGCTGCATATTGGTAAGAGATGGTATCAGTCATAGATAATAAATCGGAATTTGGTTGTATATTCTCCAAATATAGAAATTAATTCTTAGTGAAAAAAAGAAGTAGGAGAATTTACATCGCTTTGGAATTCTGATATTATAAAATATCATCAAATGAAGCATTTATGTCTCTTTTGATGGCAAATATCAAATACAATTCTTAATAGTCAGACACAATTTTTTATACATAAAACAATTATTCTTTATAACTATTCTTAAATCCTACGTTTCTTTTTGCCAGAAAATAATATTTTTGTGCCCACAATTAGAATGTTCTAGCAACAGATTCTAAATTAAGTCTTATGAATTTTTAAAGATGAAAAAGACAGCTGTTTGTGAAAATCGCTAATATTGTTTGTTTTGTTTGTGTTATCCCATTTTGAGTCAGGTGTGGCTTCAAAATGGGATTTTCGCTATAAAGACAGTCTCAAAACCACCTGAATACTATCAGAAATGACCTAAATTCTATCAGCCGATAGATTTTCCCCTAAACAATGTCTGTTCTTCACCTGTCACATTTGTTGAAAACCCGTAAACTTGCAGCATCAAAATAATGATAACGAATACTCACAATTAAAAAAATAACGTATATGAAAAGTTTAAGCTTCAAGAAAGATCTGATAGGAGTACAGGATGAATTACTCCGTTTTGCATATAAACTGACGACCGATCGTGAAGAAGCAAACGATTTGTTGCAGGAAACCTCATTAAAAGCATTGGATAACGAAGATAAATATACTCCCGACACAAATTTCAAAGGATGGATGTATACGATAATGCGGAACATCTTTATTAATAATTACCGCAAAGTAGTGCGCGACCAGACATTTGTCGATCAGACTGAGAACCTTTATCACCTAAACCTGCCGCAGGATTCAGGTTTTGAAAGTACGGAAAGAGCTTACGATTTAAAGGAAATGCGCCGTGTAGTCAATGCTCTGCCGAAAGAATACAGAGTTCCGTTTGCTATGCACGTTTCAGGATTCAAGTACCGTGAGATTGCAGAAAAGTTGAATCTTCCGTTAGGTACTGTAAAGAGCCGCATATTCTTTACCCGTCAGAAATTGCAGGAAGAGTTGAAGGACTTCCGCTAACGTTTACTATCAATTTTCAGTTGGTATCAATAGGTATAGGGCAAAAGGAAACGAGATCCTTTTGCCTTTTTTATTTTATGTGTTGGAGGTCTGTATTTGTTATGGGAATTTTTTCAGTAACTTTGTCACTGGTTAATTGACTGCTCTGATTATCAGTCGAGGATAGTCGATTTGCTTCCCTTAATTTGTCGAAGAATGAATAAAGATATAAATGTTATGATAAAAGCGATCATGCTCGATGTGGATGGAACATTGGTAAGTTTTGAAACTCATAAAGTGTTGCCATCCTCTGTTGATGCCCTTAGGAAGATTCATGACGGTGGAATTCGAATAGCCATTGCTACCGGTAGAGCGGCGGGCGACCTTCATGAAATAGCTGATGTTCCGTATGACGGAATTATCGCGTTGAATGGAGCCGACTGTGTTTTGCGGGATGGCACTGTGATAAGAAAGCACCTTATTCCGAAAGATGATTTTAAGAAAGCCATGGAAATAGCAAAGGCCTTTGATTTTGCAGTCGCTATTGAATTGGATGAAGGTGTGTTTGTCAATCGTCTGACTCCGACTGTCGAACAGATTGCTAAAATCGTGGAACACCCTATTCCGGCCGTTGTAGACATTGAAGACCTGTTTGAAAAGAAAGAGTGCTGTCAGCTTTGTTTTTATATCGATGATGAGATGGAACAAAAAGTGATGCCGTTTCTGCCTAATCTTTCCTTGTCACGCTGGCATCCTTTATTTGCTGATGTGAATGTGGCAGGAATAAGTAAGGCAACCGGGCTTTCGGTATTTGCTGATTATTATGGGATCGGAATGACGGAAATAATGGCTTGCGGTGATGGTGGTAATGATATTCCTATGTTGAAAGCTGCCGGAATCGGAGTGGCGATGGGAAATGCATCGGAGATAGTCAAGGCTTCAGCCAATTTTGTTACTGATACGGTGGAGAATGACGGGCTTTGTAAGGCGTTGAAACACTTTGGAATTATTTAATATTGGGTACTCTAAAGCTTAATATTATAGGTGTTATTCCCCTATTGTTTATTCTTCTGTATTTCTGCCTCTGTTGTTTTTACCTGTTTAGGAACAATTAAAGAACAACAATGCAGCAATATCGGGTAGATATTGTATGATTTCAGTTATCTTTCCTCTAGTTGGAGGATAGCTATAAAAGGAAAAATTCCTGCAAGTGTTTCACTTACAGGAATTTTTCAGTGGACCAGCCTGGGCTTGAACCAGGGACCTCCAGATTATGAGTCTGTTGCTCT
>ERZ1036407.1105-NODE-1105-length-11738-cov-3.765642_pt1 | contig 11738 bp, 9 predicted proteins | sample MGYA00514217_ERZ1036407 | MGnify/ENA primary metagenome ERZ1036407 (study PRJEB33795, sample SAMN09464943) | human gut metagenome | host: Homo sapiens | place: USA: Stanford, California | collected 2016-11 | study: EMG produced TPA metagenomics assembly of the... | reverse complement strand
TTGTAATTTTGTCCCCGGTATTAGTTTAAATTTAAAGATTGTAACTATGAGATTACCTGAGGACCCGGTGATGCTGTACAGCTTCATCAACATGAAACTGCGTGATTTCTATCCTTCGCTGGACGCGCTCTGCGAGGATATGAACGTAGAGAAAGAGGACATTGTACGAAAATTGAAGCTCGTGGGATTTGAGTATAATCCTGCAAAGAACAGATTTTGGTAAATAATGTTTCTGTATAAAACAACTCCCGTTGCTTGTTGTTGTAAAGCGCAAGTTAACGGGAGTTGTTTTGTTATGGAACTATGGGATAAGGCAGAACGTCTTTGGACGAGGGTCAAGAACTGGAAAACAGTACGCGGCTGGCACATCTGGAAGTTGAAGCTGGTGGATGCCCGGTTGTATTTCGTCAGCATGTTTGTCGGTTTGCTGACGGGACTGGTCGCTGTGCCCTATCACTATCTTCTCTATCATCTGTTCCACCTCCGCAGTGGTTTCTTCGCTTCGCATCCGGCCTGGTACTGGCACATTCCACTCTTTCTGTTTTCTTGGGGCATTCTCGTCTTCGTCATGTGGCTCGTGGGGAAAATGCCGCTTATCGGCGGGGGAGGTATTCCGCAGACACGCGGCGTGATTAACGGGCGCATCACTTACCGGCATCCTTTCATCGAGATGGTATCCAAGTTTGTAGGGGGCATTCTGTCCTTCTCGGCGGGGTTGTCTTTGGGGCGCGAAGGGCCTTCCGTGCAGATAGGCTCTTATGTGGGTAGCCTGGTATCCCGCTGGACTCATATCCTGAAAGGCGAACAGAAACAGTTGCTGGCAGCCGGGGCGGGAGCGGGGCTCGCTGCGGCTTTTGCAGCGCCACTGGCTTCCTCGCTCATTGTAATAGAATCCATTGAACGCTTCGATGCCCCTAAGACGGCCATCACTACCTTGCTGGCGGGTGTTGTGGCAGGAGCCGTGGCAAGCATGGTCTTTCCTGTGAATCCTTACCATCTGATAGAAGTAACGGAACCGGTTTTCGCCTTCTTTGTCCAGATGAAGTATTTCTTGATATTGGCGGTGATTGTCTCCGTATGCGGGAAGTTCTACTCCTCCACCATGAATGCTTTCAGGCATGTGTATGCCAAAGTCAATTCTCCGGCGTATGTCAAGATGTTCTATCTGGTGCTGGTGGCCTACATCATTTCGCTGATGCAGGTCAATCTGACTGGAGGCGGGGAGCAGTTTCTGCTGGCCCAGGCACAGAATGGCAGTACGCAGATTATGTGGGTGACGGCCGTCATGTTGCTGCATTTTGTCTTTTCAGTTTTCTCTGTCTCTTCCGGATTGCCGGGCGGCAGTTTCATTCCGACGCTGGTTACGGGAGGGTTGTTGGGACAGATTGTCGGTCTGGTAGGAGTGAGGTACGGTGTCATCGGGCAAGAGAATGTCAGTTATATCATGCTTGTTTCCATGTCGGCTTTTCTGGTGGCCGTGGTCCGTACACCGCTCACGGCCATTGTGCTGATTACGGAGATTACGGGGCATTTCGAGGTCTTTTACCCTTCGGTGGTTGTTGGTGGGTTGACCTACTATTTTACGGAACTTCTGCAAATGAAGCCTTCCAACGTCTCCCTCTATGAAGATATGATTCATGCTCCCGATTTTAAAGAAGAGAAACGCTATACGCTTTCAGTGGAGATTATGACGGATTCTTATCTGGACGGGAAACTGGTGGACGAACTGTCCCTGCCGGAGCGTTGCGTCATTATCAATGTACATCGGGATGGAAAAAATCTGGTCCCCGCAGGAACTCGTTTGATTCCGGGGGACCAGGTACAGATTGAGATGGACTCGCAGGACATAGAGAAACTCTATGAACCGCTTGTCAGTATGGCGAATATCTATTAAGCCAGATTGCCTATCTCGTCCAGATTCTTCTGGATGTCGGCATCCGTCAGCTCGTAATTCACTAAATCGCCGGACAAATACTTGTCGTAGGATGCCATGTCGATAAGTCCGTGACCGGAAAGGTTGAACAGAATCACCTTCTCTTCACCCGTTTCCTTGCATTTGTTTGCTTCGCGGATGGTTGCGGCAATGGCATGGCAGGACTCGGGGGCGGGGATGATGCCCTCTGCTTGCGCAAACAGACAACCGGCGTCGAATGATTCGAGCTGCTTGATGTCCACCGCTTCCATATAACCGTCTTTCAGCAGTTGTGATACGATGACACCTGCACCGTGATAGCGTAGGCCGCCGGCATGGATATTGGCAGGGGCAAAGTTGTGTCCCAGTGTAAACATGGGCAGCAACGGAGTGTATCCGGCCTCGTCTCCGAAGTCGTATTGGAATTTGCCGCGTGTCAGCTTCGGACATGAAGCAGGTTCGGCGGCGACAAAGCGTGTTTTCTTTCCTTCGAGGATGTTGTGGCGCATGAAGGGGAAGGCGATACCGCCAAAGTTGGAACCTCCTCCGAAGCAGGCGATGACGGTGTCGGGATATTCACCCGCCATTTCCATCTGCTTTTCGGCTTCCAGTCCGATGACGGTCTGGTGCAGGGCCACGTGGCTCAATACGGAGCCGAGGGTATATTTGCAGTTGGGAGTGGTCTGTGCCAGCTCTATGGCTTCGGAAATGGCTGTTCCCAGCGAGCCCTGATAGTTGGGATGGGCGGTCAGTATATCTTTTCCGGCGCGGGTAGACATGGAGGGAGACGGGGTAACCTGCGCACCGAATGTCTGCATGATGCTGCGGCGGTAGGGCTTTTGCTCGTAACTGATTTTTACTTGATAGACAGCGGCTTCCAGTCCGAAGAGGCGGGCGGCATATGCCAGGGAAGCTCCCCATTGTCCGGCACCGGTTTCGGTGGTCACGTTAGTCACTCCCTCCTGCTTGCAATAGTATGCCTGTGGGATGGCGGAGTTCAGCTTGTGCGAGCCCATCGGGCTGACGCTCTCGTTCTTGAAGTAGATATGTGCCGGTGTGCCGAGCGCTTTCTCCAATCCATAAGCGCGCACCAGCGGAGTGCTGCGGTAGTATTTGTACATTTCGCGGACCTCTTCGGGGATTTCAATCCACGTGTCAGTCTGATTCAGTTCCTGGCGGCAGAGTTCCTCGGCAAAGATAGGATACAAGTCTTCTGCTTTCAGCGGTTGCTTGGTGCCGGGGTGAAGCGGTGGCATGGGCTTGTTCACCATATCGGCTTGTATGTTATACCAGTACTGTGGGATTTCCTCTTCCGGGAGAATGAATCTTTTCTTTTTGTTGCTCATAGTGGTTAAAATTATTAATAATTCAATGCCCAAATGTAGCTATTATTTTTGAACCAATTTCTTTTTCCTTTTGTTTTTTGTATATCAAGGTATATTTGTCTAAGTTTGCCGCGTTTCATTAATCGATGCATTTATGAAGATTTATCATAAATTCCTTTTGTATCAAAATAAATGGATTCACCCTTACGTACGGATGACAGTGGGAGTAATGACTTCCATCACTTATTTGGCCTCCATCCTGCTGATTGTCGGCGTGGTCTATGAGCATGGCTTTACGATTTCAGAGGTCGAGGCGCATCAGCTCCAACGCTTGTACCATGGGGTGTGGATTGTTTTTCTGGTAGATGTCACCCTTCGCATTTTGCTGGAATACAAGGATACCCGGCGCACCTTCAGTAAGCTCACCTGGATACTGACCATTCTGCTCTATCTGACCCTTATCCCGGTCATTTTCCATCGTCCGGAGGAGGAGGGCGCCATCTTGCAGTTCTGGGAATTTCTGCATGGCAAGGCCTATCATCTTGTCCTGCTGCTGGTGTTTTCCTTTTTCAGCCTTTCCAACGGGCTGGTACGGTTGTTGGGGCGGCGTACGAACCCTTCGCTTATTCTGGCTGCAAGTTTCCTGATAATCATAATGATAGGCACGGGGCTGTTGATGTTGCCGCGCTGCACGATGAACGGCATATCGTGGGTCGACTCGCTGTTCATATCCACCAGTGCGGTGTGCGTCACGGGGCTGACGTCTGTCGATGTGGCGTCCACTTTTACCCCGACCGGTTTTGTGGTAATCATTCTGCTGATTCAGATAGGCGGTCTGGGAGTGATGACACTGACGAGCTTCTTTGCCATGTTCTTCATGGGTAATACCTCGTTGTACAATCAGTTGGTGGTGCGCGACATGGTGAGTTCCAATTCCTTGAATTCCTTGCTCTCCACCCTGGTCTATATTCTGGCCTTTACGCTGGTGATTGAAGGAATAGGGATGCTTGCTATCTGGGGAGACATCCACGGGACGATGGGGATGGACCTTCAAGAAGAGCTGGCCTTTTCCGCTTTTCATGCCATTTCCGCTTTCTGCAATGCGGGATTCTCCACGTTGCCCGGAAATCTGGGTAATCCGTTGGTGATGACGGGGCACAATCCGTTCTTCATCTATATATCTCTGCTGATTATTTTGGGGGGTATCGGTTTCCCCATACTGGTGAATTTCAAGGATATTATTCTTTACCATCTGCGTCGTCTGTGGCATTTTCTGCGTACGTGGCATTGGGACGGCAAGCGTTTTTACCATCTGTACAACCTGAATACAAAGATTGTACTGATAGTCACCTTCCTGCTGCTGGTACTGGGCACGGTGGGCATTGCTGTCTTTGAGTGGAATGCCGCCTTCGCCGGCATGTCGGTGGCCGACAAGTGGACGCAGGCGTTTTTCAATGCCACGTGTCCCCGTACGGCAGGCTTTACCAGTGTGGACTTGGCAGGCTTGGGGGTACAGACATTGCTTATATATCTGTTTCTGATGTGGGTGGGAGGCGGTTCACAGTCTACGGCAGGCGGTATCAAGGTAAATGCCTTTGCGGTAGTGGTGCTGAATCTGGTGGCTGTGTTGCGCGGCACGGAACGGGTAGAGGTGTTTGGCCGTGAGCTGTCACACGATTCTATCCGTCGTTCCAATGCCACGGTGGTGATGTCGTTCGGCGTCTTGTTGCTGTTTGTTTTCATCATCAGTATGCTGGAGCCGGGTACGTCGCTTTTGGCCATTACCTTCGAGTGTGTGTCGGCATTGAGCACGGTGGGGTCCAGTTTGAACCTTACCCCACGGTTGGGAGACGACAGCAAGCTGCTGGTGGCACTGCTGATGTTTGTGGGGCGTGTGGGACTAATTACGCTGATGCTTGGCATCATCAAGCAGAAGAAGCATACGAAGTATCAGTATCCGAGTGGTCAGATTATTATCAATTAAATGAGATGAAGTATATTATTATCGGTTTAGGGAATTATGGTCACGTGCTGGCAGAAGAGCTTTCTGCACTGGGGCACGAAGTGATAGGTGCGGACGTGAGCGTCGGCCGGGTGGATAGTCTGAAGGAAAAGATTGCCACAGCCTTTGTCATCGACGCTACGGACGAGCAGGCCTTGTCCGTATTGCCGCTGAACAGTGTGGATGTGGTGATTGTTGCCATCGGCGAGAATTTCGGTGCATCCATCCGTGTAGTGGCTTTGCTGAAGCAGAAGAAGGTGCAGCATATCTATGCCCGCGCCATTGACGCTGTCCACCGTTCCGTGCTCGAGGCTTTTGAGCTGGAACGCATTCTTACTCCCGAGGAGGATGCCGCACGCGGACTGGTACAGTTGCTGGAATTCGGTGCCGATATGGAGACATTCCGCGTGGCACCGGATTATTATGTAGTCAAGTTCACCGTTCCGGACAAGTTCATTGGCTATTATGCCAATGAATTGAATCTCGATAAGGAGTTTGGCCTGAAGATGCTCGCCTTGAAACGTGCCGAGACTTTGAAGAATTGCCTGGGCATCTCGTATGTGGAACACAATGTACTGAACGAACTGCCGGAAAATGACCAGATACAAGCCGGCGACCAGTTAGTGTGCTACGGACGGTATAAGGATTTCCAGAAGTTCTGGAAAGCACTATGATAATTGGTAGTTGGAAATGTGTCAAAAGTGGTATTCACCCCCCATTTTCAACTAATCAAAGTCTTTCTCCCGACACCGATGATGGAAATAATCAGTCAGGAAGTGTGCATTCTTGCGTATGAACTCTTGCCCGTATTCTTTTCTTTGCAAACTGTTCAGATAAGCATCCGGAAGCATGCCTTCGTCTTGCAGGATGCAACTCAATTGGTAGGGGATAATGTCTGGGTTGACGATGAACATAATGGCGTTTTTCTCTGCTTCCTCCTTATTATAATTGGGGTTGTCCGGAGATTTGATGCATTCGCACAGCTTGAATTGGATATGTAGGCCGGTGTGCGGGTTGGCCATCAGCATGGCTCCGGTTTCTGTATGTATGCGTGGTATGTCCAGGTCTTCTTTCAAGCCGTATCCCATCTTGTTCAGCAGCCTCTCGGCTACGGATGGCCGAAAGGTTCAAGGACTTCTTGGTTATCTTGAATTCGCCTTCGTCCTCACTGCACAAATCTTTGACGTACAGAAATTCATCGTCTTCTTTCTCCAGCAGATAGCAACTGTTTTCCCGTGCCTTCACTTTGCCCCAAAGCTGATGTTCGGGATGGGCTTTTCCGATGAGAGCCAGCCATTCCGGTGAGGTCAGCGACAGCAGGTTGCGGCGGCCTTTGAACGTCAGTGAGGTGCGTGTGGCATATATGAGGGTCTCTGCCATTTCGGGAGTAATCTTTTCATCATCCAGCAACCGTTCAGCTTCGTCCCGGCATTGGGCGACATTTTCGATGTTGAAGTAGCATTGGTAGTGAAACCAATCCAGTATCTCCCGGTAGCGGAAGAAATCTTCTTCTCCCATGGCAGAGTGGTATAGAAATTCCTGCATCCTTTCATTTTCGGGAGCGGTTTCGTATTCCTCTGCAAGCAGTCCGTATATCTCTTGTGCAGTCTGCTCTATTCCGGGATTCTCGGGGTTGATGGCGCTTATTCCCCGGCATAGATATTGTATATGGTGCCAAAGCAGAAAGCGTATGTCCTCCAGATTGATTTCATCCGGAAAATAATCGCCTTTGATGGGGTAGAAGGGCAGATAGGTTCCGTATCGCTTCCGGCACTCGGCAGTGAATGCCTGCCAGATGCCGGTCTGGGAGATGACGTCCTCAAACCATGCGGCGAGGCAGAGGCTTGTATAGCGTATGTTTTCCTCTTCTTCGAAGGCGTCGGCTATCGTTGAAGAGTAAAGTCTTTTGTGGATTTCGTTTGCAATGCCGACGTAGTACTGGTCAACGCTGTTTGTCTGCTTGTACGGATGCAGTTCCAACCATTTTTTGGGATATATTTTCTTCATGACTCTAAAGTGAGTTTGGTGTGTATTTTTTATATGTTTCATTTCCAGCGTAAAGATATGTTTTTTATGGGAATTTTCTTGTTTTTCCTCCTTTCGATTAGTATATTTGTATGCTACTATTAAATCGTTCCATCGTGTGGAAAAAATCATTCCACTATGGTGGAACGATTTTTCTTCCGTGGTGGAATGATATTTTCTCCATGGTGGAATGATTAAAGAATAGCATTTCTTCTCCTTAATGCCGTGGAAGAAGAAATGACGGAATTGCAGGACCATTTAAAAACAGAATATATATGAGTGCGTATTACGACCTTTTCGAGAAACCCGACGTCCGCCAGACCGGCGAGCAACAATCCCTTTATGCCCGCTTTGTCCCCAAGGGCACCATCGACCGCAAGGAATTTATCGAGCGTGTACATCTTTTCACCGGCCTCAGCCGCAGCCTGCTGGAAGGAGCGATGGCAGGCTTTATGGACGAGTTGCGCGACTGCCTTGCCAATGGCTGGACGGTGGAGCTGGGCGAACTGGGTTACTTCACCCCCTCTTTGAGTTGTACCCGCCAGGCGACGGACAAGAAAGAGCTTCGTGCTGCCTCCATCGCTTTGCGCGGGTTGAATTTCCGTCTGGGCAGGGAGTTCTATAAGGATTTGAAAGGTAAGATGCAGTTGGAGCGTTGTCCGCAATCGGCATCGGCGCCTGCTTCGTCTGCCGATGAGGCGTTGGGCGTGGAGCAGCGCTGGCAGTTGCTGGATGAGTATTTGCAGCAGTATCCCTGCATCAATCGCTCTCAGTATGCACGGCTGGCAGGACGTAGTTATAAGCAGGCGGTTGTCGATTTGAATAGGTTTATAGAAGAAGGGGTGTTGATGAGGCATGGGATGGGGCCGAGTGTGGTGTATGCAAGGAAAAAGTGAGCAAGATTTGGCTATTTGCAATTCAGAAACGTATCTTTACACTATTATAGATTGTGTTATGGACAAGATGACTCCCGAGCAACGGCATCACTGCATGAGCAGCATCCGCAGCAAGAACACGAAACCGGAGATGGTGGTTCGCCGTTATCTCTTTTCCCGTGGTTTCCGTTTCCGTGTCAATGTGAAGCGGTTGCCTGGCACGCCCGACATTGTACTCCGCAAGTATCGTACGGTGATATTCGTGAACGGATGTTTCTGGCATGGGCACGAGGGATGCAAATACTTTGTACTTCCCAAAAGTAATGTGGAATTTTGGAAGGACAAGATTGAACGGAATCGGCGCAGGGACTTGAAGGAACGGATTCAGTTGCGTTGCATGGGGTGGCATGTGATGCAGGTGTGGGAATGCCAGTTGAAACCCAAGGAGCGAGAGATGACACTGAAAGGGATTGAATGGGCACTGAATAGGATATTGCTGGAAAATTACGGAATGCGTAAGAAAGGTGAAATGAAACCTTATCGGGAATATGAAGAGGGAAATGGTAGGATGATAGCAGCCGATGGGATGGAGGATTACGGAAAGTGAGAAATTGCGTGGATAGAATAATGTATTATTTCCTTAAATAAGAAGTGGACCGCAAGTAAGGTTGCTTGCTTTTTATTATCTTTGCCCATTAAACGGAGAAAGAATATTTTTTATAATATTCTCATAAAAAGTGGAAAGATCATAAAAATGAAACATTCTAAGTTTATAGATTTATTTGCAGGATGTGGCGGATTAAGTTTAGGTTTAGAAAATGCAGGTTTTGAAGTCGTGTTTTTCAATGAGATAGTACCTACTTTTGCTGCTACTTATCTGGCTAATCATCAATTGGAGGCAGGTAATTATTATATTGGGGATATTAACGGGTTGAATGCCAACATTGAAACCTATAGAGATATAATACTTAATCCGGAGAAGCCTATCACTCTTGTTTGTGGAGGACCTCCGTGTCAAGGATTTTCAATGGCGAACAGGCAGCGGATTATTGATGATCCAAGAAATCAATTATATAAGGCATATTTGCAATTTTTGTCATATACGCGTCCGCAGTTTTTCATAATGGAGAACGTGAAAGGAATGGCGAGTAAGATAGATGAAATTAAAGATAATTTTATAGAGTATTTAGGTGATGAATACTTGTTTGATTATCGTTTGCTTAATGCAAAAGATTTTGGAGTTCCTCAAAATCGTGAACGTTTCATTATGATAGGAAACCGTATAGGTATTAAGCCAGGCATGATTTTTAATCAGATAGATTGTTTTAGGCGTGAGCCATTTGTGCTTCGTGATGCTTTGGAAGGGTTGCCATGCCTACAATCTCGCAAAATGAAAAACCAAGGAGAATTAGAATCGGAAGAGTCTGGATACACAGAACGAAATTTCGAATACCCTGACACTTCCTTTTATCATTTTATTAATGGGGACAGGGTCGTAAAAAAACTCTATAACCATAAGAATAGATATAATAATCCGCGTGATATTGAAATTTATCGCAGGCTTCCACAAGGTGCTAATTCATTGCACGAGTCGATAAGGGACATTATGCCTTACAGTAATAGAAACCATATGTTTAAAGATAAATATTTTAAATTGGATGAGACACAGGTTTGCAAAACAATAACGTCGCATATGAGATATGATTGTAATATGTATATCCACCCAAGAGAAGCAAGAGGACTCAGTCCACGGGAGGCTGCCAGAATTCAGACTTTTCCGGATGATTTTGTTTTCTGTGGAGCACAGAATTCGTGGTATGCACAAATAGGAAATGCTGTACCTGTCAAATTAGCAGAAGCTATTGGACGGGGAATAATGAAGTTTGTGAAATGATTATACGTCGTACACTGCAACATATAGAACTTTTTGCCGGCATTGGCGGATTCCGTACTGCTATGGATATTCTTGGCAGGGATAAGATTGCACGATTTAAGCATGTGGGATATTCTGAGATAGATAGAAAGGCTGTTCAGACCTATTGTGCCAATTACGATACGGAAAATGAGGTGGTAATGGGGGATATTGTTCATTTTACAGAATCTGTTGAAAGAATCGGAAAACTGCCGAATTTTGATTTGTTGACAGGTGGTTTTCCGTGTCAGACTTTTAGTATGATGGGACATCAACGAGGCTTTGATGACGAACGGGGATTGATGTTTTTTCGTATTATGGATATTGTCCGTGTTAAACATCCACCATACATATTGCTGGAAAATGTAAAGAACCTTTATACACATGATAAAAGACGTACCTTTACTCGTATTGTTGAAGAGCTTAAAGCGGCAGGGTACAATGTAGTGTATGATATTTTTAATACTCAGGATTTCTGTCTTCCCCAAACCAGAAATCGTGTATTGATTTTTGCAACATTAGAACCATTGCCTAATAATTTTATTTTTTCATCTAAGGCCGTTAAAGAATGTTTTGAATTTAATAAGTCGAGGATGAGTGTCCGACAAAGTGACACTGTAATAGGTATCCTAGAAAAAAATGTACCAGACAAATACATGCTTTCTGAAAGAATCAAACCAACGTTATTGGCTGATGGATCTGCCGGGTTTAAATCGAAATCAGAGATAAACCAATTGATAGCGCGCCCGCTAACAGCTTCAATGCATAAGATGCATCGGGCATGTCAAGACAATTATTATAGTCTGGATTTTATAGCCTCAGATGGTGCCGTGAATCAAGCGATTAATTTGAGCAAAGACGAGCAGGCTCGTTTGCCTATTCGTAAATTGACGCCTAAAGAAGCTATGTTGTTACAGGGATTTCCTGAGGATTTTGCAGCAAAAGCTTCAGCTATGGGCGTTGCTGACGGAGCTCTTTATAAACAGGCCGGCAATGCTGTAAGTGTAAATACTATATATGCTGTACTATTTTATTTGATTACTAATAAAATCATCCAATAATTATGTTCTTTAAAATAAATGCAGAATGCCATATCGGTTTCAAGAAACTTACAGCTGCTGACTTGGGTATAGGCACAAGCCATCAAACCCATATAGGCTTATATGAGGGAGTACTTAATTTTCTCCCTGATGTGGATGTCGTTTCTACGGCTATGCTTATATGCGATGGCTATTGTGATATCATTAAGTGTTATTTTGATCGAATAGAAAATCTAGATGGAACATTCCGTAGTCCTAAGATTAGAATTGGTGGGTCTGAAGAGTCAGTAGTAAAAAGAATAAGGGAATTTGCTTCCGCGGATACAGGTGCGGATTGGTATTTACTTTGGTTCGGCTTGGAAAGTGAAGAATTGGTTTTTATTCTTTTAAATGCTAATTCGGAGGATTATCATAGATTACATTCTTATATTTCTGATAATGATAAAATATTAGATGAATCCCATCCTGCTTTTGCAGCTATCTTGCAGTATATTGAAGACAAAGTGAACAGGGTTAGCGTTGATTTGCAGAAAGATTTGGAGGTTGTGGCACAAACTGGTAGAGGAGTACATGAATATAAACCGAAAGATATCGAGAAAGCTAATAAGTATTTCTGTCAAACAGGAAGGGCCGGCGAAGAGCTGATT
>ERZ1036407.1104-NODE-1104-length-11744-cov-4.420566_pt1 | contig 11744 bp, 10 predicted proteins | sample MGYA00514217_ERZ1036407 | MGnify/ENA primary metagenome ERZ1036407 (study PRJEB33795, sample SAMN09464943) | human gut metagenome | host: Homo sapiens | place: USA: Stanford, California | collected 2016-11 | study: EMG produced TPA metagenomics assembly of the... | reverse complement strand
TAGTTTGGGGAAGACTGTCCGCCCGCCATGTATTTCACTGCAGTCGGATAGAGCGACAGACCGATTGTAAAGACAACCGTTCCAGTGATCAAAGGCGGGAACAACTTCCTTAATTTTGTCACAAAGATTCCAACAAAGATCGCCACAACTCCTCCGATCAACTGTGCTCCAAGAATCGTAGCAATATCAAAATTACCAACGATCGCCTGCATACTTGGCAGATAAGCAAAACTCACCCCCATAATCACCGGAAGTCCTGAACCAATTCTGCCTCCAAGCGGGAACAGCTGAATCAGTGTGGAAACCGCCGCGATGAACAATGCTGCCTGGACAAAGATTACTTTGTCACCCTCATTTAGCCCTGCCATCTCTGCAATCACGATGGCCGGTGTCACACACCCTACGATCATCGCTACTACGTGCTGAAGCGCAAGCGGAAACGCCTGTGTCAATTTCGGAACACCGTTCAGCTCAAATACAGATGCGTACTTCTTTTCTGTTTTCATTTGTAGTTTTCTCCTTCCATTCGCTTACAAACGTGCTTTTCAACCCTTCTTACGACAGGTTTTGACAGGCAAAATAGCTCTGATTTTTTTCACCCATACAGCAACTTAGAGCGTACCCGGATATCCGGGCGCGCTCCGTAAGCATGAATGCTGTTTCTTTTTTCTATTTCCATTATAAAAATACGCCATGCAGTTGTCAATGTTCCTTTTTCATATTTTACATATTTTCAGATCCATTATCCTTTGGATCTTTCATCTGTATTTTTCTGTTTTGCATTCTGAAGTGCGCTAAGTAGTTCCTCATACACTTTGGCAAACAACTCCGGACTATCTTTGTATGTATAATTATTTGTAAAAACGCTTCCCAGCAGTCTGTCATGAGCTGTTTCATCCACTTTCCTTAACATCTGCCACAATGCAGCATCTTCTGCACCACGCCGCTGTGCCTCCAGACGCATTCCCATCCTTGGTCCTTCCTCCCCAGGATAGATGAGGAAAGAATCTCCACACGGAAAATTCGTGCCGATTCCCGTATGGTTCGGGCAACTCGTTCCCTCATAGGGATTCATCTCCCCTGGAAATTGATTCAGTCCCCAGTGAAGGAATCCGGAAATCCGATTTTTTGCGCATCCCCAGAACAGCATTCTGCCTTTGAGCAATGCAAAATCGAGAAATCTGTTCAGCCAATGTCCTTCCGGTCCACAGCAGACATACGTCCATACAGTTTCTCCAAGACGGATCAATGTGTCAAACTCTTCCTTTTTCTTCTCATATCAGGCAGTACCCGGAACCCAGATATCAATTCCACCTCTGAATTCTGCCGAATCCACTGCTTCAATGATCCGGATCCCCGGAATATATTTTCTTAAAATTCCGGCTGCAAGATAATACTGTCTCTTGCGTGCTTCCAATACTTCCTGCGTCTGATAATGAATGTCTGGTTCATCGTGGATATGGAACAATACTCTTTTCTCCCATCCATGTTTTGTCAGATAGTTTGCAAGACTTTTTACAAAGGTCACCGTCAGTTCATACCCTTCCAGTGTCTCAAATGGAACCTCTTTCGCCATCGCACATGTAAAATGTTCTGTATACATATCCGGCATGCCATCTGACTTTTTTCCTCGATCAAGCAGCACTCCAAGTTCCATATACTGCATTCCCGCTTCAAAAAACGCTTCAATCTCTGGTGTCAGATATTCAAAATCAAACTGATAAGGCTTTCTTGCAGTCACACACTTCTCATCCAACTGAATAAAAAACACATTCTGGTGCATCCGCCGCATCGTCTGAATATATTTTCGAAGCATTTGCAAATACTCTTCCGAACCTTTTTCCACCCCATGGAAACGGCAGATTGCCTCCTCGGAAAACCAGTTCGTGACCCAAAATGTATTTTCCGGTATCCTCACATCATAGATCTGCACAGTGACTCGAAGCTGATAGATTCCTTCTGCCATCTTTGCCGTCATCACAACAGAATATTCTCCTGCTTCCAGCTCTTTTTCCGGACAGATGCAAAAGTAAACTGCCGCTCTTCTGTCATTTTCACTTTCCCTCGCCGGAATCTTCCCGGTCTGCTGTTCTTTCAGGCAATCATAGACGAAAAACGGCGCCTTTCTTGTCGCGTATGCCGGTGTTTCTTTCTGCTCCTCCACAAGCACCATCGCTCCGCCTTGATTTTCTCCATCTCCGGTATTGTATTCCACCGGCACTGCAATCATTTCATACCACTCTGCATAAAATCCATCACCTTCGAAATCCATCTGGATCTCATCACCTGTCGTATCCAGCAAAAGCTGAATTCCCTGCTTTCCATTTTTCGGCATTACCACCCGAATGGACTCCGGCAGTGTCTCTGAAACACTGTCCGGATATAAAAATTCTTCCTTTTCTGTCAGGACACCCTGATATTTCTTATCCATTTTTCTCTTTCCTGCTCCTTATCTGTCTCAATTTTTTGCCTTTTACTGAACAGGTACAAACGTCCACTCATCGTTTGCATCCTCGTTTTTCTCATAACTCCACTGGACAATCGGTGCACCTTCTTCCAAAGAAGCGTTTTCTACACACAATGCTTTTCCACTAAGCGCCGACATCAGTTTCCATGTCCCGCTCTCTGTTGGAACCAGATACCATCTCTGATTAGTTCCTCCGTGATAAGGATATGCCACGACCGGATTCCCATTTGATGTCACTCCGGAATCCGCAGTCAGATCCACATAGGTTCCATCTGCCATATTCTGTATACTCCATGTCTGATCTGCATTCTGCGTCAATGTCCACTTGGTACTGTCACTTCCACTCTCTGCCGAAGATTGTCTCAACTGAATTCCTTTCTGATCGCCGGAAAGATCCAGCACTTTTTTGCTTTCCTGATTGACGATCTGATAGGTTCCACTTTCCGGAAGCCCTGCAAAATCACTGTCATAGTAAGTTCTTACATAATCTACGAGAAATTCTCCCGGAAGATACTGTTCCTCTGGTGCACCCAGATGTCCCTCCAAACTGAGCACCATGTGGCGGGAAAGTTCTACAAAAGAATCCTCTCTGCTTGTCTTCTCCCATGCAAGCTGTCCGTCAAAATAGAACCGCATCTTTCCCTCTCTCCGCTCAAGTGCATAGGTATGATAGTCTGCACTGATATCTTCCAGGCCAGTCTTCCACCCATTTGTACCTCTCTGTAGATGGAGAGACGGACTCTGATTCCACGTATGAATCGTACTTGTCATTTTTGTATAATCAAATGTTTCCATAATATCAATTTCCGGATTCGGATTCAGCTCAAAGCTCAATGGGGAAGACTGCATCCAGATTGCACTGAGTACATTCGCCTTTTTGTCTAATGCTTTCGCACGTACTTCTACATAGCTTGCAGTTCCCGGAACATCGAATTTTGATTCCACCGCTCCTGCCGTATAAGCCTTTCCGTTATAGTCCTGCTTTTTCGCTGTGAGTACAAGATTTCCATCTCGCACAGATACATTTTCCGGACAAAACGCAAGATCTGTTGTGACATCATACCAGATTCCGTTCGTCCATTTGTTCTCATCCAGACCGTCTCCATCAAACTCATCAGAAGAAGCCGGAAGCAACGTCCAGTTTCCTCCTTCCGGCGGCGCTGCCTGCACTTCTGCTCCTCCAAATCCATATGCAATTCCACAAGCTCCCACAGCGATCGCTGCAATTTTCTTGAATTCACTTCTTTTCTTATACATATGACGTCCCCTTTCTCATACGAAAATACTAGAACTATTATCCTTTCACACCAGATGCGACAATACTTTGTTTTAACTGTTTTGAGAACAAAATCGAAAGCAGGATCACCGGCGTGATCGTCACGACCGCAAGTCCCATCAGCGCATTTTGTTTTGTCGCTACGTTGTTAGAAATATTATACAGTGCCACGTTTAATGTCCAAAGTTTCTGATCTTCTGTGACCAGCCATGCCCAGAAGAAATCATTCCAGTTTCCAATAAAGGTCTGCAGCGCAATGAGCGAAATGATCGGCTTAGACAGTGGCATACAGATTCTTGTATAGAGGTAGAAGCTTCCCGCGCCGTCAAGCTCTGCCGCCTCAAAATAGCTTCCCGGAATCTGATCAAAAAATCCTTTGTACAGATACACATAAAATCCATACGGGTACAAGAACGGAAGGAGCAACGCTGCATAGTTGTTGTAAGCTCCCATTTCTCTATACATGATCAACTGCGGAAGCATAATACTTGCAAATGGCACCATCATTCCACCGAGGAAGAATAACAGTACGAACTGTCCTGCTCTCTTGGAAAGTTTCCTGCTGATGACAAATGCACATACCGAACACAGGATCACCTGCGAAACCATTGCGAATCCGATGACGATGATACTATTAAATACAAATGTCATAAATCCAAAGTTTTGTACTGCTTCACTTTCTGGATAAATATATGCCGGCATCTGTAAGTAGTATTTAAAGCTCTCCAGATTCAGAAAATTTTTCACTTTGTCACCAACGCTTACAAGCTCTCCGGTTGTCTGATATTTTTCGTCCATGATCTTTGCGACTTTCTCAGAGAACTTTGTCCCAAGTCCTTCCGGTGCTTTTTCAGACACTCCGTTCATATCAAATTCATAGCCAATGGAATCACATGCCCGGATGTAGCGATCCCCGTGAAGAAGTACTTTTGTCTTGATCGCAGTTCCTTTATAAATTCCATAATCCTTTTCCATCTGCAGTTTCATCTGGTGTGCTCTCGAGTAAAATACCGTCTCTCCGTCTTTCACTCCGTACACTTTAATTTCCATAATAGAATCTTCCTGCATCTTCTGGCTGACTCCAAACATGGTCACAATATTATCCTGCAGCATTTTGTCCTTTAATTCCTTCTCGTCTCCTTTGACCTCAGAATAATCTAACACAACCGATAAGCTATTTGCTGCATCCGGAAGCAGTTTCGGCGGTATCTCGTATATTTTTTTGTTATCTTTCATCGCGCTGGAAACTGCAAAAATCATCGGATACAACATCGCTGCCGCAAAGATCAGCGACACGACTACTGCAACAATTTTCAGCCCGCGCTCAGATTTTCCAAGCTTCATTTTTGTTCTATGCTTTGTTTTCTTCATCTTCTCTGCCTCCTACTCCTTCTCCATTTTTTCAAAACGCATCTGGATCATCGTCATTGCTGCGATCACGAGCAACAGGATCACAGAAGCCGCAGAACCTCTGCCATAATTCAGATCTTGATTGAATGCATTGTAAATGAAGATTCCCTGTGTAGTCGATGCCCCACTTGGACCTCCTGAAGCATACATATAAGGTACATCCAAAAGCTGCATCGTAGTGATCACACACATGATCAGTTGGATAAATACCATAAAGGAAATGTTCGGTAATATAATATGTATGATTCTTCCAAATCCGGTACATCCATCAAGCGCCGCCGACTCCATAATATCCGTGGAAACTCCCTGGATTGCTGACAGGTAAAGCAACACTGTCAATCCACCTCCGAGCACTCCCGGAAAGATGATACAAAATTTGACCAGATTTGGATCACTGAGCCATGTCTGCGGCTGACCTCCAAAAAACTTCACGATCTGGTTTGCCACGCCGTAGTCCGGATGCCAGATCCATTTCCATATAATTACGTTTACAGAAGTCGGAATCAATGCCGGGAGAATATAAAGTGTCGTCAGACATTTCTTCAACCGCACTAACTCATTTAAAAGAAGCGCCTGGATCAGTGGGATCAAAAAGCACATACACAGCTGTAATGCGAGCAGAATAAATGTATTCTTCCAGGAATCCCAGTATCCCTGCATCTGGAAAATATCTACATAATTCTGGAAACCAACAAATTTCCCCGGCTGGTTGATTGGATCGTAGTTAAATAATGAAATGAAAAATGCACTGAAAATCGGATAATATTTCAGCCATACTGTGCACGCCATCGGAATGAACAAAATACACCAAGGCGTCACTTTTTTTCGAAACTGATAACTGCCTGCTCTGTTTTTTTTCTGCGGACTTTTTTTCATCAGTATTACCTCCCTTGTGTTTTCTCCCTAAAAGTATATCGTTATTTTGTCTAAAATAGAATGTCTGAACCTAACGACGATGTCACCGTTCTTAAAGTCTTCCCGCACCTTTTTCCCTGCCCGCTGTCAAATTCGTCCATATCTTAAAAAATGTGACGTTTTTCGTTAGTTCTGGTTCGTTTCTTTTTTCCTGCAAATCTGTTATGATAAATCCATCAACAAAACGAAGTCAAAGGAGGACTTGATTATGAAGAAGAAACTGATCGCTTCTGTTCTCTGCCTTTCTATGGCTGCCGCTTCTCTTGCAGGCTGCGGCGGATCTGATGGAAATAAAGCAGATACATCCGGAAGCAAAGACAAAGAAAGCAGCAAAGGAAAGGTTGAGCTTACTATCTGGGACACAAGCCGTAACAAAGATGACTGGTACACTTCTATGGAGAAAAAATTTCTTGAGGAACACCCAGATATCACCTTGAATAAAGTTGTCAAAGAAGGAGATCCTGGAAATGAATTTTATCAGGCAGTCGCATCTGGAACTGCACCGGATCTGGTAAACTGTTCCTTTACAATGATGGACTCCTATATGTCCGCCGGAATCTTAGAGCCTCTGAACAAATATACAGATGAGTGGGATGAATGGGGTGACTTTACAAAAGAATATGTCGATATGTTCACAAAAGACGGAAATGTCTACGGCATTCCTAACCTTGTAGCACCAATGCTTTTTGCTTATAATAAGACTTTATTTGAAGAAGCTGGAATCAACGAACCACCAAAAACATGGGACGAAGCTCTTGAGGCAGCTAAGAAGATCAATGATCCAGACAATCAGGTAACCGGATATGCAACACTTGCCGCTGAATGGACAGAATGGTTCTTCCAGTATTATGTATGGCAGGCAGGCGGAGATCTCACAAAGGAAAATGAAGACGGAACTGCCGAACTTACTTTCACAGATCCAGCTGTCATCCAGGCTGCTGAATATTATCAAAAATTAAAGAGTGAAGGAGTTCTCCAGAGCGATCTTACTTTAAAATTCAATGACCTTGTGAAAAACTTTGGTATGGGAAAAATCGGTATGATGCCGTTTGCAGGAGACTGGGTATCTGAGGCGATCACAAATGGAATCGATCCAGATGACATCGGACTTTGCCTTCCACCAGTAGGACCTTCCGGCGAACAGACAACTGCAATCGCAGGAGACTGCTATGTAATCAATGCAAAAACAGATCAGGCAAAAAAAGATGCTGCATGGGAATACATCAGCTATATGACCGGAAAGGAATACCGCTCTTCTTACTTTGAAAACCTTGCAACTAAAGGTGCTCCAAACCCGGTGATCATCCCTAGAGATGACATGAGTATTACAGACTTCTATGAATTCCCGGAAGAATACGCAGAAGTGCTTGAATCTGCAAAATCCATCGGACGTCTGGAATTCTACGGAAAAGCAGACTTTGGAACTTATGTTGACAAAGCTGTACAAAAGATTCTGACAGATCCAAGTGCAGATCCAGAAAAAGAATTCTCAGAAGCACAGAGCCTCTGTGAAAAAGAAGCATTGGAAAAATTCAACGAAGCAAATAAAAAATAATCAAAAAAGTCCTGTCAAACAGTAACCACCGTTTGGCAGGACTTTTTTCTTTGGAAAAATCCACACACACTCTCTTTTTTCTGCAACTATGCTGTTTCTAGCGTTCTCTGCACTCTCTTGGTGTCATCCCGGTAAAGTGCTTAAATGCTTTGCTAAAAGACCTCGGATTGTCATATCCGACCATCCCGCATATCTCAATGATCTTATATTCCGAATCTCTCAACAATTCCTGCGCCTTCTGCATGCGCACCTCCGTCAAATATTCTACAAAATTTTCTCCAGTTTTTTCTTTGAACAGACGGCTCAGATAGTTTGGGTGCATATAAAACTGCTCTGCAAGCATATTCAGGCTGATATTTTCATTGTAATGCTGTCGGATAAAACTCTGCATTTCAGAGATGACTCCGCCTCCTACATTTTGCTGATCTGCCTGTCCGATGCATTCCATGATCCATTCCAGATAAGATTCCATATAGCGAAGCACCTCCTGTCCCTCTGCACAGAGCAGCAACTGTTTTAGCGCCTCATTTAAGCGATCATGCAGACTGGACTCCTCCATCCCGATTTCCTTTAAATATCCATTGACTTCTATGACGATCCGGATACATATGGTCTGCAGTTTCAGCACATCCATCTGCTTTTCCTTCTCGAGCTCTTTTAACATCTTCTCCATCCATTTTGCCGCATCGCTGCGCTCTTCCGGTGTATGTAACTTCTGTAAAAAGGCTGTGATCAGTTTTGGCACCTCCACTGCCTCCTCCGCGTAGAGCGTCTCAATATTTTTATAGAAGATAATATTTTTCTTCGTGTCTGCCAGAAGGTATCTCATTGCGCTCTCTGTCTCTTTCCAGGCCTCTGAAAGTCCGTAAATCCCTTTCTTTTCCTTGCTGACCGCAAGCGCCCAGTGCTTTTCTTCACTGCATACCTGCTCTGACACTGACACAAAATAATTCAGCTGCTCTTTTGTTTGAAACGGAATCACTGCAAAAAGCGATCGGTTCCCACTATCTAGTACAATGGTCTCCGGGATCACCGCCAGAATCCGATCCTTCATCAATTTTTTCTGTACTTGAACCTCATCGGTATCTGCTGTCCTCTCTGTCATAAAAATGGATACCCCATACCAGTTTTCCAATTCCGGAAGTCCATATTTCTCTATATCAGCACTGGCATATCCTCTCGCGATTGACAGCAGCAAACCTTCCATCTGTCTTGTATGATCCAATCTCTCTTCCACCAGTTTATTGAGCTTTGTCCGCATCCTATCAAGGAACTGTTCGACTTCCCGCAGATTCACCGGTTTCGTCAGATACTCTACTGCGCCATAACGCATTGCTTCCTTTGCATAATCAAAATCACTGTATCCGCTTAAAATTACACACTGTGTATCAAGCTTCTGTTCTCTGATTTCTCTTAACAGATCAATCCCCGACTTCTCCGGCATCCGGATATCCGTAAACACTACATCAATATGCATTTTTCTGAGGATCAAAAGCGCTTCGTCTACGCTTGTAGCAATTGCCGCCACTTCAAATCCATGTTCCTTCCACTTCACAAACTGTGCCATTCCGCGGCACACAATCTCTTCATCATCTACAATCAGAACCTGATAGATCATCTTCCTTCTCCTCTCCGGACAGATTTTTCATATTTTCAGAATATTTTCGGATCGGAAGGATGATTTCTACCTCTGTTCCCTCTCCCTGTCTGCTTTCCATCTGGATTCCATACTCTTCTCCATAGAACAGACGGATCCTCTGATTGACATTTGCCATTCCGATATTTTTACCAGACTGAATCTCCTCATCAATCTGTTTCTGCAATTGTTTCTGTTCTTCTTCTGTCATTCCTTTTCCGTTATCTTTCACTACAATTTTTAATTTTTCTTCCCAATTTGTCACAAGGATTTCAATCTGGCATCCTTTTGCTGCATCATTAAATCCATGGACCACTGCATTTTCCATGATCGGCTGAAGCATAAACTGTGGAATATAACAATCTCTTACATCCGGTTCTATGCTGACACTTAATTCGATCTTATCCTGATGACGGAAATTGATCACTTCCAAGTATACATTCGCATGTTCCAATCCTTCTGACAACGGGATTGTATTTCCGCCTGTGCGCATTCCCATCCGGCAGAGTTTGCTAAACTGCTCAATCATCCTCGTCACTCTGCTCTCTCCGTTTGCCTCGTACATCGCCTCCCAACGAATAATGTCAAGTGTATTGTACAAAAAATGGGGATTGATCTGCATCAGCATCGCATCTAACTGCGCATTTTTCCAGCTAAGCTGAAGCTTCTGCCGTCGGATCTCCGACAGGTATACCTGTTCGATCAGCTGGTTTGTCCTGTCTGCCATATCATTAAACCGTTCCCCCAGCACAGTGATCTCATCATTTCCACTGATTGGATAACGCACCGTCCACTTTCCCTTTCCCGCTTTATCCATCACCTTGATCAATTGACGGATGGGATCAGAAATACTGCATGTGACATAATAAGAAACGGCAAAGCATGCAAGTACCACACAGATCAACACAAAAATACAGACATTTCTCGTCTGATAAGTCCCCTCCAGGAGTCTGTCCATATTTCCCAGATATACAACAGACATATCTGTCCCCGGTATGTTTTCATAGGCAAACAGGACATCTCTTTCCTCGATTCTTTTTCTCACGGAATCTTTCTGTTTCTCTTTCATATCCTCAAAAATCGTCTTATCCTTCGGAAAAGACGGCGCATAGATACTTGGGGAAAATCCCTGAACCACGCTGTCCTTTCCGGTAAGAAACATGTTTCCTTCCGGACCTCCCTCATATCCATCTGCTGCCGCTTCAAAAGCTTCTATATTGATATTAATAAAAAGAACCCCTAGAAATTCTCTCGTATATGGATCGTAAACAGCAACCCCCAGTGTCACTATACTTCCAAATCCATACACACTCTGCTCGTTTTCATAAAACGTCTCACTTTGTCCTGCATCCTCAAACCAAACCGGATATCCATGTTTTTCCTGCGGCTCCTGGTAATATGTCTTATCATAAAATTCTGTCAGATTCCTTATCGTTCCTCCCCTGCGATATCCATTTTCCTCCATCATATGATACTGTCTCCCGGGTGTCACAAACTGTACATTTTTAATATGTTTTCTCTGACGGCTCATAGTATACAGCTTCTCCTCGATCAGCGCAATGTTGTCTTCTTTTCCCTTCTCACCGTTCTGATCCGCCTCGGCATTTTCCACAGCAGCCTGCAAGACTCTTGCATCATCATAAAACTGAAGCGCAACATCTTCATATTCCCGCATAATATCTTCCATCTTCAAACAAATGTTTTGCACCTGCATCGCCGCATTCTGCTTCAGATTCCAGATAATCTCTTTTGAATACTTGTCAAAACTAAAAAAAGTGATAAATGCCGCTGCCCCAAGCAACAATCCGAGAAAAGAAAGATTCAGCCGCTTAAAAATACTTTCCTTTCTCAAGATTCTTTTAATAAATTCATTCCATTTCAAGCAGATGTGCTTCCACTGTTTCATGGCATATCCTCTCTATTGATCCGCCCACCGGATAATCTGCTCCCGCTCCTCTTTGACAGAAGAACCGTGGATCGGAAGTCCTTCTTTAACCTCTGCCCCGGCTGCAAGCCGTTTGATGTCTTCCTCACTTCTTCCCATCTTGCTTCCTTCATTTGTGCAGAATGGATAAATCGTCTTTCCTGTAAAATCATTGTTCTCCAAAAAAGTCCAGACTGGCATCGGCATTGTTCCGCACCAGTTTGGGTAGCCAATATATATTGTATCATAGGCAGAAACGGATTTTTCTTCCTTAAGCTTCGGTCTTGCATCCTCAGACAATTCCTTTTTGGAAACTTCTACACATGCTCTATACGCAAAAGGATATCCTGTCTCTGACTCAATTTCAAACAACTCCGCATGCTTATGTGCTGCGATCATCTCCGCTGCGATTTCAGTATTTCCCTTGTCCAGATTGACAATGCTCCCGTTAGAATAATTCTCTCCTTTATGTGAAAAATATGCAACCAGTATTTTTTGTTCTCTCATCTTTCTGCTTCCTCTCCTATTGTTGTATAAAAAATTATTTTCTTTTATCTATTT
>ERZ1036407.1102-NODE-1102-length-11747-cov-4.926702_pt1 | contig 11747 bp, 9 predicted proteins | sample MGYA00514217_ERZ1036407 | MGnify/ENA primary metagenome ERZ1036407 (study PRJEB33795, sample SAMN09464943) | human gut metagenome | host: Homo sapiens | place: USA: Stanford, California | collected 2016-11 | study: EMG produced TPA metagenomics assembly of the... | reverse complement strand
CATTCTCCAATTCCCGTTTGCAACTTTCGGTAATTCTATTTTACAATAAACACCCTGTAGTGCCGTGACCGGCGGATTTCCGCAGATTTCTATCATTTTTCTGGCTTCCGTAGTCTCCCTCTGAAAGGCCTTTACCTCCAACTCGCTTAAGCTGGGCTTCAGCTCCTGTATCTGCAGTCTGGCTTTTTCTGTGCATGCCAATTCTGCCAGTTTTTCCTTTATCCGGTCAAATTCTAATATCTTTTCCGTATCTGTCATTTCAATCTCTCCATTCGAATCATATATTTATAAACGCCACAAAAACTTCTGCCTTTGTATGGGCATACCGCTTCTGTGGCGTTATCGGACAGAGTTATCTTAAATAGAATTCTACAAAATAGGATAAAAAAGCATGACCATACAGCCATGCTTTATCATTCCATTTACCGTTCTCTGTCAGAAGTGTATGTTAGCATCTTGTAAGGCAGACAAAAAGAACATAACTATATCTCTAACCTATAGTTACCTCTTCTCAACTCTTCAATTCGTTGTCTATAAGACTCTCCCTACAATTAACATAAACTACCTCTGTCTAAAAATTTGTCTCAATTATAAACTATGGAACACCTCATGTCAATACATCTTTTCAGGCTGTTTTCTTCTTCTCATGATCTCGGCGATATTTCCCGCAAAGATTTCTAAAATCACGGTAAGCGTAATGCCAATGATGAAAAACAGTACGATTGTCGTCCCTACCGCGTCTCCGGCAGCCTTAGGTCTCTTCTCCCCGATATGATGGCAACATCCCCAAATTGCCCGACTACCAGTAAGTCTACGGCGCCGTAGGCTGCCTGCAGCACAAGGAACACCAGCACTGGCAGGGCAAATCTTACAATTAAGCCAAAGATAGGACCTTGTGTAAATGATGCTTCCTTTTTATTCTCCTCTGCCATAGCCGCCCTCGCTCCTCCATTTCTCCGATTACATCCATTACATGGACATGCCGCGGCTTCATGCCCTTAGGAAGTTTCGGCAAAGTCTCTATACTATTTCGTGTTGCACGTGGGTATGTTTTCTTAGTTAAAAAGAAATATACCCTATCACTTTAAAATCCGCAGTCCCTTGAAAATACGGGATTTGCGGATTTATGAAAGAAAATAAAAAATGGAGTATACGGGATTCGAACCCGTGACCTCCACAATGCGAATGTTGCGCGCTCCCAACTGCGCTAATACCCCATGAAATTAGTATAACACTTACCAGCCAAAAGTAAAGAGTTGCATTAAAAAATCCTTTTCTTTATTATTTCTACGACATAAAGATAGTAACCGGAAGATTATAGGATAATATTAAACAGTAGGTGGATTTGCAAGGGAAAATATAAAACGTATTATCCAAGTGTTTTTCTTAATTACTGAATAAATTAGCATTGTGCGACAAGCCGAATAAAAATTTTTTATATATACTTTAACTATGAATTATATTAGGAGGTACAGATATGTACGCATATGAAACTATTGAGATGTCATTAAATTATATTGAACAGCATTTGAATGAGAAAATTGAAACAGAGAAATTGGCGAAAATCGCTTGTCTCTCTACATTCTATTATCAACACTTGTTTAAAAGATTAGTCAAGAAATCATCACCTGATGAATATAGAAAGAGTATTCCAATGTTAAATACATTTGATAAGCCGAAACTTTCTTCACGTTATGTCATGATTGATGAAAATGTCCCATTGATTGTAGGCGATATTGTTTTAGAAATTCAAAGAAAAACATTAAGGACAACTGAAACATATTTTGGTTTTGAAAAACCAGTAAATGTTGCTAAACAAATTCCTGTTGGAGAAAGTACGGGAATCGATGTACCTTGTCTCTACTGCTTTAAATCAAGCAAATAAATATCTGTTTGAAACTTGGCTTCCAAATCACAAATTGGTTACAAAGCCATTTATGGCAGAAAAGTACAAGGAAATGGACAAAAAATGGCTTATGATAGACTTGTACGTTAAGTACAACACATACTACTATTTTTGAATATCAAAAGCAAAGAAAGGCACCCATTGCGGATGCCTTTCTTTGCTTTGTTCCAGTCTTATACCTGTCTCATTTTCACATCTACTGCTTCTTTTCTTGCGTTATGCTCCTGGTTTTGATTCTCCGGCTTTACCTTCTCGGTCACACTGTTGTATTGATCCAGATTCTTCTGCCGGTTCTGTTTCTCCTGCTGCTTTTTATCCATACTATCACCCCGGAATTAGTATGCCAGAATAGATGCTTTTTATGTACTGAAAGACGCTTCGTCCAGTCTTATTATTCTATTTTCAAGGTGCCTCCATTAATTCTGAAGTTCGAACTTCATATTGCAATTACATTCTTTATAATGTATTTCGTCAACTCAGGAATTCGGAATGCCGAATTCTAAACTGTAATATTATGGAATAATATGTCATTACAAAGGCCCCCATATACTTTCATCATTTTTCTATATATAATTATCATGGTCTTAGCAAGCCCCACCTTAAGGAAAGAAAGGAAAAATATCTATGAAAAAGAAACTGATCGCCGTGCTGATGCTTGCGGTACTGACGCTATCTTTGGCGGCCTGCCAGAGTAAGGACGATTCCAAAGATACCGCAAAGAAATTGCCGCCTCCACGGCTTTGAACCGATGATCTATGATACGGCAGTTATGGTAGAAAATATGATGCAAGTCTGTCCGGATCAGGAAGTAGTCCCGCTTCCGTCAGAAGAGGCGCACTGGGAACTAGCTCTTATATCCGCAAAAGATTATAGCCTCTCCCCTCAGGCGCGACAGGTACGTGATACCATTCTTAATCTTTTACGATTATCCTAAATTGTAAATAAAGAAAGGGATGAAGCCCTCCAAGAGGATTCATCCCTTTCCTTCCTATCCTTTATTCTGCAAACCTAATTCTCTCAATCAAGCTTGATTTCTTAAAGTTCAGATTTACCAAATAGGTAATCAGCAGCTGCACAAGCAGTACCACCACTACCAGTATAATTGCCGGCCCTGCCGGATAGTGATAGGTCCGGATGGACATTATCCCTTCTTCCCTTGCCCAAAGGAAGGCCAGATATCCCAGAAGGCTGCCCAGGCCAAGGGACAGTACCAGCGTGCCCGCCGTATAGAACAGGCCCTCCAGCTGCAGCATGTTCACAGTCTGTTTCCCGGACAGGCCGATGGCCTGCAGCATGCCAAGTTCTCTCCGCCTGACATAGACGCTGTTGATCATGGTATTTACAAGGTTCAGGATGCCGATCAGCCCGAATACGAACAGCAGTCCGTAGCATCCATACATCATGAAGCCAATCTGCGTCTCCGCCTGCTTATATAATTCCTGATAAGTATCAATATCCAGAAATTCCTGATTTTCTACCAGCGCCTCTACCGCTTTGGTAACACTGGCTGCTTTTCCTTTTTCTGCCATAATGTTATATCTGTCTGTCAGATTGTTTTTACAAAGTTCCTGAAGCGCCGAACTTGGCAGAGAAATATCGTAGCCCGCCAGCGAATATGGCGCGTGCTTAGTAATCGCGACAATCTCGAATTCCCTGCTGACAGAGTCTTCTCCATCCTTGATATCCAGATGCACCTTGTCTCCGATATTGAATCCTTTTCCACTTTGGGATAGTAGAAAGCCATTCGAATTAAGGATAATTCCTTTTCCATCCTTTAATTTCGCATCGTCAAGGCTTCCCTCTACCACATACTTCTTCAATTCCTCAAGCGCGCCATCCTCGATGCCTGTCGGAAAAGTCTCCATTGGCTTTCCTTCTTCCAGCACTTCCTGGATTGCTGCCTGAGCCGTTGTCTGCACTTCGATCTCTTTTACTCCATCAATTGCCAGTATCTGTTCTTTTAACTCTTCCGACAGCGGATTATTCTGCTGTATCTTATACAATTCTCTTTCCGGATGCATCTGGTTTCCGCTCTCGGAATCTATGGAAATGGACACGTCTCCACGGATGTCCTGGGTGGTCATGGATTCTGGAGTCATGCAGCTTAGCACGGTCGCTACCACCATAAAGAAGATGCCGGTAATGCCAAGAGTCACTATGGTAATCACGGTACGGCTCTTATTCCTGCCCAGATTGGACATCGTTAACTTCCTGGTATTCATTTCCTGATAGCCTTTTCTTTCTTTTGCCTTTTTCTTCTTGCTTCCCTGGCCCTGATAGCGGATTGCCTCAATTGCTGATATTTTGCTCGCCACCTGCATCGGGCGCACCAGAGACAGATATACGGCTGCCAGAGATACCACGGCTGCCAGAAGAAGTATCCACGGCTTGATCAGCGCTACTTCTGATGACTCCACGGCTTCCCTCATATACTTCGCCAGGGAATTGCTCACGCCCGTACTGGTATCAAGCATCCCATGGACGATAAGTATGCTTGCCAGCGATCCAAGTGCCAAACCAATAGGGATTGCGATCAGAGCCACTGCGAACCCTTCCCGGAAGACCAGTTTCCTTATCTGGCGTTTTGTCGCGCCAATCGCTCTTAACTTTCCATATTCCTGTACCTTGTTCATCATGGACACGTAATAGATGCTGTAGATCGTAATGATGCCCGCCAGGACGATTATAACCATCAGCCCTGCCATACCGCTGTACATTGCCGGGTCCACATAATTGGCGTTGAGATACTCTCCATTATCTACGATGTCAGTGGCATTCAGCTTATATTCCTCTCCAATCTCTTTAATCTGCGCTTCGATCGCATCCGTCGTCATGCGCTCTGGTCCGGCGATCCGAAAATATACCCGGTACTTGTGGGCTCCCTCGGGAATGATTTCTTCTGTAAATGCTTTAGAAACCATGGCAGAATATATCCCTTTTTCAATCGTCGCTTTGGAATCCTTGCTAAAACCGGTAATGGTAAATTCCTTGACCTGTTCCATCCCAAGCCCGCCGTCTTCTACTGCTTGAAACGGCACCGTAATTCTATCGCCAATCTCTCCTTCCAGCCCCATAGCCTTGAGGAGGTGCCTGGACACGACGATTTCATCTGCCTTTTCCGGCAAATCTCCTTCCTTAAGCTTCAGCCGGTTTAACTTGGCGGCATTGGCATCACAGTATACCATGCTGATATTTACATCCGGATTGCTACACACCATGTAGGCAGGGTCCTCCCTTAAGCCTACTTTCGTAATTCTTTCATCCATTTGCATCTCTTCGGCAGACTTTTCATCTACATTCCGAAACATTGCGTGAAAGGTAGGATAAGCCTTATTTACTGCTACGAATTCCATATCTATAGCATCAAAGACAACCGTCGGCACGATCGTAAGAAGCAGCGTCGTCAGAAGGATCGCAATTCCGATCAGAATATTCCTGCTTTTATTTCTTTTCAAGTTCGATGTTGCGGTCTTCGTAATAATATTCATTTTATTTCACCACCTTACCATCTTCAATAATGATAATGCGGTCTGCCATCTGGGCAATGGTCTCGTCGTGGGTAATCATGACCAGGGTCTGCCCATACTTGGAAACGCAGTTCTTGAGGATTGAGATGACTTCCATCTCTGTCTTGGAGTCCAGATTGCCAGTAGGCTCATCCGCAAGAATGATCGCCGGCCTTGAGGCGATTGCCCTTGCGATCGCTACGCGCTGCTTCTGCCCGCCTGACAGCATGCTTGGAGTGGCAGTCAGACGGTCCTCCATGCCAATGCTCTTTACAATGCCCATCACATAATCCTTATTCACTCTTTTTCCGTCCAATCCAATCGGAAGCACAATGTTTTCCCATACATTCAATGCAGGCATCAGATTATAATCCTGAAAGATGAATCCGATCTTTCTTCTCCTGAATATGGCCAGCTGCTCATCCTTCAGCCCGAATATATCCCTTCCTTCAATGAATACCTTGCCGCTGTCGGGACGGTCAAGTCCCCCCAGCATATGAAGCAGCGTGCTCTTGCCTGAGCCTGAGCGGCCCACCACCGCGACGAATTCTCCACGCTCCACGGATATATCTGTATGGTCGATGGCCTTAACCATGTTGTCTCCATCTCCATAATATTTTACCAGATCTACAGTCTCTAATATTGCTCTCATAATTGAACCCCTTTCTTAACACCCGACCGGGCATTCTTTCTTTGTCTGTATCTATCCTACCAAAGGAGTCTTACAGGAACATATCAGATAAAATAACAGTTTTGTTATTCTAGAGAATACTTCTTTTTCGGCAGCATCATCTGGAATATGGTTCCTCCCCTGTGGGAAGGGAGGGCGCGCACGCTGCCTCCCTGCGCTTCCATGATCTCGCGTACCAGATACAGGCCGACGCCTGCCCCCTCCATGGCCTCCACTTCTGGAGACTTGCCGCGGTAGAATCGCTTGAATATATTGGAATATTCTTCTTTTGGTATTCCGATTCCTTCATCCTCGATCTCGATCAGTACATAGGATACCTCCCGTTCAACACGTATCTGTATTCTAGATTTTTCCGGCGAATACTTTACAGCGTTATCCATAACATTGGCAAATGCTTCCGCTGTCCATCTTGGATCATGCTGTAGGCTCACATCCTTAAAACCTTCCATTTCTATCTCTATTTTTTTTTCATTTGCTTTGATAAAGATGCCATTGACTGCCCGGACCAGCGTTTCCTTAAGGCTGGCCTCTTTAGGCTCAAGCCTTATCATGTCTGCCTCCAGCCTTGACAGGTTCAAAAGCGTCCCCAGAAGATAGTTTAATTTCCCCACTTCCTGCTCTGCGCGCTCCAGGAATTCCATCTTCTCCGCCGCTGTGATATCTTCATCCTTCACCAGTTCAAAACTCAAGCCAAGGGCGGCAATCGGCGTCTTCAGCTGATGGGAAATATCTGTGATTAGCGCCTTTGTATTCTCCTTCTCCTCCACCAGGCGGTTCCGAAGTGTTCCAAATGCGCTTCCGAGCCGTTCCAGATGCTCTGTAATCTGGGAATGAATCCCACTTTTCATATAATCTTCTTCTGTATGAAAATCATAATCTCCTTCCTCAAACGCATTCAGATATCGACTGATGGACAGGTAATTGCCGTATTCCCGCTTATACAAAAAATAATTCCATATACCGTTCGTTACAAGCGCGCCCACAAGAAAGGGCAGCCAATAACGGAAATTCTGTTCAAGGCAGCGTATTACAAAGAAAAATACTGCAATGAATGCAGTACTTATGCCAAGTTTCATCTTCAACTCCTGCTCCAGCCAGATATATCCCTGTTCCCGGCTCTTTATCATTTTTTCAATACTTCTGTCGTCCACAGGTAGCCAATCCCCCTTATATTCTTGATATATTCATAGTCTTCTTCTGTCGCAAGTTTCTTTTTCAGCCTGCTGATGGTTACAGGCACCGTATTGTCATCTACAAACTGCCCGTCCATATCCCATACCGATTCTAATATCTGCTCCTTCGAGATAATCTGCTTCGGATGCTCCAGAAAATAAAGCAGCAGTTGAATCTCCTTCTTGCTAAGAGAAAGTTCCTGTTCCTTCTGAAATACTTTCATCTCCTTGCACCACACTTGCATGCTTCCGGATGTCAGCACATTTCCCTCTTCGTGCGTACTTTCAATCCTGCGCATCAGCGCATTGACCTTGGATATCAGCACCATCAGGCTGAAAGGCTTGGTAATGTAGTCGTCTGCCCCCGCATCATATCCATTTACAATATCGACTTCCTGATCCAGCGCTGTAAGGAAGATCAGGTATACATCACTGACCTTGCGAACGCTTTGTCCAAATTCCAGCCCATTCCCATCTTCCATGGAAATATCGCTGATGATCAGGTCTACCTCATTTTCCCGGAACATCTCCTTCGCCTCCGCCACTCCGGTGGCGCTTAAAACTTCGTACCCTTCTTTTTTAAGTTTCAGGCTTATTCCCCGATTCAGGCTTTCATCATCTTCCAGCAGTAATATCTTCCCCATGTCCACACTCCATTTATACTTATGCATCATCATACAAAAATGCCATTTTCCTAGATTATAATATTTCCCAGGATTCTTTGCAACAGGCAAAAGCCTACCTTCCGCCAGGATATGCGATGATCTCTCCATCTGCCGCATACAGAATTCCATCCTCGCTGTAATAAGCCGGATTATCCTCAGCCACCTCGATGAACATCAGGAGATGGAGGTGATCAAAGGCTCCCGGCGCAATATAGGTGATGTTGGAAGGAATGTAGACCTCAATCACCTCTTCTTCCAGCCCTCCCAGGGAATTCCTTTCAATTCCTGTACAATCCATGCTTCTTGGAAATGTCAGGATGCCGTCAGTGGCAACCGATGGGCTTGTACATCCAATGATCCGTCCGTTCTCATCGGACACAAAGCCGTCGAATTCCTTCCATCCTGCATATAACGCCAAATTCACCGGGGTTCCTTCCACACCTGTAAAGGGCATGGTACATGCCGGGTCCAGATACCAGCCGGTAAATTCTTTGCCAAGCCTTCTGGGTCTTTGAAAAGCATCTACTTCTATATTAGTACTTTCGCAGGAATATATGGTCTTCTCTGGCATTCCTCCGTTTCCATATAGGCAGACAACTATCAACGGCGTCTCCGCCGGATGGGAGTCCGAAGATGTCATAACCTGAACATTCAGGTCCTCTTTCTTTTTCTGATTCACTTCCGGGAATATTCTCGCCTCTTCTTTCCTCTCATCAAGAGACAGCACTACCGTTTGTTTTGTAATTCCCAATGCAATTTCCGGAAACATCCCGCTTACGACTCTACCCGTCTGTCCGTTCATCACGGGACTGGCAGACCGTCCTTGCGGCAGGCTGTCATATGCCGTGCTCTGGAACCATGCAAAGATATACAGGCATGCCAATACCGCTGCAAGCAGAGCGCTTCCTGCAATCTGCCTCCACAATATGCATATTTTGATTCCGGGTATCGTACAATTCAAGATTCCTTCCATGCTCACACCTCGCTGCTTAAATTATAAGATGAACAGAGCATAAATGAAAGTGGCGCCTTGACACGTCAAGACGCCACTTTCCAGACTATTTCTTATGATACATCCTCTGTCTTCAGCGCTTTTACCAGAGATACGCAGGCAAAGAGCATGATAAATATAAATGGGAACGCTGCCGCTATAGAGATAATCTGCAGCGGCTTAAGGCCTCCTTCAATCAAAAGACCCGCTGCCATCAGGGACTGCACGATACCGATCGGGTACAGCTGGATGATCGGCAGTTGAAGGAGAACATCATAAAAGCCATTGCATTTATTGCAGGCATCAGAATGTAAGTTCCATTCTGGTGCCTTTTCCCACTTCGCTTTCCACCCGGATATCCGCGTCATGGATCATCGCCCCGTGCTTTACGATAGACAGGCCAAGGCCGGTTCCCCCGCTTTCTTTGGAGTGGCTCTTGTCCACCCTGTAGAACCGCTCAAAGATTCTTTCCTGCTGATCCGCCGGAATCCCAATGCCGGTGTCTGTCACGATTATCTTCTTCCCTTTCAGCGTGCTGCCTACCCAGACACTTAAGGTACCGCCGTCCTTATTATACTTGATTGCATTCTCGCAGATATTATATACCATCTCATCCAAGATCTGACGGATTCCCCGGTAAACCACGGATTCCCCGGTAACCTCTATACGGATGTCTCTTGCATTCGCCTGGGGAGCCAGCCGGCTGCATACCTCCCTTGCAAGCTGATAGAGATCCACTTCCTCTTTTTCCAGTTCTACCTTTCCTTCATCCAGCCGGGACAGTTTAATGATATCCTCTACCAGGGTAATGAGCCTGCTGGCTTCATTATAAATACGTTCTGAGAACTTCTTCATATCCTCCGGCTTTACCAGGCCGTCCTTCATAATCTCCGCATAGCCTGATATGGAGGTCAGCGGAGTCTTTAATTCGTGGGAAACGTTGGCCGAGAATTCCTTTCTCATATTGGCGATCGCGTCTTTTTCCTTGTTCTGTCTGTCTATGCTCATAAGCAGTGGCGTCAATTCTTCATACACATCATTTTCCATCGGGTTATCAAGATCCAGTTCATTAATCGGCCGGATCAGTCTTGCTACCTGCCATCTTGCCAGAATCCATGCGATTAAAAGCATCATCACGGCTATCACGCCCATTGCCGGCAGGATTCTTATTGCCGTAAAGAATGCCGTATCAACCGTTTTAGAAACTCTTAAGACGTTGCCGTCCGCAAGCCTCTGAGCATAATAGAACATCTCCTGTCCCAGGGTATCGGACTTGCGGATATCCTGGCCGCTTCCGGTACTAAGCGCTTCTTTGACCTCCGGCCTGCTTTTATGGTTTTCCAAAGTCACTTCGTCTTCTTTGGAATCATAGGTCACCTTGCCCTGCCTGTCTATCATGGTAACCCTGGTGTTCTTTCGCACCGCGTCCATCTCTTTCAGGTATGCCTCGCCGGAGATTCCGACGGCTGCGCAGATATAGTCAGCCTCCTGGCGGATCTCATCTTCCATAAGGCTGATCGTCTGGCGATACACCACGAATGTGGTGATCGCATAGGTAATCAGCAAGGTGGTGGTGATTACCAGTATCATGCTTCGCTGTATCTTTCTTCTCATTACTGATTCCTGTCCCTTCACGCAAGTTATTCGCTCATCCGATATCCAACGCCGCGGACCGTCTCAATCCGCTCCCCCGCGCTCCCTAACTTCTGGCGCAGAGTCCTGACATGCACATCCACGGTTCTGGTCTCTCCGTCAAAGTCATAGCCCCAGATATCTTCCAGCAGCTGGTCTCTGGTCAGCACAATGTTGGAATTCTTCATAAGACGCTTCAGGAGCTCATACTCCTTGAGCGTCAGGCTTATGACTTCCCCTGCTGCCGTCACCTCATGCTTTTTCAGATTCATCTCTATCTCGCCAATCACGATGGAGTCTTCCTTCCGGACTCCTTCTCTGGCGCTTCGCCTTAGGACGGCCTTGATTCTGGATACCAGTTCCATCATTCCGAATGGCTTAGTCACATAGTCGTCCGCCCCGGTGTCAAGTCCCATGACCTTATCATATTCCGCGCCTTTGGCGGTAACCATGATGACCGGAATATCCCTCGTCTTAGGCGAGGCCTTCAGTTTTTTCAGCAGTTCCATGCCGTCTTCTCCCGGAAGCATGATGTCGAGCAGGACAAGATCCGGCGTTTCCAGCGCCAGCGCTTCCAGAAAGGAACTTCCCTCCTCAAATCCCCGCGCCTTAAGCCCGGTGCTTTCCAGTGTATATACGACCAGTTCGCGTATGTTGCTGTCATCTTCCACGCAAAATATCATGCTAATTCTCCTTTAGCTTCATTGTTTCCATTCCCTTGTGTACTCCAGTGATGGAGAATTCCACCCACTCAGCAATATTGGTGGCATGATCGGCGATTCTTTCCAGATATTTGGCAACCATGATCAAGTCGATCGCCCGCTCCCCATATCCGCCCTTATTTTCCGCAATAAAACTGACAAGTTCTCTCTTATTTTCTTCAAACATCTCATCCACGATGTCATCGGAAGCCATCACTTCTCTGGATAGTTCCAGATCCTTCTTTACATAGGCCGTGACGCTGTCACGTACCATCTTTGCCGCTGCCTCCGACATCTGCCCGATTCTCGAGATGTCCATCGCCTCCGTCATCCTGGCAGAGATAATGATCTCAGCGATATCAGACGCCTGGTCCCCGATCCGCTCCATATCCGTAATCATCTTAAGCGCCGCGGATATCTGCCGCAGATCTCTTGCCACCGGCTGCTGCTGAAGCAGCAGTTTCAGGCACAGACGTTCAATGT
>ERZ1036407.1082-NODE-1082-length-11972-cov-3.663506_pt1 | contig 11972 bp, 10 predicted proteins | sample MGYA00514217_ERZ1036407 | MGnify/ENA primary metagenome ERZ1036407 (study PRJEB33795, sample SAMN09464943) | human gut metagenome | host: Homo sapiens | place: USA: Stanford, California | collected 2016-11 | study: EMG produced TPA metagenomics assembly of the... | reverse complement strand
GCATCATTTTCCTGACAGCTTTCGGACTTGTCATGATTTATAGTGCCAGTTCCTATTCGGCCCAGCTGAATTACAAAGGCAACGGCGCTTATTTCATGGAGCGCCAGGCAGGGATCGCGGCCGTGGGATTTGTGGCCATGATCATCATATCCAAGATGGATTACCATATATTTGCCAGGTTTTCCGTGCTGGCCTATCTCATGTCATACATACTCATGATAGCGGTCAGCTTTGTGGGCCGGGAGGTAAATGGTAAAAGGCGGTGGCTGGCAATCGGTCCCTTGAGCTTTCAGCCCACGGAGTTTGTAAAAATCGCCCTGATCGTTATGCTGGCCGCCATGATCACCACCATGGGTATAAAGATCAACAAGTGGCGCAATATGGGATATGTGGTGGCCATGACACTGCCCATCGCGGGCCTGGTTGCCATGAACAACTTAAGTTCCGGCATCATTGTGTGCGGTATTGCCTTTGTCATGCTGTTCGTGGCCTGCAAGGTGAAGTGGCCCTTTTTTACCATCGGCGCCCTGGGACTGGGTACGCTGGCATTTGCCGGGCCCATTGGAAAGTTCCTTATGACCATCAAACTGCTTCAGCCCTACCAGTTCAGGAGAATCGAGGCGTGGCTGAACCCGGAGTCCGACCCTACGGACAAGGGGTTCCAGGTGCTTCAGGGCCTTTATGCCATTGGTTCCGGCGGGCTGGTGGGACAGGGACTGGGAGAGAGCATCCAGAAGCTGGGATTTCTTCCTGAGTCCCAGAACGATATGATATTTGCCATTATCTGTGAAGAACTGGGATTGTTTGGCGCGGTGTCCATTATCCTGATATTCCTGTTTATGATATACAGGTTTATGCTCATTGCCAATAATGCACCGGATCTGTTTGGCGCCCTTTTGGTGGTGGGCGTCATGGGGCACATTGCCATTCAGGTCATCCTGAATATCGCGGTTGTAACCAATACCATACCGAACACCGGAATCACCCTGCCTTTTATCAGTTACGGGGGCACCTCGGTCCTGTTCCTTCTTATGGAGATGGGGGTCGTACTCAGCGTGTCCAATCAGATAAAATTAGAAAAATGACAAATTGGGCCTGCACAGGCGGGCACGTCCCGGCATATGCTTTAAGTAGATAGTGTTTTCTGCGGAAGGCATATATACCAGGAGGTGCCCCATTGTCTGTCATTCAGGTCTTTGGTCTTACTCCCTTAAAAGGGGAGATATCCATACAAGGTTCTAAAAATGCCGTTTTGCCCATGATGGCCGCGGCTGTGCTTCACAGAGGGATTACTGTTTTAACCAATGTCCCGGTTATCCGGGATGTGGCCTGTATGCTGGACATACTGGAATTTCTCGGCGCCAGATGCTGCCATAAGGGCGACTGTCTGGTTATTGACGCCCGGAACATCACCCAGACCAGCATACCGGAGCGGTATGTGACCGCCATGCGTTCTTCTATTGTCGTACTCAGCGCCCTGCTGGGACGCATGGGAGAGGGGTGCAGCTGTTATCCGGGGGGATGCCTGATCGGAGCCAGGCCCATCGACCTTCATCTTATGGTCCTTAAAAGCCTGGGAGCTGAGATCAGCGAGGCGGAGGGACACATTAGAGCTGCCTGCGGCAAAGGGCTTACGGGGACGGAGATCCACCTGCCTTATCCCAGCGTGGGGGCAACGGAGCAGGCCATACTGGGATCTGTTCTGGCCAGAGATGTGACCATTATACACGGAGCAGCCAGGGAGCCGGAGATCAGCCAGCTTTGCCGTTTCCTCAACAACATGGGGGCCGTTATCTGCGGAATGGGCACAGACCACCTCATGATACAGGGAGTGGAGGAACTGCACGACAGCAGCTTCCGGGTGGAAGGGGACCGGATTGTAGCCGGCACGTATGCAGCAGCAGTTGCAGCAGCCACGGGAAGCGTGATCTTAAGGGAAGTCTGTCCCACGGAGCTGGAAGTTCCCCTGGAAATGCTGAAACAGGCCGGTGTATCGGTCTGCATTGAGAAGTGCTGCAAACAGATCCGGATCGAGATGAAGCAGCGTCCGGGCTGCCTGAACATTAAGACAGGGCCTTACCCCCAATTCCCCACAGATCTTCAGTCGCCCTTTATGGCATTCCTGGCTTCCGGGGAGGGGACCAGCACCATTGAGGAGCGGGTGTTTGAGGGCAGGTTTGCCACGGTGCGTTCCCTGATCCGGATGGGGGCATCCATAAGAACTGAGGAACGCAAAGCAGTGATTGAGGGGCATTACCCTTTGAAGGGGGCGGAAGTATCTGCCTCGGATCTAAGGGGAGGGGCGGCTCTTGCAGTGGCGGCCCTGGCAGCCCAGGGAGAGACCCTGATCAGAGACTGCCATCACATTGAGCGGGGGTATGAGGATATTTGCCGCGACATGGCGGTTTTGGGGGCCGACATCAGGTGGCTGGAGCGGGAGTGAGTGATCCATCGTTCCCTTCTGCGGATCGCTGAAGGCGCTCGGTGGATTGTTTAAGGCACTCTGCGGATTGCTGAAAGCATTCTGCGATTGTTTAGGCGCTTGAAACACGCTTCGGGGAAATGAATTCATAACCAGGTGAGGTACTGCATGAGAAATTTTGGTAGGAAACATCATACGGGAGCAGGAATCGCTGTGGCAGTCATACTGCTGGCAGCCATCCTGCTTCTGTCCGTGCATATACAGAGTATTTCAGTGACGGGCAGCAACAAATACAGTGAAAAGCAGATCGAGGAATTTTTGTTTTCCGGAAGGTGGGGCAAAAATTCCGCTTATGCTTATTTTGCGGACAGGTTTAAACCCCACCGCCAGATTCCTTTTGTGGAGGACTACAAAGTGGTGTTCCACGGCCCCTTTCAAGTGGAGGTCATCATCTACGAAAAAAGCATTGTGGGATATGTATCCTATATGAGCAGCTACATGTATTTTGACAAGGACGGGATCGTGGTGGAGAGTTCCAGCAACCAGCTGGAGGGTGTTCCCTGGATCACTGGACTGGATTTTGGGCAGATCGTGCTTCACAGGGCTCTTCCCGTGGAGGATAAGAATGTGTTTGAGGAGATCCTCAACCTGACCCAGCAGCTTTCCACCTATGAGATTGCGGTGGACAGGATCAAATATGACACTCATGGACAAGCCACCCTGTTTATCGGACAGATGGAGGTGACCCTGGGAGACAACTCAGATATAGATGGGAAGATATCCACCCTCAATGATATTCTAACGGCCCAGCCCCATCTCACCGAGATCAGCGGGACCATGCGCCTGGAAAATTATTCGGAAACCAACAGCAGGGCAGGGATTACTTTTAAGAAAAAATAAGAACGCCAGGTTTTTGCAAGGAGGGAAAATGAACTTTTTAACTCAAATTTTCAACATAACATCATCCCGACACCAAAATACCTCAAAGCCAAGTATGACTGGGATCGCCCATATGAGAGCGGCTTTGCCAAAAGTGGAAAAAGAGATAAGAACATATAAGAACCCCAGCAGTATTTCACTGGATATTGACAAACATAAAAATATAGTCATAGTGATCTATTATTACCACCAGGCCGGATTTGGGATTGACATAGGTGATTTTATAGAGATGAACTACCCTTATACATTTGAGGATATTGGCAGGAACATAGTGGAATGCTTTGAGACGCGTTCCCAAAGGCCTGTTGTCACCGAAGAAGAGAGGGCCTGCCTACAGCCCTCTTTTAAGGTCATAACAAAGGGAAAGGGGTTTGTATACTGGCTTAACAGGCACGAATCCATCCATGTACATATGGGCGAAAACATCTCTATCGAGTATATGCACAGGGAGTCTTCGGGAGAAAACCGTGGTTATTCCCAACATAAAGAAGAATACAATGAGATTGAGATCAAGCTTTCCAAGGATTCCTCAGCCATGCAGATCGGTCAGGCGGTCAATCAGGTATACCGCGCTAAGAACGGTGTGGATTTGGCAGCTGTTACAAAGGGGTGAACTATTGCGCTATTATCAAAAGAATAAAGTGGCATGGGAAGATAAAGGCAAAACCATTTCACAATTTTGTTGTAATAATGGGCGTGAGTTATTCTCGCTTATTCAGCTTGGCGCAAAAGACGGAGTTGACTTTGATATTGCGGAAAATTTACAATTGGGGCAATTACATAGTTTAATGATTTAAAACAGCTTTTTGAAAAGGTTTCCTAATGCTTAAAACCGGGAGGCGTGTTACTCATCCACGATTACCCTTAGTGAACAAGGGCAAAGTGACTGCAGATTACTCTTTATGCATAAAGTAATAACTTGCGTCAAAGGTTTCACTTCCATCATACTTAGAATATTGACCGTAATGGGAAAATTTAAATCCGCATTTCAATAAAATTTTGGCGGATGCCACGTTGGCATTGGCATGGTTTGCAACAAAATCACGGACACCAAGCTCTTCGTATGCCCACTGGATCATAGCCAATGAAGCTTCGGATGTGTATCCCTTGTTCCAATAATTTTTGTTTAAATTATACCCTAATTCATAGGCGTTGCTATCTGATTGAAAACAAATTGAGCCTGAACCTATTACCTTATTTTCTTTTTTCAGGACAAAAGCAAACACATGGTTGTCCCCTTTAATTGAGGAGATCCATGTTTCTGCATCCTTAACACTTGTATATAAATTATAAGGCATATACGTATTAACAACGGGGTCGCTGACCCATTCAAATACATCATTGGCATCATTGGCAGTAAGCGGCCTTAATAACAGTCTCTCGGTTTCTATCACTTTCATATGGTATGATCCCTTCAAATAATGATCTGTGTATTTTTACATATGGAGATATTCTACCACAAATCTCTTTGTTTTTCTATGATGGCGGCAAAAATCGATGGGGTTCTCTGCATCTGCCGGATCATACCCATAGTTATATTATAATAGGAAGCGAAAGTTTGAAAGAAATGTTGTCAACTGATCCTGATTCTGGTACAATGTCCATGGGTGTTGTGGCTTCTGCTCTATTTGAGAGAGTTATAAAATGGTATTAGGCCTTCTCGCATAGCTGGCATAAAGGTGGATAAAATAAGTAGAAGTATCCTGGGAATATGCTAGAAGCTATCGAAAATACAGAACGTGCGTTTGGTGACCGCGAAAGCAGCTTGATAGCATCCGCCCAATTACAGGCAATGCTGTAAAGTACAGGAAAAGCAAGGATTTAACGGAAATGTAATTTTTATTAAAAAAGCTATTGATATTTTTTGTAAAATCAAATATAGTATTAGTTAGACCAGAAATCAATGAGAAATTGACATAGAAATAAGAAGTATGAGCATGGCTTTATGTGGTAGTAAGGGAATAAAAGGAGGATATGAATCTTGCTAGAGATTAAGATAAATGAGTCAGACAACGCTGCCAGAATCATAGTTGTAGGAGTGGGCGGTGCAGGTAATAATGCAGTAAACCGTATGATTGATGAAAACATTGCAGGGGTAGAGTTTATTGGTGTGAACACTGATAAGCAGGCCCTTCAGTTTTGTAAGGCACCCACTGCTATGCAGATTGGTGAAAAACTGACCAAGGGATTAGGCGCAGGAGCCAGACCGGATGTTGGAGAGAAGGCGGCTGAGGAAAGTTCTGAGGAGATTTCACAGGCACTGAAAGGTGCTGACATGGTATTTGTAACCTGCGGTATGGGCGGTGGTACAGGAACAGGTGCAGCCCCCGTAGTTGCCAAGATTGCAAAGGACATGGGTATCCTTACCGTAGGAGTGGTGACCAAGCCCTTCCGCTTTGAGGCCAAGACCCGTATGAGCAATGCTCTTGAAGGTATCGAGAACCTGAAAAACAGTGTCGATACCTTAATTGTGATTCCAAATGACAGGCTTTTGGAGATCGTGGACAGGCGTACCACCATGCCTGCCGCTCTTAAGAAAGCAGATGAGGTTCTGCAGCAGGCAGTACAGGGTATCACGGATCTGATTAATGTTCCTGGTTTGATTAATCTGGATTTTGCTGATGTACAGACTGTTATGATCGATAAGGGAATCGCCCACATCGGTATCGGTAAGGCCAAGGGCGATGACAAGGCAATTGAGGCTGTTAAGCAGGCTGTATCCAGCCCTCTGTTAGAAACTACCATCGAAGGCGCAAGCCATGTAATCATTAATATATCCGGCGATATCAGCCTGATTGAGGCCAATGAAGCGGCCAGCTATGTTCAGGAGCTGGCTGGAGATGAAGCCAATATTATATTTGGTGCAATGTATGATGAGAATGCCCAGGATGAGGCAAGCATCACGGTCATTGCCACTGGTTTGGACGAGCACGGTGCCAATGCATCCGTGTCCAATGCCATGAAGGGATTTACAAGCAACTTTAAGGCAAAGCCAAGCGTAGCAGCAGCGGCTGTTCAGGCACCCCATGTAGCAGCGCCTGAGGCGGCGGCAACCGCATCTTCACCATACAGCAGACAGAACCAGGGTTACACCCCAAGCTTTAATCCTTCATCATCAGGAAGCCAGGGCTACAACCCGCCTAAGTATAACCCCAACCAGGGCTATAATACCGGCAGCACCCAGAATCCGGCTCCGGCTCCAAGCCAGTCCTTCAGACCTGCAGCCAACAAGGAGATGCAGATCAATATACCGGATTTCCTGAAGAACAAGAGATAATCCCACAGAGAGAATCTGATCTTAATTCAGCTATGTAACAGGGCATGCATTCATGTCCTGTTTTTCCATCTAAAAACAGCAAGCATCCATCCTGGACAGGGACGTTTTCACGTATGATCAGAGAACTCCCTGGACGGGATTTTTTTGTATCCTCCTTTTACATCCAGTGTACGCTCGGGCCCTCCCCGGCACCTATCTTTGCGGCTGATTTCCCACCGGCGGCACCCAAATTTATTCAACGTACACTCAACATCTGGTATGTCTCCCGATTTTTGTCGATAAATATTGTATCTGTGGGTCGTCATTTCGACAGCATTCGTACATATAAATAGTTATAATGGCTTTCAGAAAGTTTTTCAGGGAGGTGAGGCCGGACTGAGTGGTTTATACAGTATACATAGACGTGGTATTTGCGGTCAATACCATCATGGATGTGATGGTACTGGCCATCTTAAACAGGGTTTTATCATACAGGACTACAAAAAGGCGGCTCCTGGCCGGTGCTGTGATCGGCGGTATCTGGTCCTGTGTGGTGAGCGTGATGCCCGGTCTTCCGCCGGCGGTGGAGGTATTGGGGACGTATGTGGCAGTGAGCAGTCTTATGGCAGTGGCAGCTTACCATCTTAAGAGTGTGAGAGAAATTGTGAAATCCGTGGCAGGTATCTATCTGGTATCTGTGGTGCTTGGGGGAGCGATGCTTATGCTCTATGAGCACACAAAAGCTGGATATTATGCCTGGAGGATACTGCAGGCAGGTCAGGGTTCGGGGATACCCGTTCTGGCCTGGATTTTTATGATGACAGGGGCTGTACTGGCCTGCTATGGCTTTTCAGGGGGGATCAGGGGACTGATCCGCTCCATGGCACACAGAAAAGACCTGTGCAGGGTCATTTTGAAATACGGGGAGAGAGAAGAAGAGGTTAGAGGGCTTATTGATACTGGCAACCGGCTGAGGGAGCCGGTTAGCGGTCAGCCGGTCCATGTGGCGGCTGATGGCCTTATGAGGCGGCTGTGTCCGGCTGTGAAGGGAGTGGTCTATGTCCCGTATCAGTCCGTGGGAACCAGCCATGGAATCCTTCCGGCAGTGTATATCGACCGGATGGAGGTAGAGCAGGAGGGCAGGACCTACTGCGTTGAAAAGCCTTTGGTGGCCATCACGAAACAGAGCTTATCTCCCTCAGGAGAGTATCAGATTCTGATACAAAAAACCGATGAAGGAACTTAAACAACGCACAACATACAGGAGGACATTTCCATGATCATAAAAGTATCCATACCAAACCGTTTCCAGTTAAAGACAGTGCCCAGTTTCAGGACGGTCCTGATGCCAAAGCAGGGGGAAGTCCATTACATAGGCGGCGCTGATATCCTGCCTCCGCCTCTGGAATCCGAAGAGGAAGGCCGGATGATAAGTCTTCTGGGCGGAGAGGATGACAAATACGCCCGTTCTTCCCTCATTGAACACAACCTCAGGCTGGTGGTTTACATAGCAAAGAAATTTGACAATACCAGCGTGGGAGTGGAGGACCTGATATCCATAGGGACCATTGGTCTGATCAAGGCTATCAATACCTTTAAGCCTGACAAGAACATTAAGCTGGCCACCTATGCGTCACGGTGCATTGAGAATGAGATACTGATGTATTTGCGGCGCAACAATAAAACACGTCTGGAAGTATCCATAGACGAGCCGTTAAATGTGGATTGGGATGGAAATGAACTTCTGTTGTCTGATATTCTGGGAACTGATGAGGATGTGATCTACCACGACATCGAGGACGAGATCGAAAAAAGCCTGTTAAACAATGCGATCAGCCGTCTAAACCCAAGGGAGAGAAAGATTGTGGAGCTGAGATACGGCCTTACCAATGAGGACGGGGAGGAGATGACACAAAAAGAAGTGGCGGACTTGTTAGGCATTTCACAGTCCTACATCTCCAGACTGGAAAAGAAGATCATGAAGCGTCTGAAAAAAGAAATTGTAAGATTTGAATAAGCAGAAAAAGTCAGCAGTCAGGCTGGCTTTTTTTGTTGGGATCCGGGCTTGCCTTATGGAGAAAAATGAGCTACATTGTTATTATACCATAATGTGGAAATTGCCCTGCTCTTGGCAGGTTCCATAAGGGGGGAAACAGACAGATGGAAAAGCAGGTTTGGGGAAATGAAAGAGACGCCATATTTCAGGACCAGCTGGATGAGGGGATCAGGTACAGACTGAAGGAACAGGAGATTGAAGAATTTTACAAATGGTTCAGCCGGACGGTTCTGGAGGGAAAGTCCAGAGTATTAAAGGGCATGGTTGGTTCCAACCTAAAGGAAGAAACCGTGCTTCAGACCGGGCCTGGAAGCATACATATACTGGCCGGGCTTCAGGATCTAAGGCTGCTGTACTCCGCCGTATCAAAATTGGACATGACTGAAAATTTGATCCTTTTCTTTGACCAAAAGGATTTCTGGGCAGTTCCAAAGAGGGCGCTGGGAGAGGAAAAGGAGGCCGCCGCCTGGTTTGAACAGTTAAGGTGCAGATGTGAGGAGGGAAAGCAGGCACGTATTTCCATGAGTAAGACAGAGCAGCAGCGGGAAGGGAAAAAGGGTTTCAGGTGATACGCAGATAGACATTCGATGTCCGGGTGATGCGGTGTTTGAAAGAAAGGAGAAGATCATAATGGGAAAAGGTAAAATAGCAGCAGTGATCCTGCTGGCAGCCATGATGGCATCAGCGCCGGCCAGTGCCTATGGCTTTGAGATGAAAGGCGAGTACTACGAGATCAGCTGTCAGGAGGCGGGCGCCTTTATGTTTGACGGCACCACGGTAAAGGCGGGTACTACGGGACAGCTGGTACTGTCCAAACTGGAGAGCAGCTGGGCTTCAGAGAGTTCCATCAGGACCACGGACATAGGCGTTATAACGGCAAAGGTGGTAACCGGGGACAGCGGACTGAATGTGATCGAGTATACGGCCAAAGCCCCCGGCAAGGCACAGCTGATTGTGGTGGTGGAGAGCGGCGCTGCTGTAAACATGGGCACGTTCTATGTAACTGCTGCACAAGACGGAGACATGGCTGCAGCGGGATGGGTACAGGAGAATGGACAGTGGAAATATAAGATGGGCGATGGCACATACAAAAACAATGGCTGGCTGGCGGACCAGGGGAAATGGTACTATCTGGGACAGGACGGTGTGATGTATGCCGGCCGGTGGATCCAAGAGGGGGAATGGTGGTATTATCTGGGTGCGGACGGCGCCATGATGACGGACACGGTGACACCGGACGGTTACAGGGTGAACGCATCCGGAGTCTGGGAGCAGTGAGCGCTGAAGGATCACATCAGTGAGGGAAAACAATATATGACCCGTAGAAGGAAATAAAAATCAATACACCTGGCAGACGGGGGTGCTGTCAACAGTCAACCCCGTCTGTCAGGTGTATATTACGATCAGATATCATATAGGTGTTACATTGTGCAGATCACTTCATCTGTACCATATTATCTTTGATCTTAAAGCTTCCGAAACTTCGGATAAAACTGGAAATACGGCTGAAGCCATATTGTTTTACATCAAAGGATGGGAAAATTTTCTTCAGCTCATCATGGACAATGCTCAGGTTGTCCACATGGCCGTTGTTCTCCCTGATCATGCGTGCAATGGCCTTTTCCACCTCTGCCTTGGAAATGCTGGCGCTTTTTTCCTGTACAAAAAATCCGCCGTGAAGCTTGACCACCTGGAAGTCGTTGTTGTCCAGGCTTTCCAGAAAGGTGGAAAGCTTGGAATATCCGTAGTTCCTTACATCAAAGTCAGAAAACCGCTTGGTGAGAAAGTTGCCCACCCGGGCCAGGATGATCGGCTGGTTCTGGCTGTTGTTCTCAATAAGAAGCTTGGTGATGGCTTTCTGGATCTCGTCAATGCTGGTAATGGTTTTCTGGTTTTCAATCACGGTGGCTTCCGGCGCATCATCGGAGGATATGATCTCCAGCAGCTTAAAGGTGTCGCAGGCAGCCCGGAAGGGCTTGGGGGTTTTCTGCTCCCCAATCCCCATGACGAACATCCCGGCCTCCCTAAGCCTCTGGGCCAGCTTGGTAAAGTCAGAGTCGCTGGATACAAGGCAGAAGCCGTCCACATTGCCGGAGTACAGGATGTCCATGGCGTCTATGATCATGGCTGAATCCGTGGCATTCTTTCCCGTGGTGTAGCTGTACTGCTGGATGGGGTTTACAGACCAGTCTAGCAGCACGTTCTTCCAACTGCGCTTTTCATTGTCAGTCCAGTCGCCGTAGATACGTTTGTAGGTGGCGATCCCCTGGTCGTTTACTTCATCCAGGATATACTTGATATACTTAGGCGAAACATTGTCCGCGTCAATTAATACTGCAAATCTTCTTTCACTCTGTTCCATAGATATGTTCACTTTCTGTCCGGTTATGTTTTAAGAATAGGATGGAATTTCTTAACATATTAAGTGTAACACATCATGGGAGGGGCTTCAAGAAAAAGTGTACGACAAGAATGCACATTTTCATCTTTCACTCCGATTGTGACGTTGCCTGTTAAATAGATGAGGAATAACAAATCAACTTAAATAGGTCTTCATGCTCTTTAAGGCGTTCTTTTCCAGACGGCTTACCTGAGCTTGGCTGATATGGATCTCCTCAGCCACCTCGGTTTGGGTCTTGCCCTCAAAGAACCGCATGTCTATAATGTGGCGTTCCCTTTCCGGCAGGCGCTTCATGGCCTCCACCAGGGACAGATCCTCCACCCAGTTTTCCTCCAGATTCTTTTTATCGCTGATCTGGTCCATAACGTAAAGAGGGTCGCCTCCGTCCGTGTATACGGGCTCATAAAGGCTGACCGGTGTCTGTATGGCATCCAGGGCATAGGTGATATCTTCCTTGGATACCCCTATTTCCTGGGCGATCTCCATCAGGGTGGGTTCCTTGGCATTTGTCCTTGTAAGCTGTTCCCTTGCGTACAATGCCTTATATGCCGTATCCCTGAGAGAGCGGCTTACGCGGATGGAATTGTTGTCCCTCAGGTATCTGCGGACCTCTCCCAGGATCATGGGAACCGCATAGGTAGAGAATTTTACATTCTGTGTTATATCGAAATTGTCAATGGCTTTGATGAGTCCGATACAGCCGATCTGGAACAGGTCGTCAATGTTTTCCTGACTGTTGGAAAACCTTTGAATTACACTCAATACCAGGCGCAGGTTCCCTTTGATATACTGCTCCCTGGCATCTTTATCTCCATTCAGTATCCTTTGAAATAACTCCTCTTTTTCTTCATTGCTCAGTAAAGGCAGTTTGGCGGTATTGACTCCGCATATCTCAACT
>ERZ1036407.1076-NODE-1076-length-12015-cov-6.613043_pt1 | contig 12015 bp, 14 predicted proteins | sample MGYA00514217_ERZ1036407 | MGnify/ENA primary metagenome ERZ1036407 (study PRJEB33795, sample SAMN09464943) | human gut metagenome | host: Homo sapiens | place: USA: Stanford, California | collected 2016-11 | study: EMG produced TPA metagenomics assembly of the... | reverse complement strand
AAGCGGACATTCGCAATCCGCTTTCGCTACTTGCTCATGAACGCAGTCGCTTTGCAACCTGTCAGTGGAAGCTTTTAACTCCCATTGCTCGGATTTCATTAAGCTGCTTATGCGTTTTTTCCCTGTCATTGATAAGATATTCTACTTCCTCATCAATCCAGGCCATCTGTTCATTGAAACTCATCGGATAATAAGTTCTTCTGTCCAGTTCATCAATCTTGATTTTCTCCATTTCCGATTTTCTCCTCCTGTGACGTTGTTGCAAAAATTTCTAACTCTTTTTTAACACTTTTTATTCAAACAAGTTTAACTCTATTTGCAAATCACATATTTCATCTGACAGCCTTTGTTTTTCTATGCCCAGGAAAGCTCGCATTCTCTGATCACAGATTGCCTGCGCCTGTTCCATACTAAATCCATATTGATTTATTAATTCATTTTTTGCCTGCTGCGAATCATATGACGCATTTAGCAGATACATAACCTGATTTGAATGACTCTGAGCCCATTCAAGTGCAGCAAGAATATCCATGCGTTCTTCAAGTATTTCTTTTCGCTGCACAAAATATTCTGCAAAATCTCCCATCCAGCGCCGATTTCCGCAAAGTTCCTGCTCCCATGTTTCTTTCGTTTGTATCTCTATATATTCAACCATTTCATAAAATAATAGAATGAAAGCATCATGCAGCTCATTTCGTTCTGCATTTCTTCTGCAAACTTCCGCTTCTGACAAATCCTTCCACTTTTTTCTCAATGTCACATATTCTTCCGCAACCCGAAACATTCTTTTAAAAAGTTTTTCTGCCTCTGGATCTTTTTTTGCTATCTCAGTAAATTTATCGCAAATTTGCCAAAATACTTTTTTCTCAGATTTCTGTATTTTTTCCACAATAAGTTCCTTATATAATTTCACCATTGTTTTTATATCCATCACAGTTTCACTAAATCTTTCAGATCACACAATTCATATCCACTGTATATTTTTTCTTTACAGCACACCCCTGTTTCAGTCCGCACACAGTCCAATACTGCCAGTTTGGGAACAGTCCGATTATCCTCATGTCTGTAATTTTCCAGCAATTTTCTCACTTGATTTTTCGATGATAATAAGGCAAACTCCGTAACCACATCATCTTCGCAGATTGGCTGTAAATAAAAAACTGCATTTAGCGGATCTTTATATAAAAAATCCCAATCATCGTCTTCTAATTCTATTCCTTTAAATGTTTGATTTTGCATATGAAGAATCACCTGTTCAAAATATGCAATCTGCCTGTCCACATAACTGTCATGTCCCGTTCCACAGGATAGAACATCCGACAGATACTGCCCCTGCTGCAACACAATACGTTTTATATAAGGACTTTTTCTCTGTTCCAATTCGCTCATCCACGCATCCCATAGTCCGATAAATACATCCGTAAATTCTTCTGTGTTTCCACGGTCTCTGTAACGCTGTTCATACTCTGCTTTCAGACTTTTATCTGGATAAACGATCGTATACGGAATTTTATCTGCATCCAGGAAATCCAGTATCTTTCCAACCGTAGGAATCACGATGTGCCGATCCGGGCAATATTGAAGAAGATATTTCACTGCCCAATAGTAATGAGGACACCAGTCTCTTCTCAATATCAAATCCCAATTTGCCTTTATCTCTTCCCCATCAATTTCTTCTTTTTCTGATATATCGGACAAGTTGATGTATTTAAATGGCATGGCAATCAAATCAATTGCTGCCGGATTTTCGTAACAAAAAGTTGTTTTTCCTGTACCTGCATAAGCTGCTATAACCATTCTTTTCTCTTCCTTTTTATCTATGCGTTTTCCATTTTTATCTGTTCTAATTCCAATTTCGTTTTTACCAGCAGCTCAACTGCTTTTTCGTACAAATCTTTGTACAAATGATGGTCAACGTCTTCTGTTGCATCGTTCCAATCGGTTGATATGCGTGGTTCACTCACCGAAACATGATCTGCATTCCCCGCTAAAGAAAGAATGTACTGTAATTTTCCACTGATTTTCTGCATTTCTGCTTTCGTGAGCGTTCCTTTATATGTATGCAGTCGATATTTATCAACGGTCCGAATTTGTCCCACATTCACATATGTTATATGATCGTTCAAAGACACCTGTACGTTTCCGCTTCTCGGGGTATTTGTCAGCAAGGCAACCACGACACAGTCATTCCGTAAAATTTCCTGTGTATTGCTCAAGACAACTGCCGGTCTGCCTGTTGCCAGTTCCCTGCCTACAGAATCGTCATATTTTAAATAAAAAACGTCTCCTCTTTTAATCTCCATATGTGTACCTCTCTTTCCAATTCCCATATGTAGTTCTTCGATTACTTTTTAAGCTTATGCAAAACATTTACTTCTTGAGTGAATGCAATACTCTTGCAAAGGTTTTATAATTTCCTTCATCCCTCGGTGTACTATATACTGCAAATTCTATCGTTTCAAACGCCTTCCGATAATCTTTCAGCACATTTTTAGCAGCTAATGCCACAACCTCTGGTTTATTTTTAAATGCTCCACATCCAAATGCTCCCAGAATAACCACCTCATTTTCACATGCAGCAGCGACATCCAAAATCCTTCTCAATCTTTTTTCATGAACCTGCAGCAATTCTCTATCACTGATCTTAATGCATTCATTTCCATCCCCGGAATTAAACCCATTACTTGGTTTTTCTCTTAAGTTCGGCGCAGCACAGCTGATGATATTCACCTGATACCAGTCCTTTTCCGGTAGCAATGCAGGATTTACTGTATCGGTTTTAAATACCGTAACTGAAGGTGTGTAAATAATATCATCATTATGAATCGGGTTTTTGGCTTTTCTGTGTGGCGTATAAAACCCATTCCATGCGTACGGAACATTCAAATTAAAATACAGACCAGAACAGCGGCACAAACACTCTTCCTGTGCAGATGAGCCTTTTGTCACACCTCCGCCAGGATTCGACGCAGACGCGAAGTTCAGAACAGCAACCTTTTTGCCTCTGTATGCTGCTGCCGCATCAAAAGTTCTCTTTTTCGAAACAATCACGCTTGCATCCTTTGCATATCTGTTCAGGGACTGCACTCCAACGTTTTCTGTTTCTAAGATCACTTTCTGCATCCTTGTTGAAACAGCTACCGCCTCTTTCAAGATTGGATTTTTCTTTACCAGGTTCTCTGTGTCTTTAAAAATTTCTATGTTTGTATCTCTTCCCATATCATCAAACTCCATTCTTCCATTTATAAATTCATCTAAACTGCGGCACATATTTCTTTCAATATCTATATACTAGTCCATATGCGTGTTTTTTGCACAACACGCTTTTTAATTTCATCTGCTCTCTGTAATCCTAATTCACTTTATACGCAAAAACCAATTCGTTTTGTTTCTTTTTGTTCTTCCGTCTCACCATCAGGTATATCATCCTTGACCAAAGAAAATAATTCATTTTTTCGAATTCTATCTGCACATTTCCACTTACAAAGTAATCTGACAGACTGCTTCTGTATCGCTGACTCTAACAGATTTCGTACATATCTTCCATTTCCAAAATTCTCTACATGACATATTTTTTCAAAGATGTCATGCGCCTCTTTTACGGCATCATCAGTAATAGAAAATCCTCTTTCCTGGATCATTAACTTGAAAATAGCAGATAACTCTTCTGCATTATAATCAGGAAAATCGATCCAGAACGGAATTCTGCTTTTTAAACCTTCATTTATCTTCATAAAAGCTTTCATTCTGTCACTATACCCGGCAAGGATTACAATTACCTCATCTCTATGATTCTCCATCTCCTGTATCAACACCGTCACTGCCGTATCACTCTTGAGTGAATAAGCCTCATCTATAAACAAAACGCCACCCTTTGCAGCCATAAAAGCTTCCCTTATTACAGAAACACAGCCAAATCCATCCAGATCCATTCCTCCATACGCTACAAATGCTCCACTTTTTAAAATTCCTTCTTCTTTCGCAATTGTAGCAAAAAGTTTTGCAACCGTTGTCTTTGCACTTCCCGGATTTCCGGCATAAATCATATGCATTGTTCCGGCTTGATATGCCCCACCCATTCTTTTCTTCCGCTCTTTTTCTACCAGATCTGTTGCTATGATCGTATCGATCTGCATTTTCACGGACTCCAAGCCAATCATCTTCGTAAGTTTTCCCTTTGGAGACTCTGTACCTTTCTCCCGCTCCAGCATAAAATCATCTAAAAGATTGTTATGATACGCCTGTAAAATATTTTTATTCATACACCAGGGTTCAAATTGTTCGTATGCCCGAATGACATCTGTCTGTGAAAATGTTTCGCCGGGAAATTGTTTCATAAATTCTCTGGCCTGATTTGCATACTGGGAATAGTCAGAAGCTTGTATTAATCTCTTCAAATAGTTAACAGCGGCCTTTCTGTCTCCTGTTCCTTCTCTAAGCTGGACAGGCAAAATAAATTTCTGCAGATCAGGTAAAAGATAGTAGGAAAATCCCGGATGATCTAAATTATAGGTAAAAACGAACAGACACTCATTTTTATATCTCTTTACAATTTTTTCGATGTATGCACATACCATGCGATATTCAACCGGATCGCATCCAAATTTTTCCGTCAGGTCAAATACAACGACTCCTCCATAATTATTCTCGACAATTTTTTCAAAATAATTATCACGTTTGTATACATACGGATCGATTTCACTAATGATCTCTATTCTTCCTCCGCTGATACGGTTGGCCTGCTTCAGGGTACAAGCTAATCGTTCTGTCATATTCCAAACAGCTTCCTTACTTCTGCCAGAAATAAAATAATGAACCATATTTCCAGAATATTTCGTATGATTTGAATGTTGTTCTATGTTCGAAAGTTCAGCACAAAACCCTTTATCATATAGTTCCATTTGTGAGCACATTTTTTCCGGTATGATTTTCTCCTGAAACTCAAAATACTGCTCCTCATGTAAGGAAGTCCAGATAAGGTCATATATAAACAGATTCGAGATATCTTGAAAGCGGTAGCCAGCGACAAACTCTCTTCTTTTTGCCTCTTGATAGCACTCCGCAAATTCACACATTGTCAGTTCATTCGGTGACTGATGCGCTATCGTTTTGATTTCAAATGCAATTCTAAGTTCATTCATAATGTAGTCATAGACCGCTTCAAGTGTTTCCTTTCTCTCTTCAAAGCAAAATACTGCCCAAATATGATTCTCATTCTGCTGTCTATATGCCAAAAATCCGATATTATTTTTCAGTGTCTGATACATATAAACATTGATTGCCTTGATTGGTTCATAATAACTATAATTTCTCAATATTTTTCTCTCCTTCAGTAATTTCTGTATCGCTTCTTGTGTTCCGCAAACCACACAACCATAATATCGCATAATTCTTTCCTCTCCTGCTTTTGTATAAAAGGATATCAGAATCCCGTGGTTTTATTGCACCACGGAACCCTGATTCTTATCATTCAAAAACATTTTACAATTTCTGCCCTTTGTGATCATAAAATCCTTCAATTTCCACGCACTCATCATGTACCTTCGCCCATTGCCTGATGGAATATGGACTTCTCTTTACCATAATCCGCACACTTTTATCAGAACTATTTTGGGAATCAACAAAATAATCTTCTCCAAACGATCTGTTGATCAAATCATATGGGATACGTTTCATCCTTTCATTATATTTTACGATGATTACTGCCTGCATCGGCGGTTCATAGCTAAAAAACTGTCCACCAATCTGATGCTCGATCACTATTTTATGAAAATCGTCTGTTCTCTCCTTCAACTGCCGATAATCTTCCATGGTACATTCTTCCTCGCAAACCTCTATATCATCCATGAGATCCAGCGGTGAAAAATTGTAATGTTCGTAATATCCACAAGCAGTATTCGTGGTATGCATGATGTTTACCAGCCAAAATCTGCCCTCCGATGAAAAAATATATAATGGAAAGCATTCATAGACACCCGATCCACGTATAAATTCCCGGTTTCCAGATTCATCGAAATTGTAAAGTTTAAACCGCATTTTCGGATGTTTCCGGCCTTTACTTAGAAAGCAGTTATATATTTGATCCAAATTACTTAATACATCAACATTGTCATAAGTAAGGTGACCTTTCGTCCACCTTGTTCCGGCAAACGTATAGTTATTTACAGGCTTTATTCCATTATCCTCATAAAGCTGCAATGCCGCTGCATAGCTCGGATTACTTATCTGTAAATTCTTTTTAAATGATTCCGCCAGATTTTCCCCTGCGCATACGGCTAAGCTGTCAACCAATTTCAGTTTCTCATCTATTAATACGTTATTCAGTTGCAGAGCACATTCACATAATGCTTTCAATTCGATAAGGCCTATGGGTTGATTATAGAAAAATTGCCATTCTCGAAACCAGTTTTCTCCCAGATTTTCAGTATCAAAATCAATCCCTTCTTCTCCCCCACCTTCTATTACTTCACATTTCTTTCGCTCGATACTTCTTATAATTCCATTGCTAATTAATTTTTCCAAATGTTTTGCCACTGTCTTACGATTTTGGTTTCTGCGGTCTTTTCTTTTCTCACTTCTCTTCTGTTTGCAATTATTATTATTATATTTTTTATCAATTAATTCATTAAATTCCCTGTCCTCAACCTCATAAATTTGCTTTATAATCTCATCAATGCAAAACGTATTTTCTTTATTCGAATTTTTCTGCAACCAATCTACAATGGCTACATCAATATCTGTTTTCTTATATGCGCTCATTCTTCCTCCTCATATGGTAAAATCAGCCAGTTGCCGCTTTCTGTCACCTGATAATATTTGTCTGTTTCCGTATCAACCATAAGTACCGGGATTCTGCCACTTTGCAGAACAGTACCATCAATGAAGTAATGGGACTCCCCGTCGTAGAAGATATCATGAAACCAGGGATTTCCTGCTATCTCTGCCGTTCCCACATGCCCGGCAACCACCTTCATATCCAAACCTTCTATTTTCCCTGTTTCTACCGGATACTTACTGATAAACATATCTTCACCGGTTCCCCATTCCCATAAATCTCCGGCATCTTCGTCAATTCCGGCATGAACGAAAATGGTCTTTCCATATGTATAATATCGCGGCAAATTTTCCATCCAATGAAGGTATTTATCGTCAGCTCCATCATCGGTGTTAAATATATCATAATAGGCCGTTTTTCGCATATAGTTGATCGTTGACTCACCTGACAGGACAAAATCTTCATGATTTCCCATCAGTGCCACGACTTTATCTGATCCATAGTGATGCTGTAAGTTCATAATTTTATCCAGAACACCATAGCTATCCGTGCCTCCATGAACGTAATCTCCCAGCAGACACAGCATCGTATCCGGTTTGTCCAATTGATCGATCACTACTGATAATGCTTCTTCAAATTCAACTAAACAGCCGTGTATATCACTCATACAATATATTTTCATATCATTTACCCCTTTTCTATTCTATCATTTCATGTATATGTTGAATAAGGTAAAGGCACAGCCGCATATAATCTTTTACCTGTATCTCATTCGGCTCACCGGCATCATATTGATAATCCTGTATGCTTTGCAGGGTATCACAGGCAGAGCAGGAGCCATAATACACGGATGTATATATGTAATCACCGGCATCCGGTTGATATGTATTTTTATGGAGAAAAAAGATTTTGGTGCCTCCATAAGTTCCATCATCAATCGTATGGATGTGCTTTACATCAAAGACGTCCTCGCTGCTGTTTTCTGCATGTTCTGTCAAATATGGGTTTATTACGACTTCAAATATAAGCTGAACCAGATCCTCATAGTCAAAACGATAATGATCGGTTGCCTTTGAAATGCGGACCGCCAGCTTTCTTTTATTTGCTTCCCAGGCTCGAATAAATTTGTCAACCATCTCTGTTCTCCTTCTTTCCATGTTCCTTTTCTCTGTAATGTTACTATAACCCATTACTGTCATATTGTTTGACACTTTTGTGTACACTTTTCTTTCACTTCTCAATTGCAGCATACTTTTTCTTTTAAATAGTCGACCATTTTGTTTGTACGATATATAATCACTTCTTTCGACTTATCAATATAATCCTCTATCAGTCTTAGATATTCTTCCTCTTGATAATACATGTCACTTTCCCGGTTTTCCGGTGCTGCCGTAATTAATAACCGCCGGTTCAATGGTGTCTGAAAAAGCAGTTTTGGTTTTCTATTTTCAAAATACGGTTTCAGGAAAAATCGATTTTCCCATTCGCTGATGTCCAAGAAGGACGGATTATATTCCGGATTTTTTTGCAGCTGCATTTCAAATTTACTTAAATGAATATCCCCACTTTTCACCTTATCCTGATACTTACTGACAGCTACTAGAAACCAATCGAAGTAATCCCGCATTCCTTCACAGTAATCTTTAGTATAATAGCAGGCTCTTGCTCCATTTATTCCATATTGCACACTTCCTCGGTTTGGAATTACGATGAAATTTCCCAGCCAATGATACATCTTCCAAAATTCTTCAATTTTGTCCCAGATCACCGGATCCTTATCTGCCCCAAAAAATTTTGCACGATACCCGAATTCTCTATCCTTGTTTTCCTTTCCAATCACAGAGCCAAAAGAATTCATTGTATCACCGCGAAACGCATAGGTTCCTTTCCAGTCCCATTCTCCCATATTGTCAAAGGTAAGATCATAGATTTCACCCCAGATAACAATGTAGATAGCCTGCACAATCAGATACATGTCCGGATCATATATATTACCGACAAATTTTGTCAGATTATCAAAACAAAATGTCCGCATTGCATCAATATCGCCGTCTAATACCTCATCCACAAATTTTTTCACAATCTCCACAGCCATTTTATAATTGTCTGTCTGTTCATATATTTTTCTCTTCATTTTTATTGTCTCCTTTTTTCTGTACATATTTACATATTAATCTGCTGCTTTTTGCACAAATGCATTCCGTTCGTAAATTCATCTGAAATACTACCGCTGATTTTATATATCTATACTCTATGTCATGTGCGTGGTTTAGGAAGAACACGCTTCATTATTTTTAAGCATATACTGTTTTATATACACAATCGCCTCTTCTTCTGTAATTGATCCAATCAAGACACCAAATATTGGGTATGCAAGACGATCCAACAATTCCGGATTATAGCATGTGATATAATCAAACGTTTCAATCGGGGCTACTTCCACAAAATCATAGTTGATTATAGTAGTTACTGTAATATCAAAATAACCCTCTTCCGTCACATACATTCTTGGTGTATACAAAGTGTGTGGCTCGTATAAACCATTTAGAGCACCGCATGCCAGGTAAACTCTGGCATTTATGAAGTTGATTACACGCAATAATCGACTTCTGTATTCACTTTTTTGGCAAAGCAGCGCTCCCAGTGAACTATAGTAGCAGTGTAATTCCGCACACTCCTTATAAAACCAGATGCATGCTTCCACCATCTGATCTGGCGAATTGTCAGCTTGAAATTCCATCCTCAGTTGGATGTAGCCATTATCTACCGCCGTTTCATACGAAATATTGTAATTATCAAGATACTCTTTCAATCGTTTGATTACATCATTCTTCGTCATATTCACTATTCTCCCTCATATATTTTTAGTTATCTGTCCATGGCTTTATATTACATGCGCATACTGGTAAGACCATGACAAAATTTGAGACAAAAAGGAGCTCTGTAGATTCCTACAAAGCTCCAACATCATTTACAACTGTACCGTTTACAAAATCCCCTGCTGTCTAAGTCCAAATTGTTTTAATTCCAGGAAGTCCATCTCTATACCACTGAATTCCTTCAATACGGCAAGCATCCCTTCAATACCATCCTTATTTTCTAAGATGCGTCTTCTATACTCTGGATTCTGGTTTAACTCTGCCAGCACCTTTGCGAATTTTTCATCCTCTTCCTTTTGCTTTCTGTATGCAGCTGTAATGTCCTCTACTTTTTCTTCAATTTTTGCTTCTGCTAATATGTCCTGCCAGCCAAATGTGAGTTCAACATTTTCCTTATCCTGGAAGAATTTTTTCACATATCCGAAGAGCTCTTCTCGCACGCATAAATGATTCCCCATATCCAGATAGATGTGCCGATACCCATCTGGGATTCGCGTGCTTTCACCTGCATCATCACCAATTACAATTGTGAACGGAAAAGCTCTGTCTGTTTTCATCGGTCCATTCCAACAACAGCCCTGCAATGCTGGAAAATATTCTTTCACCTTCTGATACGGGGTTTCTTCCGACAGGTAATTTACCTGAAAATACTCTCCGGATCTCGTATAGAATCCCATCGTACCGTTCGGTCCCATCGCACCCCATTCGGATACGAAAAATGCGATCACATCTTGAAACATCTCTTTTGTTAATTTGTTAGCCATCATTCTTATTTACCTCCGTATTTTAATTCATCTCTAACATCTGCAGTTTTTCAATATTCCCGCTATATTTTTCTTAAAAGGACTGATTACTCATCAGCCCCATCATACTCTGTGCCTTTATCTTCTTCTGGCGAATTGGAGAGCATTTCCCCATAGTAGAAATCCAATTCCTCGTCAGGCTTTACCTGGCTCTCTGGTCTTTGAATTCCACGTATCGCATCTTCAATATCAATATTGCATCCTGAACACATATATCCTGGATTCCGTTCCAAATCGCCATTCTTGATCCTTTCCTCTTCTCTTGAGCACTGTGTGCAAACTTTTAGTAACATGATTTTTCCTCCTTAATTAAATTTACCGAACTAAAAAAAGCCTAACGATCAACTCGTTAAGCTTTTTCTGTTTTGCCCGGTCTACATTTATATAATTTATTCAGCATATTTCTTCTGTTTTATCCGGACTATATTTATTTCTTATTTAAAACAATTAATGGAAATTCTAACCCATATCCAGAATCCTTAATTATCCAATGTGTTTCTGTATACTTTTCTGTCTCCGTAGTGTCAATCAGTCTCATATCATGCATCTTTAAATATCTGGGATCGATACCCATCTTTGTATAATCGGCAAATGGTACCCTATACATTATCGGATATGCTTTACCATCTTTATTTTCTGTAAAAGCAAACTTACTGAAACACCAATTATCTGCTTTCCCATCAGAATCATTTTCTCCATACCACCCAAACAATCTGATTTTTTGTAAAATCACTTCGTTCTGAATTTTAGGATATTCTTCCTGCCAGATTAAAAAAGCAATAATATTTTTTAGCATTTTCAGTTTTTTGGAAGCATGTGCACCTTTGCAGTCGATAATGTACTTAAACATCTGCATCTTTTTATAAACTTCTGACTTATCCTCTCGTGTTGAATATTTTTTTCTATCAGAACGATCCTCTGATTTTAAAACAATGAAGTATCGTTCTTTTAAGGGGCCTAATGACATGGCACTTGCAACTATATTTCGAAAAGTCACCGTATTAGCATCATAATCATACGCTTTGAAATAGCCTTCCATCCTGCTACCCACGCATGCCTTCCACTCCTCGTCCACATTTCTTTCTTTATCACAACATTGTTCAAAATGGAACTTCCAATATTTTTCAAGCCATCCACTTTCAACTCCATACTCGTGAAACCATTTATTGACCAGTGGATATTCTTTTTCATTATTACCTGTCATACCAATCCATCTTTTCAGAACTTGAATTGTCGATTCAACTATATTATCCGACATTTTTCCACATTCAGAAAAAATAAAATGTCTCGCAATAATTATAAGCACCTGATTAATCCCATCTAAGTAATACCTACCGTAATGAGAAACAGAAAATGAATGCGTAAGCATCTTTGGCTGCAATCTTGGATTCTCGGATGTCGGATTTTTCGTATAAGCTTCAAATTCTAAAAATTCATTCAGCATTTTTATCAGCCTCCTTCGCCAGACATTCCTGTAGTTCTCGCCAGGAAAACAATTCCCAGAATATGCTTTTCTTATACAATGCCTTATCCGTAATCTTATATAAAATGCAAGCTC
>ERZ1036407.1066-NODE-1066-length-12145-cov-4.711663_pt1 | contig 12145 bp, 10 predicted proteins | sample MGYA00514217_ERZ1036407 | MGnify/ENA primary metagenome ERZ1036407 (study PRJEB33795, sample SAMN09464943) | human gut metagenome | host: Homo sapiens | place: USA: Stanford, California | collected 2016-11 | study: EMG produced TPA metagenomics assembly of the... | reverse complement strand
AAAGTAAAATGAGCCAATAATGTTTACTTTTTATATAGTAATTCTTTTTATTCTTATATCAGCGTCTCTGTTAATTTTGATAAAGAAGTTCCCATTCAATTCTTTTCGCCCAAAAACAACACTCTTAGTCCCATTAGTATAATCACAGTAAGTATTTTTATTTCCATCTGATACAAAGCAACTCGGATAGGCACCACAGATAAATATAGCAGATATTGCAATATCGGGTGATGTAACTAAGTATAATCCATATCCAAGGTTGCCAAGGTCTTTTTCCTCACCTGCTGCCAACGTGAATCTATAGGTATATATTCCCATCGCATTCATTACCTCTTCCAATGTCGGGCTAATACTGTTGCCGTTTGCCGCCAGTCCACGCAGCCGTGCCGGAGTACCACCACCCATTGCATTCTCTCTAATATCATCTGCCATAATATTCTCACATTTAAGGGGCATCCGCTTTAAAAACATGATACCCTAATTTAACATTTAAATAATTAACTCGTTTTTGTTTAAATAAATTCCCGAATTAACGGCATCGGGAAGGCCGAAAAAAGAACAAGTTTCCTTGTTATAGAACAGTGTCGTCGGAAGATTCCTCGACCACTTCCACGAAACCACCGGACACCAGGTCGGCGAGGTCAAACGACATGCCCATACCGCTGTCACGGATACACAAGTAAAGCACATCCTTGTCGGTGTAATACTTGCCGCCAACCAGCTCCATTCCCTGCTTCCAGGCTATCGGGTCATCCTTCGTGCCGGACGCTTCAACCTGCACAACCTTGTAGAGAGATTCTGTGCCGGTACCCGGTATCCACTGGCTGGCAAACTCATGCTCCTGGACCACCTCATACAAAGTGTCCTCGTAGGTGAACATGAAGCCAATAGACTCAGTCTTGCCAATCAGCTCATCCCACTTGGGAAAATACTCCTTATGCTTAAGGCTTTCCTCAACTGTCAAGCCTGCGGTGTTGATGTTCTCTCTGATTATCTCATGTAGCGTATCCACCTTATCCAGATACTCGTCCGACAAGTCCGATGGGTCCAATATCGTTCCGGCGTTGAGCATCTTCTCCTTCTCGGCTTCGGACACCTGGCGATATTTGGAAGCATCCGACGCATCTCTGATATACGCCGTATTCCCGAATACCCTTTCATCTATTGGCACATCAGCACTCTGTGTAAGGTAGTGCCCTCCGTCGGATTGCAAAATCATTGTTGTTCCTCCTTTCTTGTTTCATTATCATTTAATTCCTTTATGTTCTTGTCTATAGACATGGACAAAGAGATGTTCCCGTAATTGTCCGCAATGAATTTAATCAGAGCTATTTCCTCGTCAGAGAACTCCGTCTCTCCATTGCTTTGAAACACCTTCATCATAAGCGCATATCCACGCGCCCTATTGAGGTTCTGCATGATTGTGTCGGCAAAATCCTCCCGAATGTCCCTTGTTATGCACTTCTGCATGGTCACATTCGTGTAAATCTCAAATTTTTCAAAATTGATTGTTTTCATATTCTCATTAATTTTGTCTATTAAGCAATTGATAACGGAATCCTTGATTCTTGACAATAGCAATCGTAATGTTATCTCCCTCTTCCATATCAATATCTGTAACGTCATTATTATGGTTCGTAATACCTTTCAACGTAAATCTTTTTGTTCCCGGACCAGCCAAAATCGTAAATATGTATGCGAAATCCGAAGGAAGGGAACTTAGGCTGAACTGTTTGGCAATTACACTCTCTGTAGGAAGATTAATACTGTACGACGTATAGGGGCAGCTTATGGCTATAAAATTGCTCTGCGACAAATCAAGTGTATATGTTGAACTATTTATGCTCAAGAATTTACCTTTAGTACCATATACAGATGCACCACTTACGACACCATTCTCGCTATATAAAGCATAGTTCTTTGTCCCATTACCTACTTCAACGTAAATGCCGTAATTGGCAACATCATACCCATAAGACACACTGTCGTTATAGATATTGTTTATAACGCGCACTGTCGCATTAAAGGCACCGCCAAGCGATGAAGGCAATACATTCTGACCTGCCATGAAATAACTGTCTGTGCCACCAACACGGAAGAAGTCCTCATTGATGCTTAATCCTCCACCGGTTCCTGATGAAGAAGCGACAGAACCAATTCTTCCGTTTGCTATTGTAAACCCTCCAATAGTGCCACTCTCTATATTTACATTATTAAATATGCCTTTTGTAGCATTTATATCGCCATGAACCTCCGCATTTTTACAGATTACCTTTCCGCTTTCAAGCACTTGGAACGGAGCGTTGTCGGGTGTCGCGGAGCCTGCCCAGATACGTACCTTGCTGCCTTCTTCCGAACCGGACAGACCTGCTGTCACAGTCTTTCCGTCACTCTTCATAATGAGCAACTGGTTGTTCTGCATAAACGAGATGTGCGCACTCGGTGATATGATGAGCGACGTGAATATGGGCCCCACGTTGCTCAACTTCTCCCAATAGGTCGTGTTCCCTGGCTTGTTGCTTTCAGAGCTTGTGTGCGTGGTCTTGCATCTGTACACGTCCCATCCGTCGATAGTAGCTAGATTCCTTATCATGGCAATATCCACATAACGGGTGCCGCTTGTCAGAGCTTCGTCGTTGCGGTAAGTCACGCCCACAGCCCATTCGGAATGCCTTATGATGCACCCTTGTATACCCTGCTCTCCTTTTTCCCCAGGCTTGCCATCAGCTCCGGGTTTCCCGTCAGCACCAGGTTTTCCGTCTTCTCCCTTTGAAGCCAGCAAATCATACTCCGCGGAATTCATCTCTCCGGAAAGTATGTACCCGTATGTCTTGCCACCGTCTTGGGTCTGCTTGATTCGCTGACCGGAACTTGTTGTAACAGTCCACAGTGGAGGATTGGTCGTCTCCTTCTTGGCTATGTATGAAGAGCCGCCCATGGTAACTACACCCTGCTTCGGCACGATAAGCCCAGTATACCATCTGCCCATAGCGGTTATGCTCTCGCCCTTATCGCCTTTGATTTTAATTGGCGTGCCCCATGTCCCATCACTTGCGGATGAAGCAACCTTCTGCGACATCCATATAGCTCCACTTGTAGCATTCGTATGCCAGCCTCCGGTAGTACCGTTTCCCGTAGGAACAGAAGGCTGGGAAGTGCTGTCATTGTAAGTTATGAACACGCTCAATCCGTTCGAGCCGGCTGCACCGTCAGCACCGTCCGAGCCGTCAACGACCATCAACGACCATGCTGTCCCGTTCCATATGTATACACGACCGTTATTGGTGTCCCTATATGCCCAGTTGATTTGAGGATTGGAAGGTGGAGACTGAAGGTCGCCTTTCCATACGATGCTCAGTCCGTCCTTTCCGTTCTTTCCGTCAATTCCGTCAATGGTCATTTGATACCACTGGCCGTCTTGATATACATACGACTTCTTGTCGGTCGTATTCTTGTACGCCCAACCGTTCTGAGGAGAGGAAGGAGCAGACGAGAAATCACCTTTCCATACAATACTCGTACCAGCCACACCTTCTGCGCCATCAATGCCATCAAATCCATATTTAGCCCAGAGAGCAGGTGTGCTGAAATTACTCCATATGCCGTTTCTCTTCTTCCTCTCGCTTATCCATTCAAAAGGCAGGGATTCGGAAACGCCAATGGGGTCATCATGCCAGCCGGAAGGGATATAATCATCCGTCTGTGAGGTTGCCGGAGTGGAAGGGCGGTTTTCCTCCGTGGTATGGATAAACACTCTTTCGTAATCGGTACCGTCGCTTCCGTCCTTTCCGCTCTGGACAAGCAAGTCGTATTCCTCCGTATTTGATTCACCAGAAAGTATGTATCCGTAAGTCCTTCCTCCGTCCTGCGTCTGGGTAATGCGCCTGCCGTCATTTGTCGTAGTGGTCCATAACGGTGGGTTGGCGGTCTCCTTCTTCGCGCAGAAGGTGCTTCCTCCCATAGTGACGATTCCCAGTTTGGGCACGATAAGCCCGGTATGCCATCTGCCGAGCGAAGACACGCTCTGTCCGTCTTCCCCCTTAAATTTTGACCATGTATAGTCAGAAGGATTGTTACTTTCCGTAGCGGTCTCCTTGTTGACGGCTATACCGATATATTTAGTCGTGTCTTTAGGCTGTTGATACATGCCCGTTCCGTCCGCATTGTCCGAATAGGCAACCCATGTGTAATAGGTCTTTCCGTCGGCACCGGCAGCACCCGGTATACCGTCTTCTCCCTTTATATCGCTCCATGTATAGTCGGAGGGGTCATTACTTTCCGTAGCGGTCTCCTTGTTGTAGGCGAAGCCTATATACGCTTTTCCGGTAGGATTGTTACTTATACCGCCACCTTGCGCGTCATCGGCATATTTTATCCATGTGTATAGGGTTTTTCCATCAGCTCCGGCAGGACCGGGAACACCTTGAGGACCTTGGGCACCGTCCTTACCGTCCACCACAAGAGGTATCGTCTCCACATCGACTTCCTTGCCGTCCACGTAGAATATGAACTTAATGCTCTTCTGGAAGCTTGACACGGGCACTCCGGCATTGTTTCCGATAGAGACTTCCGCTCCACCGTCAAGAGAATACTTCAAATCGCCTACCCCGGTCTCGGCCGTGCCGCCGGAAACCGAGGACTTCAACCGCGTACATGATACGGAAGTTACATTGAGATTGCCGTTGGCATCCTTTATCACAGCAGATACGCTCGGGACAAGCCGGTAAAGAATGGCATCGGCACCGCCCTTGACACCTGCCATGGTGAATGTGAGCTGTCCGGTATAGGTCTTCCCTCCGTAGGTGGCGGTCAACGCGATAGGAATGGAATTCCTGCCGTCCAGAGCCACGCCCTGCTTGACACTGAAGGTTATCTCTCCGGTGGAAACGTCGTGCGTCTCGGTGACATTGGCAGGGAGCGTGCAGGTTATGCCGGTGAGGGTCATCTTCTTGGTGCCGTAGCTCATCCATACAACCGTGTCTATTGATGTGTCCTGGTACACCTTGCCGTCATTGGTAAGGGTGACGTTGTCCATCTCGTTGGTGAGGTCAGCGAACACTGCCGATTCACCGGGGTCGCCCTTGTCACCCTTGGAGGCTATCTTCTGCCAGTCATTATTCGTGCCCGGCTCGGCTGACGAACCGTTCTTGTTCATGCAGGCCCATGTGCTTCCGTCATGGGTCACGCTGTCGTAGTAGTCATACTTTCTGCCGGATTCCCAAACGCCCTCATAGCTCAAGTCCTTGGCTGGGGTGCCGTTGGGCTTCAATCTCTCTATCGTGCCGGAGATGTACACATTCTTGCCGTAGAACGAATAACCGGAGAAGTCCATGCCGCCGATGGAAAGGCCGTTCAGCTTTCCTACCTGCATCTCGATGTTCGTTTCCGGGTCTATCACCCAATTGTTGACATGGGTAATACGACGGGTGTAGTATCTGTTCTCGTATGTAATGTCCTGGCGGTCCTCGTCGGTGAAGTTACCGTATGCGAAGAAGTTCATGCCCGGCATCGGATGAACGGACGTACCCACCTGAAGCTCATACTCGAACTTCATGCTGCCCGCCTCGTTCTCCAGTATATTGGTCGGAGTAAAGTAGGATGTGGCGAAACCGGAATACTCTATGAAACCGTTCGCGCCAATCGTATCCTTGTCGGTGTTTCCCCCACCTATGTTGTGGAATACGCCACGGCATATGTCGCTCACATGAAGCGTACCGTATTGGCCTTCCAGAAGGTCAAGGGTGGCTATGCGGTTCTCGGTATCCACAGTCTTTATCGTTCCGTAGGCGAACGTATTGGCTTTGTCACCCGATATAACGTCTATGCAGTTGAAGGTAATCTGAGGCACAATAAGCTCCTCACGGAATACAGCCTTGTCCGTCTCGATGACAACCTTGCCGTTCTCGTCCAGATAGATGGAGCCGCCGCTTCCTCCGATAATGCCGGAAACGAAGTTCTTGCTTATCTGAATTCCCTTCTCCGCAGTCAGCTTGTCGCCGACTTCCAGCCGGAAGGGGGTGCGGTCGTTGGTGGTCTTGCTGAGGAATATTTTATTTCCAAAGGCACGTATTATAGACTCTATTTGTTGAGTTGTAAAGCCGCCTCTGCCTTGTCCGCTAGAAAGTGAATCTATTTGGTTCTGTATTTTTTCAAGCGTACCGACAGCCTTGTCATTACGAAGTATTATCTCATAGCTGGGGATGGAGCTTTTACCCTCGTTAATAGTCAAACTCTGGATTATTACGCTCCCGTTTATATTTAAGTCCGTATCTTCAAATAGCATTAAATCCCCTTCTTTCAGAGTGTCGTGAATGCTTTTTTCACCCCTTGAGGTAGCTTCTTCGTGCTGCCGTGCCATGAAAATGTCATCCACCTTAGGCTCGTAAGAATAGCGAACATAATCATTTTTGGCAAGATAGTCCTTAGCAGCAGTCAATAGTCTCTGTGAGGCTGCCTGGATATATACATCCGGCATGTCGATATTGAGAAGGACAAACTCGTCTCCCGGGCTGATATTGTATCCTTTGTACGGGAAGTATAGCTTTAGACTTTCATCATAGGAGCGGTTGCATGTCAACACATACTTATTGCCTACTTTTTCGCATTGGGCTATTTCAAATTCCCTTCCTCCGCACATACCGCTTTTCATTGATATGGTAGCAGCCTCGGAAGTCAAGTAGTCATTTATATCAAAACCAATATCCTTTAGCGTGATAGTAAAAGCAGGGATATTCTCATCTTCTTCTATATCATCCATCGTCCCGTCATCTGTCAGTTGTTCTGCGTCGGCAACTTCGTCAAGATTTCCATTGTCCCCTTCATCAAGCGATATGCTTATGCCTGCCGCTCTTAGTTGGTCAGCGGTAATTCCTTCCATTGAAGGATATATCTCTTCCAAATCTCCAGAACCGTCAAAATAAACACTTCCTTCCCTTATTCCTAATGTGGAGATATTGGGGCTGTCTATATAAGGGTCAAGAGTAGTCTTGGGAAAATCTGGCAGCATAAGATTTTCCACCGCCATGTTGTTCGGCAAGTAGTTTGACGGTGAACTGCCTGACAGTTTGTTGTAATACCGGTTAGGCATGTTCCTTGTGCTTCCGTAAGCACGCAGCCGGGTAATGATGCCTTGGTCTTCTTCTGCCGTTTTCTGGATGCTGTACAGCCCGTTGCCCTTCCCGTAGCTGAAAAGTTTCCCTATTGCGATTCCGGCAGTTCCAATTGTTATGGTCCGTCCTTTGATGGTGAAGTTGGCTTTGAACTCGCTATTTGCAAGAGCCAAAGCGTCCCATACACTGATATTGTCTACCGTAATGTTTTTGTTGCTGACATTGACGTATTCCGGATGAACTGTAACAGTCCATTTCTTTTCACCCTTGTATATCCGGTCAAGATTTACTTGTATCCTTTCGGCCAGCGCATTTATACTTTCCGCATAGAAGCTAAAGACCGGCAAAGATGAATAATGGATTAAATTGTCCCCAACCACATAATCAAGAAAGCTGCATCTTACCAGTTCGTCGGACAACGAGTTGAACTGCACATCTTGGTAATTGAAGGATTCCCCGTTCGTTCCCTTACTTGATTTCTTTAATTCTGTCGGAATGTAGTTCAGCTCAAAACGCTCTTCCCGGTAAATCAGATAATCTCCTATTTGAAATTCTATCGGGGTAGGGGAGGATATGGAAAAAGTGACGGAGCATGCCCCCATGAACTCTCCATTGTATTCCAGTTGATTGAGAATACATCTTTCGGTCTTCCCGTCTTGGCTATATACAATGAGGCTGTCCATTACTGTGCTGTTAGTGTTATTGATGTTCTGGGGTCGGTAACCCGGAATGTGATTTTGAACGTAATGACATCGCCTTCATCTGATTTTCTCACGAACAAATCCGGGTCGATAGACTTGTAATACACACCTTGTCTGCCTATTTTAGTATATGTGTCATACACTTTCAGACAAGTGCCGGTATTCCCTTTTCCGGTCAGATAGTCCAGAAACGCTTCAATCTTGCTGTTTGCCGTGCCCATTTCCCCCTTGTATGCAAATTCCACATCAATGTCGTATGCCTTCAGTTTTATCTCTTCCGGGAAAAATGTGTCTTCTCCGTCTTCGTCTGCCCATTCTCTCGCAGGCAAATCCTTGCTCTCTCCATAAGGCATAAACGGGAAGTCCTTGCATACTATGGACCATTCAGTGTAGGTGTCCAATACCGGACTTCCCGATTTATTCTTCTGAAAATAAATACTATACAGCCTTGACATGCGTTATCTTGAGTTTGTGTCGTGAACAAAAAAAAGAGCCAATTAGCGGATATTTCCGTTAATCAGCTCTTTAGGCTTGTCATTATACAATGCAAATATAATGATTATTTTCTAAATAAAGCTATTTGTGTATATAAAATGTACTTGTGTTGTGATAATCATACAGACAAGTCTATTTTTTAAGCAGTTTTTTGTTCAGGACTTTCAAATCAAACGTACTCTCTTTATGTTCCTTGTTGAATTTCACAATTCTCATCGTGCTTTTTCCCAATAGCTGCATTTCTATTTTCTGATTCTGTAATTCAGATATTACCTTGAAAAGTCTTTCTCGAACATTGTCTCTATCCATAGTTATACATTTTAAGGACGGGCATAGGTTATGTCGCCTATTGTGGCGGTTAACGACAATCCTATGCCTTATATTCTTTTTTCAATGCAACCGCCACGGAGCAATGGCAAGACAACGTTGTTTACGAAACAAACTTACATAAAAATGCCCGTTATTCAAAGGGTTGCCTTGATGTAATTTTATTTTTCTATGAATGGATATGACTGTTCAAGAATTTGTTTACGAAATAGACTTGACCTTTTCCGGTAACTTTTGATGTTATGGTTGTATGCAATACACCTCCATTTCCAGACCTTACTCCTTTCTTTATCTCAAACAATCCTTGTTCTATGTATTGCTGATTTGGGATGTTGTACCGTTCTCCATGTTTTCCAAGATAGCCTTTCTCGCGCATCCATGCGAATAATCTTTTTTCTCCTATGGGATAACCATTTTGAGCAATCAGCTTTGCAAGTTCTCCTATTAAGCATGAGCTGTTGGATGCTTGAACGGCATTGGTAAAAGCTATCGCAGGGGATGCTTCGGCTACTTTCTGTTCTGCCTCAATGCGTTTTTGGCGCTCTTCCTTTAAGTTCTGTAATGCTTGTATTGCAAAATCCGGGTCTGCAAGCAGTTTTTCTATAGTGACATCTGTGGCATATATGCCATGTTTGCGGATAGAAGGGATAACTTCATCACATATCCAGTTTTGAAATACATCCGCATCGGGCTTTCTGGACTGAAAAATACATCTGTATAAATTCCCCTCATTAATAAAGGTTGCTTTAGTATTTCCTAATTCATTGATAATCACGCCCTCATTTTTATATAGGGCTTGTAAATCAAGCACTTGCAATCCTTTTGTGTTTAATCGATTTTTTACTTGGCTGGGATTTCTTAAGTCCAATGACTTACAAACATCTGCAAGGCAGAATAGCGGTTCTTCACTTGTTCCTGCAACTCTAATTTCGCCAAAGGATTCATTCTTGAAAATCTGAATATTATTTTTCATAACTTTATGTCTTTATATAAATGAAAAGGGGAGCACCAGCCTAACCGTATAAAGTGGAAGTTTACGAGTTAAACCGATGTCCCCAAATATCTTTATCTGTGCAGAACTTCCACAAACTGCAACTATGATAGCTATCTTATGGCAGCAAAGTTATTAACTGTTTGAATATCAGTCAAATGTTAATAATTTCACTTTTTATTCTATTTTGGGATGAATGAAATAGAATGAAATAGAGTGAAATAAAATGAAAATCAATGCCAATAAAAAAAACTTATTATTTTGTTGTAATTTAGATTCTATCCAAACAACAAGCTAATAATTGTTTATTACCGTTAAATTCATGGGCTTTGTACCGTAATGTGTTAACCAATGATAAATAATGTGATACCCATAACTTTATGTTATAATGTAATATGTTGAAATATAGTTTATTGCTGATTGGGTGTTAATCCCACACTTGCCATGTCGAACAACCTCCGTAGACACTTAGCTGAAAGGGAAACCTTTCTTCCCGATATGATATAGTCTTTCCCTTCTGTAAACCACTCTTTTATAAAAGCCTTTGCTTCTTTTTCGTCCTTGAAAAATAGTCGGCTTACCTCATTTAAGGAAGAGGGATATTGTACTCCGGCATTATGCCTGCTTACTATGTTCCGTACATACTCCTTGGCCTTTGGTATAGGGGTGGAGTAGGTGAGCTTATTTGTTTTCATTTTGTTTCTTTTTAAATTATAATTTACCTATTGCCCACCCGGCAGCCGTATTGCTGCCGGGGCATCACAACATGAGCGTTGGTCGAACCTCAACGTGCATCTATGCTAACATGTGGCAATATGTTCTTATTAAGGCTTCTAAGGTCAAAATCCGACTTAGAAGCGTTCGGATTGCATTTTGATATAGACATAGGGGCGAGAAGCTCCATTATTTCCAGCTTCTCCTGCTGCAAGACTGATATTGCATTATATAGTCTTTTCCTTAATTCTTCCATATTCTTTAGGGTATAGTTGTGGCTGTCGGGCATTGGAACCGACCGCCGGATGATTAAATGGTGTGATTAGTATTTCTTCATGCAGCTAACGAATAAGGCTATGATAGATATAAGGAGACCTGCAATGGCAAATATCAAATTCCAATTGATAGGATTGTGCAAGTTGGGGTTAACGGCAAGATAGTGCTTACCCTCTTCGGTGAGTTTGGCATTCCATACATGACCGCCAACTACATAATTAGCTTTCACCAGACCTTTTCTTTCAATGGAACGGATGGAAGCGGTGAATACATGCTGTGGATATGTTGCCGGGCATTTCCCGCCAAACTCCGCAACAATCCGGAATGCTTGTTTCTCTTCCCTTGTTAATTTTATCCGTTCCATAACCTATTCGTTCTCTGCAAATTTACTAAATACTACGCAAAAATATGCTATGCAGCAGGGTCTATTTCACCCTTAATCTGCTTGATGGCTCTCCTCACATTCCACTCATTTTCGTACAAGGCGATAATGAAGCGTCTGCCTCTTTCAGTCCATACAGTATAGACGTTGGTGCCTATCGAACCATCCGAACGAGTGTACGTCTGGGTACGGGTAGAGTGTAATCCCCAAGTAGAGTAGGGGGAGTGGAGAAGCCATTGCCCCGATTGGCGATAGATTACGTTTGCTTCTTTCAGCTTCTTGTGCAGCTTCTCCGCGTCCATTCCTATCTGCTTGGCGATTTGTGTGCTGGTCAGAGTGTTCACGCTTTGCAGGTGGTTGTTGTAGTAGTTGACTTTCGGGGCAGCCTCCTTGATTTCCTTGTCTTGCAGTTCGATGGTGGCTTGCTGTTGTTCGGTTTCAGCTTCAAGCTGCTTTAGCCGTTCCTCTCTTTTTGCAAGGGTGGCTTGTGCGATGGTTAGAGCACGTGCCATGATTTCTTCGGGAGTGTCGTTTGGGGTGGTGGAGATGTAGCCGCCAGTGGTTCGTACTTCGTGAAGGATTTGTTTAACTCCTTTCTTGAATTGCTTGGCGATTGGCTTACGGGATTGGAATAAGACTTCATACAAACCATCTTCTGTTAACAGCCAAACTTCTTGATTTCCACCGGGGGTCGTAATAATGTTACGAACCTTTTCGTCTCTATCTACAAGGTTGGTTAGCTTACTTGAATTACTTGCAGAATATTCTATTATATCTGCAATTTCTTTGGTTAAGAACAATGGATTTTCTGCCGTTCCATATACGGTGAATTGGTGTCCGAGCAATTCGGTTTGTTTTAGGACTTGGATAGAATTTGCCATAACTTTCAGCATTAAGTTATAATATAGGCAACAAAAAAGCGGTTACCATATACGCTGCTGAAAGTTGATGGACTTCACCCCGAAAGGCTAATCTTAACTTACGTATAGGCAACCGCCAATATCCTAAAGTATGGGCATAAAAAATACCCATAATAAATATGAGCAAATTAACCGCTTGCCCTGCGAGATGATTAAGCTCATCAACTTTCAGCACTGCAAAGATACTGATAATCTTTAAAAGTGCAAACTTCTTATTAGAAAATCAATTA
>ERZ1036407.1055-NODE-1055-length-12261-cov-4.753564_pt1 | contig 12261 bp, 10 predicted proteins | sample MGYA00514217_ERZ1036407 | MGnify/ENA primary metagenome ERZ1036407 (study PRJEB33795, sample SAMN09464943) | human gut metagenome | host: Homo sapiens | place: USA: Stanford, California | collected 2016-11 | study: EMG produced TPA metagenomics assembly of the... | reverse complement strand
CGCGCTCAATCGCAGCAGGACAATATCCTCGATTTTATTCCCTCAAGCATCACACTGCTGCCCAACACCTCAGGCGCCCGTACTGCTGAAGAAGCAATACGCATAGCCAGGCTAGCCCGTGCCTGCGGCTGCGGCAATTTTATCAAACTGGAGATCATCCGTGATTCTAAATATCTGCTGCCGGACAATCAGGCAACGATCAGGGCAACGGAGATCCTCGCTAAAGAAGGCTTTATCGTCATGCCTTATATGTATCCCGACCTTAACACCGCCAGAGATCTGCGTGACGCAGGCGCAGCCTCGATCATGCCCCTGGGAGCGCCGATTGGTTCCAACAAAGGGCTGGCAACCCGCGATTTTATCAAGATCATTATTGATGAGATAGCACTGCCTGTTATCGTCGACGCCGGGATTGGCCGCCCCTCCCAGGCCTGTGAAGCCATGGAAATGGGTGCCGCTGCCGTCATGGCCAATACCGCCATCGCTACAGCCGGCGATATCCCTCTGATGGCTGCAGCCTTCAAGCAGGCTGTTGAAGCAGGGCGTGCCGCTTACTTAGCCGGGCTGGGACGTGTTTTAGAGCAGGGTGCGGCTGCTTCATCGCCTCTGACAGGCTTTTTGGAAGACAGGTGATATGAATATGAAAATCGATCAGCATACCGATCCGATGGCTTATCAGCCGGATATGGAAATAACCTCGTCAGCTATTATGGAACAGGTGCTGGCCGCCCGTGCAGCTTACGACGAAACTGTTTATACGGCGGACGTCGTGAAACAGGCCCTGCTTCAGGATCACCTGACGCCTGAAGCATTCGCCGCACTGCTCGCGCCGGCCGCAGCACCATTTCTGGAACAGCTGGCACAAAGGGCACAGGCAGAAACACGTAAACATTTCGGTAATGCCGTCAATCTGTTCACCCCGCTTTATATCGCCAACTACTGCGAAAATCACTGCATCTACTGCGGCTTTAACTGCTACAACAATATCAAACGCGCCAAGCTTACTGCCGCTGAAATAGAAACGGAAATGCAGGCTATTGCCGCTCAGGGCCTGGAAGAAATCCTGATCCTGACCGGGGAAAGCCCGACTATGAGCGACGTACATTATATTGGTGCAGCCTGCCGGCTGGCCCGCAAATATTTTCGTGTTGTCGGTCTTGAGGTCTACCCCATGGACAGCAGTGATTATGCCTATCTGCATCAATGCGGAGCTGACTTCGTCACCGTTTTCCAGGAAACCTACGCCCCTGATAAATACGGTCAGCTGCATCTGGGCGGACGTAAACGTATTTTCCCCTATCGTTTTAATGCACAGGAACGGGCTTTACAGGGCGGAATGCGCGGAGTTGGCTTTGCCGCTCTGCTGGGACTGGATGATTTTCGCCGTGACGCTTTGGCAACAGGTCTGCATGCTTATCTGCTCCAACGTAAATACCCTCAGGCCGAGATCGCTTTTTCCTGTCCGCGCCTGCGCCCCATCATCAACAATGAGCAGATCAATCCCAAAGACGTCCATGAGCGGCAGCTGCTGCAGATCATCTGCGCCTACCGCATCTTTATGCCCTTTGCCTCCCTCACTATTTCCTCCCGTGAATGCGCCCGTTTCCGCGATAACGTAGTCGGACTTGCTGCAACTAAAATTTCTGCCGGCGTTGAAGTTGGCATCGGCGGTCACAGCCAGCAGAGCAAAGGCGACGAACAGTTCCTGATCGACGATAGCCGTACCGTCCGTGAAATCTGCGCAATGTTGACGAACCGAGGACTGCAGCCGGTCATGAGTGATTATGTCTATGTTTAAGCTGATCGCCGTTACCGACCAAGCTTCCTGTCCTGAAAATTTTTGGACGCAGCTCCAGCTTTTAGCTGCTTCTGAAATCGACGCTCTTATTTTCCGTGCCAAAGAATTACCGCCGCAGGAATATTATCGGCAGGCCTCACAGGTGCAGAAAATCTGCCGGACACATCAGCTGCCGCTGATCCTGCATACTTATCAGGACATCTGCCGCCGGCTTGATACGTATGGACTGCAGGTAAGCTATCAGCAGCTCCTATGCCAGCCTCAGCTGCGGGCACAGGTACAATGCCTGAGCGTTTCCATCCACCATGCTGACGAAGCGGTACGTGCCGCTGACTTGGGCGCCGATTATTTACTAGCAGGGCATATCTTTGCTACAAGCTGCAAGCAGGGGCTGCCCGGACGCGGTCTTGATTTTCTCAGCGCCGTCTGCGCCGCTACATCACTGCAAGTCTACGCTATCGGCGGGATCACTCCTGCCAATATCGGACAGATCAAAAAAACAGGCGCCGCCGGCGCCTGTCTGATGAGCAGCCTGATGACCTGCCCGGAACCAGCAGTACTGGTACAAAAACTGCGGCAGGCTTTACTTTAGGCCCGCATAAACAAAAAATCCCGCTTCTGTCATAAGAAGCGGGATTTTATTTCATCAGGCAAACATCCAGACAAAAAAAATGGTGATCCACCCGCGACTCGAACGCGGGACACCCTGATTAAAAGTCAGGTGCTCTACCGACTGAGCTAGTGGATCACATAGTTATCAAGTTTCAAGCCAACTTGACAACGATATAATTATAACTACCTTTCACTGTTCTGTCAAGAAATAATTTTCAAAAATATAAAAACCGTCAGAAAAAATCTGACGGTTTAAATTTTTGATTTACAGCAATTTTTTCAGTACGATAGTCTGTTCACGTTCCGGACCTACGGAAACAATACCCAGTTCGACACCGGCAACCTCACTCAGACGGTTCAGATAACTTTTCGCCTGAACAGGCAGCTCGTCAAAGGTGCGGATAGACGTAATATCAGTCAGCCAGCCTTCAAACTCTTCAAAAACCGGTTCAACCTTTGCCAGAACGTTCAGGCTGGCAGGAATCTGTTTGATTTCCTGTCCGTCGATCTTGTAGCCGACGCACATTTTGATCTTCGGCATTTTATCGAGAATATCCAAACGGGTCACTGCCAGGCAGTCCAGGCTGTTCAGACGTGCGGAATATTTGAGCATGAAAGCATCAAGCCAGCCACAGCGGCGGGGACGTCCGGTAACGGTACCGTATTCATGGCCTGTTTCACGGATCTGATGCCCGGGTCCGTCAGTATCAAGCAGCTCAGTAACAAAGGGACCTTCGCCGACGCGTGTCGTATAAGCCTTGACTACGCCCACCACATGGTCGATATAACGGGGGCCGATGCCGCTGCCGGTGCTGGCATTGCCGGCAGTCGGGTTCGAGCTGGTAACATACGGATAAGTACCATGATCGATATCAAGGAAAGTAGCCTGCGCGCCTTCAAACAGCACGTTTTTACCCTCGCTGAAAATTTCGTCTAAAACTACGCCGGTATCGGCAATATACGGCCGCAGCTCTTCGGCATAAGCCAAAAATTCCTGCAGCATAGTTTCATAATCAAAAGGTTCGCCGCCATAAATTTTAGTAATAATGGCATTTTTGGCTTCCAGGTTGATTTTCAGCTTTTCTGCAAAAGTATCGGGTTCCATCAAATCACAGATGCGGATGCCGGTACGGGCAACCTTATCCATATAGCAGGGGCCAATACCGCCTTTGGTCGTACCGATCTTATTACAGCCCAAAGCTGCTTCCTGCAGTTCATCCAGACGGGCATGGTAAGGCAGCACCACATGCGCACGGTCAGAAATGACCAGATTGTCGCAGCTGATGCCTTTAGCCTTCATATCAGCAATTTCATGCAGAACTACGCCGGGGTTGATAACGACGCCGTTACCCAGCACATTAGTCTTATCACTGTACAAAACACCGGAGGGAAGCAGACGCAGTTTATAGGAAACGTCATTGACGACTACCGTATGACCTGCGTTGGAACCGCCGGAATAACGTACGACGGCATCGGCTTTCTGTGCCAAATAATCAACAATCTTACCTTTACCTTCATCGCCCCATTGGGCACCAATAACTACAACAGATGACATGTGAGCATCTCCTTATCTAAATCATAATCCGAAGCGGGACATAATCAAATCTACATGACGCAGCATGGGTTTAGGATCGAAGCAGGCTTCGATTTCTTCTTTGGAGAGATATTTTTGGATATCCGCATCCATTTCCACGTTGGTCTTAAAATCAGCGCCTTCAAGCCAGCGGGCCATAGCGTTGCGCTGCACCCATTTATAAGCGTCTTCACGCAGCACGCCCTTGCTGACCAGTGCAATCAGCAGATTCTGGCTGAAGATCAGGCCGCCGGTTTTGTTCAGGTTCGCCATCATCGCTTCCGGATAAACCAGCAGCTTGTCGACGATACCGGTAAATTTACGCAGCATATGATCCAGCGCGATAGTAGCATCCGGTAAAATCACACGTTCCACAGAAGAGTGGGAAATATCGCGTTCGTGCCACAAGGCGACATCTTCCAGCGCAGCAACGGCATACCCTCTCAGCAAACGTGCCATACCGGAGATTTTTTCGCAGGTGATGGGATTACGTTTATGCGGCATCGCCGAGGAGCCTTTTTGCCCGGGAGCAAAATATTCTTCAGCTTCACGAATGTCCGTACGCTGCAGATTACGGATTTCCGTAGCCATTTTATCAAGAGAAGAACCAATGATCGCCAAAGTAGTCAGAAAATCGGCATGGCGGTCGCGCTGAATGACCTGGGTAGCCAGACGGGCAGCCTTGATACCTAATTTTTCACAAACATATTCTTCAATAAACGGGTCAATATTGGAGTAAGTGCCGACTGCGCCCGAAAGCTTACCGACCGCAATAAAATCACGCGCCTGCTTCAACCGTTCGATATTGCGCTCTGTCTCATCCATCCACAGCGCAAACTTCAGCCCGAAGGTCATCGGCTCGGCATGGATGCCATGAGTACGACCGATCATAATCGTATGCTTGTGTTCAGCGGCACGGCGTTTCAGGACAGCATGGAATTTTTCCAGATGACTCAGTAAAAGGTCGGCAGACTGTTTCATCATCACACCCAAAGCGGTGTCCTTGACATCGCTGGAGGTCAGGCCTTTATGGATGTATTTGGAAGCATCGCCCACATATTCGGCCACATTTGTCAGAAAAGCAATGATGTCATGGTTGGTGACAGCTTCGATTTCTTTGATGCGTTCGATGCGGAAATCAGCTTTAGTCTGAATATCCTTCAATGCGTCATCAGGAACGATGCCCAGTTTGTTCATCGCCTCGCAGGCCAGAATTTCTACCTGCAGCATTGTTCGGAATTCGTTTTCCAAAGTCCAGATATGACCCATCTCGGGATGAGTATAACGTTCGATCATTTTTTTGTTTCCCCCCGTAAAATCGGTGTTTTTTGCAATAAGAATAGGAAGAAGGCCTGCTTGCGTTCTTCCTCTCTTATAAATAAACTTTTTTATCCTCTCATATCATAACATTTTCAGTTCTTCACTGCAATACTACTGAACATTTTTTGCAAATTTATTTAAAACATTCGTAAAATAAACAACAGCGTGAAAACCTGTTATCACAGGCGTTCACGCTGTTTTTCTTTAAAGCGCTCCATTATTTATGACAAAAATAAAAATACCAGACCACACAAAATAATGACCAGTCCACTGATACCCATCAGAAAACGATACCCCTGATCGCCGAAAAAATCATGTACCAGCGTATCAAAGGCAAACGGGCGCACCCGCCTGTGGTCAAATTCGCAGACCCAACGCCAGTTTAAAAGCGCGCCGATAAAAATCAGCAGGCCGCAGCCGATGATAGTAAACTGCCAATGCTTCTGCAAAAAAGCCATCAGCTGCTCCATCCATATTTCCACGCGCCGCCTCCTTCTCATCTGCTCACAGGTCTGAGTTTACTCCTTACGCTTACTGAGTCCCACAAATTTGGTATATTGTTTGTGGAAGAACAGATTGACCGTATCGACAGGGCCGTTACGGTGCTTAGCGATGATCAGTTCGGTAATATTTTTATTCTCCGTTTCCGGATTATAGTAATCTTCACGATATAAAAAGGCTACGATATCCGCATCCTGCTCCAAAGAACCAGACTCACGCAGGTCAGACAGCATCGGACGTTTGACCTGACGCGCTTCGACGCTGCGGCTCAGCTGCGACAGAGCAATGACCGGAACATCAAGCTCACGGGCCAGCGCTTTCAACGAACGTGAGATCTCTGAAACCTCCTGCTGCCGGTCACCGCTGTTGTTCTTTTTACCGCTGCCCTGCATCAGCTGCAGATAATCGACTACGATCAGATCAAGACCGTGTTCGGCTTTCAGCCGGCGGGCGCGCGACCTCATATCCATGGCAGTGATACCTGCTGTATCGTCGATATAGATATTAGCACTGGAAAGCGTATCTGCCGTATTGATGAGCATCGCCCAATCTTCATCACGCAGCTCGCCGATACGCAGCCGCTGCGAATCAATGTTGGCTTCGGCGCAGAGCATACGCTGTACAAGCTGCTCCTTGCTCATTTCCAGGCTGAAAAAAGCAACTGTTTTCGGAGCTCCGCCAACCTTTTTGGCAGCTCGGATCGCCACATTCTGTACCACATTGAGCGCAAAAGCAGTTTTACCCATGGAAGGACGGGCCGCAAGGATGATAAAATCACTGCCATGCAGGCCGGAGGTCAGATTATCAAGATCTTCAAAGCCTGTAGGCAGTCCGGTAAGACCATTCTTATTGCCCATCAGCGCTTCGATACTCTTAAAAGAATCAAGAACGATCTCATTGATCGGCGTAAAATCAGCTGTCTTCTTCCGGTTGGAAATCTCCAGAATCTTGCTTTCAGCACTGTCGATGATGTTTTTCACATCATCATTAGCCTCATAACCCATCGAAGCGATTTGCGTCGATACGGAAACCAGCTGGCGCAGAATCGATTTTTCTTCGATAATGCTCGCATGATAGGTTACGTTGGCCGCAGTCGGCACAGCATTAGCCAACGAAGTGACATAAGCGATACCGCCCACATCCTCCAGCTTGTTGTCACGCTTCAGAATCTCCGTCACCGTGATCATATCCACAGCTTCGTTCTTATTGTAAAGCTCCAGCATAGCGTTAAAAATGACACGGTGCGCCTCACGGTAAAAATCAGTATCCCGAAGGATCTCCATGACCTTGGGGATAGCCTCTTTCTCGATCAGCATCGCGCCCAGCACTGACTGCTCGGCTTCTATATTTTGCGGTGGTACTCTGTCCTGCATAACCTTCCCTGTCTTTCGCTTATTCCGCTTCAACTACTACGGCAAATTCCGCAGCAATCTCAGGGTGCAGTTTAGCTACAGCTGTATAATTGCCTAAACCCTTAACAGGTGTTTTCAGTTCTATCTTCCGGCGGTCGATATCCAGCTTGGTCTGTTCGATCAATGCTTCCGCCACGTCTTTAGACGCAACCGAGCCGAACATTTTCCCATTATCACCGACACGTACCTTCAAGGTAACGGTCACTTTTTCGATCTGAGCTGCCAGAACGGTAGCTTCATCTTTTTTCTGCGCGGCACGACGGGCAGCATTGGCCTGATCCTGCTTGGCCTGATTTAAATTAGCCGCACTGGCTTCTTTCGCTAATTTGCGAGGCAGCAGATAGTTGCGGCCATAACCTTCGGCCGTTTCTACGATATCGCCTTTTTTACCTAAACTTTTAATATCTTGCAGTAAGATCACTTTCATTGTTATCAATCTCCTCTAACTGTTTTTTTGCCAAAGAGATGATCTGCGGCATGATATCCACAGCCCTCTTATTGTCAAGCTGTACGCCGGCCACAGTCTGATGACCGCCGCCGCCCAGCTCTTCCATAATGATCTGTACGTTGACCGTACCGTCGCTGCGGGCACTGATGCCCAGCGAACCGTCAACATATTCCACAATAACGACACTGACATAAATACCGCTGATGGCAACCATCGTGTCGGCAGTCTGAGCCGCTATGACTGATGATTTCGCTTCTTTGGGAGCCTGTTCATAAACGGAAACGATCAGTCCCGGTTCCGGGCTTTCTGCTTCGGCAATCAGCCGCGAACGGATCTGGAAGGTTTCCATATCGTCCTTGAACAGCTGCCTTACCACAGTCGGGTCAGCCCCGCTGCGGCGCAGTAAAGCTGCCGCTTCAAAGGTGCGCTCACCGGTCTGTACGGCAAAATTTTTCGTATCGACAACGATGCCCGCATAAAGCGCGGTCGCTTCGCCTTTAGTAAATTCCAGACGATCATTAAAATAGCCTACAAGCTCCGTCACCAGTTCGCTGGTCGAGGAAGAAGAAGGCTCCATATATTGCAGCACCGTTTCTTTGATGGCGTCTTCCGCACGGCGATGATGGTCGATAATGATCCGTTTCGGGATCGCTTCCATAACCTCTTTGCTTGCGCACAGCATCGGCCGGTGATGGTCGACCAGAAACAGCAGGCTGCCGGGCGTAATATGGGCCATTGCCTCCGGTCCTTCCAGCATCAGTTCCAGGTACTGTTCATCATCCTGGATCAGCTTCAGTTCATCACGCTGCAGCATTTCCTTGATCTTATCCAGTGCGTCAGTTTCGCCGCTGACAACGATATAAGTTTCCTTCTGCAGTGACAGCGCCATTTTCGCTACACCGATAGCACTGCCGATCGAATCAAAGTCCTCCATCATATGCCCCATAACGAAAACCTTATCTGCGGCAATGATCTGTTCATGGATCGTATGCGCTACGATACGTGCGCGCACGCGTGTACTTTTAGCAGTTACGGTAGTCGTGCCGCCAAAGAACTGTGTCCCGCCGTCTACGGCTACGACCACCTGGTCGCCTCCGCGCCCCAGCGCCAGATCCAATGCTTTGACTGCGTTCTGGCTCAGTTCTTCCAGATTGTCGCCTTCGCAGGCAATACCAATGCTCACTGTCGGAGTGATCTTATTGCCGACATGGATCTCACGTACACTGTCTAAAACGGGGAATTTCTGCTCCATTAAATCACGCAGGACCGCCTGATTAAAACCAATCAGACACAATTCTTTATTAGAACGGCTGATAAAGCCGTTTTCTTCCTCGGCCCACTTGCTCAGTACTTCATTGACCTCGCCGCTGATATTGGCGCGGGTCGTTTCGCTCATACCCTTCATCACGTCTTCATAATTATCAAACCTGACGTAGGCCAGACACAGCTTCTCATTATCATATTTCTGGCGCAGCAGCTCAAAATCAGTCACGTCGCTCAGATAAACCATCAGGCCCGTGCCTTTTTTCTCACCTTTTTCCGATGTCTGCACCCGGCAATGCTTCAAATTATAGTAGCGGTCCTCGATCTGGATCAGGCGTTCTCCGTCCTTCACGCTCAGCGTGTCGAACGCATTGGCCGGCAACGGCAGAACATCTTCCGGACGTTTGCCCTCCAGATTTTTAGTACCCACATATTTACTGAACAGCTCATTTTTCCACTGCAGTTTACCGTCTTTGGCAAAAACAGCCATCCCGATATCCAGATTCTGAACGGCATGATGATTAGTACGCTCAATATTACGCACTACCGTATCCAGATAGCTGTTAAAGCGTACTTCCTTACTGCGCAGACTTTTTTTGTTGTAATAATACAGCAGGCCGATCAGCAGAATACATACCGGTATCCATAACGGTTCGTAAAAACCGATAATGAACGTCAGAAAAACGATCAGTATCAGCGGTATGATATCACTGCGCGAATCCCAAATTTTGTTAAACATATACTCGCCTCATCTCTATGCGCGCTTGGAAGTCCTTTTCCCGCTGAGATTACGGAAATCAAATACCAGGTCAAACGCGCCCACAAACACAATAATCTGAGAAAATATCTGGACAAAAAACAACAGTGCCACCGATACAGTTCCCCACCATTTCGGTTTATTGTTTTTTTCCAGCCACCAATAGATCAAAGCAATACCCTGCAATACAAAGAAAACACTGGTTATCACCTGCAGATTAACTGAGATATGGTACATCAGGCTTTCCGGATACTGAACATAATAGGAAACCATCAGCAACGAAATACCATAAGGCCACAGCATCCAGCCAGGTACGTTCCATTGCGTAAAAGGAGGAAACTCCTCAAAAGCAGCTCCCAGCTTACTCAAAATTTTACGTGCGGCCAGATAATTGACAAAGGCAATAATAGGAGCGCACAGGAAAAAAGCTCCCGGCATGATAAGTCGCATCATCCGAAGCATCTCGGCATTGCTTTTAACGGCTGCGTCGATCTCGGTCTGGCTCATTCCCATGGACTGGTAATAGCCTACGCTCTCACGGGCAGCCTCTTCCAATGAAGTAAACATCATATCGACCGGCTGGATACCCATGATATACAGCGCAATCAAAAAACTGGCACCGATAGAAATCAGGCAGGCCACCGAGCTGATCAGCATCAGCTTGAAAGGCTTATACCCGCGGCGCATACACTCGCCCAAGGTCAGCCCCACTAAACCAAAAGCAGCCAGCAGCGAAAAAGCATGCAGCGGGCTGATCAGAACTGCTACGGCAATATCAGCTACTATCAGCGTCATAACGCTCCAGCGCAGTCCGTTGCGCATACCGCAGATAGCGATAGGCAGGGGCCATAAAAAATTGATAAAGCTGCCGATGACCGGCACATACATGCTGATAATAGCAAAAACTATGGCGATAGCGGCCAAAATGCCCGCTTCTACCATGGCAGAAGTTTTACGAATCACTTAATTTCCTCCTTCGTAGCTATACATACATATATATAGCTAGGTATGTATATTCTACACCGAAAACGGCAAAAACGCAAAAAATAAGTGGCGCTGCCCAAAGCAGCGTCACCTTATAAAACGGTTTTATTTCCATTCAGTTTTAGCTTTTACCAGAACGCCATCGGCCTGAGGCACCAGCTCAACCAAATGTACTACATCAAACAGTGAACGATCCAGGACTTTTTTCTGCTGCAGCCTGCTTTGCTGCAGCGCAGCCGTAAAATCGACACTGATACTGCCCTGCTCATACTTGGTCGTAACACTGTCCGCATCGATATCCACCCTGTCGATCACCAGATCTACGATAGCCATGATCAGCTTGCTCCCCATCAGCTCCACTACCAGCTGCGCAAAATCATTGTCTGCGACAGCAAAATCGACCAGCTTCAGCCTTGTAAAAGCAGATTCGGCATCGACATTAAACACCTCGACCTGCAGCAGCAGCTCCAAAGTGCCGTGCGTTGTATGCTGCAGCTCCAGCCGCAGCAGATCAGGCTCGGCATAAGCCAGAGACTGTAATGTAAATTCGCTGCCGGCCAGGCTTTGACGCACATAATCCACGATTTCATCATAAGGGACTACCAGACCGCCCTGGCTCAGCTGCTCCCATTTCTGCGCCGAGAACCACAGCTGCCCCTTATCTTTCAACGGCCGCAGTCTTTCACTGACCGTCGCGATTTTTTCTGATAAAACCGTTTCCGCCCGATCAGCATGTTTTTCTATTTTAGAAAACAAATTTCCTGATTTGTTTCGCAAAGCTTCCTTCAGCTCACGCAGTTCAAAACGTTTGCTTTCATCGCCCAAAGGCGTGTCTTTGCAATCCATTTTTTCAAAATCTTCACTGTGCTTCATTCCCTCTTTACGGGCGCTTTCATAAACTTCCCGGAATTCAGCAATATCTTCGGGACGCCCGGCCTTAATCCAGGCATTAGCGGCCTTGCCTACAGCATAAGTCACCGATACACCTACCGGCACCTGGATCGGCGCTATTGGAATCAACGTTACCAGTGTCTGACCGACAAAAGTCGCCCCCAGTGAAGTCAAAAGTCCCAAAACAGCACTTTCTTCCAGCTTTACTCCGCGCAGCTCGCCCAGACGCATAATCATATAGACCTCGTTAGCCATCAAAGCCATTGTTCCCACCAAAGGCGCAACTACAATCACACCGGCACGGGCTGCTCCCCAGCGGCAGATCTTTTCAGCTTCCCACTCTATATCGACAGGCTGTAATTCTTTTTCTTCGGTCATGGTATCACCTCTTTGCGATTGTTCCTGCTGTTATAATTCGCTTTTGCGTCAACTTATCCTGCAATGTTACTAAAATATCACAAAGCCGCTATTTGTAAATTTTCATTAAAATATTATCCAATTATAATATTTTTTGATATCTGGATATATAAAAACAACCAACTTTACTGGATAGAATATCTATCAGGCTGCCCTCTGAATGGGTTTAGACAGTTTTTATAATCATCCGGCCCTTTAACCATTTATTTTTTATTGTTACTTATCAATTTCGACCCGTTCACCTAACAAACATCCATATTTTTCAAACAAATATCCAGCTTATAT
>ERZ1036407.1032-NODE-1032-length-12605-cov-4.121514_pt1 | contig 12605 bp, 10 predicted proteins | sample MGYA00514217_ERZ1036407 | MGnify/ENA primary metagenome ERZ1036407 (study PRJEB33795, sample SAMN09464943) | human gut metagenome | host: Homo sapiens | place: USA: Stanford, California | collected 2016-11 | study: EMG produced TPA metagenomics assembly of the... | reverse complement strand
TGATCCCCTGGTATCTTTCTTCCATCTCCTTTGTTTCCCCCACCTCCAGCACCATGGAGTGGTCAATGGCCACTGCCATGTGCTCAGGCGTGGAATAATCTTGTGTCATAACGGTACAATCCTTGATCAAAATATCGCATTTCATATTTGTCTCCTCCTTGCTATCCTTTCACCATGCCGCTTGCAATACTCTTTTCCACTTTTTCCTGGGCCAGAAGGTAGATGGTGACCGTGGGTACCAATGATATCATGATGGCCGCAAAGATTACTGAGTACAATACCCCAAAATCTCCTTTCAGGCTTAAAAGTGCCACGGATATAGTCCTTAAATTTTTGTCATTGATCAGGACATTGGCAATGGGCAGTTCGTTGTATGTAAACAGGAACGTGATAATCGCACAGGTTGCCATGGCGGGTTTGGCCACCGGTATGATGACCAGCATGACGATCTTGGTCAAGCTGCACCCATCGATCATCGCGGCCTCATCCAGATCCGAGGGTATTCCCTCGATATAATTCTTCATGATAAAAAATACAAGCGCCATATTTAATCCGGCATATATGATGGTCAGCGTCCACAGGTGGTTCTTCAGACCCAAACTGCTCACCATCTGCACAATGGGTACAATGGCACTTTGTATGGGGATCATAAGGGCCGCGATCAACAGGCCGGAAAACGCGGATGCAAAGGGAACCTTTTTTCTTGCCGTCACATAGCCCGCCATGGTACAAAACAGCAGCATGATCGCAATGGCGCTGATGGATACAAGAAGCGAATTGGCTGTGGCCCTCAGGATACCGGCCATTTTCTGGGCCATTACATAATTTTCAAAGACCGGCTGGAATGTGGGTACCAGAAATGCGCTGAATATCTGGCTGTTATCCTTAAAGGACGAAATAAATGTAAAATACAGCGGAAACGCCGCCGCCATGAACCATACTGACGCCGCTGACCAATACAGTATTTTTCCAGGTGTTACCTTCTTTTTCATAATCCCCATCCTTTCTCAGTCCCTCTGGCGGAACACCAGATTGACAACAAATGAAAATGCCAGGCAGATAAGAACCACCACCACCGCAATAGAATCCGCATATCCCAGGCGGCTGTACGTAAAAGCATTGTTGTAAAGCAGGGTGTTGGGAACCTCTGTGGCCCCGCCAGGCCCGCCTGATGTCAGGCCCATTACCAGGTCGAACATTTTAAATGCCCCTGTAAATACAAATACCAGCACGATCTTAAACGTGGACTTCATCATAGGGAGCGTAATATAACGCAGCTTTTGAAAACTGCTCACCCCATCAATCTGGGCCGCCTCATAGATCTCATCCGGTATAGCTGCCAGCCCAGATGAAAACACGATCATCTGAAAGCCCGCATCGCACCACATATAGATCAGGCATACTGCCGGCATGGCTGTGGAATAATTTCCCAGGATATTCACCCCACGGATGCCCAATTCTTTTAAAAGCACGGTGACAGGTCCCATCTTTGGATAGAGGATAAATGTAAACATCAGACTGATTGCAATCCGGTTGATGACCACGGGCATGAAATAAAACGTCTTAAACAAGCGCAGTCCCCTGAACCTCTGATTGATAACCGTGGCCAGAAAAAAGGCTATGGGGATCGTCAGGATCACTCCGGTGCCTGCCAGCATAAACACATTTTTAAACGCGGTAGCTGTCTGATAATCGTGAAAAAAGGTCCTGTAATTCTCAAGCCCCACAAAGCGGTACGCCTGCTGCTTGATCCCGTTCCATTCAAAAAAAGAAGTATAAAATGTGCTGCATACCGGAAACACAATAACTGCCCCATATAGAAGAAGGGCCGGAAGGAGGAGCAGTATCCCTTCCGGCGAATATTTTTTGCCATTTATACGAAACCTCATATGGCAGCTCCTTTCCTAACGCAGTGCCCTTTAAAGAGCTACCGCCCTTCCTTTGAATACTGCTCCGCCAGGGTCTTGCACACTTCTTCAGGACTTCTGCCCACAAACAGGGACTGAAATTCCGTTCTTGTTGTGTCCACCAGACTGGCATTATTCAGATATGCCGTAAACTCATCCGTGGATGCCGATCTCTTTGAAAATTCCTCCATAAAGCTGCCTACCACATTTTTGGCCTTGGAAAGATCAAAATCAAAATCCACAGGGAATGCCCCGCCGCCGTTGCGTTCCGCATAGCCCTTGAATGTATCGGCTGAAAGCATAAATGACAGCAGTCTGCAGGCAGCATCATACTCCGGTGTCCCAGGTTTTGAGGAAATCATAAATCCTTCGCTGGCGCTGGCGATCCAAATATCCTTATTCTCAGGCTTATCACTGAAGGAAGGAAAATTCACGCACACAATATCATCTGAAAATTCCATCTGCTGGAACCGGTCAAAATGGTACGCTGCCGTATACATCATAGCCACCTGCTTTTGTTCAAACAGTGAGATGGTGTCCTGAACTTCAAATGAAACAGCGTCCGGATCCAGCACTCCCTCATCGATAAAGGTCTTAAACTGTTTTGCAATGGACATTCCTTCTTCACCGTCCCACTTAATTGCGGCGTCCGCCAATTGATCACGGAATTGTATACCGTACATCATGCAGGACAGTGCGCTTATGAACCGCCCCACCTCTGCTTTGCTCTTGGCCGCCACACCAAAGGGAACGATCCCTGCCTCATTCAATACAGGCGCCATGGCTTCAATTTCTTCCCAGGTTCTTGGTACCTGAGTGATCCCATGTTCTTTCAGCAATCCGGTATTTACAAATACCTGCCCTGTATTTAGCGCATTGGGAACACCATAGACCTTGCCGCCAAAAGTAAATGCTTCCAGCATCTCATCCGAAGACGGGCCTGTCCAATCAGGCGATTTCACCACCTCAGTCAGGTCTGCCACCAAACCGTTTTCAACCCACTGGGCCAGAGGAAACCCATTATTAGCAATAAACAGGTCCGGCAGGTCTCCTGAAGCAACTCCGGCATTAATCTTTGCCTTAAAAGCTTCCGAGTCATCACCAATGGAAATATCCTCGATCTCGATGTTTGGGTTTTCCTCACGAAACTGGTTTAACTTTTCAATGTAGTAACCGGCCCTTACCAATTCCGGGTTTACAAAACGGGATAGATACGTTATCTTTACCGTTTCATTCTTTGATTCTTCTTTTTTAGATCCCTCCTTCTTAGATTCCCCTTCTTTTGATTCCTCCTTCACTGCTTCTGTTGTGACTTTTTGCTCCTGTCCTCCAGATGCCCCGCATCCGGTTAAAAGTCCTGCCGCCAAGGCGGCTGCCATTACCAGTGATAACCCCTTTTTCATTAGCTTCTCCTCCTCGTTTTTCTATCTGAATTTATTCTATCATCTATATTCTCTATTACCATGGAGGCGCTTTCTCTATTCTTTGTATTTTTTTGCAGTTATTCTCCTTTTTTTCGCTCATTATCCTCCCCCTCCCCATTTATTCTCAATATATTTATACTTTCTTGTCTTTTTTGTATTTTTTTGTCTGGTTATCTCCAGAAAATTGACAATATTATTTTTATTATAGTATGATAGGACTGTATTAGGAAAGGAGATTTTAATGGCTCTGTTCAGAAAAACCTCATTGCGTTTCCGTCTCAATCTATTCTGTATGGCGATCAACCTTATCATTATCATCTGTATTGCTGCAGGCATAGGTTTTATCAGCAACCGGATGCTGAGACAGAAATCCGTTGCATCCCTGGAACAGCAAGCCACCTTGGCATCGGAACGGCTGGATGCACTGTTGGACCGTGTTGAGAATGCATCCCTACATTTTGTTGTCAATGAGGCATATAAGGAGACATATGAAACCCAAAAAAATTCAGATTATTATGACTCCTATCTCTATTCCACTACCATAACCAGCCATCTGCTGGAGTTTTTAAGTGTTCAAAAAGATATCTACTCCATGGCGTTTTTTACATATGACGGAAAGAGCTTTTACCGCGCCTTTAATGAAGAAAGCGGTTTAAAAACCTCTCCCGGCCAGGAAAGGCTGATTGAAACCTTTTTATCCGATGGGTATTCCCACCACTGGTATGTAATTCCCAGAGAAGGGGATCCCAGCTGTGCGGAGTTTGTATTTATCAGGAAAATGTATAATCTGGGCGGACACCTGCGCGGTATCCTGTCCCTGACCCTGGCGGAAAAAAGTGTAACCGGCCTTTTTCCCTCTGAGCTGTCCGGCGATGCCGCCTATGTCCTGCTGTTCCCCCAGGATCTCTACTCCCCCACTCCCCTGTCAGGAACCCCTGTCATACTGGATGACTCGCAGCTTATGGTCACCAAGCCCTATGACCGTCTCTCTGCCAACACTGCCACCCTGGTGTCCAAAGCTTCTGTTTACCGTGATTCCTATGTCCTTGTAACGGTTATAATATTTATTGGCATTGGAGCTTTGGTTCTGTCCTTCCTTGTATTCCATCAGGCAACCCGGTATTTTCTGGCACCGCTGGAGCTGATCGTAAGTAAGGTAAAGCTTCTATCCCAGGGAGATTACTCCACACGGATCCATGCAGCTTTTCATGATGAGCTCGGCTCCCTTGCCAATCAGATCGATCAGATGGCGGCTAATACAGAACATTTAATGGAACAGATCCGTACTTCTGAGGAACGGAAAAAAGAATATGAGGTGGCCTATCTCCAAATGCAGATGCGGCCTCATTTTCTTTATAATACATTGGAAAACCTGTGCGGCATGGTCACCATCGGCGAGAATTCCACTGCTGTTTCCATGATCCATGATATCTCACAATTCTACCGGGCAGTCTTAAACCAGGGAGATTCCATCATTTCCCTAAAGGCGGAGCTGGAGATTTCAGAACATTATATGCGCATCATGGACAAGCGCTATCCCGCTATGTTCACCTGGGACATTCAGGCAGAGGATCATGTAATGGACTGCTGCCTTCCCAAGCTTACCCTACAGCCTCTTCTGGAAAACTCCATTATTCATGCTTTTGCCTCTGCCCCTGACTTTTCCTCCGGCAGTATTCCGGGAAAGATTCTTATCTCATGTGTAAGGAAATCAGATAGGATCTGTCTGACTGTTATGGACAATGGATCCGGTATGACAAAGGAACAGCTGAACTGCCTTTCAGGGGAATCAGTCTCCCGGCCGGGCATCTCCTTTGGGATCCGCAGCATTGAAGAACGGCTTCGGCTGAACCTGGGGGACTCAGTCTCCATTTCCATCGATTCGGCGCCTGGAAAGGGGACTGTGATCTGTCTGCTGTTTCCTGTGAAAATGGCTGAGGACCACAGGAAAGATGAAAGGAAGATGGCTCATGATGTATCGTTTTTTAATCGTTGATGACGAATATTACATACGCCAGCATATCCGCTGCTGTATTCCATGGGAGAACTATGACTTTCAGTATGCAGGTGAAGCCTCCAGTGTATCCCAGGCCATGGAATTTCTGGAGCACAACGGGGTAGAGCTGATCCTGCTGGACATTTCCATGCCCGGACAGAGCGGCATGGATCTTCTAAAGCTTCTGGACGCAAAAAAGCGTCCTCATGTGATCATCCTCACAGGATTTGCCACCTTTGAATATGCCAGGGAAGCGTTAAAATACGGAGTAAGTGATTATCTCCTTAAGCCCATTAAACCGGAAACACTTACGGACTCCGTCATATCCCTTAAGGAAACCCTGGACCGTGAAAACAACCGCACAAAAGCTTTGCTGCAGCTGGAATGGACCAGTGCCGTCATAGAACAGGAAACACAGCGTAATTTTTTCCGAAGCCTTTATACAGGCCATGTCCCGGCCCGTGGGGAAGAACTGTTGGAAACATACGGCATACGCCCCTCATCCCGGTACATTGTCCTGATCCTTGATACAATTTCTAAAGACAAACAGAACAAGCATAACGGCCAAAAGCAGGCTGACCGGCTGGCCATGAACAACTGTGCCGAGCAGATTCTTTCCCCTTTTGGTTTTTATCTGATCACACCGGATGGTTACGGGCGTTCCGTTATTATTTTAGAAGGTCTCCCCTCCTCCATATCAGGCCAGGAACTGACAGATCTGGTGCAGAAACTGGTTAAGGAGCGTTTCCACCTATCCCTCCTGTCAGGCTATTCCATATCCGCATCGGGAAAAGCCGGTGATATCCTTGCCGCCTATCAGAACAGCCTTCAGTTTTTCTGGCTCCGCACGATTTATGGTGAAACCATTGATGTGAGCCAGGTTTTTATGCCCTCCCTCCCGGTTTTAGACAGCCTGACTGCCTTAAACAACCGGCTCAGACTGGACCTGTCCGGGAAGCAGGATACAGCCGTGCTCCGCGTTCTGGATAAGATTTTTCTTTTGATGAAAAAACATCTGTTTCCCATTCATGCCCTTGAATCTGAAATTGTATCCCTGATGGGAATCGCGATCCACCATGCAGCGGAGAGACACCTGGATATCCTGAGCAGCGAAAACGACTGGAACTCTCTGTCCTGCACGGATCTGATCCAATCCGGGCTCAGGCTGGAGGAAATAAAGGAAACATTTGCCCGCCTTTTTTCAGCTTTCATGCGCGACCAGGAACAGGGCGACCACCATTTCATTGAGGAAGTAGTCCTACAGTCCCAAAAGATCATTGACCGGGATTTTGCCAAGGCCTGTCTCAGCCTTAATACCATAGCGTCAGAACTGCTGATCAGCCCTTCTTACCTGAGCCGCAGTTTTACGAAAATACAGGGGATTTCCCTTACTTCTTACATTACCAAATGCAGAATGGAACATGCCAGAGATCTGCTGCAGCACACGGAGATGACCATTGCCCAGATTTCAGAGCAGTCCGGCTACAGTGACCTGTTTTACTTTTCCAAGCGTTTTAAGTCTTTCTGGGGGGTATCACCTTCCAGATACCGCCTTACCGGCGCATCGGACATGGAAGTAAATAAGGAGGATTGAGATGAAATACATGATTTTAAGCGTTGATACGGGAATAGATGATGCATTGGCCATCGCCTATGCCCTGGGGCAGGATCAATACAAACTTCTGGGAATTACCGCGTCCTATGGTATGGCTCCCTTAGAAAAAACCTACCGCAATACCTGCCGCCTTTTAAACATTCTGGGACATCCGGAAATCCCTGTTTATCCGGGAAGCACCGCACCGATACAGGGCATCCGCACTTACAATGGTGATTTTCACGGAATGGACGGGGCCGCCAACCTTTTAGGGGAACCTGAACAGAATGAAAGACCACCGGAACACAGTAAAAACAGCATCACATTTATAAGGGAATCCATTGCAAAATATGGCAGGGATCTGACACTTGTCACCACAGGACCGCTTACAGACCTTGCCAAAATCCTGGATGCTTCTCCATGCCTATGCCGCGAAATCGGACGGATTGTATCCATGGGAGGTGCTCTCACCTGCCCGGGCAATTCCTCCCCGGTGGCTGAGGCCAATATAAAGGCTGACGTGTCGGCTTCAAAAGCAGTGCTTGAGGCAGGACTTCCCCTTACTCTTATCGGCCTGGATGTGACCAGAAAAACTCTGCTTACACGCAGTGAGATTGACCGTTGGAATGACCTTGGTACGGAAGCCGGACATTTTTATTGCAAGCTCCTTTCCCATTACCTGGAAGAATATAACCGCTTTTATCCCTACTTACACGGATGTGCCCTTCATGATCCCCTGGCGGTTGCCGCTGCCTGTAATCCGCAGATTTTTACCATGCTTCCCTTTCATCTGACCGTGTGTACCGAAGGTCCTCTGACCGGCAGGATTACGGAAAATCTCATGGCGGATCCTGGGGAAAAGGAAACCATGGTGGCGCTGAAGGTGGATTCCCCCTTATTTAAGGCCATGTTCTCTGATCGGGTGGGGTCTGTTCTGGGGCGTGTTTAATATGGTCTAGCCATTCCCCCCATGATCTGATATAATATGGACAACTATCATCTCTCGCCTGCCGCCATCCAGTATGCTGGCAGCATATTCCGCGATTCAGGCGTGCAACAGGAGGAATCATCCATGGTAACCATCAATGATGTGGCAAAACTGGCCGGTGTGTCCAGAGGTACTGTGTCCAATGTCATCAACCATGTCAAGGTCAGACCCGAATACCAGGAAAAGGTGGAACAGGCCATAAAGGACCTGGGGTATGTCCCCAACGCCTATGCCAGGAGCCTTAAATCCAACAGGACCCATACCGTGGCTCTCATTCTGCCCACCGTTTGGTTTCCTTTTTTTTCCAAACTAACCAATGATATGGAACAGGAGCTGCGCCGCCGGGGCTACAAGCTTCTGCTGTGCAATTCACAGAATGACTATCATCTGGAGCTGGAGTATGTTTCTATGGCAAAGGAAAACAAAGTGGATGGGATCCTGTCCATTACTTACAGCGATATTGCCCCCTATGTGGCGGATGCCAATATACCCATGGTGGCCATTGAACGCTATTTTAATGCCCATATTCCCTTTGTGAGCACCGACAATTTCCAGGGCGGCGTGATGGCTGCCCAGAAGCTCCTGGAACTGGGCTGCCGGCGGTTGGCTTTCATCGGCCGGCTTTCAGATAAAAACGGGGTCACCAAGCTGCGCCGGGATGGATTTGTAAGCTATTGCCAGGAAAATGACATCCCCTTTATAGAGTTATATTCGGAATCTGATTCCCAGGAATTCATTCTGGAGATCGACCGCTTTGTGGAGCAGGAATTTAAAAACAACACTCTATGGGACGGTGTGTTTACCGCGGCGGACCGGTATGCGGAATATATGATCGATTCCCTCCGTTCCCACAGCTGTCCGGCCGTGCCCGGCCATACCCTGCAGATCATTGGATTTGACGGTACCAAAAGTCACGCTAATGACCGGATCCGGATCTCCTCCATGCGCCAGCCTGTGGAAGACATAGCCGCCTATGCGGTGGACACCCTCTGCAGGCAGATCGCAGGCGAGGAAGTTGAATATTACAAACTGTTTCCCGTGACATTTATCCAGGGTAAGACCACTCGTATTTAGAGCGGTCTTATTTTTTTAATTTATCTCTTGACAACTTGGAACGTTCCATGTATACTAAAATCAAGAAAACTTGGAACGTTCCAAGTTGCGCGCAATTAAACAATATGAAGCACCCCAACAATCATAAACCATCTGGAACCACTCAACAAAAAGGAGGATCTTACGTATGGATTACAGGAAAATGGCTTCCCAGCTTCTTCCCCTGATCGGAGGAAAGGAAAATGTATCCAAGGCTACCCACTGCGTTACACGTCTTCGCCTGATTCTGGCAGACAATACAAAGTATGACAAAAAGGCCCTGGAAGAACTGGACGGGGTAAAAGGGGTTTTCTTTAACAGCGGACAGCTGCAGATCATCTACGGGACTAAGACCGTGGACGCGGTCTATGAAGAATTCCTCATCATGACCGGATTGGGTGAGTCCACGGTGGCGGAGGTTAAAAAGGAGGGCACCGAGGATTTAAAGCCCCTTCAGAAAGCATTTAAAATCTTCAGTGATATCTTTGTTCCCATCATTCCGGCATTTGTGGGAGCAGCCATGATCGTGGGCATAAAATCCCTGCTTACAACAGCGGGTTTATTCGGACTGGAGGGTTCTCTGGCAGACCAGAGCAAACTGGTCGCGGACTTTGCCGCATGCCTGAACATCATTGCCGCAACCTTCACCTTCCTTCCGGTGCTGATCACCTATTCCGCAGTGAAGCGCTTTGGAGGCAACCCCATTCTGGGAATTGTACTTGGCTGTATCATGATCCATCCGGGGTTGATGGATGCCAACGCGGTTGCCGCGGGCGCTGTTCCCCAGTACTGGAGCCTTCTGGGCATACAGACTCCCATTGTTGGTTTCCAGGGCGGCGTATTCTCCGCCATTCTTGTCTCCTGGTTCCTTGCCAGGACGGAAAAGGTGCTGCAAAAGCATGTTCCCCAGGTGGTTTCCTTTATCGTGGTGCCATCCGTTACCCTTCTGATCTCAGGCCTTGCACTGTTCCTGGTATTCGGCCCCTGGGCAATCTCATCGGACACGGACTGGGGATCGTCACAGATTTTCTTTATAACCGCTGCGGTATTGTGGGTGCATTTGCATTTGCCGCCCTGCTCCAGCCTCTGGTCGTTACCGGAACCCATCATGCCATCCAAGGCATTGAGGCCAGCCTGGTGGCCAACACCGGGTTTAACTACATACAGCCCCTGTGGTCCGTATCCATCATAGCACAGGGCGGGGCTTGCATCGGCATGTACCTGCTGGCTAAAAAGCGCTCCAAAGACCGCGAGATCGCCATGTCCTCCTTTTTCCCAACCCTGTTTGGAGTGTCGGAGCCGGCAATCTTTGCAGTCAACATTAAGGACTCCATGATTCCCTTTATCTGCGCCATCACCGGCGCTGGAATCGGAGGCGCTGTGATGAAACTTCTGGACGTGAAAGCGATCGGCTTTGCCCTGACCGGACTTCCGGGGCTGACCATTGTCTACCCGCCTGTGCTGGCAGGATATATCATAGGAAACCTGGCTGCATTTGCACTCCCCATTGTCTTTATCCTGGTGTGTGCAAAAGCCGGAAAGCTGGGAAATAAACAGCCGTAACCGGCGGATCAAACAGAAAGGCGGAACAATCATGGAACTGAAGAACTTTGACAAATATACGGCCATATCCAGGGAACACATCCCATATCTGCGTGACCTGGCCGCAGCAGTTTCCCAAAGCCCTTACCGGCCCGTGGTCCATATCTGCCCTCCCTGCGGCCTGTTAAATGCCCCCAATGGCCTGTGCTGGTATGAAGGCTGGTACCACGTGTTCTACCAGTGGTACCCCTTTGGGGCAAGCCACGGAATGAAGCACTGGGCCCATGTGAAATCCAGGGATCTGTCTGCCTGGGAATGGTGTGATGAGATCCTGATCCCCTCACAGCCCTATGAAAAAAACGGATGCTATTCCGGAAATGCCTTTGTCAGCCCTGAGGACGGAAACTGTTACCTGTTCTATACTGCAAACTATAAAACAGAAAAAGGCCGGATCCCTAAACAGGCCGCCGCCATTATGAAACCTGACGGAACCATCTCAAAGTGCAGTAGAAATCCATTGATCGATGGCGCTCCGTCAGGCATGGGCGGTGACATCCGCGACCCCTTTGTATTTGAACAAAACGGCCGTTACTATATGATGCTGGGAGCCACGGACCAAAAAGGGAAAGGACAGCTGATCCTGTACTCAGGATCCACGCTTCTGGAGTGGGATTATCTGGGGATTGTTCGGATTACAGAAAAGGGAAAGGAACTGAACCTTGGAACCATGGTGGAATGCCCCGGATTTATAAAGGCTGATGGATATGATGTGCTGATGATCTCACTGATCGGCCTTCCCCCCCAGGGAGACAGGTATCTCAATCAGTTTACTTCCCTTGCCCTTACAGGCAGACTGGATCTGGAACACATGGAATTTCGTGCAGAGCGCACTCAGGAGACGGACTGTGGTTTTGATTTCTATGCGCCCCAGCCGTTTTATGGAAAGGATAAAACGCCCATGGTATTTGGCTGGTTGGGGTGCGGGGAGCAGAAGCTTCCCGAGGACAGATACCACTGGCGCCATGGCCTGACCCTGCCCCGCTTATTGCAGGTCAGACAGGGGCAGCTGTATACTCCTCCCTGCCCTGAAGTCCTGCCCGCATTTGGCACTCCCATCCAGGTCCCGCCCCACCCAACTCCCTATTCAAACCCAAAAATTCCGGTGTGCCTTAACTGGTCGTTTGAAGATGACGGCCTTCCCCATGTCCTGCAAGTGGGAAGCAGTGAGGATTTCTGGTCCCTCACAGTGGACATGGCCCAGCGCAGCATCACCTGGGACCGAAGCAGTCTGAAGATCCCGGTAGACCCGGCTTACGGTTCCCTGCGCCGGTGCACCTTTGCTCCCTGCAGCCCCATGGAACTCCTGATCTGCCTGGACAACACCTTTGTGGAAATCTACACAAATAACGGCGAGCGCGTCCTAAGCGGCAGGACCTACGAAGCCGGATCAGACGAAATCCCTGCTATTTGACCTCATCCTTATACCGGATATCATTAAACATCAGATGAAAATACATGGCCTGCTGGGCGTCCACGGGCCGGCGGTCACGGATGGCTTCAAATATCCTCCGGTGGGCTTCCCTGGTATTTTCATACTCTGTTTCCCGGACAGAACCTGCAAACACCTGGACTCCGTCCGTGATCACGGGAACCAGGTTGGTCATGACCAGATTATGGCTGCAGCCCGCGATCATGGCATGGAACTGGGAATCCTTTTCTGAATAATCTTCCCGTTTTTCCATGCACTCCTCCAATTCAAGCAGCACAGCTTCCAGGGCAAGAACATCCTCCGGAGTGGCATTCTGGGCAGCCAGGGCAGCTATGGGCGGCTCCAGCATGACACGGATCTGGATCAGGTCCTCGGTCAGCTTTCTTCTGTCCTCAATCATGGAAAATCCCAGGGGGTCATCCGCGACCCCATTCTTATCTGATATAAAGGTGCCGGAACCCTGGCGTATGGTGACAATATTCCTGGACATCAGGACGCGCAGGGCCTCCCGCACCGTATTCCGTCCCACTCCCAGAAGTTCCACCAGCTCCGCTTCCGTGGGCAGCTTATCTC
>ERZ1036407.997-NODE-997-length-12959-cov-4.445366_pt1 | contig 12959 bp, 12 predicted proteins | sample MGYA00514217_ERZ1036407 | MGnify/ENA primary metagenome ERZ1036407 (study PRJEB33795, sample SAMN09464943) | human gut metagenome | host: Homo sapiens | place: USA: Stanford, California | collected 2016-11 | study: EMG produced TPA metagenomics assembly of the... | reverse complement strand
GATGGATTCTCCTGTGGAGAAAAACGCCAGGGACGGGATCCCCTGTCTGTCGGCAGCCTCCCTGGTGGATTTTCCGCCTATTATGATGTCGGGATGATCCTCACAGGCCCGCGCAAATACGCTGCGCCATTCCTCATCCTCCTTAAACTGGTAACGAAGCAGGCGGACGCCGTACAGCTCATCAAAATACGTGGTGTCACACAGCATATTTTCCCAGTAAAAGACAGCTATCTTTGGATTCTCCTTACCCACTGCCGCCTTGGCCCGGTTGACCAGGACTCCCATCTCCTGTCCGGTCATCTGTATCTCCGAGACAGCCACATTTGTGTACCAGCGTATATTGGCCAGCTGCTTTCCCCTGGCAACAATGATATTGATCCCCTGCTCCGATATGGCCTTCCTGGCCTCATACACGGCTTCCTCTGTCTCAATGACCTTGAGGACCTTTACATGATACTCTTTTTCCTTTAAGATCTCTTCTACCTGTCCGTACATCTCCTGGTCCGGCACAAACACTGCAATCCCTGACACAATATCCTCTCCTGACTTTTCCTGTCAACCGCTTCTCCTGCAACATTTCCACCAAAAGGGCGCTGCAAGCTGATCCTGCAGCGCCCTGTAGGCACGATCCATATGCACCCCTGCGGACTTATGCCAAAGGCACGCCATGCTCCACATAACATGATGCATCTGCGCGTCTTCGCAATCCGCCAAAGGATCCATTACTTATATAAGGACAGTTTATCCATCAGTATAATGGGATCATCCCACTCATTGTCTGTTACCAGGGAAACTTCCACCCGAACCTGGTTCTGTCCGGACACATCCGCACCAAAGTACATGATCTTCTCATTATAGTGGATGTCAGGGGATGTATAAAGCACCACATCATTGTCCCCGTACACGGTCACCTTGCCAAGAAGGCCGCTGCTGAACTGGGAGGACGGTGCAATAGCGCCTGAGAGCAGCTTATACTCGCCATTGGTATTATACTTTACATAGCTGCCTTTTCCCTTGAGACGGATCGCATTTTCCCAGCGGTCCCCATCTGCGGTCTTGCCTGAAGTGATAATATTATATCCTTTTGTGGAAAAGCCTTCCTGCATGTTCTGCACCAGGTATCCATTGGATAAGTCTATATTGTTGGACGGCTCTGCCTGGCCCTCGCCCGGGATCCAGACACCGTCAGTACCCAGCTGGCGTCCGTCAATCACAGTGCTCGTTGCCATGGCTCCGTTTGGAAGCAGGAAATACCATTTGTCATTATCCTTGAACCAGCCATTCTGCATCACACCGCTCTGGTCCAGATAGTACCAATAACCCTTGATCTGCTGCCAGCCGGTCTTCATAAAGCCGTCATTACCTATGTAATACCAATTATCATTGTCCTTGATCCATTCGTTGTAAGCGTACTTGTTCGCGCCTCTCTGGTACTTCCACTGATCATTTACATATTTCCATGTACCGGCATATGCGGGTACTGTCATAACCACACTCAGCGCCAGAGCTGCCAGTGTCATTGCCCAACGTTTCTTCATGCCAAATCTCCTTTCATTTACCACGTCATCCGCTTCCTAACAAGCAGATTCAATACATCCTGCACTTGTTACATTATAATTCATTATTTATTTTTATGCAACTGTCACTTTCCTCTGGGTGTACAGGCCAATGAGCGTGCCGGTGCCGCAGGTTTACCATTTCCCTGTGAACGCCCTCAGGGATAAGCACTCCGGCGCAGCCCCTTCCAGCCGCCCAAATACCGTGCTCCGGGCAGTTCCGCTCCTGCTGTGCCAAGGAACCGTTGATCACTGCTTTAAGCTGCTTCTAACAGGATTATTTGTCAAATATGGTATGTAATTGGAAATTCTGGAACCTTATGGCTTACCTGGTCATTCACTGACCGTACGTTCCCTTGCTGAGTCAGGCATATCGGTGCCCTCCTCCCCTGTTTTGCCATCGCCGCGGGGCATTCTGCCGCCGCCGGGCATCCCGCCTTTGCCCTCGGACATTTGGCCATCTCCGGCTGCATCTTTGCCTTCCGGCCCTCGGCCGTCCTCCGGCATCCTGCCTCCAAAGTCACCCCCATTACCTCCGCCAGGGCCTTTGCCCATTCCTCTGCCGTTCATCTGCTCTCCCAACCGGGTCATGACCTGGTCCAGGGTAATGTCCTGTTCCTCCCCTGCCGTGGACAGCTGATAGGTCTTTCCCTGTTCCAGACCCGGCAGGCTTAAGAGAATACATCCAAAATCCTTCTTTGGCCCAAATGTGAGAAGCTCCCTGCCGTCCTCATCGGACAGGACCACCTGGGAACCGGCTGCCTGGTTTTCACTGTAAAACACCAGGATGGAATTCTGGGCAGATTCTTCTGAAAATCCCTGCATCATGCCGGAACTTCCCGCCGCTACGAATATACCGCCGTTTATGACTGCCGTCCCGTTATAATCCAACGCCCCGTCCCCGTTGCTTACAGGGCCGTTAATATAGGTTTCCCCGCCTTCCACGTACAAGTTTCCATTGGAATCGATCCCGTCCGCCATGGCATCCACCACAATGGTCCCTCCTGTGATCCGCACATATGCTTCCGGGTTATTCTGCATTTTTTCCCTCTCACTGTCCTGGCCGGACCCGCCGCTTCCTCCCGCGGCATTGATCCCGTCATCCGTGGACTTGATCCTGATGTTTCCGCCGGTTATATCCACCTTCAGCCCCTCCAGGCCTTCGTAGCTCTCCTGTATATCGATGGTGCCGCCTGAAACTGTCAGCCATGTCTCCCCGTGGACCGCGTCATCCCCGGCCTGAATGACAATGTCTCCCCCTTCTATGATCACGTATCCCTTTTCAGGATCCTTATCATTGTTGGATTTAATACCGTCCTCCCCGGTCTTGATCTGAATCCTGCCGTCCCTGATTGTCACGGAGTCTTTGCCCTTCAGCCCGTCTTTTACAGCCGTTATGTTGAGGGTGCCGGATATGACCTTAAGATCGTCCTTGCTCCGCACCCCATTGCTGTAGTTTCCGTTGACTGTAAGGCTTCCCGTTCCGTTGATGGTCAGGTCGTCCTTGCTGAACACGGCGGCGTCAGGCTCATCCTCATCTGTGGATCCGAATATATATTCCGCACCGTCCGTCACTGAATTATCAGTTCCCTCCGCCAGGATCAGGATGATTTTTTTGCTCTGTTTTCCATACACGGGGGATGTGTTTGCATTAGAAATGTGGAATCCGTCCATCACAAGCCTGACCAGATCGTCCTTGCCCGCATCCACCAGAAGCTGCCCGTCAAAATTTCCCCGCAGCACATAGGTTCCGGCAGCCGTTATGCGGATGGTTCCGTTTTCCGCCACCCCATTGTCCCCCTGGATCGTCACCTCTGATCCACTGCAGTCTATGACAGTGGAGGATGCCTCATCCCAGCCCGCATCCAGATCACTGTCGTCATATTCAGCTGATTTTCCGTGTGTGCCAGCCGCATCCGCTCCATCCGTCCCATTCAGATCCCCTTCCGCCTGGCCAGTGCCGCTTTCAGGCTGTTTGGAACCATCCTGGCCGGAATCCCAGCCGGAACCTTGCCCGGAGGTTTCCTGGGTTTTACCGCCCCCGGCGCCCTCCCCTGTTCCTTTGCTGCATCCGGCCAGCTGCAGGGCCAGTATGAGTGCCGCCAGCGCCGCCGCCCATCTCACCTTTCTTCTGCCGTTCTGCCTTTTGATCTTTATCATTTCAAACCACCTTTCTTTCCTTTTTCCGTCTTTTCGTAACTGTTCAGGACATCCGATGCCTTACTAAAACCTCCGGCTACAGGTTCTCATTTCCCGAATCCAGCCTGCCGCATACCACGGTCAGGTTCCCATTGCGGCACCGGATCTCATCCAGCAAAGCCTTTTCCACTTCCTGAGATTTAAGTTCCACATGATAACACAGCTCATACAAGCTTCCCATGTTCACGGTTCTCACCCGGATCATATCTGCCTTTTTGGCATATTTCTGGAAAATGTCGTCAAAGATTCCGGTGTAATCCAGATTTTCCGGTATGGTCACCTTCAATTCTTTGCGAAGAAGCTGCCCACTCATATCGGGAACCATCAAAAGCAGGATGGTGACAACTCCCACTACGGCTACCATAAACACGCCGATCCCTATGAACCCCATCCCTGTGGCCAATCCCACTGCCATGGCCAGGAACACACTGCTTATCTCCCTGGCATTGCCCGGCAGGGAGCGGAACCGCACCAGGCTGAATGCACCCATCACAGCCACGCCGGTCCCCAGGTTTCCATTTACGATCATGATCACCATCTGCACAATGACGGGAAGCACGGCCAGGGTCATAAGGAAGCTCCGGCTGCTCTGGTTCCTGTACATGTGAACGGCTGCCAGTATCAATCCCAGGGCCAGGGAAACAGTTGTACACACTGCCATATGTACCATTGTAATATTAGATGTTGTTTCATTTAAAATACTCTCAAGCACAGATAAGCCCTCCTTGTTCATATTGGGTCCGGCCGCTGTATCCCCCATTTTCCTCCTCAATGGCCGCCATCAGCATGGGATGGATGTATTTTCCATAAAATGTTCCATACTTGGAGTAGGAAACCGGAAAGATCCCAAAATCCGCCAGTATCCTGCTAAACCACACCGGCATGGCATCCGTTATCTTGATCTCCATCAGGACCATGTCCTGGGGCAAAAGGCATTTTCCATATGGTTCCACCCGCAGATCCAGTTCTCCCAGCCGTCCCAGGATATTTTGATCAAAGGTCACCCGCAGCTCCCGGTCCATCTGACAGGTATAAGCCGTCCTCTCATAGGAGATATAAGCCATGGGCCTTAACCCATACCGCTTGACCGTATAATCCACTTCCTTAAGGATCTGTCCCTCTTCCTTTGGTTCAATCCCATAATAGAGATATTTCCTGGCTGTCTCCAGGCTCATCTCCACTCTCCGCTTATACACCACGGACTCAAACTTTTTTTTGATTTCCACAAATACAGTGGAGCTGTCATCTATTGATCCGCCGTAACAGCGCAGCCTTACCTTTTCCTTGTACACGGGCTTTTCTATGGAGGTGCGTATCAGCTCATAATCCGGCGTATCCAGATAAATATTGCGGATGGTATGGCGGCCATACACATCCATGTCCATAACACCGTTTAGGACCAGCATCAGACGCTGGTATTGTTCGCCTGTCAGCAGATACTTTTTCTCATGCCGTTTGAATACGATCTGTGCCATTTTCCTTCCTCCTTTACTGTTTCGTCCCCTTTAGATTAACGTGAAAATGTGTCAGGCTTTTGTAATATTTGTGTTGACAATGTGAAAAAAGGCACTGTCCCTGCTTTTATTCAGGAACAATGCCTTATGGGAAATAACTGCTTGCATCAGGTATTTTTCATGATCACACTCTCTACAATATCAGCCACGTGCTCGCAGGCATCGCAGCATTTTTCCAAATACACATAGATCTCTCTCCACGCAATGATCTCAATGGGATCCTTCACCTCTGTGTGGAGTTTCCGCATGGAATCAATGAACATGCGGTCCCCTTCCTCCTCCAGTGCATTGATCTCAATGATCAGCCCATGGAGTGTTTTGGATTTCTTAAAGTCCGCAAATTCTTCCATCACTTCCTTCAGGGCATTGCAGCAGCGGATAATGACCTTTGTAAATTCCACTGCTTCCGGCTTAATAGTATGTACATTGTTGATGTAGATACGGATCAGAACGTCCTCGATCTTGTCCGTCACCTCGTCAATGCTCTGGCTCAAAAGGATGATATCCTCACGCTCAATAGGAGTAATGAACGCCTTTACCAGAACCCCCATCATCTCATGTTTTTTCTTGTCCGCGTCATGCTCGATCTTATGCAGCTCATCCAGCTTGTCCTGCAAAAGGCCTGTGTCAAAGTTCATCAGGTTATCCTCCAGCATCTTTGCCGCCTCGCAGCCGCACTGGACACATTCTATAAAATTCTGAAAATAGTAGCTATCGCTTTTCTTAGACATCTCATCTTCTCCTTATCCTAACCGTGGAACAGCATCATAAACAGCTTTGCTATGAAGAATCCTATGATACCGCAGCCCGGGAACGTCATGATCCAGGTCATTACCATATCCTTGACAACACTGAAATTAATGGCTGAAAGACGCTTCACCGCACCCACTCCCATGATCGCAGTGGTTTTTGTGTGGGTGGTGCTCACCGGGATTCCAAACATCGAAAAGCCCAGCAGACAGGCCGCTCCTGCCATATCCGCCGAAAAGCCCTGGTATTTCTCCAGGCGGACCATATCCATTCCCACTGACTTGATGATCTTTTTACCGCCAATGGACGTTCCAAGAGCCATGGCCGCAGACCCCAGAAGAAGCATCCACAGCGGGAACTCTACCCCTGCCGTGCTGCTGCTTCCGTTCACCATACAGATTCCAAGAAGCATGACACCCATAAACTTCTGTCCGTCCTGTGCGCCGTGCATAAAGGCCATGGCCGCCGCACCGGCGATCTGTGCGTACCGGAAAAACCCTGTGGTCCTGCGCCTGTCCATATTCCGGCAGGTCCAGGAGACCAGCTTACAGGAAAGATATCCGCTTGAAAATCCCAATACCACGGAAAAGACCAGACCATAGACCACCTTCATCCACTCAGAAGCATTGATGGCGGAGAACCCGCCGCGGATCGCCACAGCCGCTCCTGTAAGGCCTGCGATCAATGCATGGCTCTCACTGGTGGGACAGCCGATGGATACTGCGAAGGATGACCACACCACAATGGAAAACAGAGCCGCACACAGCGCAATCAAGGCAATGGAAGTATCATCACCAAAATTAACCATGTTGGTGATGGTGGACGCAACCGTGGCATTGATCATGGTCATGACAACAATTCCGGCGCAGTTACAGACAGCAGCCATGACAATGGCGACATTTACATCCAGGGACCTGGTGGACACACAGGTCGCAATGGCATTGGGTGCATCCGTGATACCATTTACACAGATAACCCCCAAGGTCAGAAGGACTGTGATCAGCAAGGCCGGATTCGTCACTAACTGTTGCAGGAAAAAGGAAAACGACATGTCCATAATTCTTTTTTACCTACTCTCTCATTCTTTTACTTTATCTTTACGTAAATTTTACATACTCACGATTTTTATTCTAGCACGGTTTTATATCGGAGTAAAGTTTTTATTTCATTAATATAAGGGGGAAATGTTCAAATTTTGATAATAGGAAAGCCGGCATTATCCAACATCGGATAATACCGGCATTTGCATTGATTTCCTTATACATAAGTGGTCAATACGATATGTCTATCCTTTTGACTTGTTGATCATAAATGACTGCAATGACTTCTCTATATTGAGACGTTCATAAAAGCCTTCCGCTTCCGGCTGCGCGCCAAAAAACAGGGATGTTGGGGAAATGTCCGCTGCACGGTCCATCAGTTCTCTGCCTATCCCCTGTTTTCGGTATTCTTTCAGGACAAGTATTTCCGATATGGTGCCGAACAGATAGCCGTCACTTAATATACGGATACAGCCCACCAGCTTATCATGATCCCATGCAGTGATATTGATCGTTTTGTCAATGGCCTTTTGCATCCTCTCATTATCATAGGAACCGGGCCACACTTGATTGGCCATTTCAATAAAAATATCTGCCTTTAACTCCTGATCATCATTGATATAACGGATCATAGCATCCTCCCTTTTAATTTCCTGGACTCAGGCCCCTTTCCCTATGGACCTCTTATCTGTTTTCTTCAATCCCCACATCCATACTTCCTGAACGGAATCCCTCCATATCCAGGGTCACATAGGTAAATCCCAGCATTTTCAGCCTGCGGACCACTTCCTCCCTCATCTCCAGCAGGCTGGGAAATGCGCTCTGGTCCACCTCCAGCCTGGCGATCTGGCCATGAAGGCGCAGCCGTACATTGCCCCCTAAAACGCTCTTAAGGTACTCCTCCCCATGGGCGATCCGCTCCAGCACCTCATAGTCAATTTTTGTATTATACGGCAGCCTGGTAGCCATGCAGGGGGTGGAGGGCCTTGATGCCACAGAGATATTGTACTCGGCGGCCATCTCTTTAACCATCTCCTTTGTAATATGCAGCTCCGCCAGAGGGCTTATGATCCCCAGTTCCCTCAGTGCATGGATTCCCGGACGGTACACGTGCATGTCATCCTCGTTGGTGCCGTCCAGGATCCAGCGGACCCCCTTTTCCTGTGCCAGATCCTTCAGCGTCATAAACAGATGGCGCTTGCACAGATAACAGCGGTTTACGGGGTTGAAGCGTATTTCCTCCTGCTCCAGTTCATCCACCTTTATGACCTGATGGATTCCCCCCAGCTCACCGGCCACCCGCCTGGCGATCTCCAGGTCACAGGATGGGTGGAGCCTGCTGTCAAATGTCACTGCGTACACCCGTTTCCCTGTTTCGGCAGCCGCGTCAGCCGCCAGTTTAAGGAGCAGGCTTGAATCCACTCCCCCGGAAAACGCAAGGCAGATATCCTCTGATGCCAGTTTCCTCATCCTGTAATGGAGCATTTCCCTTTCATTCATATTTACAATCCTCTCCCCTGTGCTTCCATCTGCACTTCCCGGTATACGGTCATAAAGTCCCGCCCTGTTTCACGGCAGATGCGGCGCACACTCTCATACTCCGGATAATAAAATCTCTTATCCTTATAGGCGCATACCTTTACCTCCGCCTGGCCGCAGTCCATGTCCACACTCATCTTTTCCCTGGAAAGCACGGTCCTTGTCACCGGGTACTGTCTGATCCCAATGGTCGTGGTATGGATCAGTATGATATCCTCCAGCTTTTCCCGGTCCTCTTTCCTGCACAGCACGGACAGAGTGTACGCCGGCCTGTTCTTTTTCATAAAGATCGGTGTATACCACACATCCGCAGCCCCTGCCTCTAAAAGCAGTTCCATTGTAAAGCCCAGGATCTCTCCTGTACAGTCATCCAGATTGGTCTCCACCATCCACATGGAACAGCCATTCCGGGAGGTTTCCCCTGCCGTGTCTCTGTCATAGCCCAGGTCTTTGTTATAGCCCGGGCCTTTCCCATGATCCGTCTCCTTGTCTGCTTGCGATGTCTCCATCAACATGGCGCGGAGCACATTGGCCTGTTTAAATACCCGGTTTCCTGCTCCCATTCCGATCTTAAGGATCCGGCAGGAATCCGGCAGATGATCCATGGTGCGCAGCGCTGCCGCAATCGCTGCCCCCGTAGGGGTGACCATCTCCCCGTCATTATCCGTAAGCCTGAGATCCAGCCCATAAGCTGATGCAATATTGGCCGTGGCCGGAACGGGAACAGGGAGGATCCCATGCTGGCAATGTACATGGCCATGTCCCTCAGACAAGGGTGACACCACCACGTCCTCCACTCCCAGGTTGTCCACACACACCGCCACACTGATGATATCCACAATGGAATCAATGGCTCCCACTTCGTGGAAATGCACCTGTTCCGGCGGCAGACCATGGGCCCTGGACTCTGCCTCGGCCACGATCCTGAACATCCGGCGTGCTAAATCCTTCACATGGTCATTGGATTCCAGCCTGTCGATGATCTGGTATATGTCAAAAAGATTTCTGTGCACATGGCCATGGTCATCTCCGTGGGAATGAGAATGCTCATGGGGGTGTTCGTGGCTGTGGGAATGTTCATGGCTATGGGAATGTTCATGCTCGTGGATCTCCTCATGGGGATGGACATGCTCATGGATCTCCCACTGGTCATGAGTATGGGACTGCGCCTCTGCATGATGGTGGCTGTGCCCATGCCCTTCCCCATGCTCATGGCTGTGCCCATGCCCTTCCCCATGTTCATGACTATGCCCATGTCCGTCCTCTTCCAAATGCACATCAAAATCATAGGAATCCAGCCCGCACACGTTCTTCCGCCCAAAATGCAGATGATATCCGCCCACTCCCAGGCTTCCAAGAGCGTGTTCCAACACATGCCTGTCCGCGCCCAGATCCAAAAGCGCCCCAACCGTCATATCTCCGCTGATCCCTGAATTACATTCCAAATACAATATCTTTCCCATTTTATCTTACCGCCAATCTGTTTATTTGTGTGGCCAGGTAACCGGCCCCGTATCCATTGTCAATATTTACAACTGAAATTCCATTAGCGCAGGAATTCAGCATGGTCAAAAGAGCTGACAAACCATGAAAACTGGCCCCATAGCCCACGGATGTGGGGACCGCGATCACCGGACAGTCTGCAAGACCTGCGATCACAGTGCCCAATGCGCCTTCCATTCCCGCCACTGCAATGATGCAGTTGGCTTTCATGATCCGGTCCCGCTGGGAAAGCAGTCTGTGGATGCCCGCCACTCCCACATCAAAGATCCGGTCCACCGAGCATCCGAAATACTCCGATGTCTGCGCAGCTTCCTCCGCCACGGGTATATCCGCCGTGCCGCCTGTGCATACTGCGATCAGCCCTTTTCTTTCCTTGCCCGGGCGTTCCACCTTGAGGATCCTGGAGATGGGGTCATAGACCACCTCCGGCACAGCGGACTGGACCAGCTTAAACTGTTCCCCGGTTGCCCTTGTTCCCAGCACCTCCCCGTCCCGCTCATAAAACCGCCTGTAGATCTCCAGCAGATATGCGTCCGGTTTTCCCTGGCAGAACACAGTCTCTCCAAATCCCGATCTGAGTTTTCTGTGATGGTCCAGCTTTGCATATCCCAGATCCTCATAGGGGAGATCCTTTAAAACCTTTTGTGCATCCTCTATGTCAACTGCCCCTGTTTTCACCTTTTCCAGCAGTTCTCTTACGTCCATCTTCAAATTTCCTCCTTTAAATCCACAATCCTGGTGCACACCCGCTCCAGCAGTTCCCCGGAGTGGCTCACCACCACCAGCCCGATCCTGCGGCGGCCAACCTCCTCCAAAAGGAAATTCCATATCTGGCTCTGTGTGATCAGGTCCAGCATGGTGCTGATCTCATCCGCCAGCAGAAACCGCGTCCTTTTTCCCAATGCCCTGGCAATGCAAAACCTCTGCAGCTCCCCTCCGGAAAGCTCACCCGGGAACCGGTTCATCCAGTCCGGTTCAATTCCCAGACCATTCAGGATCCGTTCCTCCACCCCGTCCCCTTCCTTTATGACCTCCGCCATCCTGAGCCGTGGATTCACGGACATCTCCGGGTGCTGCCACACCATCTGAACCGGGCAGTAGGGTCCATAGCCGGAAAGAGGCTTTCCATCCAGCAGGACACGCCCATGGTCCGGATCTTCATATCCGGCAAGTATTTTACAAAAGGTGGTCTTTCCAAATCCGCTGGGCGCCGTGATCCCTACCCGCTCATCCTGCTCCAGGCTCATGCTCACATTGTTCAGTATCTTCCTGTTTCCATTATCATATTGAAAGGAAATGTTCTCCGCCGCCAGTCTCATGGTACCGCCTTCCTACATTTTACCATACCGCCCCTATAAGAGCGATACTCTATTTCTTCCAAACAGCCGGGATCCATATGGGGACATCTGGGTCCGTATGGGCAGCCGGGTGGAAGATCCTTCACATAGGGCTGTGCGCCGGGCTCAGCCTCAAATCCATGTGCCGGCATCGCCCTGAACAAAGCCCTGGTATAAGGATGGCGCAGCCCTTCCTCCCTCTCAAAGTCAGACACGGCCGCTTCCTCCACATTGGTGCCCGCATAGAACACCACGATCCGGTCAGCCACCTCCAGCGCCAGTTCCAGGTCATGGGTGATCAGAAGCACCCCTGCCCCCTCATCCGCGATCTCCCGAAAATGTGACAACACCCGCTTGGCCGCGCTGATATGCAGACCCGGTGTGGGTTCATCCGCGATCACCAGCTTTGGTTTTTCCATCACGGCAGTGGATATCAGAATCCGCCTTGTCATTCCGCCGGAAAGCTGGAACGGATAAAGCTCTTCCGTCTCCTCCCCCAGCCCATACCTGCCGGTGACTTCCCTGCTGCGGGCTCTGGACGCCTCATCCTTATGCCCCTTTCTCACCTGGTCTCCCACCTTCATAAGGGGATCCAGATAGGAAACACTTTGGGGCACCAGGACCATCCGGTTCCCCCTCAGTTCCTTTACCCGCTTTTGTGTCAGTTCTTCCCCCTCAAAGGAAATTGTCCCCGACCATGAAGCATTGGCCGGAAGCAGCCCCATAACCGCGTGGGCCAGCAGGCTTTTTCCTGAACCGCTGGAACCAACCACGGCCACGATCTCATGTTCTTTTATATTGACGCTTAAATCCCTGATGACAGGAAGCTGCGTCTTCCTCCATCCCCTCTCATACTGGGAAAATGAGATCATCAGGTGTTCCACTGATAATATTGTCTCCATACCCCTAATCTCCTTCCATTCCCGGCCGTGTGCCGCACATCTAAAGCTCATGGCGCCAAGTCCATGCCCCTGTTCTACAGATGGGCCTTATTGGGATTGGTCAGCGTCACCAGGGTGTCGCCGATAAAATGGAACAGCACCACCACAAACACCAGCAGCAGTCCCGGGAACAGGGCCAGCCACCATTTCCCCATGGTCAGATACTTCATGCTCTCAGACAGGATCACACCGATAGCCGGCTGTTCCGGGGGAAGTCCGAACCCAAGGAAGGTAATGCTTGCCTCGTGGAGGATGGCGTGGGGAAACAAAAGGACCACGCCCACCAGCACCTGCGGCAGCAGATGGGGCATCATGTGTTTCCACGCGATCCGCACTTTTCCCATTCCAAGTTTGCCCGCTATCTTAATGTACTGGCTTTCCTTCAGCTGCATGACCTCCGCTCTCAAAAGCCTTGCCAGGGATGTCCAGTGTGTCAGGGAAATCCCTATCATCACACCCCAGAATCCTTTACCGGCCGCAAAGGAAATAAGAATGAGCAAAAGGATATGGGGGATCCCCATGACCAGGTCAATGATCCCTGCCACAATTCCATCCGCCGCCTTTCCCAGGCAGGCTGCCG
>ERZ1036407.983-NODE-983-length-13128-cov-3.708866_pt1 | contig 13128 bp, 10 predicted proteins | sample MGYA00514217_ERZ1036407 | MGnify/ENA primary metagenome ERZ1036407 (study PRJEB33795, sample SAMN09464943) | human gut metagenome | host: Homo sapiens | place: USA: Stanford, California | collected 2016-11 | study: EMG produced TPA metagenomics assembly of the... | reverse complement strand
GAGTTAAGTAATATCTTATCTGTCAACCTTTGTTTTGGAAAGGAATATCTTATGAAACAGACTTATGAAAAGAAATATGTTTCTAAAATCCCACAAGAATACTATCCCCAAGAAAGCGAAGCACAGTATGAAGCGTTAAAAGGCAGTGCCCAATTAAAGGAATTTGCAGAGTACAGGCAGGAGATGAAAGATCATCCGTATATGCCCTCTTACCATTTCTGGGCCCCAAACGGAAAGATAAACGATCCCAATGGCTTATGTTACTGGAACGGAAATTATCATCTGTTCTATCAAGCTTATCCTCCCAATGATCCCAGACAGCACTGGGGACATACAGTGAGTAGCGATATGGTGCATTGGAAGGATCTTCCATTAGCCATCTATCCGGATATAGAGTATGCAGTATTCAGCGGTTCTTCACTTGTAGAGAATGACAGGGTGATTGCCATGTACCATGGACGTGGAATTGGTAATATGATCGCCACTTCCCATGATCCTATGCTGCTAAATTGGGAGAAAAATGAGCATTGCCCCGTTATACCCCTGACTCCAAATAGTTCAGATGGCAGGCCCTACCGCGTATTTGATCCATTTATCTGGAAAGAGGATGAAGGCTATTATGCTCTATCCGGCTGCTACTATGGAGAAGAGGAAGCCCGTCATACAGGTTATAATAACAAAATGGTGGAGCACCTGTTTTTCTCTCAAGATTTGTCCCGTTGGACTTATATGGGCGAATTGACAGAAGACGGATTTCCCCAATTGGAATTAGGCAATGATGGCGCCTGCCCTTATTTCTGGCCGATAGGAACAGAAGGCAAATATCTACTATTCCATTTTAGCCATCGTACCGGTCCTCATTGTCTGTTAGGGACCTATGATAAAATACTGCATAAATTTTATCCAGAAAAACACATGCGGTTTAATTTTGGCCCTATCGGTTGCTCCAGTTATCAGGCGCCCTGCACTACACCAGATGGAAAAGGTGGTCTTTACCTGATTTATAATACCACCGATGCTAACTTGACGCTAACAAGGCAAGGCTGTATGACAGTCATGCATCATGTAATAGTCAATAAAAAGGGCTATCTCAATATTGAGCCGGTTGAAGCACTAAACAGTTTACATACTTCACATTTTTCCTGCCATAGTTTAAATCTTGCTGCGTTCCGGGAAACGATCCTGGATGTTAATGGAAACGCATTGGATATTCATTTGACACTAGATTTAACCAGTGCACGCGGCTTAACACTGCGCGTACTCCGCTCACCAGATGGCATGGAGCACACAGACATTACCGTCAATCGCTCCCGTATGCGGCGCGGAGATTCAATTGTTTCTGAATACTATCTGATTGCGGACACCACCCGTTCCTCTCTGTCTCCTGATGCAGAGGGACGTAATCCGGAAGTAATGAATATCCCGGACGTTGAAGAAAGTCATCTGGACCTGCGGATTTTAGTTGACCGATGTATGGTAGAAATATTTGCAAATGGAAGAATCACCATGATGCAAATGATGTATCCTTCTAAAGACAGTACGCAGGTATCACTGGAAGCCCTTGGAGGAAACATAACAATAAACTCATTGGATATCTGGAATATGGCCAGTATCTATTAGTACTTAGGAGGGATAATTTATATATGAGTACCATGGGAGTACGTGATTTCAGACCAAAGATACATTTTACCGCCCCCTCTATGTGGATTAATGATCCCAATGGTATGTTTTTCGCCAATGGAACATATCATCTCTTTTATCAATACCATCCCGGCTCAACTGTGTGGGGGCCAATGCATTGGGGACATGCAGTCAGCCAAGATTTGATTCATTGGAAACATCTACCTGTTGCGCTCTATCCTGATTCTTTGGGGACTATTTTCTCTGGCTCAGCTGTTTATGATGCGGAAAATACATCCGGGCTGGGTGCTATGGGATGCTCTCCGGTTGTTGCTATATACACCCAGAATCTGGAAGGACCAAATGGGAAAAGCGATCGAAAACAGCATCAAAGTATTGCCTACTCACTGGATGGAATAAATTTTATAAAATATTTCAACAATCCTGTACTTCCATGCCCTCCGGATCAAACAGATTTCCGAGATCCAAAGGTTTTTAAAAACCAGATTATTAAATGTTGGAGCATGGTAGTATCCAGCGGTGATCATGTAGAATTTTACCGTTCGGATGATCTGCTCCGTTGGGATAAAACCGGTGAGTTCGGGCAGGGAACCAGCCTTCTCCCTCATCAGGGTATATGGGAATGCCCGGATTTGTTCAGACTTCAAACACCTGATGGAACAAAAGATATTTTCATTGTAAGTCTGAGCTTGGATGCTGAATATGGCGGCTCAAGAACAGGATACTTTACAGGTGTTTTTGATGGATATACGTTTGTTCCAGACCCCCAATCAAAATTCCAATGGCTGGACCAAGGCTTTGATAATTACGCTGGCGTTACTTTTAATCATTCCGATCATAGGATTCTGATGGGATGGGCCAGCAATTGGAAATATGCATCACAATGCCCAACAAATGAATATTGTGGTGCCATGACACTGGCCCGTAAACTCTCCCTAATAAAAACCCCTGATGGGTACAGATTGGCATCTGCACCGGCAGGTCTTCAATCTCTCATCACTAACCTGCGCCTCTTAAATGATCGCGATGTCATCACATCTGAGGTATTTGGACTTGACCTGAGAGGAAACGGCGATGGAATAATCTCATTTTCCAATGACCGCGGTCAGACGCTTCAATTCGGGATCAAAGATAACTCATTATTCTTTGACCGTTCATCAGCTGGAAGAAATGATTTTTCCAAAGAATTTAACAGAAAATATTTTTCAGAACGGTTTGCATCACGCTTCTTTTCAGGCCCCTGGCAGATGGAAGTTATTTTTGATGTATCCCATATCGAACTGTTTCTTGATCACGGAACAGTTACTATGAGCTGCTGTATTTATCCCGATACACCGTATACGCAACTCGAATTTACCGGAGATATTGCCGGGCGATATATGGATTTTCGGGTTTAATACAACAAAAAAACTACTAGCTATGTTCCGTAGCCAGTAGTTTTTATTTACTCTTTCATAAAATCTGCAGTCTTACATACTTACCGCAACATAAAATAAAGATTAACCGCATATCGTTCTACCATACCGGCACCTCTAACTAACGATTGCATATTGATTGTATAATTATCACACAATGGTTAATTGCTGGCAAGAGATCAGTGCGCTGCAGGTGAAGGGAACGGGGATGGGGATGCGGATGCATCCACAGGGTCGCAGGTCTTAGGCCGTAAAAACCGGCGTTAAGAGGCTGACGCCCTTTGTCTGAACTCTATATCTAAAGCCGGGAAGAGGCTGACCGCGAGTTTCAGACGGCCAGCCTCTTGTTCTTAGACGGTTTTCAGAGTCTTAGAGCTGCTAGACCCGCAGCCTCCGCTGCCCCATCCCCATTTCCTGAACGGACGGATGCACCTTCTCCCCTTCTCACCTATTAAATCTGAATCTACTCCGCAAACACCATGATCTTCACTGCTGCATTGTCATCATCTGACCATACCACGCATTTTCTTCCCTGGGTCAGGTCGTCCAGTGTGACAATATTTCTTGTAAGATATGGGAATATGTTGCAGTCCGGAGCCAGTGTGTATTCGGTGCCGTCCACTGCCGTCAATACGGACTTGGAGGTTGCGGCATCTGTGATCATGGACTTGACCTCCACAAAATCCGGTACCTTTGCGTCTGCCGGTATGTTGGCAAAGATCACTTCCGCATTGGTCATAGGCGGAAGGCTCATGGTCATGGCCGGGCCGATGTATGCGTAGATAGTCTCCCCGTCCTTAATATCCTCCGCCTTAATAGGAAGCCCGGTAACTGCATCCAGTATGTATGTGGCGTCTGAGGATACATTGAGGATGATCTCCCCGCTGCTGCTCATGCCGGACTGATTATCAATGGACAGCCTGCCGTCTTCCATCTTTGTAACCGGTCCGTAAATGCGGATGGACTGAAGCGCTTCCGCCTGGCTCTCCTCCATACTCTCAATAGCGCCTGTCACTGACTCAACCACGGTGGTGTCTTCCACTGTTGTCTCCTCTTTGGATGCCTCCTGGCTCTCCTGTGTGGCTGCTGTGGTTCCGGATGAAGCATTGGCATTCGATGCACATCCTCCAATTCCAAGTACCACGGCTGCACAAACTCCTGCTGCATATAATCGATATTTTCTCAATATTATCTTCTCCTTTTCATGGGTAATGCCCTGATGACCGTTTGTGGTGCACAGAGCATTATTAATGTTTGTATGAGAAGTATATATCATTTATCGTCCATATCCAATAAAGGATTTCTTAATAATTCTGAATTATGGATTAACGTTGTGACAAATATTTCAAAGTTTTTACAATTTAGCAACAATTTCCTACCGGGCCATCTCAGACTGGGGACCTGTCTGGTTGTGAGCCTTGATAATGGTTTCAATTTCCTCCAGGTTGGACGAAGGCAGGTCCCCTGGAATGGTGTTCTTCACAGCAGCTGTGGCATTGCCGTAAGCAATGGCCTTGGAACAGTCACCGCCGCTGCTTAGCAGTCCGTACAGGGCGCCAGAGATATAAGCGTCCCCGCTTCCGATCCGGTCCACCACTTCAATATCCCGGTAAGGCTCTTCCTCATAATATTCATCCCTGGCAGCATCATAAATAACGGATCCAAATGTATGGCGTTTGGGACTGTGGACAATCCTCTGCGTAGAGGCCACAATGGAGATGGGAAATTCCTGGGAAAAGCTCTTCATCATCTCCTTGGCTGTTCCTGTCTTCAGGAAGGTCAGCCTTGCCGTATCCTCGGAACAGAAAAAGATATCTACATAGGGAAGGATGCGCAGGATGCATTCCCTTGCCTCATCCCCGGTCCACAGGTTGCCTCTGAAGTTCACATCAAAGGACACCAGAGTCCCGGCCGCCTTAAACCGCTTGATCATCTCAATGGTGGTCTCGCGGATCTTCTCATTCAGCGCCAGGGTGATCCCTGTTGTATGGAAACACTTGGAAGCCGTATACACCTCCTCGGGTATCTCATCAATGTTCAGTGAAAAAAAGGAACTGTTATTGCGGTCATAGATGACCTTTGGCTTTCTGGGATATGCGCCGTTCTCATAATAGTAAATGCCCACACGGGCTGAGGAAGACTGGTCGTACATAAAGAAATCATCGCTGACCCCAAAGGAACGGATCTTGCCTTTCATGAAACTGCCTATGTCATGGGCAGGCAGCTTGGATATAACGCCTGTATGAAGGCCTAAAAGAGCCGCGCCCACCGCCACGTTCAGTTCCGCCCCGCCAACCTGCTTCACAAATGTATCACCTCTGGACAGACGCTCATTGTCAGGCGGTGAAAGCCTTAAAAGCAGCTGTCCCAGGGTCAGTAGATCAAAATCCCTGCTGTTTTTTATTCCCATTATAACTCTCCTTTTATTCATATTGATCCTTCGGACACCCGTACTATTATAAGAAACGGCTAATTCCTGTACAGGATTAGCCGCTTCCAATTGTATGATTGTCACTTGTTCCGGTCACTTGCTCCGGTCACTTCTTCCGGTCATTACCCGATCCGATCATCTCTGTCTTCTGATCTGATTATCTCTGAACACGGCCTGAACCGTCACCGCCGGCCAGGTTATCCACGTCAGCACGTGACACCAGGTTAAAGTCGCCAGGGATCGTGTGCTTTAATGCAGATGCCGCTACGGCAAATTCCAGGGCTGCCTTCATATCCTTGCCGTCTGCCAGACCGCAGATCAGACCGCCTGCAAAGGAGTCTCCGCCGCCTACACGGTCCACAATAGGTGTAACCCTGTACTTTCTGGAGTGGTAGAATTCACGTGTCTTGCCATCCATGATGCATGCGGACCAGCCGTTGTCAGATGCGCTGTAGCTTTCGCGCAGGGAGCTGATGATATACTTAAAGCCGAACTTATCAGCCATCTGGTTAAAAATGTCAACATAGCCAGCCAGTTCCAGCTCACCGGAGGTAACATCTGTGTTACCCGGCTTGAAGCCCAGAACCTTCTCAGCATCCTCTTCATTTCCAATGCACACGTCCACATACTGCATCAGGTTGGTCATAACCTTCTGTGCCTTCTCGGAAGACCACAGTTTCTTACGGAAGTTTAAGTCAACGGACACGGTTACGCCGTGAGCCTTTGCCGCCTTTAAAGCAGCCTCAGTCAGAGCGATGGCCGCATCGCTGACAGCTGGTGTGATACCTGTAAAATGGAACCAGTCAGCATCAGCAAAAATTTCATCAAAGTTGAACTCATCAGGAGTTGCTGTTGCAATGGCGCTGTTTGCACGGTCATAAACAACATTGGAAGCCCTCATTGCAGAACCGGTCTCCAGGAAATAGATTCCCAGTCTCTCGCCGCTGCGTGCAATATGCTTTGTTCCTACATTATATTTTCTCAGTGCCGCCACTGCGCAGTCACCGATTGGATTCTTGGGGATAGCTGTCACAAACTGAACATCATGTCCGTAGTTGGCCAGAGATACAGCCACATTGGCCTCTCCGCCGCCGTAGTTGATATCAAACTCGTCTGCCTGGATGAATTTTTCATTGTTGGGGGTAGATAATCTTAACATGATTTCGCCCATGGTAACTATTTTTGCCATTGTATGATTCTCCTTTTTTTGAATGAATAGATTATGCTCTGGCTGCCGCCACTGCTGCAACAAATTCCTGAGCCTTTGCTGTCACTGCTGCGAAATCGCCTGTCTTAGCGCCCTTGGTCAGGCTGGAACCTGTGCCCACTGCATATGCGCCTGCCTTGATCCACTTGTCAACGTTGTCAACATCAACGCCGCCGGATGGCATGAACTCGCCCTGGGGAAGGGGTCCCTTAAAGGAGCTGATCGCTGCCGGTCCCACAATGTTGCCTGGGAATACCTTGATGATATCGCATCCGGCTTCCAACGCTGTGATCGCCTCGGTTGGAGTCATGACGCCCGGAAGCATAGGCACTCTGTAACGGTTGCAAAGCTTAATGGTATCTACGTTAAGACCAGGACTTACAATATAGTTAGCGCCTGCCAGGATGCATGCCCTTGCGGTCTCAGGATCCAGTACAGTACCTGCGCCGATCACGATCTTGTCATTGTTTTTATACTTATTAGCCATCATCTTGATGAATTCAACAGGGTCGCCCTCATCCATGGTCATGGTCAGCTCAATAAAGTTAATGCCGCCCTCAATGATAGCGTCAACTACTTTCTCACCCTGCTCGTAGTTCTTTGCACGAACAACAGCAACCAGACAATCCTCTTTCATTCTTGCTAAAACGTGTTCTTTTTTCATTTCGCTTCTCCTTCTCTCTGAAAATTCGCATATACGAATCAGTTTCATATTTGCGATTTCTATAGTTAAATTTTATTCTTTACCGCATCATTTGTCAACAGCAAAAGAGGTAAAAAAACAAGTTTTTCTATGCCGGAATTCAGCATTTACCCAAAAATCCCAGGAGCCTTGAAATCTCCGCTGCCTTTGCCTGCACCTGCCGTCCCAGGGCATCATAATCCTCTGTGGGTTTATAAAGGCTGGACACGCTGATCGCACCCATTACATTACCATCCTGCCCAAATACCGGCGCTCCCACACATTCCATGTGTTCCTCCAGTTCCCTGGCGTCAAAGGCATATCCCTTTTTTCGCACCCGTTCCAGCTCCTTCTCAAACTCTTCCCTGGTTCCAAGGGTCCGCCCCGTATGTTTTTTAAAGGTTATGCGCTCCAGCACCCGCCTCACTTCCTCCTCCTCTGTAAATGCCATAATGGCTTTTCCCAGGGACGTGCAGTAAATGGGATTCTTAGTGCCTACGGTTGCTGTGGTAATAATGGGGTTCTCAGGTTCAAACTTGCAGATGTACACAATGGCATCGTCCGTGCGTGTGCCAAAGAATACGGTCTTTCCCACCTCCCTTGAAAATGCCTTCAGCACCGGGTCAATGGTGCTGATAAAATCCAGGTTATTGGTATAATTGATACCGATCCTGTATGCCGTGAGGCCGATGGTGTAGCGCTGCTTCTGCTCCCTGGCCACATGTATCATCCCGGTCTGCACCAGGGTTGTCACTATGTCATAGCCGCTTGTCTTGGGCATATCAAGTTTTTCACATATCTCATCCAGCGTGATCCCATCCGGCTTTTTTGATACCAGTTTTAATATCTCCACGGTACGCAGTGTGGTTCTGTTCAGTTTCATGGACACCTCCCGCTTTATTGATATTCGCATATACATTATATATCCGTATATACGAAATTCATCTGATTTCAGTATACATCAACCCGTACCCTGATGCAAGTGGAAGTTACATGAAATCCTGCTTTTTAAGCGCGGCATCCCAGCGGACAGGGAAACACAGAGCCCAGGCGTCAGAGTGTGTTTCCCCCGCACTCCTGCCCAGGCTCCTTATATTATTCCCTACAGGGTCACTCCCTGCTTGAAAATAGCCATATCATGGAAGCCTGCTTCCTCTGACTTCACCTTTTTCCCGGAAGCCACTGCCAGCACATAGTCCAGCAGCTCCTGTGCAAGTTCTTCCTTTGTCATATCCTCCACCATGCGGCCCGCATTAAAATCGATCCAGTTGTCCTTATGCCCGGCCAGCTTGGAGTTGCTGGATATCTTTACCGTGGGTACCGGGGAGGCAAAGGGCGTTCCCCTTCCTGTGGTAAAGAGCACCATGTGGGCGCCGGACACTGCCAGGGCCGTGGAGGCCACCAGATCGTTGCCCGGGGCGCTGAGCAGGTTAAGCCCCTTTACCTTCACCGGCTCCCCATATTCCAGAACACCTCTTACAAGCGCACTTCCCGACTTCTGGGTACAGCCCAGGGACTTGTCCTCCAGGGTTGAGATACCCCCCTTTTTGTTGCCCGGGGACGGATTCTCATAGATGGTCTGGTTATGGCTGGTAAAGTAATTCTTAAACCCATTGATCAGATCCACGGTCTTACCAAATAGTTCCGGTGTGGCGCAGCGGTTCATGAGGATGGTCTCGGCCCCGAACATCTCAGGCACTTCCGTAAGGATCGTAGTCCCGCCCTTGCTCACCAGCAGGTCTGAAAATGCTCCCACAACCGGATTGGCCGTAATGCCGGAAAGCCCATCGGAACCTCCGCACTTCATGCCGATGACCAGTTCGCTGGCATCTATCTTCTCCCTGGAAAATGCACCTGCATATGCGGCAAGTTCTTCCAGCATACCCATGGCCGTCTCCATCTCATCCTCCACATCCTGGCACTGGAGGAACTTCACCCGGTCCTTGTCATACTCGCCAATATAATCCATAAGCACAGGAATATTGCTGTTTTCACATCCCAGGCCAAGCACAAGCACTCCTCCGGCATTGGGGTGATGGATCATGTCAGCCAGCACCTTTCTTGTATTCTCCTGGTCATCTCCCATCTGGGAGCATCCATAGGGATGTGGAAATGCGATCACATCCTCCACCGTTCCCCCCGCCAGCTTCCCGGCCTGGGCTTCCAGCGCCTTTGCAATGGAATTGACACAGCCCACTGTGGGAATGATCCAGATCTCATTGCGGATGCCAACCTTGCCGTCCGCCCGGCGGTAGCCGTCAAAGAAAACATGGTCCGTGGGCTCCACATCCCTTCCGTCCGGTATATAATCATAGGTAAGAACATCTCCCAGCGCAGTCTTTACATTGTGCACATGAACCCAGCTGCCTGCCTTTATATCCTCTTTTGCGTATCCGATCCGGAAGCCGTATTTGACCACTTCCTCCCCTGACCTGATATCCCTTAAGGCAAACTTGTGGCCCTGGGGGATGTCCTCAGTGACGGCAACATCCGTTCCCTCCACGCATATGGTCTCTCCCATGGAAACCGGGCGCAGTGCAACGGCAACATTATCATTCCTGTTGATTTTAACAATATCCTGCATGGTCTTCACATTCTCCTATCATTTTATTTGAAATCCTGTGTCATATTTTTGTAAGTACTTACAATTATTCTACCCATTTTCGGGGAATAAGTCAATAAAAAAATAGAAAAGTATTGCAATACTGACGAGGAATATGTATAATAAACTTAGCTTGTAAGCGCTTACAGAATGTGAGGTTTTTTTATGAATATATATGATGTTTCTGAACATGCGGGAGTATCCATAGCCACTGTGTCCAGGGTTTTAAACGGCAATGCCAATGTCAGTGAAAAGACCAGGGAAAAGGTCTTGAAAGTTATGGATGATTTGGGGTATACTCCTAATGTGTTTGCCAGAGGGCTTGGCCTGAACACCATGCAGACCATTGGGATCATGTGCTCCGACTCCTCGGATCCCTACCTGGCAGGTGCTATTTATTACCTTGAGCGGGGACTCAGGTCCCACAATTATGACGCTATTTTGTGCTGTACCGGATATGATCTGGATGCCAAACAGAAGTATTTTGAGCTTCTGCGCTCCAAACGTGTGGACGCCATCATATTGGCAGGCTCCAAGTTTGTGGAGATGCGCTCCAAGGATAACGCCTATATAACCGAAGCCGCCGCCGACCTTCCCATCATGCTGGTAAACGGCTACCTGGAAGGGGATAATATCTACAGTACGGTATGCGATGACCACGCCGCCATGTTCGGCGCGGCCACACAGCTGCTCCAGGCAGGCAGGAGACGCATCCTCTACCTTTATACCAGCTATTCCTACAGCGGTGTCAACAAGTTAGAGGGATACAAGGACGCATTAAAAGCATTCGGCGTGGAGCCAAAGGATGAACTGATCCATCAGTGTCCCAAGGACATAGGCGCTTCCAAGGAACTGCTATTATCCCTCAGGGAACAGGGGCTTTCCTTTGATGCGGTCATGACTTCCGATGACTCCCTTGCGGTGGGCACTGTCAAGTATGCCCATGAAGCGGGCATTTCCATACCTGAAGAGCTGAATATCATTGGATATAATAACTCCATCCTGTCACGGTGCACGGATCCGGAGATTACATCCATTGACAGCAAGGTGGAGGCACTGTGCACCACCACCATCAACACTCTTATGGGGGTTTTCAGCGGCGTAAATGTGCCCAGCCGGACCACGATCGCCTCTGATCTTATAAAAAGAAAAACCACAAATTTTTAATTCTTAAGGAGGACCATCAAACATGAAAGCATTTTTGGACAAGGATTTCTTATTATCCAGCGACATGGCAAAGACACTGTATCACGATTTCGCAGCAAATATGCCGATTCTTGACTATCACTGCCACATCAACCCACAGGAAATTTATGAAGACCGGAAATTTGACACCATTACCCAGGTATGGCTGGGAGGCGACCACTACAAGTGGCGTCAGATGCGCTCCAACGGCATAGATGAAAAGTATGTGACCGGGGACAGCACAGACTGGGAGAAGTTCAAAGCCTGGGCTGAGACCATGCCTAAGCTGATCGGCAATCCTCTGTATCACTGGAGCCATCTGGAGCTTAGAAGATATTTTGGATATGAAGGCTATTTAAACGGCGACACTGCCAAGGAAGTATGGGATCTGTGCAATGCAAAGCTTCAGGAAAGCTCCATGACGGTCCGCAACCTGATCAAGCAGTCCCATGTAACATTGATCTGCACCACTGATGACCCGGTCGACTCCCTGGAATGGCATAAGAAGATTGCTGAGGATCCTTCCTTTGACGTACAGGTACTGCCCGCATGGAGACCGGACAAGGCCATGAACGTTGAAAAGCCTACTTTCCCTGCTTATATGGCACGTCTCTCCGAGGTGAGCGGCATTCAGGTAACGGATTTCGCATCCCTAAAGAAAGCCCTTCAGGTCCGTATGGATTTCTTCACCTCCATGGGCTGCTGTGTATCCGACCATGCACTGGAGTACGTGATGTATGTACCTTCCACAGAAGCTGAGGTTGACGCCATCCTTGCAAAGGGATTAAAGGGCGAGGCCGTCTCCAAGGAAGAGGAACTGAAATTCAAGACAGCATTTATGCTATTTGCTGCACGTGAATACAACAGAATGGGATGGATCATGCAGATCCATTACGGCTGCAAGCGCGACAACAACGCCTACATGTTTGAGCAGCTGGGGCCCGATACCGGATTTGACTGCATCAACAATTATGCCCCCAGCGCACAGATGGCTGACTTCTTAAATGCGCTGAGCACAGGCAATGAGATTCCAAAGACTATCCTTTACTCACTGAACCCCAATGACAATGTTTCCATCGGCACCATCATCGGCTGTTTCCAGGACAAGTTCCCCGGAAAGATCCAGCACGGTTCCGCCTGGTGGTTCAATGATCACAAGGTAGGCATGACAGAGCAGATGGTATCTCTGGCCAACCAGGGCTGCCTGGGCAACTTTATCGGCATGCTGACAGATTCCAGAAGCTTCCTGTCCTACACAAGGCATGAGTATTTCCGCCGCGTTCTCTGCGAACTTCTGGGCGGATGGGTTGAAAACGGCGAGTATCCTGCTGACATGAAGGCTCTTGAGGAGATCGTCAGGGGAATCTGCTACAACAATGCCGTCAATTACTTTGGCTTTGAATTAGACACCGTTAAATAATATGTTTAAGCAGCATAATACAGCCTGCCCGGATCTCCTTTCCGGGCAGGCTGCCTTTATCTCATGGGATGTCTGATAGGTAACTATGTATTATTTCAGCCGGACAACATGCTGACAGTAAATGTACAGATTCTTTATCTTCTTTGCCTGCTGTCCATCCTCGCCCAATACAATGGGCTGGGTTCCGGAGGGCGTGATATACAGCTTAAACGCAATTGCATCCTGTCCCACGTGCATCTCCTTTACCGGCGTATAGGCAAAGTCCTGTTTTTCAATATCCAGATATTCAAACATGATGTGTTCCAGTTCCGGATTGGCAAACACCCTTACAATATCCGGTGTTCCTTTCATCTCCATAATCGCCTTGGCTTCTTCAAACTCAATGTTGGTAAAACGGTAATCTCCATTACCCAGAATATAAGCCAGCGTGCTGTTGTCCAACAGCAACAAAGGATCTTTAGCCATAACGTAACCTCCTTTTTCCCATCCATATGATTGTTTCACTTTAATCATATATCCTTTTCCGAAAATTGTCAATATTGTTA
>ERZ1036407.965-NODE-965-length-13370-cov-34.117987_pt1 | contig 13370 bp, 13 predicted proteins | sample MGYA00514217_ERZ1036407 | MGnify/ENA primary metagenome ERZ1036407 (study PRJEB33795, sample SAMN09464943) | human gut metagenome | host: Homo sapiens | place: USA: Stanford, California | collected 2016-11 | study: EMG produced TPA metagenomics assembly of the... | reverse complement strand
ATGGAATCGAGGTGTCTTTCTTTTATGCAAAATCACGAACTTGCTCATTTATAGCTGGAATAAAAGATGGATATTAGAAAACTCTTATTTTTTTATGTTCAAGGAAGGAGTTCGATGAAAAAATTATTACCGCTATTACTTTTTGGATTTTTATCAATCATAATAGGAGCTTCGATATTGAGTAAAGAAAATAAAGAAACATCCCCAAATAGAGACATATCACAAATGTCAAATGCTCATCTTTTATCAGATACAGGTACTTTGTTGGAATACCATCCTGATAAAAAAGAAACCATAGTACAAGTAGATGATTCAGATAATCGATTTTTATACGATGAGGTTACTTTAATTCTCACAGGTCCTGCAGGTGAGTATAAAATTGATTCATCAATGGTTGGTGAGAAAATCAAATTTTCTTATTTTCATAGTACACCAACTGATAAGCCGACATTAGAAATTTATTTAATTGACAAATGGGAAAAATAAATTGTATACTTATAAATAAGCAAATATCGAATTTTACACAAAACTGACTTTAAGTTTATTCAGGGGCAGATTGCCCCTGTTTTTTAAAATAACTCCATACTTCTCTCCAAAATCCCTCGCATATACGCAATGGCAATTCCATAATTCGTAATTGGAATGCCCTGCTCTCTGGCACAATCTAATCGATACTGCATTTCTTTTTCTGTCAGCGTGCATCCGCCGCAGTGGATGATCACCTGATAAGGGGACAGATCTGACGGAAAATCCGTTCCGCTTGTAAATGTAAACTGCAAATCTTTCTGTGTAAACTGTTTCAGCATCCGGGGCAGTTTGACAGTCCCGATATCTTCGCACTGCCGATGATGCGTGCAGCCTTCGCAGATCAGTACCCGGTCCTTGTCCTTCAGTGTGCCAAGTGTCTGTGCGCCTTTGGCAGCAAGTGCAAGATTTCCCTTATATCTGGCAAACAAGATGGAAAAAGAGGTCAGCGGTACCTCTTTTGGTACGATTTTGGCAACGGCATCAAAGACCTGGCTGTCTGTGATGACAAGAGCAGGTGATTTTCCAAGGTTCTTAAGCGTTTCTGAAAGCTCACTGTCTCTCACTGCAATTGCGGTTGCTCCGTGATCGAGAATATCCCGGATGGTCTGCTGCTGAGGCAGGATAAGACGGCCTTTCGGAGCAGCTTTGTCAATGGGAATGACCAGTACGACAAAGTCTCCGGGATGGATGAGATCTCCCACGATTTTTCGTGTTTTTGGTGTCTGTCCGAGCTGTTTTGCAAGCAGCTCTTTCAGTTCGTGAATCTGTGTTCCCGCGGCAGCACTGACATACAGGACTTGCTCCGGGGAAATCTCATCCGGAAGAACAGGAGAAGCTGGAGCAAGATCCATTTTATTGACAGCGATCACGAAAGGAATCTGTTTTTTACGAATCTGCTGTAAAATCTGGATATCTTCTTCGGTTATGCCAAGCTGCCCGTCAATGACGAGCAGAGCGATATCTGTTGTATTTAAAATCTGCTGTGTTTTTTCGATACGCAGAGAACCAAGCTCCCCGGTGTCATCCAGTCCCGGGGTATCGATTAAAACAACAGGCCCCAGAGGAAGGAGCTCCATTGCTTTTTTGACCGGATCTGTGGTGGTTCCCTTAAAATCTGAAACAATGGATACCGGCTGTCCGGCGAGGGCATTGATCAGGCTGGATTTTCCGGCATTTCTTTTTCCGAAGATCCCGATGTGGATTCGTTCGGCAGAAGGTGTCTGATTGAATGTCATAAAGCTGCTCCTTTCTCTAGAAACGGAAATCCCGGCGGTTATTCTGTTCGATCAGACGCAGATTTTCCAGTACGACCGCTCTTGCTTTTTCATTTGGTACATTTAACACTTCTTTGTCGATCAGGCGGTCTCCAATGGCTTTTGTCTCCGGGGAAGCATAGTCCATCAGGTATTCCTTGAGTGTCATAAGTGCATTTGGATGGCAGCAGTTCTGGATCTGTCCGCTTTTACAAAGAGACATAAAACGGTCTCCGGTGCGGCCTTCCCGGTAGCAGGCGGTACAGAAGCTTGGAATGTAGTCCATCTCCATCAGCCAGCGTACGACTTCATCCAGTGTGCGGGTGTCACTGACGTCAAACTGTTCTGATTTTGCGTCATCCGGCTCCGGCTCACAGTAACCGCCAACGCTGGTACGGGAGCCGCCGCTGATCTGGGAAACGCCCAGATGCAGGACACGTTCTCTGCATTTCTGGCTCTCCCTCGTGGAGATGATCATGCCGGTATAGGGAACGGCGATCCGGATACAGGCTACGATCTTCGCAAAGGTATCATCGTCAATACCGTTGTCAAACTCATCTGCATTGATATCGTCCGCATGCCGGAGTCTCGGTACGCTGATCGTGTGCGGTCCGACGCCGAATGCAGCTTCCAGATGTTCTGCGTGCATGAGAAGACCTGCAAATTCATAGCGGTATTTGTCCAGTCCAAATAAAACGCCGATCCCTACATCATCAATGCCGCCTTCCATGGCACGGTCCATAGCCTCGGTGTGATAGTTGTAGTCGTGTTTTGGTCCTGTTGGATGAAGTGCAAGGTAACTTTCCTTGTGGTAGGTTTCCTGAAAGAGGATGTACGTTCCGATTCCGGCTTCTTTGAGCAGACGGTAGTTGTCCACGGTAGTGGCGGCAATATTTATGTTTACCCGTCTGATGGCGCCGTTTTTATGTTTGATGCTGTAAATCGTTTTGATACTCTCCAGATAGTAGTCCATCGTGTTGCGCACGGGATCTTCCCCGGCCTCCAGTGCAAGCCGTTTATGTCCCATATCCTGCAGTGCGATGACTTCTTTCCGGATCTCTTCCTGAGTCAGTTGTTTTCTGGCGATATGTTTATTTTTCAGGTGATACGGGCAATAGGTACAGCCGTTCACACAGTAGTTGGAAAGGTAGAGAGGCGCAAACATGACGATCCGGTTTCCGTAGAAATCCTTTTTGATCTGTTCCGCCAACCGGTAGATTTCCTGATTCTTCTCTTCGATCGGACAGGCGAGAAGAACGGATGCTTCCCGGTGGGAAAGTCCTTTTCTTAAACGGGCTTTTTCAAGAATGGAGTCAATGAGGGCTTCGTTGGTCTTGTTCTCATCGGCGTAGGCAAGGGTTTCCAGAATTTCTTCGTGGCTGATAAAATCATCAGCATGTTTTGAGTGTACATCATACATAAGTAATCCCTCCAATTTGTAAAATAAAAAGCAAAAAACAAAGTTGTTACGGGGTGATATTCAGAGAATCTCCCCGGGCGGTCACCACCTGATAGCCGATGGACTGCATGTGTTGTTCCAATTCCCTTCGGCATTCGGCAGCTTCTGCATCCGTGCTGATCTTGTTGTCATACAGCAGATAGTCTCCCCGCACACGTTTCGGGGACAGGTTTGGCATGACCACGTTGGCACCGGATAAAATGCCAAGCTCCCGTCCGTTTTCGGCAATGGTTCCAAGTGCTGTGGTTGCCGGAAGCAGCACGCCTGGAAGCATCAGACGGATGAGTCCCAAAAGGAATAAAGTCAGCTCCAGTGTTCCTGCTTTCTGCCCGGCAAACGGGGTGTCATGGTGTGGAATAAATGGGCCGATCCCGACCATCTGAGGATTCAGCTCTTTGAGAAACAACAGATCTTCTGCCAGATGTTCGCTCGTCTGCCAGGGAGATCCTACCATAAATCCGGTTCCCACCTGATATCCGATTTCTTTTAAATCCCAGAGGCATTGCTGTCTGTGGGCAGCAGAAAGCTGTGCCGGATGCAGCTTCTGATAGTGCTCTGTGTTGTAAGTTTCATGGCGCAGAAGAAAACGGTTGGCTCCGGCATCAAAAAGCTGCTGGTACTCTTCCTTTGTGGCCTCTCCAGTGGAAAGGGTGATCGCGCAGTCCGGGTAAGTGGTCCGGATTGTATGCACCACATCAGATAACCGGGCGGTTGTATAATAGGGGTCTTCACCGCCCTGCAGGACGAAAGTCCGAAATCCGAGCTCATATCCGGTTTCACAGCAGGAGAGGATCTCTTCTTTTGTCAGCCGGTAGCGGTGTACGTGTGTGTTCCCGCTTCGAATCCCGCAGTAATAGCAGTTATTTCTGCAGTAGTTTGTAAATTCAATGAGTCCCCGGATATAGACATCATGTCCGTAGAATTGAATCCGCGCGCGTCGTGATTTTTCAAACAGATATGCGGCAAGCCGGGGGGTGTACCCATCAAGCAGCTGCTGCCATTCGGAAGCATAAAGAGTATGCTCCGCTTCCAGTTTGTCAATGAAGGTATAAAGACATGGATCCATCATTTCTGGCTCCTTTCTGTAAAAAATTTCTGTATTTTTTCATTATAGCACAATTTTAATGTTACTGTTCACACCGGATGTTAAATATAGGTTCTGAACCGTCATGCTTGCATGTAAGGGAAAGAATCTATATTTAACATCCGGTGTGAACAGTAACATTTTGAAAATACAGGGTTATTGTTTAGCAGAGGAAATATTGACAGAGAACAGGCGGTGTGATAAGTTGGACACAGAAATATCAGAAAGTGGTGATAGAATGTCTGAGGTAAGAAAACATTTTGTTTTTCATGGAAAGGTGCAGGGCGTAGGATTCCGCTACACTGCAAAATATCTTGCGTTGTCACTGGGACTTACCGGATGGGCGAGAAATGAGTGGGACGGCACTGTGACAATGGAAGTACAGGGACGGGAAACGCTGATCAACAAGCTTCTGGTGGGACTGAATCAGAATCAGTTTATCTCCATCGAGTGGATCGATACAAGAGAGATTCCACTGGAGGAAGAGAAGGCATTTTCTGTGAAATGAAGGAAAGAAGAACTTGGTTTATAGAATGAACAGGAGGAGCATCATGAAATTAGGATTTATCGGAACAGGAAATATGGCAGGAGCCATCATGGGTGGTATTATCAGAAACGGAGTGCTGAAGCCGGAAGAAATCATCGGTTCGGATATTTTGGAAGCAGGGAGGGAAAAGGTACATTCTCTTTATGGAATCTGTGTGACAGATGACAACAGGGAGGCGGCAAAGGCAGAGATCGTGGTTCTTTCTGTAAAACCTCAGTATTATGAACAGACGATCGCACAGATCAGAGATGAGATCACGGATGAGCAGGTAATTGTCACCCTTGCTCCGGGAAAAACTCTGGAATGGCTGCAGGGGCAGTTTGGAAAAGATGTCAAGATCGTGCGCACCATGCCGAATACACCGGCAATGGTCGGTGCAGGGATGACGGCAGCGTGTGCAAATGCTCTGGTTACAAAAGAAGAGTTGGAAAAAGTGCTGACAATCCTGCGCTCTTTCGGAGAGGTAGAAGTCGTATCAGAGCATCTGATCGATGCAGTTGTGTCTGCAAGCGGAAGTTCTCCGGCATATGTATTTATGATGATCGAAGCAATGGCAGATGCGGCAGTGGCAGATGGAATGCCAAGACCTCAGGCGTATAAGTTTGCCGCTCAGGCCGTGATGGGAAGCGCCAAGATGGTCCTGGAGACCGGAAAACATCCGGGTGAACTCAAAGACATGGTATGTTCTCCTGCGGGAACAACGATCGAAGCAGTGCAGGTACTGGAAGAGCGCGGTTTTCGAAGTGCTATTATCGAGGCAATGCGTGTGTGTGCGGAAAAATCCAGAAATATGTAGAGTAAAGTGACAGGCATGAGGGGGAAACGGCGATGGAGATTCATGGAATTCAGAAAATGACACTGTTAGATTATCCGGAAAAAGTGGCGTGTACGATTTTTACGGCAAGATGTAATTTCCGCTGTCCGTTCTGTCATAATGCTTCTCTGGTGACACATGTAGATGCGGCGGCAGCAATTTCCGAGGAGGAAGTGTTTTCATTCCTTGCGAAACGGCAGGGGATTCTGGATGGTGTGTGCATTACCGGAGGCGAGCCTCTGCTTCAGCCGGATATCGAAGAGTTTATCCGGAAAGTGAAAGAGCTCGGTTATCAGGTCAAGCTGGATACCAACGGCAGCAATGTATTGCGTCTGAGACGGCTGGTGGAACAGGGGCTTGTGGACTATGTAGCAATGGATATCAAAAATGCTCCGGATAAGTATGGTATGACTATTGGAATTGAAGAATATGATATGTCCAATATTTTTCAGAGTGTGGATTTTCTGATGTCCGGGGATGTTCCCTATGAATTTCGCACCACGGTTGTGCGGCAGTTCCATAAAAGGGAAGATTTTGCTGCTATCGGGCGATGGATCAAGGGGGCAAAACAATATTATCTGCAGAGCTTTGTAGATTCCGGAGATTTGATCTGCCCCGGAATGAAGGGGTATACAAAAGAGATTATGGAACAGGCGCTGGAAATTGTGAAGAGGAACATTCCAAATGCGAAGTTAAGGGGTGTGTAGGTTACAAGTTATTTCAACAACAATTGTTAGAAAAGCCTGAAAATTCAAGAAAATAGACGGTTTCATGCAGGGAGGATGTGACTCAAAACGGGTCATACCCTCCCTGTATTTTATTGTTCATGTATAAAAGAGCAAAATCATGTAATAATCAGCCACTGTTTCTTAGTATAATTTCCTCAAAAAGTGTTACGTTTCTATTTTTTTTATTATTTTAGAAAATTCCATATTTTTCTATAATACAGATATCAAAAACAGAGACGAATAAAAAGGGAGGAAACGATAATGAAGAAAAAGAGAATGCTGGCACTTCTTTTGACAGTAGCAATGGCAGGAACGATGCTTGCAGGATGCGGCAGATCCGATGGCAAGGAAGATGAAAAAGGAAAAAATCAGGCAAAGAGTGAAGGGAAAGTGTACTATCTGAACTTCAAGCCGGAGCAGGCAGATGACTGGGTAAAACTTGCAGAGACTTACACAGATGAGACTGGTGTTCAGGTGGATGTGCAGACAGCTGCTTCCGGGACGTATGAATCCCAGCTGAAATCTGAGATGGCAAAAGAAGAGGCGCCGACCCTGTTTCAGGTCAATGGTCCTGTCGGTCTGGCATCCTGGAAAGATTACTGTTATGACCTGTCAGACAGTCAGATTTACAAGGATATTTCCAGTGACGATTATGTGTTAAAAGAAGGAGATGAAGTCAAAGGAATTGCGTATGTAGTAGAAACATACGGAATTATTTATAACAAAGCGATCCTGAATCAATACTTTGAACTTTCAGATGCTGCTGTAAAATCAGTGGATGAGATCAATAATTTTGAAACGCTGAAAAAAGTTGCGGACGGAATCCAGAAACACAAAGATGAATTGGGGGTAAAAGGTGCATTTACATCCGCAGGTATGGATTCTTCTTCTGACTGGAGATTTAAGACACATCTGGCAAATCTTCCAATCTATTATGAATATAAAGATGAGGGCATTACATCCACAGATGAGATTAAAGGAACTTATCTGGAAAACTATAAGAACATATGGGATTTATATATTACAGATTCTACCTGTGAACCGTCTATGATCTCCTCTAAGACGGCAGAGGACGCAAGCTCCGAATTTGCACTTGGAGAGGCTGTATTTTATCAGAATGGAACCTGGGCATACAACGACATCAAGGATATGGAAATTGCCGATGAGGACATGGGAATGCTTCCGATTTACATCGGTGCCAAAGGAGAAGAAGAGCAGGGACTTTGCACGGGATCTGAGAACTACTGGTGTGTGAATAAAAATGCTTCAGAAGAAGACATTCAGGCAACTCTGGATTTCCTGCAGTGGGTTGTGGAAAGTGATGAGGGACGCGATATGCTTGCAAATACGATGGGATTTGTGACACCGTTCACCACATTTGAAGACTATCTGCCGTCAAATCCTCTGGTGCAGGCAAATGAGGAATATAACAAGGCAGGCAAGACACCTGTAAGCTGGAACTTTACGACAATGCCTTCTGAAAACTGGAAAAACAATGTAGGCTCTGCACTTCTTGAATATGCACAGGGAACTGGAAAATGGGATGCAGTGGAAACTGCATTTGTAGATGGATGGGCAACTGAGTATCAGGCAGCGCATGCGGAATAAAAACATAGATTTGAGGCGGACGGCAAACCGTCCGCCTTTTCCATCAAGAGGAAGGAGAGAGGGACATGCAAAAAGCAATAAAACGATATTTCCCTGTTTTTGTACTGCCCACGATGATCGCATTTACCATTGGGTTTATCGCGCCGTTTTTACTGGGTATTTATCTTTCGTTCTGTAAATTTACAACCGTGACAGACGCCAGATTTATCGGGCTTGAGAATTATGGAAAGGTATTTCAGGATCCTACATTTTTACACTCTCTGTGGTATACCGTGCTGTTTACAGTACTTTCCATGTTATTGATCAATGTACTGGCATTTGCGGTGGCGTTAGTATTGACAAAACCAGTACGCGGGAAAAATATTTTTCGGACTGTATTTTTTATGCCGAATTTGATCGGTGGAATTATTCTGGGATATATCTGGCAGCTTCTGTTAAACGGAGTGCTTGCACATTGGGGAAAAACACTTACATATTCCGGGACCTACGGGTTGATGGGAATGATCATTCTGGTGTGCTGGCAACAGATTGGATATATGATGATCATCTACATTTCCGGCATTCAGAATATTCCCGGAGAGCTGATCGAAGCGGCGAAGATTGATGGAGCCAACTCCTGGCAGGTACTTCGCAAGGTCATTATTCCGATGGTGATGCCGTCGATCACGATTTGTACATTTTTAACGTTAACAAACGGTTTCAAGTTATTTGACCAGAACCTGGCACTGACCAATGGTGCACCTTCGAAAATGTCAGAACTTCTGGCGCTCAATATCTTCAATACGTTCTATGGAAGAGCCGGTTATGAAGGTGTTGGTCAGGCGAAGGCAGTAATCTTCTTTCTGATCGTTGGTCTGGTTGCCGTGATTCAGAATCGCATGACAAGATCAAAGGAGGTGCAGCAGTAGTGAATAAAAAATTAAAACATGGCTGGCTGGTTACGCTGATTTTTTCTGTTATCAGCCTGCTGTACTTATATCCGATCATTCTTGTTGTGATCAACTCATTCAAGAAAAAAGCATACATCAGCCGGGTGCCATTTGATCTGCCAAAAGACAATATGTTTGTAGGATTGGAAAATTATATCCGCGGAATCGAGCAGACAAAGTTTTTGAGGCATTTAGCTGGAGTCTGTTTATCACCGTGGGCGGAGTTGCAGTCATTATCCTGTGCTGTTCCATGTGTGCATGGTTTATCAGCCGGGTGAATACATGGTGGACAAAACTGATCTATATGCTTTGTCTGTTTGCCATGGTGGTGCCGTTTCAGATGGAAATGTACACTTTGTCCAAGATTGCAAATATGCTCAGACTCAATACTCCATGGGGGCTGATCTTCATCTATCTGGGGTTTGGTGCCGGGCTGGCGGTGTTTATGTTTACCGGATTTATGAAGTCGATTCCATTGGAGATCGAAGAGGCGGCAATGATTGATGGATGCACTCCAATCCAGACTTTTTTCAAGGTGGTCCTGCCAATCTCAAAACCGACTTGCATTACGGTAATGATTCTGCAGGCAATGTGGATCTGGAATGATTATCTGCTTCCGTCTCTGGTGCTGGATACGAAGAAATACCGGACGATTCCGATCGCAGTACAGTATTTAAAAGGTGGATATGGATCTGTGGATATGGGAGCCATGATGGGAGCGCTGGTACTTTCTATCATCCCGATTGTAATCTTTTATCTGTGCTGCCAAAAACATATTATAGAAGGTGTCGTGGCAGGAGCTGTGAAGGGATAAGGCTTGTAAGAAAAAAGGGAATGGATTAAAATAAAGAGGACAGATCAATAAAAAATCTGCCATGCAGCCAACAGAGGGGCATGGCGGATTTTTTGGCATGTATCAGAGGGGGGGACGGACATGATCACGATATTGATTGCAGATGACGAAAAACTGGAGAGAAACGGGATCAAGTTTCTGCTGAAACGAGAGCAGGAAGAACTGGAGATTTTAGAGGCAATAAACGGGAAAGATGCAGCGGGGATTTTGCAGAAAAAACAGGTGGATATTTTGTTTTCGGATATCAAAATGCCTTATATGACAGGGCTCGAACTGGCGAAAGCTGCACGGGAGTTGCAGCCGGAGATCGAGATAGTGATTTTTAGCGGATACAATGATTTTTCTTATGCGAAGGAGGCGCTGCATTACGGAGTAGTCGATTATGTGCTAAAGCCGGTAGATCCGGGAGAGTTTCATAAGACGTATTGTTCTGTGAGAGATCATATTCTGGAGAAGAATACGCAGAAAGGAGAAATTGCAAGGCAGCAGGATGATCTGGGAAAATATTTTCTGCAGAATTTTTTGTATGACGGCAAAGAAGAAAACGGGACAAAAGCTGCGGAGCTTTTATGTCAGGATGGAGGGCAGTATACTCATATGATCCTGGCAGGCGGCGAGGACTGCTTTTTTGAAGTGGATGAAGAAAAGCTTTTGGGTCAGCTCAGAGAGCACATGTCCCGTCAGTTCCTTTATCTGAATGTGGCAGCAAATGAGTCCTTATTTCTGTTTCAGGAAAGATATGCAGATTATGAGACAGTGGCAAAAGAGTTATATCAGTTTTTTAAGAATAAGTACGATGAGGAGTGCTATTTGGCAGTAAGTGAAGAAATTACAGACTGGCAGGAACTTCCTGAAGTATTTTCCGGTTTAGAGGAGGTACTGGCAGAAAAATTTTATCAGCCCAGGCAGAAGATTTTCTTTGCAGGGGAAGTGCAGGAGACCAGAGAAATGGATGAGGCAGAAGAATCTCAGGTCCTGAATAATATCAAAGAGGACATTCAATATAAAGACAGTATCCATCTACGGCAGGATTTTCAGAAGCTGGAGAGAAAATATAGAGAAAGTATGAAATTTTCAGAGATGTATGTGAAATTTGTATTTTCTAATATTGTCAAAGATATTTATGAGGAGATCAATCCAGGAGATGTGAAAGCATTGTCAAAAATGATCGACAGGCTGTACCGCTGCAGGAAAATTGAAGATGTACTGGCAATTACAGAACAGGTAGTCTGTGAACTGGAGAAATTTGTACAGGAGCAGAACAAAGGATTTCGGAATGAAGTTATGAAAGTGAAACAGTACATTCATCATCATTATGCAGAAAATCTCAATGTAGAGAATCTGGCAAGGCAAGTCTATCTCTCCCCGGGATATTTAAGTGTTGTATTCAAGGAGGAGACCGGAGTCAATCTGAACCGTTATGTCCGGGATATCCGGATGAAGAAATCCAGGGAGCTTCTGGAAAATACCAGTATGAAGATCTCGCAGATCGCAAAAGAGGTTGGATTTTCCAATAATTCTTATTTCTGCAGGAGCTTCCGGGAGTATTTTGGCAGCACACCGGAGTCTTGCAGGAAAGGGAGTATGAGTGATGAAGAAGCTTCTTTATCGGTTTCATAATTTTAAATATCGATATAAGCTGATGATCCTGATTTTGATCGCTGGGATCATTCCGACACTGATCGTGACATGCTATATGCAGATGGGAATGATGAACACGCTCAAGAAGCGGGAAATGGAAAATATGCAGGAGTCTTTAAAACAGGCAGTCGATGCAATAGACAATCAGGCGCAGATTTATGAAAATCTGATTGATTATCTGTCTTATTCGGGAGACCTCAGGAAAGTGCTGAAAATGGAACGTGCATCAGATTTTAATACATATCTGAAGTATACTCAGGTGGCAGATCCGTTGTTGAATATGCCGCAGGTGTATCACAAAGAAATTAAAGGGATCACGCTGTATGCGGATAATATTCAGGTTGCCCATGGAAGTACACTGGCTCCTTTGTCGGAGATTCAGGGAGAAAACTGGTATCCCAGAAACAACAGAAGTCTGATTCGCTGGTATGTACAGACTGGAAGTCAGAATAAAGTGATTGTAGCCCGAAAGTTTTATGACGGGAGCAGTGAGATAAATGCTGTGCTGAAGATCACACTGGATTATAATAAATTGTTCGAACCGTTTGAAAAAATCATGGAATCTGATTTTGCCGGAATTGTCTGGGATGAAAACGGCAATGTCGTGTATTCCTGCAATAAAATTCCCGCTAAATATGAGACCGGGAAGGTGGATACAATTTCGGAAGTACAGAAAAGTTTTTCCAGTGTGACAAAGGAGATGGAAGGGAATCAGTGGAAATTCTGTTATTTTTGTCCTACGGATACGATTATGGAATCGGCAAGATATTTGATGTTGAAAAATCTGCCGCTTCTGACAGCCTGTATTCTGCTGATAGGAATCTTAAGCTATTTCTTTTCCAGACGTCTGGTCTGTAAGCTGGAACAGCTGACGGAAAATATGAATCAGATCCACAGTGGAATCCGGGAAGTGACCGTACAAAGTGATTCCAAAGATGAGATTGGTGTGCTCATTCGTACTTTCCGGCGTATGATGGATGAGATCAATAAACTGATCTCAGAAGTATATGAAGCGAAAATTGTGTTACAAAGGACAGAGATGAGGGCATTGCAGGCGCAGATCAATCCCCATTTCCTGTACAATTCACTCTCAATTATCAACTGGAAGGCAATCGAAGCAGATGAACAGGAGATCAGTAAGGTGACACTGGCATTGTCTACCTATTATCGGACCAGTCTGAACCGGGGGGAGACAATGACGACAGTAGTAAGCGAGATGGAGAATATCCGTGCATACCTGAAAATCCAGCTGATTATGCACGATAATAGTTTCCGGGTGGAGGAAGTTTATGATAATACAATGGGAAGTTGTGAGATCCCGAAACTCATTTTGCAGCCATTGGTGGAAAATGCGATCGATCATGGGCTGGATGTGTCGGAAAAGATCGAAAAAGTATTGCGGATAAAGGTTGTGCATGATGAGCTGTTTTTATATTTTATGGTGGAAGATAACGGAAACGGAATGACAGAGGAAAAAGCGAGTCAAATCGTGACATATCGATCCAAAGGGTATGGTGTGCGCAATGTCAATGAACGGATCGTGCTTCTCTATGGAGAAGAAAATAAAATCCGGGTGGAGAGTAAAGAAGGAGAAGGAACCAGAGTATGCATACGGATTCCAAAGAAGAAGGAGAACGGACATGAGAAACAGGAAACAAAAAATTAAATACATACTGCTGTTATGTGTGTTCTCGATGTTCCTGATCGCTTCCTGCAAAAGATCGGAAACCGGTAAGACGGTGGAATCGAAAGAAGTGATAAACGCACAGTGGGAAAATGCAGCACACACACCGTATGGGAAATATCCCGAGCTTGTTACTTATACACTGGGGAAAATCGTTGGATCTAATAATGCAAACCTGCCTGTGAAGGTGAAGTGCTATAATAAAGTTGTAACAGAAGTGGCTAATAAGATATAATCATCTT
>ERZ1036407.953-NODE-953-length-13494-cov-4.560384_pt1 | contig 13494 bp, 11 predicted proteins | sample MGYA00514217_ERZ1036407 | MGnify/ENA primary metagenome ERZ1036407 (study PRJEB33795, sample SAMN09464943) | human gut metagenome | host: Homo sapiens | place: USA: Stanford, California | collected 2016-11 | study: EMG produced TPA metagenomics assembly of the... | reverse complement strand
CGCTGCGTTATCTGATCCCACTGTTGTTTCGTTTCAGATACCATTTTTCAGCCAGACTGATCAGCGCATAGAGTCCCATCGCCATGATACAGAGTAGAAGGATCGACATCAGCAGCCAATCCATTTTAAAGACCTGGCTTGAGTAAATGATCAGATAACCAAGCCCATCTCTTGCCGCCAGGAATTCTCCGATGATCACGCCTACCAGGCATAGACCGATGTTGACTTTCATATTACTGATAATGGTAGGAATCGTGCTGGGGAGAACGACCTTGGTCAGGGCATGGAACCTGCTTCCTCCTAAGGTATAGATTAACTTTATCTTTCCTGGGTCTACGATGGTAAAACTGGTATAAAGGCTTAGGATGCTGCCGAAGATCGCCACAGACATTCCGGCCACGATAATGGTAGTCTTGGTAGCCCCCAGCCAGACGATTAAGAGTGGCGCCAGCGCCGATTTGGGCAGGCTGTTCAGGACTACCAGATAGGGATCCAGGATCTCGGAGAGCTTGCTGCTGAACCAGAGCGTAACTGCCACCAGAATGCTGATGGCAATTACGAGCAGGAAGCTGACGATGGTCTCATACAATGTGACTCCAATATGGAGGAAGATGCTTTTATCCAGCACCATGCCCCAGAAGCACAGCGCAATCTTAGAAGGGCTGCTGAAGATAAAAGAATCTATGATCCCCACATTAGCAGTGAATTCCCAGATAAAAAGGAAACTTAAAAGAATCAGTATCCTGGAAACACAGACAATTCTTTTATGCTTCTTATGCTGGAGAAGGTATTTTTTCTGTCCTGCAGATAGGTCACTCATTGGTGTTCAGCTCCTTCCAGATGAGATTGAAATAGGTCTTGAATTCCGGAGCGTTCCTGCGGTTCAGGGGCGTATCGGAATCCAGATCGAATATGAGCGGGATCGTCTGCCTGATGGTAGCCGGCCGGCCCGATAAGACGATGACTCTGTCAGCCAGAGAGATTGCCTCCGACAAGTCATGAGTCACCAGCAAGGCAGACTTCTTCTCCTGGCGGAGGATCTGTCCGATGTCATCGCCTACATTCAGCCGGGTTTGATAATCCAGGGCAGAGAAAGGCTCATCCAGAAGCAGAAGGTCAGGCTCCAGAACCAGCGTCCGGATGAGAGCGGCCCTTTGGCGCATGCCGCCGGACAGTTCGGACGGGCGGGCATTCTCGAACTGGCTCAAGCCATAGACATTCAGAAGTTCATGGGCACGCTGCCGGGTTCTGGCCGTGAGCATGTGTTGTACTTCAAGCCCCAGTACTACGTTGTTGTAGATCGTGCGCCATTCAAAGAGTTCGTCATGCTGAAGCATATATCCTACATTCGTGGTACTCTCTCTTAAGTACTTGCCATTAATTTTTATCAGGCCTTTTTCCGGAGTGATCAACCCTGCGATCAGAGAAAGAAGTGTAGATTTGCCACAGCCGGAAGGTCCTACTATGGATACAAACTCCCCTTTGTTCAATGCAAAGGAGATGTCGATAAGAGCAGGCGTTTCTCCTTCCAGGTTATGGTAGGCGTAATGGATATGTTTTAATTCTAATACTTGTTCCATAGGAACCTCCTGTAATGACTATATACTATTTTATGTGGATATGGGGAATTAGTGACGGATTGCACTTGTCAGAATAGTAAGAAGAAGTTATAATTCATAAGTACAACACCAAGAACTATCAAGGGGATGGGGCAGGATGAATTATCAGAAGGAACTGGACAGGCTGATCGAACGCCTGAAAAAGGAAGAGAAAGTGCCAAGCCTATTGCTGCACAGCTGCTGCGCGCCTTGCAGCAGTTATGTGCTGGAATATCTGAGCGACTATTTTAATATCACGGTTTTCTATTATAATCCCAATATATTTCCAGAGAGCGAATATACCAAGAGGATACTGGAGCAGCAGATGCTGATCGGCGAGATGAAGGTGAAGCGTCCGGTATTATTTATTGCCGGGCACTATGATAAGGAACGGTTTTATGAGATGGCAAGGGGAATGGAACATCTGAAAGAAGGCGGCGAGCGCTGTCTGAAGTGCTACGAGCTAAGACTTCGGGAAGCGGCAAAGATTGCAAAAGAAGGCGGATTTGAATATTATACGACTACGCTGAGCATCAGCCCGCTTAAGAATGCAGACCGTTTAAACGAGATCGGAACCAGGCTTGCGAATGAATACGGTGTGAAATACCTGCAGTCAGACTTCAAAAAAAGGAACGGATATAAGCGTTCCATCGAGTTGTCGAAGGAATTCGGACTCTACAGGCAGGACTACTGCGGATGCGAGTTTTCCATAAGAAATGTAAAATAATGCAATAATTGTTTGAATTTATGCAGAAATATGATAAAATCGTAGACAACGATTCAATACGAAAGGAAGAAAATCCATATGGCACAGTTGTGGGGAGGTCGTTTCACAAAAGAAACAGACCAGTTAGTATACAATTTTAATGCATCAATATCATTTGACAAGAGATTTTATGCACAGGATATCCGGGGCAGCATCGCGCATGTGATGATGCTTGCGAGACAAGGGATCCTTACGGATAGCGAGAAGGAAAAGATCATCGAGGGACTGGAAGGCATCCTGGATGACGTGGAGCAGGGCAAACTCGTCATATCAGACAAATATGAGGACATCCACAGTTTTGTGGAGGCTACCTTGATCGACCGGATTGGCGAGCCTGGCAAGAAGCTGCATACCGGAAGGAGCAGGAACGACCAGGTGGCTCTTGATATGAAGCTTTATATAAGAGATGAAGTACATATGCTGGATAATCTGGTGGAAGAGATACTGCTCGCAATCCTGACCATTATGGAAGAGAATGTTGATACCTACATGCCGGGATTTACCCATCTGCAGAAGGCTCAGCCGATTACGCTGGCCCATCATATGGGGGCATACTTCGAGATGTTCAAAAGAGACCATGAAAGGCTGACAGACCTGTACCGGAGGATGAATACGTGTCCGCTGGGCTCAGGCGCGCTGGCAGGGACTACATATCCGCTGGACCGGGAATATACGGCAAGGCTTCTGGGATTTGAAGGCCCTACGCTAAACAGCATGGATGGAGTGTCCGACAGGGACTATCTTCTGGAACTGCTGTCGTCCCTTTCCATCATTATGATGCACTTAAGCAGATTCTCGGAGGAAGTGATCATCTGGAATTCCAATGAATACCAGTTTGTAGAGATTGATGATGCTTACAGCACGGGAAGCAGCATCATGCCCCAGAAGAAGAACCCGGATATCGCGGAACTGGTCCGCGGCAAGACCGGCCGGGTATACGGGGCCTTGAATGCGCTTTTTACGACTATGAAAGGAATTCCGCTGGCATATAATAAGGATATGCAGGAAGATAAGGAATGGGCGTTCGACGCAATAGACACTGCGAAGGGGTGCCTGACATTATTTGCGGGGATGCTAAGGAGCATGCAGTTTAATAAAGCGCGCATGAAGGACAGTGCAAGACATGGGTTCACCAATGCGACGGATGCCGCTGATTACCTGGTGAATCACGGGATGCCTTTCAGGGATGCCCACGGCATTGTAGGACAGTTGGTACTGACATGCATTGACAAAAAGATCGCGCTGGATGAACTCCCTCTGGAAGAGTACCAGAAGATCTGTCCGGCCTTTGAAAAAGATATATACGATGCGATCAGCCTGGAGACCTGCGTGAACAAGAGAATCACGACCGGGGCGCCGGGAAGGATGGCAATGGAAGAGACACTGGCCATGTATAAAAAGTACATGGAGGAATATTAAGATAAGGAGACATTGACAATGGAAAAGAAATTAAAAGTAGGTATCTTAGGAGCAACAGGTATGGTTGGACAGCGTTTTATCTCATTGCTAGAAAACCATCCATGGTTTGAAGTCGTTACGGTGGCTGCAAGCCCGAGATCAGCAGGAAAGACTTATGAAGAGGCCGTAGGCGGACGCTGGAAGATGGATACTCCGATGCCGGAAGGCGTTAAAAGCCTGATTGTCCTGAATGTAAATGAAGTGGAAAAGGTGGCGGAAACGGTTGACTTTGTATTTAGCGCCGTTGACATGACCAAGGAAGAGATCAAGGCAATTGAGGAAGCCTATGCCAGGACAGAGACCCCTGTCGTATCTAACAACAGTGCTCACCGCTGGACGCCAGACGTTCCGATGGTAGTGCCGGAGATTAACGTGGAGCATTTTGATGTGATCGAGTCTCAGAAGAAGCGTCTGGGAACAGAGCGCGGCTTCATCGCAGTCAAGCCAAACTGCTCCATCCAGAGTTATACCCCATGTCTTGCTGCATGGAAGGAATTTGGCCCCAAGGAGGTGGTTGCCACTACCTATCAAGCAATCTCGGGAGCCGGAAAGACATTTAAGGACTGGCCGGAGATGGTAGAGAATATCATCCCATTTATTGGCGGAGAAGAAGAAAAAAGCGAGCAGGAGCCGCTTCGCGTACTTGGCAAAGTAGAGGATGGCCAGATCGTAAAAGCACAGTTTCCAAAGATTACCTGCCAGTGTATCCGGGTTCCTGTATTGAACGGACATACGGCTGCCGTGTTCATTAACTTCGAGAAGAAGCCGACCAAAGAGCAGCTGATTGAGAAATTGACGAGTTATAAGGGATTTCCGCAAGAGGCCGATCTTCCAAGCGCACCCAAGCAGTTCGTGCGCTATATGGAGGAAGATAACCGTCCGCAGGTTACGCTGGATGTAGACTATGAGAACGGCATGGGAGTGTCTATCGGACGTCTCAGGGAAGACACGATCTATGACTACAAGTTTATCGGCCTTTCCCATAATACAGTCCGCGGCGCGGCAGGCGGCGCAGTGCTCTGCGCAGAGGCTTTGACGTCAAAGGGATATATCAAGAGCAAATAAAGATAGAGAAAGAAGGAATCCGAGGCCTTTTGCGCAGGCATCCGGGTTCCTTTTTCCCTTTTCAACAATGCCGGTTAGTGTTAAAATAAAACAAAGATTATGCGCAGACTAAATTTTTGAAGGATTTACCAAAGTTTAACTTATATCTAATAAAGGAGAGCCTGTTGTCTGGTATGATAGAGGCATACGAATGAGATGATAGGAAAAGAGGGTGTAAATTATGAAGGAAGATATCTTAAACTATACGCAGAACAGGGAACTGTCATGGCTTAAGTTCAACCAGAGGGTTCTGGAGGAGGCGCAGGATCCGACAGTTCCGCTTCTGGAGCGGATGAAATTTGTCGCGATATTCACCAGTAATCTGGATGAATTCTTTATGATCCGCGTCGGAAGCCTATTCGACATGGCGCAGACGGATGCGAACACAGTGGACAGCCGTTCCGGCATGACTCCAAGGGAGCAGCTGGATAAGATATTCGAAGCAGTAGCCCCTCTCTACAAAGAGCGGGACAAGACTTATGCAGACATTAAGAAGCAGCTGCATCCTTATGGCGTATGCGGACTGGATTTTAAAGAACTGGAGCAGTCCGAGAAGAAATACGTGAAAAAATACTTTAAGGAGCAGATTCTTCCCATTCTATCTCCGCAGATCGTGGATGCGAACCATCCGTTTCCCCACCTGCTCAATAAGGCGCTGTATGTGACCGCCAGCCTCAGATATAAGGACAAGACCAAGGAAAAGACGATGCTTGGCATCGTCCCGGTACCCGAATTTGTCTCCGATATCCTCTATCTTCCGGGCCATGATATCCGTTATATCCGTATGGAAAAAGTACTGATGGAATACGTAGATATCGTGTTCGGACAGTATGAAGTGTCGGATGTCAATTACATCTGCGTAACCAGGAATGCGGATATCGCGCCGGACGATGAAGCGCTGGAAGTCAGCGACGACTTCCGCTATCTTATGAAGGAGACGCTGCATAAGCGCCGCAGGATGGCGGTGGTGCGTCTGGAGGTGGCAGAAAAGTTCAGCCCGGATATGGAAAAGTATTTCTGCGACAAGTTCAACATCAAGCCGAACCAGGTGTTCAGGACCAAGATGCCGATGAAGCTGGATTATGTGTTTGCGATCAGCGGGAATCTGCCGGATTCCATGAAGCGCTCCCTGATCTATTCCCCATTTTCACCACAGAATTCCGCCCATGTGCAGGAAGGCAGCGTCATGAAGCAGGTGAAAAAGAACGATATCCTGCTGTTCTATCCGTATGAGAGCATGAATCCCTTCCTGCGCCTGATCAAGGAGGCGTCCACAGATCCGAATGTGCTGACCATCAAGATTACCATATACCGGCTGGCTAAGAAGGCCAGGCTGGTAGAATATCTATGTGCCGCGGCAGAGAATGGAAAAGAGGTGACGGTGCTGATCGAGCTTCGGGCAAGATTCGACGAGCAGAATAACATCGACTGGTCTGAGCGGATGGAGGAGGCAGGATGCAGGGTCATCTATGGATTTGAGGGATATAAGGTGCATTCAAAGATCTGTCTGATCACATACCGCAACCGGAATGAGATCCAGTATATCACCCAAATAGGTACCGGCAATTATAATGAGAAGACGGCGGCTCTTTATACGGACCTGTGCCTGATGACGGGCAGCAAGACGATCGGAAAGGATGCGGCGGAATTCTTCAAGAATATGTCCATAGGCAACCTGAATGGAATCTATGATCACCTGATCGTGTCGCCCACAAGCCTGAAGCAGAAGGTGCTCTATCTTATGGACGAGGAGATCCGCAAGGGAACGTCCGGCCGTATCGTGATGAAGATGAATTCGCTGACGGATGTGGATTTTATTGAGAAATTGGCAAGGGCATCCCAGGCGGGAGTAAAAGTAGACTTGATTGTAAGGGGAATCTGCTGTATACTTCCAGGAGTACCGGGATACACGGACAACTTAAGAGTCATGAGCGTGGTAGGACGCTTTCTGGAACATCCGCGTATCTTCAGTTTCGGTACTGGCGTAGAGCAGAAGATCTATATCGGTTCTGCGGACATGATGACGAGAAATACGGAGAAACGCGTCGAAGTGGCATGCCCGGTGCTTGATGAGACTATCAGGCGCCAGATCAACCACTATATGAGGGTCATGCTTAGTGACAATGTGAAGGCAAGAGTGCTTCAAAGCGACGGCACGTTTTGCAAGAAAGACGAGGAAAAGCCGCCAATCGATTCGCAGGCAGTGTTCATGGAAGAAGCAATCCACGCAAAGCGAAGCGCGCCTGTAAAGGAAAAGTCGATTGGAGCGTGGCTCAGAGCGTTCTTTAAGAGATAAAGGAGTTAGATTATATTTATGGGGAAATCACTTTATATTGCTGAGAAACCCAGTGTGGCACAGGAATTTGCCAAGGCACTGAAGATAAAGACAAGAAGGGCAGACGGATACCTGGAGTCAGAGGAAGCCATCATTACCTGGTGCGTAGGGCATCTGGTAACGATGAGCTATCCGGAAGAATATGATGCAAATCTGAAAAGGTGGAGTTTGGAGACTCTGCCTTTTATACCGGAGGAATTCAAATATGAAGTGATTCCGGCAGTGTCCAAGCAGTTTCGGATCGTTGCCGGACTTTTAAACAGGGAAGACGTGGACACCATCTACGTGTGCACCGACTCGGGACGAGAGGGAGAGTATATCTACCGTCTGGTGGAGCAGCAGGCAGGAGTCCATGGTAAAGAGCGAAGGAGAGTCTGGATCGACTCTCAGACCGAGGAGGAGATATTAAGGGGAATCCGGGAGGCAAAAAACCTGGATGAATATGATAATCTTTCAGCTTCCGCATATCTGAGGGCAAAGGAAGATTACCTGATGGGAATTAATTTTTCAAGGCTCCTTACCTTGAAGTATGGGAACAGCATTTCCAATTATCTTCATACCAATTATTCCGTCGTCTCTGTGGGCCGGGTCATGACCTGCGTCCTTGGCATGGTGGTCAGAAGAGAGCGGGAGATCAGAGAATTCGTGGAGACGCCATTCTACCGGGTGATCAGCACGATTGGCGAGACGGGGCAGAGTTTTGAGGGAGAATGGAGGGCCGTAAAGGGATCAAAATGGTTTGAATCGTTTGACCTCTACAAAGAAAACGGCTTTAAAGAACGGGAGAAAGCAGAACAGCTGATCACGTATCTGAGTGATCCGAAGCCCATCCAGTGCCAGATCGTATCCATTGAGAAGAAGAAGGAAAAGAAGAACCCGCCGCTTTTATTTAACCTGGCGGAACTTCAGAATGAATGTTCCAAGCGTTTTAAGATCAGTCCGGACGAGACGCTTCGCATCGTACAGGAATTGTACGAGAAGAAACTGGTCACCTATCCCAGGACGGATGCCAGAGTCTTGTCAACGGCAGTGGCAAAAGAGATCCATAAGAATCTGAATGGGCTTATGAAGTATGGGCCGGCCGTACCGTTTCTTCAGGATATTGTGGCCCTGGGAAGCCACAAGGGCCTTGAAAAGACCAGATATGTCAATGATAAGCAGATTACCGACCATTACGCGATCATTCCTACGGGCCAGGGCATTAATGCCCTGGGCTCTCTGAACCATCTGGCCAGCCAGGTCTATGACGTAGTCGTGAAGCGTTTCCTTTGCATCTTCTATCCTCCGGCCGTCTATCAGAAGGTGGCCATTGTGACCGGGATCAAGGAAGAATCCTTTTTCTCCAATTTTAAGGTGCTGGCAGAAGAAGGATACCTGAAAGTGGCAGGACTTCCCCAGGCAAAGAAAAGCGCGGCGGAGGCAGAAGAGGAAAACGGAGAAAAGGATACGGACACGGCATTTTTTGAGAAAATACAGGCCCTAAAAAAGGGCATGATTCTCCAGGTCCAGTCATTAGATATTAAAGAAGGGAAGACGTCGCCGCCGAAGCGTTACAATTCAGGATCGCTGATTCTGGCAATGGAGAATGCGGGGCAGCTGATCGAGGATGAGGAACTGCGCGCCCAGATCAAAGGAAGCGGCATCGGAACCAGCGCCACCAGAGGCGAGATCTTAAAGAAACTCTTCCATAACAAATATCTTGCCTTGAATAAGAAGACGCAGATTGTGACGCCTACCATGCTGGGAGAGATGATCTTTGACGTGGTGGAGAACTCCATTCGGTCGCTTCTGAACCCGGAACTGACAGCCAGTTGGGAGAAAGGGCTTACATACGTTGCAGAAGGAGAGATCACGCCGGATGAATATATGGAAAAACTCAGGCATTTTATCGTAAGCAGAACCCAGGGGGTCAAGGGCCTGTATAACCAGAGCCAGCTGCGCTCCTGCTACGACAGGACCGCGCAGTTTTACAAGAAGCCGGCGCAGGCAAAGAAGGCAGCAAAGAAAGAATCTAAATAGCAGAGAGGAGACAAAAGCAGCATGAAGGAATTAACAGTAGCCAGCTTGTACACACTTGAGGAAACCATCGCAAAGGACTTGTTTGAAGGGGTAGAGTATCCCTGGGAGGTGCTTCCGAAGATCAGCAGCTTCATCCTGGAACTGGGGGCCGCCCTGCCGGAAGATGAATACGACAAGGTGGGAGAAGATGTGTGGATCGCCAAGTCAGCCAAGGTATTTGAGTCTGCATATATCCATGGCCCGGCAATCATCGGCAAGGACGCGGAAGTCAGGCATTGCGCTTTTATCCGTGGAAATGCCATTGTCGGCGAAGGCGCCGTTGTGGGAAATTCTACAGAACTTAAGAATGTGGTCCTGTTCAATAAGGTGCAGGTTCCCCATTATAATTATGTAGGAGATTCCATTCTGGGATATAAGGCCCATATGGGCGCAGGCTCCATCACATCCAATGTAAAATCAGACAAGAAACTGGTAGTTCTAAAGACTCCGGATGGAAATATCGAGACGGGAATCAAGAAATTCGGAGCTATGCTGGGGGATGAGGTGGAAGTCGGATGCGGAACCGTCCTCAATCCGGGAAGCGTGGTCGGGAAGTGCACCAATATCTATCCGCTTTCCAGCGTAAGAGGCTACGTTCCGGCCGGGAGCATATACAAGAAGCAGGGAGAAGTAGTGGAGAAGATATAAGATAAGCGTCCTTTCGGACAGGAGGATATCAGATGAAGAAAATAGGATTTATCGGCGTAGGCATTATGGGCAAGTCTATGGTGAGAAATTTGATGAAGGCAGGCTTTGAACTGCATATCTATGCCCGCACCAAGTCAAAGGTGGAAGATGTAATCAGCGAAGGGGCAGCCTTTCATGAATCGATCAGCGAATGTGTTAAAGATTGCGAGGCAGTGATTACCATAGTCGGATTCCCGAAAGATGTGGAAGAAGTCTATTTTGACGAAGGCAATATCTTAGACAGCGCGAGGGAAGGGACCTACCTGATTGATATGACGACCACCAGCCCGATGCTGGCGCAGAAGATATATGAAGCAGGGACGAAAAAGGGATTCCATGTGCTGGATGCCCCGGTAACCGGCGGGGATACCGGAGCAAAGGCCGGAACCTTGTCCATATTGGCAGGCGGCCGGAGGGAAGATTACGAAGCCTGCCGGCCCTTATTTGAGGCAATGGGCACGAATATCAACTATCAAGGAGAGGCGGGCTGCGGCCAACATGCCAAACTTGCCAATCAGATCATGATTGCGGGAACCCTTTCCGGCGTGTGCGAGGCTATTACCTATGCAAAAGCCAAGGGGCTGGATCTTCCAACAGTCCTTAGATCCGTCTCTACAGGGGCGGCGGGAAGCAAGCAGCTGGATATCTTCGGACCGAAGATACTGGCTGAGGATTATGCGCCAGGCTTCTTCATGAAGCATTTTATCAAAGATATGAAGCTGGCTCTTACAGAAGCCAATATGAGCGAGTTAAGCCTGGATGTATTAAGCCAGGTGCTGGCCAACTATGAAGAACTGGAGGCAGAAGGCTACGGGGATCTGGGCACCCAGGCCCTGATGAAATACTATGAGGGATCCCAGGCCTAAGAGGCGCTGTTCTTGTAATGCCCGGGAAAGTATAGTAAGATAGAGACGTACACGATGAAAGGAGTGATAACATGTTAGAAGATAATTATGTAACATTTGAAATAGGCAAAGCAAAGCATATTGCACTGGTAGCCCACGATGGCAAGAAAAAGGAACTGGTAGACTGGTGCGACAAGAATAAGGATGTGCTAAAAAGCCACTTTCTGTGTGGAACCGGCACCACGGCCAGACTGATCGCGGAGAGGACAGGCCTCCCGGTCAAAGGATACAACAGCGGCCCGCTGGGCGGCGACCAGCAGATTGGCGCCAAGATCGTGGAAGGCCAGATTGACTTCATGATCTTCCTGTGGGATCCTCTTGAGGCCCAGCCTCACGACCCGGATGTCAAGGCTCTGCTTAGAATCGCAGTCGTATATGACATCCCGATTGCCAACAACCTGGCTACCGCGGACTTTATGCTGAATTCCAAGTTTATGAATGATACTTACAGCCGCAGGGTGGAGAATTTCAATAAGACGATCCAGGAGCGGGTGGAGAAGATGAAGTAATATTTTGGCGATTGAATTGGGGGAGACGGTAGATGGACGGTCTTAGGAGGATGCACCTCGGCCTGCCTTCGACTCTCTTCGCCAGAACTTTGTAATTTCAAATACAGCCTAAATATAGAAACCGAGTCTATTCGATAGGAAATTTTGATAATTTCCCATCTCAGAGGCTCTTGGGGATTTTGCCTGATGCAAAATCCCCATTCTATATTTGGGCTGTATTTTCAGTAACAAAGTTCAAGGCTTGTTCGACGAAAATAGGCCGGGGTACATCCTCCTAAGACCTGACCTCTACAGCCTCCAGGAAATTCAATTGGAGGAAATCTGAGGAGAATAGTTAATTTGGTATTGACAGGGGGGATTGGGGTGTGGTATTCTAAGTAGGCATTAAACTTTAGCGCTTTAAAGCGCAACGGTTTAAAGCGACGAATAGACTGGAATGAAAGGTGAGGGAAAGATTATGGGTATTAAGTTGATGCTGCTGATTGTATTTTTTGTTGTTATGGTGGCGGTAGGGCTTTATTCAAGGAAGCATGCAAGAAGCGTAGACGGATTCGTGCTGGGAGGGCGTTCTGTTGGGCCGTGGCTCACAGCATTTGCTTATGGTACTTCATATTTCTCTGCGGTTGTGTTTGTCGGATATGCCGGACAGTTTGGATGGAAGTATGGCTTGGCATCTACCTGGATTGGGATTGGGAATGCCGTGCTGGGGAGTCTGCTGGCGTGGGTCGTGCTGGGGCGCCGTACTAAGGTTATGAGCCAGCACCTGAAGTCTAAGACGATGCCGGACTTCTTTGGTGAAAGATATGGAAGCAAGGCGCTTAAAATTATGGCGTCCGCCATCGTATTCGTGTTCCTGGTGCCTTACACGGCATCTATCTATAACGGGCTCTCCAGATTGTTTGAGATGGCCTTTGACATACCTTATACATACTGCGTAGTAGTAATGGCCGTATTTACAGGGATTTATGTAATTCTTGGAGGATACATGGCTACGGCGATCAACGATTTTATACAAGGAATCATTATGCTGATTGGCATTGTGGCTGTGATTGCCGCCGTGCTTAGCGGGCAGGGAGGCTTCATCGAGGCGGTAAGGAAGATGGCGGAATTTCCCAGCGATGTTCCGGTCACCATGGGACAGCCGGGCGCATTTACTTCTTTTTTCGGACCAGATCCTCTGAACCTGCTGGGCGTGGTGATACTTACTTCCCTGGGTACCTGGGGACTTCCTCAGATGATCGGGAAATTCTATGCCATTAAGGACGAGAAGGCGATCAATACCGGAACGGTGATCTCGACTCTATTTGCCTGTGTGGTTGCCGGTGGAAGTTACTTTCTGGGAGGATTTGGACGCCTGTTTGACGGCAAGGCGATCTATGATGAGACAGGGAATGTGGTGTTTGACAGGATTATCCCACATATGCTGTCATCCCTGCCGGATATTCTGATCGGCATCGTCGTGGTGCTGGTGCTGTCGGCTTCGATGTCCACGCTGGCATCCCTGGTACTGACGTCCAGCTCTACGCTTACGCTGGACTTCCTGAAGGATAATATGATCAAGGATATGAGCGAGAAGAAGCAAGTGCGGACCATGCAGGTGCTGATCGTATTCTTCATTGTGGTTTCCGTAGTGATCGCATTGGATCCGCCAACCTTTATCGCCCAGCTGATGGGGATCTCATGGGGGGCTTTGGCTGGCGCGTTCCTTGCGCCGTTCCTGTATGGACTGTACTGGAGGGGTGTGACAAGGGCTGCGGTATGGGCCAGTTTTATTGCCGGCGTAGGCATTACCGTATCCAATATGTTCCTGCACTATATTGCATCCCCAATCAATGCAGGGGCCATCGCTATGATCGCAGGACTGGTGGTAGTGCCGGTGGTCAGCGTAGTAACGCCAAAACTTAAGAAGGATCGGGTAGAGGATATCTTCAGCTGCTACGAGGAGAAGGTAACCATTACAAAGAAACGTTCGCTGGAAGCCAATTAAGCAGCAGAGAAAACGGGATAAAATAGATCAAGGAAAGTGATTAAAAATGTCACTTTCCTTTTTCTTATTCATATGTTAGGATAAGGG
>ERZ1036407.950-NODE-950-length-13535-cov-24.902522_pt1 | contig 13535 bp, 10 predicted proteins | sample MGYA00514217_ERZ1036407 | MGnify/ENA primary metagenome ERZ1036407 (study PRJEB33795, sample SAMN09464943) | human gut metagenome | host: Homo sapiens | place: USA: Stanford, California | collected 2016-11 | study: EMG produced TPA metagenomics assembly of the... | reverse complement strand
GTTTATCTTTTTGTGTACCATCCTTTTATCAATTTAAAGAATCGTATTAAACTAAACTGATTGAGTTATGTTGTTTTTTCTTATCTATATGATTGTTACTTTTATAATTTATAAATATTCATATCAGATAATATAGAAAGTGTAATTTCAGATGCGATACTGCCAGTTGCATTATCTATAGCTTGAATATTTGTTGCAAAAAAATATGTATGATTTTTAGATTCCACGAAACCTATAAACCAACCGTTTACATTTTTTTCTTCAATACATCCAGTACCAGTTTTACCATAAATTGTGCAATTAACATCTGAAAATAGCTGGATACTTTCTTTTGTAGTTTGAATGTTTTCTGGCGTAAATCCAAAATCATTAAAGTATAATGACTTTAAAAGTTCTACTTGTTCTATAGGAGAGATTTTTAAGGAGGATTCCATCCAATATGAAGAAAGTTCTCCATTTATGTTTTGATTTCCATATCCAATTTGTTCAATATAAGATTGCAAATTAGATTTACCTAACTTTGCATCCAAAGCTTGAAAATACCAATTAACAGAAGAATTCATTGCAGAAAACAGAGTTTGGTCTTCATTCCATGATTCAAATGGATAATTCTGTTGAGGACAGGAAATAAAAGAATTTTCTGAAGTAATAATATTTTCTTCTAAAGCAAATAGAGCATCATATATTTTATAAGTAGAGTTGGGAGATATTCGTATAGTTGCTTGTTCTATATCGTATATATTCCAATTATCTTTCTGTAAATCGTAAAGCACAAAACTTCCTTTGTACCCATCAAAATATGATGAGAGATCTACAAGCGTAATCTTTTTTGAGGAAGTATCCCAAGTATAGCATTCCTCCGATGCATATGTGGACAACATAGGAGAACAGCCAAAAAGTAAAATAGCTGTCATGAAAAAAGCAATCAATCCTTTTATTCGTTTCCAATAGGTAGGATTTTCATAAGAAGCAATGTTAAGAATACGACGTTTAATTTGCTTCATATTTCCGCCAAGTCCAGCTACAAATGGAAATGGAGTCGTAGAAATTTTTTCAGCAAAATTAATTAATGTATTTCCATAGTTAATATAGTCCTTATATTCAAGCATTTTTAATACAGAACTATCACAAGCAATTTCCCTATCATGACACATTTCTTTTAGCGCAACAAATACAATAGGATTAAACCAATAAATAATTCTAATAAGAATCATAAAATAGTTAGTAATATTATCCCTATATTTGTAATGTTGTAACTCATGTAGCAACATATATCGTAAATCAGAAGTATTATAATCAGAAATCAAATGTATCGGCAGATAAATGCATGGTTTACAAATACCAACGATGATGGGAGATTTTAAAAAAGCAGTACTGTAAATGGGGATATCCTTTTTTAAATTCATCTCATCTAAACAACTATAATAAATTTTTCGTACTTCAACATTTTGCAAAGATAGAGCGGATTTTTTTAACATATGTAAGTGTAAAACTGATTTTGTAACCAAAATAATCATTGTTAGTACACCTACAATCCAAACAGCTCCTAAAATCAATCCAAATATTGATGATGTATCTTGAGTGATAGAAAGTGTAAAGTCATTCATCCAATTCATATTATTTTCAAAAATTGTTTCATTGGTTGTATGTGATACAATATCATTATTTGGTAATCCTGATTGTGGAATGTTACTAAATAACGCAAATATGGAAAAAAATTTTGTTGGCTTTAATGGTACAAAAGGGATTAACAACAATATAAATAATAAGAACCATAAATTATATTGCATACGGCTAGTTAAAATTTTTTTGAATAATTTTTTAACTACTAAAAGGATTCCAATGATACAGCTAATCCATAAATTACAAATGAGAAAGCGTATCATAAAATCACTCATATTACTTTCCTCCTTTTTGTGACATTTTTGTGAGAATGGAACGGAGTTCCTCTATTTCTGTTGTAGGTAATGTATCATCTTCGAGATAAGAGGATATCATAGCTGTTATTTTACCATTATAATAACGATTTAAAAAAGAATGACTTTTTTGTTGAATATATTCTGATTCGTTTATTAGAGGAGAATATACAAATACTCGACTTTGTTTTTCATATGTAAGTACTTTTTTGGTCACAAGTCGTTTTAGCATTGTATGAATAGTTTGAGGACTCCAGTTTGTTATTTCTAATAGTTTTTCTGTTACTTCGTTTGTATTAATAGGTGCATATTTCCATACAATTTTTATAACTTCGAATTCGGCTTCAGAAATCTGTGGTAATTCCTTCATAAATAAATACCTCCATATTATATGTCCGTTAGAAACAGTATAATCATATTTAATAATAAAGTCAAATGGAAAGAAGGGGCTTACATTAATGTCACTACAGTTTCATTAACATGACTTTAGTTTGCATCATATTGTATTGTACTGTTGTTGCACTTTTTTGTGTTATCAATATGTTTTGTCCAATATATTCCTTTAATTGTTTTGATTTGTATACTTGAAAATGATGTTTTGGTAAAGTTTAATAATTGTGAATCTACTGTTTATCTAAAGAAAAATAAAACAAAGAAAATAACAGACCGGATTTTGATCCGGTCTAATCGTCGTGAAAATTTTATTTAGTTGAAAATCATTAAAAAGCTTGCGAAAAGGTATTGACTTTTGTTAGCAGGTTTTTATGCGAAAAAACAAGAAAAATGTAATATTTTATCGAGAAATTTTCAGGTTTTTCCGACACCATTATACAAGAATTTTCGATATATTTCGCTATGATATCCATGTTGATTTCAATAGAAATCATATAAAACTTCATGAAATACGATAAAAAATGTAATTTCATATAAAATGAAAAATTTGATCCAATATTGTAATCGAAGGAAAAACAAAAATTGCAAATGTTCATCTAATAAGAAACCATTCGTTTGTTTTCATCTCAATGCTTATGATAAAACTTATTTTCAAGCACATTATTTTTATGTGAAAAATTTCATATTTATTTTAAAAAGCGAATCTCAAACCGAGGTTTGCTTTTTTTGTTGTGTAAACAGGTGCCGATCACCGCCAGCCTCTGATTTAAATTTGCCACTCAAAACAAATTTGAATCGGAGGAATGAGTATGTGTAAAGAAGATAAAAAACAATATTTTGTTCAGATTGGAAACAAACAAGTAGAAGTAAATCAGGAAGTATATCTGGAGTTATATAAAGATCAATTATATGAAAAAAATCAGCAAAGAAAAAGAAGAAGAAATAATATTCTGAGCTTTGATGCGATGAATGAAGAAAATAATGATGTTTATGACTTTGTTCCTGATATGAATTCCAATGCTGAAGAAGAAGCAATACATAGAGCTACAATGCATAAGATAAAAGAAATTCTGAAAGAAATAGATCCAGATAATATTATATCACTCAACTATTTCTTAGAATATTCAGAACATGAAATATCAGCTATTTTAGGAATTCCAAAACATACAGTGAATAGAAGAAAAAGAAAAATTTTAAATTCCATAAAAAAATTAATGGAGTAAATATCAAAATATAGATTGATTTCAACTAAATTTTATATAAAAAATAGCCGAAAATACAATGTTAAATTATATAAAATGACAAAGTTTTGAAAATTTAAAAGTTTTTTGCATCAAAACCTTTCGTAGTGACCTGATATATGAAGGGTTTTTTATTTTCACCTTTCTGTGTTCTTTGAAAACCAAATATCCAGCAATATAAATACGTTACTCTGTTCTGCCCAAAAGGGACAAGCAGTACCATGCAGTGCGCCATGACGATTCGTTACAACAGAACGTGAAATAAAAATATTCTTGAGCGAGGTTCGTTGGTCTGTAATACATAATCCGAGCGATTTATGCTGTATGGGTATGATCTTTTGGCAGGATCAAATGCCATGACCGGAGCAGAGCCACAATGATACTTCTGCCGAGTCCCAGACATCGCAAGGACGGCAGCCCGCATGACGGGGGAGGTGAAAAGCCTATGTGTGTAGCCAAGCACAGTTTATATTGCTGCCCAATGCCGGGGAAGTAGTGTCAAATACGGCAAATTTAAGTCAGAACAGTGTGCCGCTATTAAGCGGCACACATTTGTGACTTTTCATCAGAGAAAGAGTGGCTCTTTGATGAAAGGTCATAAATAGGAAAATAGTCATTAAGGGGGGGAATTATATGTCAAAAGATCAGATGCAAAATGAAATCAGATACCAGCTTTCCAAGGAGTTATTGACAAGAATGCTCTTTCGAAACCTGATTACCGAAGAAGAATACAATCGGATGAACAGTTTGAACCTGCAAACCTTCCAGCCGGCAGAAGCCAAACTTTATGAAAAAAATAGTAGATGTGTCACTGAAAAGCAGGTATCCTTTGCTTGAAAAAAGGAGGCATAAACATGAATGATACAGCAAAAACAACAGACATAAATGAAGAACCGATGATGAAAAACGTCTGTGCCTACTGCAGAGTCAGCACCAATATTCCACACCAGAAAGGCTCTTATGAATCCCAGCTGGAGTATTATGAAAATATGATTCGTAGCAAAGCCGACTGGAATTTCGTAGGCATCTATGCGGACTATGGTAAAAGTGGAACCAAAGAAAAAGGCAGAACGGATTTTATGCGTATGCTGGAAGACTGTGAAGCAGGAGAGATTGACATCATCTGCACGAAATCTATATCAAGATTCGCCAGAAACACAGTGGAATGTATACAGGTAGTGAGAAAGCTGAAAGAAATGCACATTGATGTGTACTTTGAAAAAGAAAGAATCCATACACTCCCGGAAAAAAGCGAATTGCTGCTTTCCATTTATTCCTCTGTAGCACAGGCAGAATCAGAAAGCATTTCCTCAAACCAGAAATGGAGCATACAAAAAAGATTTCTGAATGGTACCTACATACTGCCTAATCCGGCATATGGCTACTGTACAAATGCAAACGGATTGCTTGAGCTGGATCAGAAGCAAGCAGCTGTCGTGAGATTTATATTCGACGAATATCTGGAGGGAAATGGAATATGGCGGATTGCCAAAAGCCTGAACGAGCAGAAGATACCAACAAAAACAGGAAAGGCAGCTTGGTTAGGCGGCGCCATTTATATCATTCTGAAAAACAGCGTCTACACAGGTGACTTGCTTCTTCAGAAAACATACAGTGAGGACATTGTACCATTCGTAAGAAGAAAAAATAATGGGGAATACCGTCAGGTGCTTATTGAGAATGATCATGAACCAATCGTAACACATGAGGAGTATGAAGCCGTTCAGCGAATGCTGAAACAAAAGGCAAAAGTAAAAAAAGCAGGTAAAGAAGAACAGCTGGAAGAACATTCAGAGTTTAAAGGAAAAGTCATCTGTGGTATCTGCGGTTCTTCATACAATCGTCAAGTGAAAAAAGGCAGGACAGGCAAAAGCAATATCACTTGGAGCTGTGCCAGACGCATACAAACAAAAGACTTATGCGAAAATGATATTATCAAGGAAAGCCAGTTGGAGCAATTATTTATAACCATGTGGAACAAGCTGTCAAATCACTGTGATGAGATACTGGTAGCACTGATGAAGGAGCTGGAGCATTTAAAAGCAACACCTATGATACAGAAGCAGTTGGAACAATTAGACAAACGAATACAAGAGCAGAAAAAGCAGAGAGAGATTCTCAACCACTTGGCAAGTGGAGAGATGATCGACTCTGCTTTTTATATGGAACAGCAAAACATGATTAGCAAAAACCTAAAAGAGTATCAGAGAGAAAAGGAGCAATATCTTCAGAAATCCAGACAGAGAAAAGAATTGATACAGACAAAGGAACTGATTAAGCAGTTCAAAAAAGGACCGCAATATCTGGAAGTATATGACAAGACATTATTCCAAGCAATCGTAAAAAAGATTATTGTAAATCCCAACGAGTTAGTATTTGAACTGACAAACGGATTAAAGCTAACAGAAAGAAGGAAATAAATATGGGAAGAAAAGTAACAGTATACGGCTATCAATTTAAAAATGGCATATTGCAGGCAGATAAGGAACAAAGTAGATTTGTGCAGGAGATATTCAATGTATATAACAGCGGCATTTCAGTATCAAGGCTAAAAGACCATATCGAGGGACTGGAAATCAATCGAGTAAAGCTCAATGATATGCTCAGTGACAAAAGGTATATGGGGGATGAGAACTTCCCAAAGATTATAGAACCGGAATTATTTGAAGCGGTACAGCAAATGAAAAAGGAAAGACGCAAAGCAATAGGCAAGGAACAGTCCTATATCTATTATAAAGAATACTTCCTTCTGGGTGATAAAATGAAATGCGGAGAATGCGGCAGTGAATATCACTGCTACAAGCATGGAGATAAACAGATATGGGATTGCAGTAAACGAATTGTAAAAGGCAGGGTACACTGCAGAAATCAGCATATACAGGAAGCCCAAATCAAAGAATTATTTATGCAGGCAGTAACTAAAATGAAAAACCATCCGGAAAAGATTAGAAAAATTACGATACATAAATTCAAAAGAAATATTCGTTTACAGGCAGTAGAGCATGAAATAAAGCTTCTGAAAAACGACAGCAGTCATAACATAGACGAATTGCTGGAGCTGATATATAAAAGAGCATCGTTACAGTATGAAGACTCCGATGATGGCGGAGCAGAATACTATACAAATAAAATAGTAGATTTGCTTCAGCAGCATAAAGAGCAGACAGAAGAAAAAACATTCGACAAAGACTTGTTCGAATCAATAACCCAAACAATTACTATATACAAAGATGGCAGAGTGATGTTCACACTGAAAAACGGAGTGAATGTAACAGAAATGCTGCCATAAAACGGTGTGAAGAGTATGGAAGAAAAATACAGCATAAAAAGAAAGGAAGTATATTATGAATAGCACAGCGACTGATCGAAAAATCAAAATAATTCCGCCCAAAGCTAATATGAATACAGAAAAGAAAAAGAAAGTAAAAAAAATCAATGTTGCCGCCTACTGCAGAGTCAGTACAGCACAGGAAGACCAGGAAACCAGCTATGAGGCACAGGTGGCATACTTCACAAAACTGATTACAGAAAACCCCAGTTGGAATTTGGCAGGGATATATGCAGATGATGGTATCTCCGGAACAGATATGAAGAAAAGGGATAACTTCAATGCCATGATGGAAAGATGCTTGCAAAAAGATGGAGATATCGACCTGATTCTGACAAAATCCATTAGCCGATTTGCCAGAAATACAGTTGACTGTCTGTCCTGTATCCGAAAGCTGAAAGAACGAAATATCGCTATCTACTTCGAGAAAGAGCATATCAATACACTGGAATCCACAGGAGAACTTCTGATCACCATACTCAGCAGCCAGGCACAGGAAGAAAGCCGAAATATCAGCGAAAATGTGAAATGGGGCTTAAAGCGAAAATATGAAAAAGGAGAGATGCTGGTCAGAAGAATGTTTGGATATGGCAAAGGCACAGATGGACAGCTGTATATCATTCCAGAAGAAGCAGAAGTGGTACGATTGATTTACGGAAAATATCTGGAGGGGGAAAGCCTAAACAGTATTGCCCGATTACTGAAAGAAAAAGGTATCAAAACTATCAGGGGAAATATAGAATGGAACGTGAATTCAATTCGTACCATCCTAATAAATGAAAAGTATATTGGTGATGCCATGGCACAAAAGACCTTCACAACAGATTATCTGACCAAAACACGAAAAGAGAATCAAGGGGAGCTTCAAAAGTATTATGTGGAAAATGCTCATGAAGCGATCATACCAAGGGAAGTGTTCTATAAAGTCCAGGAAGAGCTGCGCCAACGAGCAAATATATATAAGAAATCAAGCAAAAAGGAAACAGAATCAAAGGGTAAACATACAGGAAAATACGCCTTATCCAAGATCACGGTCTGTAAGGAATGCGGCTGTGAGTACCGCAGACAAATCTGGTCGAAGTACGGGGAAAAGAAAGCTGTATGGAGATGTGAAAACAGACTGAGAAATGGGACAAGATACTGCAAAGATTCCCCAACCATAGAGGAAAATGTATTACATAGAGCAGTATTACATGCCATAAATCAGGTTCTTGAAAACAAAGGTGACTTCGTCCAGACATTCAGAAAAAATGTAGTCACAGCACTGACCCATGGCACAGAGGATTCGGAATATGCCAGAGAAAAGAAAAAGCTGCAGAAAGAAATGGCAGAACTGATACAGCAGCAAGCCAAGCAGAACGGCGATAAAACTGCCTTTGAGGAACACTGTCAGGCGATCACAGCACAGATAGAAGCATTGGAAATGAAGCAGATCAAAGCAGCCAGTAGAGGCGAGAAAGGCAGGAAAATGGAAGATATCGAGAATTTTCTGGACAAAACAAACTGCATACTGACAGAGTACAATGATAAGCTGGTAAGACAGCTGATTGAGAACATCAATGTAGTGAATGCAAGAAAGGTAGAGGTAGTATTCAAATCTGGAATTACAGTTGAGGAGATGCTTCCGGAATATTAAACGAATAAGAATGGAGTAAAAAGCTGATCGTCACTTTTAACATTGAAACACATTCCAAAAAGGCATCATGTTATCAAGGGTCAAAAACTGAATTGTATTAAAACAAGTATCGGTAAAATTTCTGATACTTGTTTTATCCCCAATATTTTGTCTAAATTGATATTTTCACGCTTTCGTGATATAATACAATTTAAATGTATATCTGTGTATGGAGGAAATAATATGGCTGTCAGTTATAAAAAACTTTTTCATATGATGATTGAAAGAGATATGAGCAATGCTCAGTTAATGGAACAGGCAGGTTTTTCGGCAAATATCATTACTCGTATGAAAAGGGGCAGCTATATTTCCTTAGAAAGTGTAGAAAGTATATGTCGAGCAATGTGCTGTGGCGTAGATGATATTTTAGAGTTTATACCCGATGAACATGAAGAGGTGAATAAACAATGACACCTGAACAGAAAGCAAGACTATCGATCGATAAAAAATTAGAACAATCCGGCTGGACGGTACAAGATTTGAAGCAATTAAATCCAATGGCTTCCCTTGGCATTGCTGTGCGTGAGTTTCCAACAAATACTGGTCCGGTCGATTATGCGCTTTTTGTGAATGGAAAACCGGTTGGTGTTATTGAAGCAAAACCGAGCAATGCAGGCGAGAATATCACCACTGTAGAAGAACAGTCTGCACGTTATGCGAATAGTACCTTTAAGTGGATAAAAACGGAATATTCCATTCGATTTGCCTATGAAGCGACGGACAAGCTAATCCGATTTACGGATTATAAAGATATCAAGTTCCGTTCCCGTACAGTCTTTTCATTTCACAGACCAGAAACCTTGGAGTTATTGCTTGCAAGTCAGGATACGATCCGGAACAATATGAAGCATTTTCCTCCGCTTGATGAAACCGGATTTCGAAAATGCCAGATTAACGCCATTCAAAATTTGGATAATTCTTTTGCCAATAATCGTCCGAAAGCGTTGGTACAAATGGCAACTGGTGCAGGCAAAACATTTACGGCGATTACAGCAGCATATCGTTTGTTGAAATACGGTAAGATGAATCGTATTTTATTTTTGGTGGATACCAAAAGTCTTGGAGAACAAGCAGAGCGTGAATTTCTTGCTTATACACCAAATGATGATCCCCGCTCTTTTTCTCAGCTTTATGGAGTACGTCGATTGAAATCTTCTTATATTCCTTCTGATGTTCAGATTTGCATCAGCACGATTCAAAGAATGTATTCTATCCTCAAAGGTGAAGAATTGGATGAATCTGCTGAGGAAACATCCTTTGCAGAATATGCAACTGCCAATACCAAGGCGCCAAAAGAAGTGGTATATAATGCAAAATATCCTCCAGAATTTTTTGATTGTATTATTGTGGACGAATGTCATCGCTCTATTTATAATGTGTGGAGTCAGGTGCTTTCCTATTTTGATTCTTTTATCATTGGGCTGACTGCTACACCAGATAAGAGAACTTTTGCCTTTTTTGATGAAAATATCGTCAGCGAATATCCCCGTGAACAGGCGATTATAGACGGTGTCAATGTAGGTGAAGATATTTTTCTGATTGAAACTGAAATCACAAAAAACGGGGCACATCTGATGAAGCAGGTGATTGAACATCGTAACCGTCTGTCACGTGAAAAACGCTGGATGCAGATGGACGAAGATGTTGATTATGTTCCGCCGCAGCTTGACAGAGATATCGTCAATCCTAGTCAAATTAGGACTGTGATTCGTACTTTCAAAGAACATAGCATGGGAGGGCCATTAACTGATGCTGAATTTTTGAGATTAATATCTCGTTTTCTGACTATTGATAATTATGAAATTGTAAAACCTTATTTATTAAGGACTCAGGAGAAAATAGAAAAAAATGAGGTATATGACTGCATAGCTGCGGCAAAGCTTCGCTTTGTTAGTCTTATTTCAAAGTATAATCAGGCTGAGGCTTTAGAGTATTTTGATTTGTGTACACGTTATCTTGTTGCATATGGATATCACAAGGATATTATTCTGGAGCAGATTATGGATTCTTATAAAATATTTTTTAAATCTGTTGCAGAAAATCCAGAAGAGGAACGTGACACAATAACGAAAATGACAATAGCTCTTTGGAATCATACAGATGGAAGAGAAACAAAGCACTTTCTAAACCACTGGTTTGATGAATTGCTTGAGACAGATTCGAGGTATGCTCTTGCATTTCTGGCCGGGTTACAGATCAAGTATGGAAAAAGCTGGGTTGTGGAGTGTATGTTACGTTCTGCTATAGAGAAGTATTGCAATGACTCTAGTTATTTGGATATTGTAATTGGACTGATAGAGTCGCTTCCGAATGATACAAGCCCAAGAATAATTGATGCGGCCACATCTGTATTCAGAATACTAGAGCAGATGTGCACAGGAACAGACGATGATGAAAGATTACGGATCAAGCGCCGTATGAATGAACTTGTTATCAATGTTGTTTCAAGATTCAATATACTTGATATGCCTTGGCCAGACAGTGATTCTTGGAAAGATGGAAGTATAAAAGAATTCTTGTTAACAGTCAAGTCAGCGGGATTTGATGTTTCACAGTATATAGAATATTTCCGCATAAAGAAAGCTGACGATATAGACAACAAAGACGGTAAGAAAACAGTTGATGTTTTTGAAGACAATCAAATACATTTTGAAGCCTCAACCCCAGAGGACGCAAAGAAATGGTTTGAAACACATGATTTAACTGAGCGAGATATACAAGATATCTGCGAATTTCTTAAGAATTATCAGAATGATAAAGATACTTTACTTGAGATACTGAGATTCATAATTACTAGAGCTGGTGGATGGAGGTACAGTCAGAAACATAAGGATACTATTCTACAAATCATTGGGCAGTTGGAATTGGATGATAAAGAAATGTCAGAAGTTCATATGTTGATATACCTTAACTCATATGAATGGGGAAGCTCTTTAATTGATAAGGATGAATTTCTTAATAGTATACGAATGAAATCTGATGTGGCCTGTGACACGTTTTATCGTGAATTACCTGAAGTTATTATTTTACATTCGGGCAGAATTACAAAAGGCATTTTGAATGCACTTTTTGCGGTTGGATTTGACAAGGATAGTATTATCACGATTTGGAGAAGTGCATTTGATATTATGAAGCTTCGTTTTCCGAACCTTGATCAGTATCCTATAGACAATGTTTTGGAAGAAATGGATGAACTGTTAGAACTGCGTAACTGCTTATTAATGCGGTTCATTGATGAAGGGAAGGAATCGTTTTTGGCAACGTATGCTTATTTGGCGAATGCTGCTGAAGAAGAGAATTATTCAGAATTCACGGAATCGATAGTTTTTTGTCTGGAGCATTATGAACAGTATAATCTCGTGACACAAATAGCAATCGCAGATTTAGTAAGATGTTATGGTTATCGTCTGAAGGATTTGAATATAGATCGAATGCTCAATGCAATTAATGCTGTTTATCCAACCGGAAATTTACTTTTGGATGTCATATTTTCGGAATTTACAATATATAAGAGCTTTCTTTTAAAGTGCTCTGATAAACATGCACCCGATTATATGGAACAGGAAGATATTGAGTTTTATTTAGCGGAACAACTATATAATCTTGGGAAAGAAAAGACTCGAGAAAGAGCTGATGAATACGCTAAGAATTCAATATATCGAGATCCAATTATGCAGGTGGTAAATACCTGTGGTATTAACTATGTAGAACTTTATGATAAACTACATGCATCAAGGAGGCTGAATGATAAAATACAAGATTTTGTTGGGGGCTCAAGTAAGATTCCTGAAACAAATACCGTGTACAAATCATATGTAATTCAATATGCGCTCCATTCAATCATTGAAAAAGCCTTTGGGGACAGAAACCCCGAGTTGATTCCACAGAACTTGCTCCGGTTGATGCCTGACTATCAGGGAATGTATAGATTATTTAAATGTCGTGAAGTGCAACCTAAAAATCATCTGTATGATAAGAATAATTCGTGTGAGCCTTTTTTCAAAAATAATGAGGACCAATACATTCTAATAGGCTGCTCTGAAACAAGGAAACGCATCGATTATCAACAGGTATCTTTGGTATTTGCATATCAAGGAATAGTAGGAGAGAATGACGAAGAAGGTCAGATTCCATTCCAACAATATTTAGCCACAGCGGTTGAAAAGGGAGAAAGCTTTATGATTTCAAATAATTCGGAATCACTGATTGATTTTATTAGAACGCTAGATCGAGAATTAGAAGATGAAGACTATCTGTGGCCCGGAATGACAGTTTCTAAACTACTTAACGTTCATATTGAATTTGATTTTTTACATGGGAGATATATTGCAGTCAATCAGGAAAATGATATTGTCTTTATTATGAAAAAATGGTCATCGAGTTATAAAGGTGACAGCGAGTATTCTGGAAACGCGATTCCATTATATAGTGGTACTGAGTTGTATATAAAGAAAGAGTATATTGGAACGTTGGAGCAACGATTTGGAACACTGATGATGAAAACCTGTGTGCAATCATACACGCATACTTATTGATTTACTTAAATAATGGACAACTTATGGTAGGCGGATTTATGGACATAAAAATTGCAAATGGTACATAATAAAAATGACCAGCAGGATTGAACCTAACTGGTCATTTTTGTTAATTACAAGCTAGAAGGCTGTTATGATAGGGCGTTGGTTAGTAAACGTTATTTATCGTAATAGCCTTTATTTTATTTGTTCGAAAAAATCGATTAAGAAAAAATGGCTAAGGTGGTTGATAAATATGCAGTCTTGATTCAAGAGCTAGAAACCTTACAGGGACTGCGGATTAAATTGTAAAAAGGGACAGAGGAGGTTAAATGGTGAATTTTTTGCGAATGGAGTTAAAAAAGGTGCTAGGTATGACCCGATACAGCGAAGATGCAACATATATCGGAAGTTGCGGTTATGTGAGAGTAAATGAGGAAGTTCGTATGCGTCTGGAGTTTTCCAGAT
>ERZ1036407.948-NODE-948-length-13612-cov-4.011876_pt1 | contig 13612 bp, 12 predicted proteins | sample MGYA00514217_ERZ1036407 | MGnify/ENA primary metagenome ERZ1036407 (study PRJEB33795, sample SAMN09464943) | human gut metagenome | host: Homo sapiens | place: USA: Stanford, California | collected 2016-11 | study: EMG produced TPA metagenomics assembly of the... | reverse complement strand
TTTGGCACGTTTCGTCTTTTTAGCAAAATCCCGCGGCCTTAGATTTTCCACCCTACATCCGCTCCGCCACGGACCCGAGCGCATGCCCCATTTCTTCCACCAGTTCCTTCATTACCTCACCCACTGGTTTTATATCCCGGATCAGGCAGCATCCCATCCCTATGGGGAATATACCGTCCTCCAGCCTGCCGGTCTTGTACGCTTCTTTGCCTTTGGCGCCGGATATCACGGACATGAGTTCCTGCAGGGAAGCACCCTGATCCTCCATGTCAAGGCATGTGCGGGCGGCGTTGTTGTCTGCGGCGCGCATCATGTTGCGGATACTTTTTTGGATCAGGATGGTGCTGGTCTCCGTGGAATGGGTAATCCATTCTTTGTGGTTTTGGCTGATGGGCGCTTCAGTGGTAGCCAGGAAACGGGTTCCCATGACAACGGCTTCAGCCCCCAGGGCAAGGGCGGCTGCAATGCCCCGCCCGTCCACGATCCCGCCGCCCGCGATCACGGGAATATGCAGGCTCCGGGAGGCTTCGTTGGCCAGGACCATAGTTCCAATGCCGTCCATGCCGGGATGGCCGCCGCATTCATAGCCCACCGCGGTTACGGCATCCACTCCGCAGGATTGGGCGCTGACTCCGTAGCGGGCCGCGGGAACCTTATGGATATGGATGATGCCGGCATCATGGATGAGGGGGACCAGTTTGTCCGGCTTTGTGCCGGCTGTCTCGATTGCCGCTACCTGTTCCATGCCGCAGATGTGGATGAACTGCCGCACATGATCCCCGGCATCCAGGTCAGGCAGAATGCTTATGTTGACACAGAAGGGTTTGTCCGTGAGCTGCTTCATCTCCCGGATGGCCTCATGGAAGGAATCCGGGGTCTTGTAATTGGTGGCGTTGATGGTGCCCAGGCCTCCTGCGTTGGAGACGGCCGCGGCAAGGACGGGATATGCGATATTTTGCATTCCGCCCTGGATGATGGGGTGTTTAATGTGAAGCATCTCTGTTATTTTTGTTTTCATCAAATTGTCCTCCAGGAATCTTTTCTCCGGGAAATTCTCATCAAAGAAACGTTCCCTTAAGAGATGACAAAACCCCTTGTCCTGTGGAATCAGGATACAGGGGTTTTGCCGGTTTTAAAACAAAACGGTTCTTAAGTGATAATGAAGAAATCACATCATTGTAATTGTTTTAACTTTTATGGTTCTTATTTGTACGGCCGTCTGTGCCATGGGTGAAAAGCTTCATGGCCTCCTCAATGATCTCACCGCTGATCCCGGAGTCGATTTCCACTCCCCGGATCTGTGGAATGCGGGTTACCAGTTCCTTTTGAACCAAGCTCTTGGCAGTTTCATCGGCTGACGGGCATCCCGCGCATTCGCCCTGCATTTCGATCCATAGTATGCCGTCCTGGTCCAGGTCAATGACCTCCAGTCCGCCGCCGTGATTAGATAGCTGGGGCCGTACAAACAAGTTTAAAACAGCTTCTATGTCTTTTTTTAGTTCTTCATCCATGGTTTATCCCCTACTCAGTTTCTATTGCCTAGCTTCCTCTGCTGCGTTTTGTCCGGATTTTTACTTTGTTTCTTTTTTCGCGGCAGCCATAGCATCGAATTTTGCCAGCATGGCCCGCGGAGTGGCTGTGTGGGCGCTTCGCTCATATCTCGGGCACTCCCCGTATCCCGGGATGCCTGCCAGGTATTTTGCGATCTTTTTTAACTCTTCCAGGTCGTAACGGCTCATCATGGTGATGGTCTCCATCAGCGGGGATCCACCGCCGTGAACCCCGGCCACGGCCTGTGCGGCCTCGTAGGAATCGCAGAGCTTATTTTCCATCATACGCATAACGCGGTGGGTGTCCTCTGCGCTGTAGGCAGGATTGCGGCGGATGTATTTGTTGCACAGCTCGGCTGTCTCCGGTGCAAAGAAGCTTTCCTCGGTGGGCAGGGATGCGCAGACGCCTCCGGTTAGGTCGGCCAGTGTCTCATACTCATGGTAAATGTTGTGTCCCGCCAGTCGGCGCCCCGCATTGGTCAGAACCTCATCCGGCACCCACTGTCCGGAGGGGAACTGGGTCGCGTGGTAAGCGGAGGCTTCTCCTGCGGCAAATACCAGCTCTGCTGTCTGGATGATATCGCAGAGTTTTTCGCGTACGTGGGATTCTCTTGCAATGTCGTTCACATCGGCTACAAGAGCTGCCTGGGAAGCGATCACTTCGGAAACAGCAGTCTTGCATCCGGTGTAGGAATGGCGGTGGTAGTGTGCAAACATCAGCGCCAGATAGCCTGCGTAGCGCGGTACTCCCTCATTGTCGCGGCCGCACATAAATACGCGGTCATAGGGTACAAAGCAGTCATCAAAGATGGTAAGGCTTTCCACATCGCCGATCTTTGCAAAGGGAGCTTCCAGGTGGGTGCGTTTGTGGTGAAGTCCCGGAAGGGCCATAAGCTTCACACCGTCCCAGTCTCCGGGAAGGGCAAATGCAACCGCATAGTCCGCATCATCCGGTCCCATGAATTTGGTCGGGTTAACAATGATCTCATCCACGTAGGGGGCATTGGAGTTACAGATCTTTGCGCCGCGGACGATAATGCCCTTACAAGGTTTTCCGTCCACTCCAATGCCGTCCACATCCGTATCCACCACATGTACAAAGGAATCAGGATCCGGCTGCATGTAGGCGCGTTTGTATTTTGGATTGCGGGAGCCCTTTACATCGGTCTGGGCACAGTTGCAGATCAGGTCGTATTTCTGGCAGTATTCAATATAGTTTAACAGACGTTGATGGTACTCGGTGCCGCAGGCCTGGTCACAGTCATAGGTGACGGAGAACAGGGCGTTCATGGCGTCCGTTCCCATACAGCGCTGCATGCATCCGCCCACGCGGTGGCAGATCAGACGCGTCATCAGCTGCTTTTTTAACAGATCCTCCTGGCTGTGGTGGATATGGGTGCATCGGTTGATCTTTTCCCCGGTTATGTGGGAGGTGGTGATGCATACATCCGCATAGTCGGGATCATTGGCCACATCATAACACTGCTTCATTACATAGGTGCCGCCCTTGATCCAGTCGGCCAGATCACGTTCCGGACCTTCCTTTCCATTGGAACGGTCCACGCATGTTCCGTTGAGATATACGTTGGGTTTCATTTTCAGGAGACGCTCTTTATACTGTTCATATGTACCGATTGCCATGGCTTATACCTTCCTTTTCTTTTTATTTACTTTTTTTATTTATTTTCTTTTTTAGACAAAATGGCGTCAAATTTGGCAAGCATTGCCCTTGGTGTTGCCGTGTGGGCGCTGCGCTCGTAGCGCGGACATTTCTCATAACCGGGAATACCGGCCAGGTATTTTGCGATCTTTTTCAATTCCTCCAGGTCATAACGGCTCATGAGTGTGATGGTTTCCATTAATGGGGAACCGCCTCCGTGTACGCCTGCCACGGCCTGGGCGGCTTCGTAGGAATCGCACAGCTTATTTTCCATCATGCGCATGACTCGGTGGGTGTCCTCTGCGCTGTAGGCCGGGTTGCGGCGGATGTATTTGTTGCACAGCTCGGCTGTCTCCGGGGCAAAGAAGCTCTCCTCGGTGGGCAGGGATGCGCAGACTCCGCCGGTCAGGTCAGCCAGTGTCTCATACTCATGGTACATGTTGTGTCCTGCCAGACGGCGCCCGGCATTGGTCAGAACCTCATCGGGGACCCACTGACCGGACGGAAATTCCATTGCGTGGTGGGCGGCGGCCTCGCCTGCGGCAAATACCAGCTCTGCTGTCTGGATGATATCGCAGATCTTCTCACGTACATGGGATTCCCTTGCAATGTCGTTCACATCGGCCACAAGGGCTGCCTGGGAAGCGATCACCTCGGATACGGCGGTTTTACATCCGGTGTAGGAATGGCGGTGATAGTGTGCAAACATCAGAGCCAGATAGCCTGCGTAGCGGGCAACGCCCTCGTGGTCGCGGCCGCACATAAATACGCGGTCATATGGTACAAAACAGTCGTCAAAAATGGTAAGGCTTTCCACATCTCCGATCTGCGCATAGGGCGCGTCCAGGTGGGTGCGTTTGTGGTGCAGTCCCGGAAGGGCCATCAGCTTTACGCCGTCCCAGTCGGCCGGAAGGGCAAATGCAACCGCGTAGTCGCTGTCATCCTGGCTCATGAACTTGGTTGGGTTTACAATGATCTCATCTACGTAAGGCGCGCAGGAGTTACAGATCTTTGCACCCCGCACGATAATGCCCTTGCACGGTTTGCCGTCCACACCGGTGCCGTCCACGTCTGTCTCCACCACATGTACAAAGGAGTCGGGATCAGGCTGCATGTGGGCGCGTTTGTATTTTGGATTGCGGGAACCCTTTACATCGGTCTGGGCACAGTTGCAGATCAGGTCATATTTCTGGCAGTACTCAATATAGGCAAGCAGGCGCTTGTGGTACTCGGTGCCGCAGGCTTCATCACAGTCATATGTCACGGAGTACAGGGCGTTCATGGCGTCCGTTCCCATACAGCGCTGCATACATCCGCCCACATGCTGGCAGATCAGGCGTGTCATCAGCTGTTTCTTCAGCAGGTCATCCATGCTGTGGTGGATATGGGTGCAGCGGTTGATCCTTTCACCATTGATATGAGATGTGGTCACACAGACATCCTCATACTTGGGGTTGTTGGCCACGTCATAGCACTGCTTCATGACATAGGTGCCTCCCTTGATCCAGTCCGCCAGGTCTCTCTCCTCGCCCTCTTTGCCATTGGAACGGTCCACACATTTCCCGTTCAGGTAGACATTGGGTTTCATTTTGAGAAGCCGTTCCTTATATTGTTCATAAGTTCCAATTGCCATAAAGTAAATCCTCCTTAAAATTTATTTGCTTGTTAAAAAATTACCATTTATGGGGCGGAATAACCGTATCCCCTTTTCAATGCATTTAAAGAGCAAGAACTGTGCCAGTTATTTAAAACGTGAAATATGGGGGATCATGAAAAGATGATTGTATAGATATGGAATGATTATAAAAATTAATGTATAGAAAACATACAGTAAAATCCATTGGCATTTAAATTGCTGATAATAATTCCCGGGCAGAAATTTAAATGTACAAATAAAGAGGAGGTATCCGATGGAGAAGAATTTATTTAAAAAAATGTCCATATGTTTTGCAGGTTCTTTTGTATACGCTTCAGGTATAACCGTAGTAAAGGTATGTAATCTGGGAATTTCACCTATCACATCCGCGCCTTATGCATTTTCCTTTGTAGTAGGACAATCGCTGGGGGCATGTACCATGTACTTTAATGTAATCTTTTATATCATGCAGAAGCTGGTAATGAAAAAGGAATATACGCTGTCCAGGTTTTTGACCCAGTTTATTTTAAGCTCGGTGTTTGCAGTACTCATTGACCTTACCGGTTTCATGTTTGGGGGGTTTGTTCCACAAAGCTATTTGTTCAGGATGTTGTACCTGATATTTGGCTGTTTTGTACTGGCAGCCGGGGTCTGTGGCGTGGTAATGTCTGAATTTGGGATGCTGCCCGGAGAAGGGGTGGCAGTCTGTATCCAAAGGCTTACCCGCCTGGAATTTGGCATATGCAAAATCTTGTTTGACAGCTCTATGGTGGTCCTGGCTTTAATCATTTCCCTGATATGCCTGGGTAGGATTGAGGGTGTAAGGGAAGGGACATTGATATCCGCCTTTATGATCGGATGGTTTTCAAGGTACATAGGACGGTTTCTGGGGCCGTGGCTGAAAGGGTTTTTAATTTAGGAATTTTGGTAACAGTTCAGGACATCCGATGTGAAAATGGGCGCCCTGAACTGTTGCCAAATTTGTATAATAAAGATATATGACAGTTTGGGAAGTGTATAAAAAGTAAATAGTTAAAAAACAAGAGACTAACCAAAAGCATGAGTTTTGGGCTTAAAATAGAATAAATGGGTTAACCGTAAGTTGGCAGAGAAATTGCTCTATATTATATTGTCAAATTAATGTCAATTAAAAGGAGTGAAAACATGAACAGATGGGAAACGCTTAAGAAGAAACCGGCGCCAATGTTTGTTCCGGAGTTTGGTCCGTTATCCGGGATACGGGTATTGCTGAATGGATCCGTGGTGGCGGCTCCCTTTGCCGCGACTATGATGAGTGATTTTGGTGCGGAAGTGATTGCACTGGAACGGGCAAAGGTTGGAGGCGATTCTGCACGCCACCAGAAACCACAGATTGCAGGAGAGGATGGCAGTCATATTAGTGGGGCCTGGATGCAGAATGCCAGAAATAAACTTAGCGTAATGCTGGAGACAAATCTTAATAAGGAGGAGGCAAAAGAGATTTTTCTTTCCCTTATTAAGAACTGTGATGTGTGGATTGAAAACATGGTCTGGGTAAAAAAGCTGGGAATAACGGATGAACTGCTGTTGGAAGTTAACCCCGGTCTGATCATATGCCATGTGAGCGGGTACGGAACCGAGGCTTTTGGCGGCGAGGAGAGGCAGCTGTCCAGGGCCTGTTATGATCCTCTGGCTCAGGCTGAATCCGGATGGTGCCTGCTGCAGGGATTCCCGGATAAGCCGCCATATTATGCACAGCAGTATGTGGGGGACTATCTATCAGGCCTGTTTGCAGTGAACGGCATATTAATGGCCCTTCGCAGCCGGGAAATAACGGGAAAGGGACAGGTGATCGATGCTACCCTGGTGGAGAGCTGGATGCGTGTTATGGATGATAATTATTGTCTGTGGGCGGAAAGCAGGATCCAAAAGCAGAGGCAGGGGGTTAAACAATCTACCTATCAGCCGGGAGGGATATTCCCAACCAAAGATGGAAAATTCATTAATCTGGGCGCTTATGGAAAAAATGCATTTGATAAGGTTATTCAGGCATTTGGTTTTGATGCCAATGTATATACCTACGAAGCGGCCGGGGGCAGCAAGGAAGCGTTGGAAAGCGGTCTTGGCAGGGAGTTGGACAAAAAGTTTGAGGAATTCTTTATGTCCCACACTGCAAAGGAGGCGGCAGATCTGCTGATGGAGCAGCGTGTAGGCGTTGCAGTAATCGCTGACTGTGAAGATGTTATGAGTGAACCTCATTGGCAAAAGCGCGGCGACTGGGTCAAATATGAGGATCAGACGCTTGGACGGGAGATTACGGCTTTCGGTTTTGTACCAAAATTATCAGAAACACCAGGACAGGTATGGAGGGGGGCGCCGTATCTGGGTCAGGACACAGAAGCTGTTCTGACAAAACTCCTTGATTATACCCCAGAAGATATAGCTGCTTTAAAAGGCAAGGGGATTATTGATTAAAAATACAGTCAATGAATGCTGGCTAAAACAATACACTAAAAAAGTGGGAGGGTAATAAGATGAGTTATCTTGAAGTTGCCAATAGCCCAATCGTCTGGGCGACCTGTGGAATAGCGGTAATCACGGTTTTTATACAGGCCTTTATTTTTACAAAAAAGGCATACTCAGTTGGCATTAAGATGGGAATGACGAAAAAGCAGTTTGTGGAGGTGGCAAAGGTTTCAACTATATCTTCCATAGGGCCGACTCTGTCAGTGGTAGCTGGTGTTTTGCCTTTGATACTGGCAATGGGAGGTGCTATTGCATGGCTTCGTCTGGGATTTATCGGATCAGTGGGATATGAACTTTCAACTGCTGGTTTTGGCGCTGCAGCTTATGGAACCACATTAGGAGGGGAAGGGTATGATGGCTATGCATTGGCCTGCAGCTTCTTCTGTATGTGGTTTGGAGCATCGGGCTGGCTGGTATCCACAGCATTTCTTACCGATAAATTGGATGGGATTACAAAAAAACTGGCCGGAACAGTGGAGTTGATGCCTGTTATATCTGCCGCTGCAATGTCCGGTGCGTTTGCTTTTTTATCATTTGACCATTATTTTTCCTATTTAACAGTGGATGGGGCAACTGTTTGGACAAATCCCGTTGCTGTCAAACGAGCGGTTTGTGTTGTGATGGGATTTGTGGTAATGAAGCTTTTAAATGTTCTGGAAGATAAAAAAGGTGCAGTATGGGTACGGGAGTGGGGAATCACCATAGCTATGCTGACAGGGCCGGTTATCGCGCTTATTTTCTTTAGATGAGGAGGGGGAAATGATGAAAAACGGAGAGACAAGTCTGTACAAAAAAGAATTTATCCCTTATGTTATTAAATGGGGGCGTATCACCAATCTATATGCTGTGTTGATCTCCTTTGTACCTGTGGCTGTGGTTATGTGGTATTTCGGATATGTGCCCGGGGTGACTGAACTGGGAATCGGTCTTGTTTCAACTGTCAGCGTTGTAGGCGTCATGTGGTTTTCCGATCCCATTGCGTATTTCCCGATCTTAGGAATACCGGGGATTTACATGGCCCATCTGTCAGGTAATACGGCTAATTTAAAAGTACCCGTGGCTGCAATTGCACAGGATGCGGCAGGTGTTAAACTGGGATCTGATGAGGGCGGTATTGTTGTTACGATTTCCTGCGCCGTATCCGCAACTATCTGCCTGCTGGCACTGAGCATTGCCTGTATCGGCGGAGCGGCTCTGCTTAGCTATCTGCCAAATGTCCTTATTGTAGCGCTGGGGTATGTGCTGCCTGCGCTTCATGCAGCCCTTCTGGCACGAATGACAAAGGGACAGCCGAAGATGCTCTGTTGCGGTATGTTTTTAGCCTTTATTGGCTGGGTATTGCTTAAAGTCGGTGCTTTCAGCTTTATTCCTGGCAAATCCCATACATGGGTCGTTACCCTTTTGGCTGTATTCGGCTCCATCATCTATGCACGCCTGTCATTTAAGAAGAAAACTGAAACGTCTATTTAAAGAAAGGATGATTTTATGCCAAACCGAAAGATTTCCATACCGTCTTTTGATATGACGGGCAAGACTGTAATAGTGACCGGAGGAAGCCAGGGTCTGGGATTTGGGATTGCCGCTGCCTTCTGTGCATATGGCGCCAATGTTGTGATCACTGCCCGTACTGTATCAAAAGTAGAAGATGCAGAACGCGATCTGAATGAGAATTACTGTAAGGGAGGAAAATGCCTTGGGATCCCTGCCGATTCCGGCAAGCAGGAGGAAATTGATATGGTAATCTCTAAAACCATTGATACCTTTGGCGAACTGAATGTATTTGTAAATAATGCAGGAATTTCCGGGAAAACTGCTAAAATCCTTACAGACGAATGCAATGAAGCGAATTTTGAACATGTGGTCGATATCAACCTTAAGGGCATGTTCCTGTTTGATAAAGCTGCAGCGGCCCAGATGGTAAAGCAAAATGCCGTGAACGGGAAAAAGGGGGGAAAGATCATTAATATTGCATCAGTAGGCGGTCTGGTAGGAGGTCCTGGAGTAGTGGCCTATGGGGCATCCAAGGCAGGGGCCTTATCCCTGACAAAGACCTTTGCAAATGAACTGGGCAGGGAAAATATCACTGTGACGGCTGTTTGTCCAGGGTATGTGGTAACTCCTTTAAACGAGGATGTATTTATAGATCCGGAAACAGGCGGATGGTCGAAGGTTTATGACCTGTCTGCAAAGAATACGGCTCTGCGCCGTCTGGGCACAATAGAAGAGGTTGCCGGACCGGTTTTGGCCATGGCGTCTGACAGTTTCAATTATATGACAGGATCTTACCTTGTTCTGGATGGCGGACAGACAATTGGACGCTGATCAAAGGCTGCCAAAATAGGATAAAAAACAGGATAGGAAAAGCCCCCAACTGGGGCTTTTCTTAATGCAAAGATATGGATAATGGCAAGGGGAAGGGGAGGCGGGGATTGACAAAAGATTGACATGCAGGCTTGAATTTGAAGCGGAAAAAAGCTATACTTAAATAATATATGGTGGTTCGTGGAGAGCGCCGATGGGGGAGAGGAGTTACATATGACACTGGAGGCCGGGTTATATACAACAAAATATTTTAAGTCATGGGAGCTGAGTGTTCTGCTGGATATCCTCGGAAAAGCGCAGGATGCGATCATTATAATTGACCGTGAAGGTACGATTGTATATATCAACCAGTTTTATGAAGAACGGATTGGCATCAAGGCAGAGCAGATCCTTGGAAAAAGCTTGCATGATATTGAGCCGAACACAAAGCTGTTAAAAGTAATGGAGCAGGCTGAAGGGCCGGGATGCAGTATTGAGACGGATCAGGATGTTGAGGCAGTTGAGTATATTAAATCTTTAAAAATGGATTCCATCGGTTATGCAATCCCGCTGTTTAACAGCAAAGGGGAAAAGGTGGGGGGATGCGCAATCTTTAAGGATGTGACAGAGGTGATCGAGCTTACCAGACATCTGCAAAAATCCAGAGAAATGATCCGTTATCTTTCTTCACAGCTGGAAGCCTCTGAACTTCCTATATCCTTCCAGTCTTATATCAGTCGGAACAGAGAACTGCAAAAGACATTAAGTCTGGCGGCAAAGGTGTCGCCAACTAACTGTACTGTATTGATCCAGGGTGAGAGTGGTGTGGGAAAGGAAGTAATGGCAAAATGTATTCATAATGCCAGCAACCGCAAAGATCTTCCAATGGTAAAGATCAACTGCGCCTCAATTCCAGAGAACCTGTTGGAAAGCGAACTCTTCGGATATGAGGACGGTGCGTTTACAGGGGCTAAAAAGGGCGGTAAATTAGGAAAGTTTGAGCTGGCTAATAAAAGTACGATTCTTTTGGACGAGATTGGAGACATGAGCTTGACCATGCAGGCAAAGCTTTTGCGCGTATTGCAGGAACGTGAGCTGGAACGTGTGGGAGGCACAAAGACGATCCCCATTGACGTCAGGGTAATCGCATCTACCAACAGGGATCTGGAGGAGATGATCGAGAACAAGGAATTCCGTCAGGATCTGTACTACCGGCTGCATGTGATTCCCATTATGATTCCTCCTCTTCGTCAGAGAAAAGAAGACATCATGCCGTTGGTCCGCTATTTTATTAAGTATTATGGGGGAGAGGATGATACAGACCTGACACCGGGAGCTGTCTGTATCCTTTCCGAATATGACTGGCCTGGAAATGTGCGTGAACTTCAGAATGTAATAGAATATGCCATGATCATACATACCGGAAACATGATCGAAATAAAAGACCTTCCCCAATATCTTAGAGGTGATATTTACACAGAGGAGACGGCGGGATCCGATGGGCTCAAGCTGAAACCGGCGGTGGAAAACCTTGAGAAAAGGATGATAAAGGAAGCTTTGGAGCGGAACAATGGAAATAAAAGCATGGCAATCTCGGAACTGGGTCTTTCAAGACGTGCCTTTTATGAGAAGCTGGAAAAGTATCAGCTAAAATGATTGTATAAAAGATATACAACGAATAGATCTAAGTATATCCTTTCTATCCTTAAATACACAAAGAAGACATGCCGGATCAGCAGGCTGCAGAAAGAAATAAAATCTTTTTGCAGCCTGTTTTTCTGTTTTTATTTAACAGGATGCAAAATTGGCATAGTGATTGCTAGTATTATAGGTAGAGCCGTGTTTTGTATAAAATCAGCACAGAAGGGAGTCAGGCAAATGCAGAAAATATGTTTCGATGAGTTGTTGAGCATTGAAAATATAATTGCAAGAAGGGCGGCAATGGAGCTGACAGAGGAAAGCGCTGTAAGAATGAATGTATTTCAGATTGATTCTTATGGAAATGTTAATATAAAGACAGATAAAGAAAGGATACAGGAACCAGATGTACTGCTGAAACATGCCGCCAAAGCAGGCAAGGCGGTATTTACCGCTACTTTTACCAGTGGCCTCCATCCGGGGGAGGAGCCCATATATGAAATAGGCGAAGGCCATATCAAGGTTTTAAAAGAAGGAAACCTGAGACGGTTTGTAGGTCAGGTAGACAGCATTTCCTTTAACGGGAGAATATTGTTGGAACAGGGCGGACAAATCATCTATGTGACAGAGCGGTGTGTGTTTGAACTGACAGGGGAAGGCCTTTTGCTTACGGAGATCGCTCCGGGCGCTGATATCCAGAAGGATATTCTGGATCAGATGGAATTTACCCCGCTATTCAGTGAAAACCTGAAACAAATGCCAACCCATATATTTAAAGAAAATTAATATCAATATATTCATTGTACAAGGAGGAAACAAGATGCTTAGCAAAAAACATGAATTGATCAAAAAGCTGGCAAAAGAGTTTGCGGAGAACGAACTTGCGCCTTTTGCGGCGCAGGTGGACGAGACAGGGGAATATCCAAAAGAACTGGTTGAGAAGGTGATACGGGCGGGATTCCATGCCATTACAATTCCAAAGGAGTATGGAGGATGCGGCGGGGACACCTTGTCATCTACCATAGTGACTGAGGAGTTTACAAAAGTGGATGCCAGCTCCTCGTCTTTACTGATGCCCAATTCTTTGTCCGGCGGAGCGCTGATGATGTTCGGCAATGAGGACCAGAAACAAAAATATCTCCGGGCAATGGCGGAGGGAACCAAAGTGGGTGCATTCGCCGTTACAGAGCCGGGAGCAGGCTCGGATACGTCAGCCATATCCACGACAGCAGAAAAGGATGGTGATACCTATATACTGAATGGGCGCAAATGCTTTATAACCCAGGGGCCGAACTGTGATTTTGTAACGGTATTTGCAAAGACGGACCTGAACGCCAAAGGCGTAAAGGGAATCAGTGCATTTATTGTGGAATCCGGCTGGGAAGGTTTTTCCGTTGGAGCTATTGAAAAAAAGATGGGCATGCATGGTTCGCCAACCTGTGACTTGATCTTTGAAAATGTACGTGTGCCTAAAGAAAACCTGCTTGGCGGGGAGGGGCAGGGATTTAAGATATGTATGAAGACACTGGACTCAGGCCGCATTACGGTTGCCACACAGGGCCTGGGGATTGCACAGGGGGCATTGGATGAGGCAGTTAAATATGTAAAAGAGAGGGTGCAGTTTGGAAAGCCGATTGCGCGTTTGCAGAATACGCAGTTTGAGATTGCGGATATGGCAACAAAAGTTGAGTGTGGAAGACAGCTTGTCTATCATGCGGCAGAACTAAAGGACGCCGGGCAGCCCTATTCTTTAAATGCCGCAATGGCCAAGTATTATTGCGGAGATCTCTGTAACGATATCACCTACCGGGCATTGCAGCTTCATGGAGGCTATGGGTACATGAAGGATTATCCTATCGAGAGAATGTACAGGGACGCACGGCTTGTCGCTATTTACGAAGGTACATCCGAGATACAGAGAGTTGTAATTGCAAATCATATAATTGGTAAGTAAATAAGGACAGGAGGATCATATGAAAGTATTAGTTTGTGCAAAGCAGGTTCCCAATACGAATGAAGTTAAGATAGACCCTGTTAAGGGGACATTAATCCGTGATGGGGTGGAGAGTATTTTAAATCCGGATGATGCCAATGCCTTGGAAGAGGCGTTAAAATTGAAAGATAAATTTGAAAATGTGACGGTTACTGTTATTTCCATGGGACCACAGCAGGCAGAGGATATGCTGAGGGAATGTCTGGCAATGGGAGCAGATGAGGCGGTTCTTGTAAGCGGAAGGGAGTTCGGCGGGTCTGATACATGGGCAACCTCCAATGCCATCTCATCAGCTTTAAGGAAGGTGGGGGATTTTGATCTTATTTTTG
>ERZ1036407.940-NODE-940-length-13689-cov-4.915725_pt1 | contig 13689 bp, 13 predicted proteins | sample MGYA00514217_ERZ1036407 | MGnify/ENA primary metagenome ERZ1036407 (study PRJEB33795, sample SAMN09464943) | human gut metagenome | host: Homo sapiens | place: USA: Stanford, California | collected 2016-11 | study: EMG produced TPA metagenomics assembly of the... | reverse complement strand
TCGAGTCCCTGAAGGCGCACTAAAAGGTCTGACTTTGCAGATACAGGAAGCTGCGGGGTCGGGCTTTTCTTTGTTACAGACAACTTTTTACAGATTATATTCTATTCTGAGTCAGGAGGAACTATGAAACACTTACACAGATTTGCCGGGATCGCGGCCGCATTCTGCATTATGATCATTTTGTTCATCACTTCGGTGGAAGCCGTGGTGTACTGGACCCCTGGATATTTTGAAAAAGAGTATACCAAATACAATGTGCTGGAAAGCCTTCCAGCCATGACCATGGACGACCTGCTGGAAGTAACGGACCAGATGATGGATTACTTAAAAGGCGACCGTGAGGATCTCCACGTGACCACCACCATGGGAGGCCAGCAGCGGGAATTTTTTAATGAGCGGGAAATCGCCCATATGGAGGACGTGCAGGTGCTGTTCTTAAAAGCCATGTCCATACGCCGTATCTGTCTGGCAGCGGCAGCCTTATTACTTATCTTTATGGCTGCCGCCAAAGGACGGATGAGACAGACCCTTCCCTCATCCCTGTGTATTGGATGCGGCCTGTTCTTTGGGCTGGTCACCGCCCTGGCCCTGATCATTTCCACTGATTTCTCCAAATATTTTGTCATGTTCCACCATATATTCTTTACCAATGACCTGTGGATCCTGGACCCTGCCACGGATATGCTCATCAACATTGTGCCTGAAGGATTTTTTATGGATACAGCCGCCCGCATTGCCGGTCTTTTCGGCGCTTTATCCCTGATCCTGTTTGGATTCTGCCTGTTCCTGACCATAAAAAACCGTAAAAAAGCCGCTTAAATCCTAACCGGGCTTTACTTAAAGCCGGAAATATTTTATACTGTACCATAGGCTATTATATGATTGGAGATTGTTTGGATGAAGCGATTTTTCACGCTGTTCCTGTGTCTCTGTCTCTCCATGGGCATAGTTACCATGAAGAGCCTGGCAGCGCCCCAGTGGCCCGACCATGTTTCCATACAGGCGGACGGCGGCATTGTCATGGATGCGGATACAGGAACTATATTATACGGGAAGAATATGGACCAGCAGTATTACCCGGCCAGTATCACCAAGATACTGACCGCTTTGATCGTGCTGGAACACTGCGGTCTGGATGAAATGGTATCATTTTCCCATGATGACGTCTATAATGTGGAAGCGGGAAGCAGCAGCGCCGGCATTGATGAGGGCGATGTGCTCACGGTCCGCGACTGTCTCTATGCCCTGCTGCTGGCCTCTGCCAACGAGAGCGCCAACGCCCTGGCATGTCATGTAAGCGGCTCCCGGGAGGCATTTGCCAAACTGATGAATGAAAAGGCCGCCAGCCTGGGCTGTACAGGAAGCAATTTTACAAACCCCAGCGGCTTAAATGATGAGAACCATTACACCACGGCCCATGACATGGCTCTCATTACCAGGGAAGCCATTAAAAATCCTGAATTTCTTACCATCAACATAACCCGCAGCTACAGACTGGCTCCTACCAAGCGTTCACCTGAGGGCGGATATGTGGCCAATCACCACAAGATGTTTAATAAGAACGAATCCGTCTACTATCCGGGCGCCTTTGCAGGAAAGACAGGATACACATCCCTTGCGGGCAATACCCTTGTAACCTGTGCAAAAAAAGATGGCATGACCCTGATTGCCGTTGTGCTGAACGGACACCAGTCCCACTACGCAGACACAAAGGCCTTGTTCGATTTCGGTTTCCGCAATTTCCAGTCCCTGAAAGCGGTGGATTATGAGACGCGGTACAAATCCCTGGAAAATGACATGACCATTGCCGGCATGACGGCCCGGGACAGCATTTCCCTGGAGCTTGACCGGAACGGACGTGTGGTCATACCAAAGGATGCCGACTTTACGGACACGGAATCCACCCTGACCTATGACCTGGACAGCAGCAGTCCCAGGAACGGGGTTGCCTGTATCCGCTACACCTACAACGGGCGCCAGGTGGGCTTTGTATACCTTTGTTCATCAGGCATGGAAAGTTCCGCCGATCCCATGGCTGCGGCCGCCACACCTCCACAGGCAGCGGCAGGCAATGGAAACCAGCCTGTTCCGGGCCAGAACCCAGGGCGGAATTCAAGTCAGAATCCAGGGCAGGATTCAGGTCAGAACCTGGGCCATGAGCCGGGCCAGGGAAATCTCCAGGATCAGGGAAACGGCCTCTCAACAGATGGGAACCTGACACCTCCTGCCACACGGCCGGACATCACCACAAAGGAAGGCACTGCTTCCAGTATCCGGATTCCCGCCAATACCCTGACCATTCTGGGGATCGCGCTGTCCCTGTGTGTTATTGTGGCAATTGTGGCCGCCGTAAAAATACATGTTAAAAAGAAGGAGGAGGCCGATCTGACGCTCCGCCGCCAGCGCAGGCTTGAACGCCTGGAGGATATCGGCTACTCCTCTGCCGACTTTGACAAACTGGTGGCCGAGCGCAGGGTCCCATCTCCCTCCAAACGGAGAAACAGGAGAGGCCGGCGTAAAAAGACCTTTTTCCGTTGAACTTCCCATATCCATGGGTTATAATGTAGGGGGGCTATTCATGAGATCAATCATGTATGTAACCACAATTTACAGGGGAGAGAGAAATGAAACTTTTCCAAACGGATAAGGAGGATTTGAAAGCAGCTGTCATGAACCTGGTAAGGAACCTTCCTATAACCATCGAATATATGGCTGCCGCCACCTTAGTTTCCACCATATTTTTTCATTTCAGCAACAATGTCACCAACATTTCCATCATATTTACTCTGGCCATTATCCTGATCGCCCGCGCCACCAGCTGCTACGGTTCCGGAATACTTGCCTCTTTATTTGCGGTCTTCTGGGTAAACTTTGCATACACATATCCCTACATGACGCTGAACTTTACCATGTCAGGATACCCGATCACGTTTGTGGGCATGATGCTGATCTCCTGTATTACCAGCAGCATTTGCATCATGATCACAAAGCAGAATGCCCAGATCCAGGAAAAGGACCGGATGCTGCTTAATGCAGAGAAGGAAACCATGAAAGCCAACCTGATGAGGGCCATGTCCCATGATCTGCGCACGCCTCTTACCACAATCATCGGTTCCAGTTCCACCTATCTTGAACAGGAGGAGACCATGTCACCCGATGAAAAGCACAAACTGGTCCAGAACATTGAGGAGGATGCGCAGTGGCTTTTGACCATGGTGGAAAATCTCCTCACCGTTACCAGGATCCAGGATGAGCGGGGTGTGGCCAATGTGATCAAGGCGGACGAGTCGCTGGAGGAGATCGTCTCTTCCGCAGTGAGAAGGTTCAGAAAACGCTTTATGGATGTTCCTGTCCATGTTTCCATACCGGATATCTTTATCATGGTTCCCATGGACGCCACGCTCATCGAACAGGTCATTAACAATCTTCTGGAAAACGCATTCTTTCACTCCGGAAGCCACGGTCCCATTGATCTGATCGTAACCACAGACGGACCTTACGTATCCATAACCATAAAGGATTATGGAAAGGGTATCCGTCCGGATCTGCTGGACACCCTGTTTGACGGAGGAGGGGTTTATGCCAACCAGATGGGAGACAGCCATAAGGGAATGGGGATCGGCCTGTCTCTCTGTAAAACCATCATAAACGCACATGGCGGCCAGATCCGGGCCGGCAATCATCAGAATGGCGCCCAATTTACTTTTACCTTACCAGATTGGAGGGAATACTGATTTATGAACGCAAAAGCCAGTATTATCATCATTGAAGACGAAAAAAATATATGTAATTTTATAGAAACGGTCCTGACACCTCAGAACTACCATGTGGTCTGTGCATATACAGGAGCCGATGGGTTAAAGCAGATCAATACCCACAAACCGGATGTTGTTTTACTGGACCTGGGCCTTCCTGATATGGATGGACTTGAGATCATTGAGGAGGTTCGGACATACAGCTCCGTGCCCATCATTGTTATCTCTGCCAGAACCCTGGAACGCAGCAAGGTAGCTGCCCTGGATATGGGAGCCGATGACTATCTCACAAAACCCTTTGGCACAGCGGAGCTGCTGGCGCGCATCCGCACCGCACTGCGCCACAGCCAGAAGACAGCCAATGAGAATACCCGCTATGAGGTCGGGGACCTGATGATCGATTTTGAACGCCGTTTGGTAAAGGTAAAGGATCAGGACGTACATCTGACCCAGATCGAATACAAACTGGTCTCCCTGCTGGCTCAGAACGCGGGAAGGGTGCTGACCTACGAAACTATCATATCCAAAATCTGGGGCCCCTATGCTGACAGCGACAATCAGATCCTGCGTGTGAACATGGCCCATATCCGAAGAAAGCTGGAGGAAAATCCCGCAGAGCCCCAATATATATTCACAGAGATCGGCGTGGGTTACCGTATGAGGGAAGAATAGAGGGAATAACAGAAGGAATAGCAGAAGGAATAACAAAAAATAAAACCTGCAGGATCGCTGGTCAGCCGTCCTGCAGGTTTTGCTAATTGTTGTCATATTTTTTAGTGTGGCTCTTGGCACTGCGCTTTCTGCGCCCGTCTTCCTTTCTTTGGGTCAGCAGTTCCACATCCTCGTCCCCCGCCATCTTGGTGGTCTTGACAATATAATATCTGTCTTTCTCGGACTTTTTAACCCTGATCTTTCCTTTCACATAGCCATGCTCCGGGCAGTATGCCAGACAGAAATAGAACCTCTGTCCATAGGGAAACCAGCGTATCTTCTTGCGCAGCATCCTCCGGCACTTAAGGCACACCATGTCCGTAATATTCTTATCCTTCATGATCTCTTCCCTGGAGTCAAACTCCCTGGATACAAATTTGGTGTATTCGGGAAAGTACAGGTAAAATTCCTTGTCCTTTTCATCCGGAAGGCCGTAATAATCAACGGAAACATACACCCCATATAAGTCCATATCCAGGGCGGACAACACCCTTCCCGTGTAGTAAGCGTCATCCAGGGCGCGGTGAAACGGCCGTTCCTCCTCCATGGCCATCTGCTGCACTGCCTGGTCCAGGGACACCTTATTCTTTCCGTCCCCATACTGGAAGCAGAACAGCTTCTGTATGTCGTAGTACAAAAGAGGGCGGGGAAAAGGTATATCCAGGCCATAGTAAGCCATATTCCTCTGGAGCTCTGTCAGGTCCATGGACCCCCATGTGCAAAAGCAGTATTCCTCTTCCCCGCACCACTCCACAAATTCCCTTATAACATCCTCAAAACGCTGCCCCTCCTGGCACAGCTTCCTCATATCCATGTGCGTTACTTCCGATATCTTAAAATGCAGCTTCTTATATACCTGAGGCCTGATCAGCTTATGGAATTCCCCTACCTGGCAAAATCCCTCATCCAATTTTACAGCGCCTATCTCAATAATCTCAAATGGAAGGTGGTCCACTGAATCTTCCTTTCCATTTGGGCTCTGGTTCCATTCAAGGTCAAAAACAATGTAGTTCATTTTTTCATCCTGTCACTCTATAATCTTAATTTACTTACCTATCTTATCATAATGCACAGAATATGGAAAGGGGCATTCTATTTTACCTTTTTCTCCCATTCACTGTACAAAATCGGCCCAGACATTTGTTAACCAATTATCTTATTTTGGTTGACATTTTCAACTTGAGACCCTATAATAATCAATGAATTGTAAACCTGTTTCTACCTATTAGATAACATTTGGGGTATGATAAATGAGACAATTGATATATGAAACGTGTTTATGGGGCCGTCACCGCTTTGACGGCTGGGTCATGGCCCGGGCTGTTTACCGCAAATACAGCAATGAAGCCGCTGTCTGTTTTCATACACAGCGGAAAAAGAGCCACAGATATGCCGCAGTACTGGAAACAACGGGATACACACAAGCCGCGGCACCAGCCGGAAGCCTGGAAGTGCTTCTGATGGACGTATCTAAGGATAAAAACCAGCAGGGTGATGCCCCGCAGCTACATTTCCAAATATCAGCTACATCAAAACCATCTTCCTTAGAATCATCTTCCACAGATCCGCCTTTCACAGATCCGTCTTCCACAGATCCGCCTTCCATGTGCTTTCTTAAGACGGACCTGAGACAGTTTCTGAAAGCATCCGGCGACACCAACCCCATTCACCGGGGTGATCCGGCCCTGGTGCCAGGATTATGGATATTCACGCGCCTGTATGAACCCTTTTCCCATATGGCATGCAGCCCTCTTCCTGTTCTTCCTATAGAATACGGAATCCATCTGCCCATAGAATACAGTATCCGCCTGATCCGTCCAACCTATACGGGCCAACCCATTTACCTGAAATGTGAAAACAACACTGTCACAGGAAGCTGCGATGGCCTTGTACATTTTCACCTTCAAATAAAAAACCTATGACATGGAGGCAACTATGAATACAAAACAAAACTTCAGCACCCTGGAACTGACAAAAATGGCTCTTCTCACTGCACTGATCTGCGTATCAGCATACATTGTGATACCCCTGCCATTTTCCCCTGCAAGCCTGACCGCCCAGACACTGGTGGTCAACCTTATTGCGCTTTTGTTAACTCCCCGTCAGGCTGCCTTCACCATTGTGGTCTACATGCTGCTGGGCCTTTCCGGCCTCCCCGTATTCTCCGGCGGAGTGGGAGGACCCGGAAAACTTTTTGGCCCTACCGGCGGGTACATTATGGCCTGGCTGATAGCCGTTGTACTGATGTCCTGGCTGAAGGGAAAACGTTACAGCTTCAGGCGCTATTGTCTTGTGACCATGCTGGTGGGGATGCCTGTGACTTTGATACTTGGAAGCATTTATATGAAGTTTGTAACAGGCATGGACTGGGTATCCGTGTTTACGGTTGCCGTACTCCCATTTATCCCTCTGGACCTGTTTAAATGCGCTGCCGCTGCCGCTATCGCAAAGCCGGTGCAGATCAGCCTGTTGAAGGCTGGAACTTCTATTTGAATCTGCGTACTCTCGGATGTTAATCAGATCTGCGTAATGAATTTTTGCCTGTTGTGCACCAATCTATGAGGCATATACGGTGTATCGTTGATTCGCTCTGTGTGTGACCGGCGAAAAATCAACCGCAAAAATGGGGACCAGAAGGCTCTGAGAGTACACATCTAATGCGGGGAGGTATGATATGGACCATGTCTTTGTACTAGGCGGACTCAGAAGTTATATCGGTATCAGGAACAGCGCTTACCGCCATATCCCGGCCGAATGTCTGGGTGCGGCCGTATTAAAGGGGCTGATCAGACAATGCGGCTGTGATGGCTACGCTCCCGGGGCTGTTGATCCCGGGGTAATCTCTCCCGGTACAATCTCTCCCGGGGATATTGATATGGTCATCTGCGGCAACAGCGCGGGCAGCGGCGGCAACATCACCCGGCTTATGGCTCTGGAGGCGGGGCTTGATCAGTCCGTTCCCGCTTTTACAGTGGACCAGCAGTGCGCCTCCTCCCTGGAGGCCATAACCACTGCCGCCGCCATGATCGAAAGCGGACTCTGCCACCTGGTAATTGCCGGCGGATTTGAGAGTACATCCACGCAGCCCCTTCGCTCCTATCACCCCAATCATCCTGACTACAGGGATACCACTCCTTATACCACCGCAAAATTTGTACCCGGTCCCCACAGGGAGGATGTAATGCTCCAGGGTGCTGAACGGACTGCAGCCCATTACCGCGTGGACAAACAGGATTTGGACCGCTGGGTACTGGAGAGCCACCGCCGGGCCCTTATGGCCCGTCAGTCCCGGATACTCAGCGATATAATATTTCCCGTGTTCGGCCTGGAGCGCGATGAAGGCATACGTCCCAGAATGAGCCAGAAGCTGCTGGACAAGCTTCCCCCCGTATTACAGGACGGACGATCCCTCAATGCCGCCAACGCCTGCACAATGAACGATGGAGCGGCCTTTGTGGTACTCTGTTCAGACCAGTATCTGGCCCGCCATGGCCTGACAGCCCGCTGCCGGATCCTGGATGCCTGCAGCATTGGGACCAATCCGCTTATGAGCCCGGTGTCCGCTGTCTCATCCATAGAAAACCTGCTGAAGCGTACCGGCATTTCCATGGACGAAATCGGATGCATTGAATGCAACGAGGCGTTTGCTGTCATTGACGTCCTTTTTGAGAGAGCCTATCCGGGTACATTCAGCCGTTATAACCAGTTTGGCGGGGCCCTTGCTTATGGACATCCCTACGGCGCCTCAGGGGCTATTATCTTCCTCCACCTGGTAAAAGCCATGGAGCGTACCGGCAGCCAAAAGGGGATTTGTTCCGTGGCAGCCGCCGGAGGCATCGGGACCGCCCTGATGCTGGAGCGGTAGGGACCCTACCGGAGCAACAGAGAGCAATCATTAAGATAGTGAAGAACCATAAAACCTAAGGAGAACATCATGGATTACCTTGAAATGATAAGGGCTGTACCTGCTCACAGGACAGCCCTTATTGAAGATTCCAACTGTTATACATATGGAAGTATCGTCAGGGACGCGGATGAGATCAGGCATCAGTCCGACCTTCTTGACCCTGGGCTGGAATGGATAGACGAAGCCTCTGTGTACGGACAGCTGATCCGATTCCTTGCTTACAGCGGCACAAACAAAGTCCCCGTGATTATATCCAGGGAAACAACACGCAGGCCGATTCCCGGCTCTCCTGTCCCATCCACAGCCTGCATGGGTGTCCTCACGTCAGGTACCACGGGGGTCCCCAAAATATGGTTTCGCACCTTTGAAAGCTGGCACAGCTTTTTTCCCACACAGAACCATATATTTGGCATAAACAGCTCCAGCCGCATGCTGGTCCACGGCAGTCTGGCCTTTACAGGAAACCTGAATATGTACCTGTCTTTGATGTCAGAGGGGGCATCCGCCATTACCTGCTCACCGGTCTATCCACCTGCATGGAATCAGGCCATGGTTGATTATCAGGCCAATGGGGTATATTTGATCCCCTCCAAACTGCGCCTGCTGGCCAGAACAGCCTCCGGATGCAACCCATATATAAAGACCATTGTATCCGGCTCTCAAAGCCTGGGACTGGGGGATATCCGTCTGTTAAGGACAGCATACCCAAACAATCAATGCACCCTTTACTACGGAGCCAGCGAACTGAGCTTTGTTTCATTCATCCGGGACTCCCAGATGAATGACGACCCCGCATGCGTGGGACTCCCATTTCCCGGTATAAATATAATGATCAAAAACAATGAGATCTCAGTGGATACGCCATACAGGGCCCTGGGCCTTCCCACCCCCTGCAGCGTTGGGGATATGGGATATACGGGTGCGGACGGATACCTGTACCTGCTGGGGCGCAAAAACAATGTATATAATATCCACGGGCGCAAGATTTCTGCTTCACTGATCGAACACGCACTGATGGCACTGGATGAGGTGGATGAAGCCGCAGTGACGCTGGAGCATGGCGCCCTGACCGCCTATGTGGTACTGAATCCGCAGTCCGAAGGCACTCCTGCTTATTGTCTTCTGATGGAGCAGCTTAAACAGCGCCTGAATCCCTATGAACTGCCCCGCAGGATCATTTACACAAAAGAGCTTCCAAAAAACAGCAGCGGAAAGCCTGTTCCATCACTGCTTTCCGCTGCTGATCCTCATTGATCAAGACTGAATTCATGCGCCGGCTTGTCATATTGACGGCCGGTTATTATTTTTGCTGTCAGGTCCGTACAGTTAAAAACAACAGACCACTGGGTGGCGTTCATCCTTCCCGATGACTCAGACACGTGCCAATCCTTGGACGCTGCCTGTAGCAGATCCATGCCGGCCTGCTCATCCTCTACCACACCATTGCAGCTGTCCAGGGATGTCTCTAATATCTCATACCTGTCCTGGCCGTTTCCAAAATTATATTTCTTATCCGACAAGAGGAAATTCGTTGCCATCTGATAGTCCTGCTCCGCCTTCAGCACAACCAACTCATTGTCCACGTACTCCACCACCGCGCTGTTCCCTCCGGCATCGGCAATCTGGAAATGATAGCAGCTTCCCGCGGAGGAATGCATGTCATACTGTTCCAGCAATTCCACTGCCTCATCCACCGTGGCCGCTTTATCTAACATCAACCGGATAGCAGTAGTGGTGGTTATATCCGTCTTTCCCGTATCCTGATTCGTGGGCTCATCTGCAATGCGCAGCACTGCCGCCGCAAGGCCCTTTTCATTGATACCGTCCAAAGGAGCGTAGGGAGCTGCCAGGGCGATCAGCTTTTCCTTCAGTGAATCCGGCAGCTTATCTTCCCCAAAGCCTAGAAATGCCAGATTTACAGTTGACAGGGACCTGTATCCATGATCAGGTGCTGTCTCCACTATCAGAGCCGGGGAGTAGGTCAGATCAAAATTACGTCCGAATATATAGTCCCCTTCTTTGGTCCATGCGCTAAATGTGGAACAGCCAAGATCCGGTATGGAGAACTCAAAGGGCAGCCCCTTTAAAAGCCGTTCCGTCACGAACCTGACCAGTTCTCCGTCCGTGCTGGCTCCAATTTCCAGAAAATCATCAAATCCGTAGTCCCCGTCATACCTCATGGAATAAAGTACATTGTCATCTATCTTTTCCAGCGTACCCAATGTCTTGATTTCATGCCTGAACATAAAGGCTCCTCCCAATACTATAATGATCACCAGTCCAGCCAGGCAGCCCAAAAGGCCCAGCAGCCGCTTTTTCCATTTCTTATTGTTATGATCCATGTTTCCCCTTCTGACTTCTTATCTATCTGTTTGTGGCAAACAATCTGTGATAGACTATTTTAATATCAAAATATCTTTATCATCATATCATTTGACCTGTAAAAAGTCAAATAACCAAGGGATTGGCTTCGGCCCGGTATCTGGGACGATTCCTGATTTGGTTTCTGGGCCGGTATCTGGACTGGTTTCTGGGCCGGTTTCTGGGCCGAATCAGGTGATTCAGACCTGTTTTGAATATCCGGATTCGCCAAGCAATTTTAATCTATACACACCAGCTCATACTTACGGTTTCCAAGGCCATGGGCCTGGGCGGCCTCCACTGTATGGATTCCATGACGGGATTCCATACGTTCGATCAGGGCACGTTTGCCTGCATCCTCAGAGCCATACACCGCATCCACGGATGCCTGGTCCAAAGCAACGGGATCTGCAGATGCAAATATACCGATATCCGCCATTTCCGGGTCATGGGGATGTGCATCGCAGTCATAATCCACCGACAGTCTGTTGGCCACATTAATATAAACAATTTTTTCACGTCCCATAAAATCCATTACAGACCGGTCCGCATCTGCCATGGACTCCAGGAATGAGTCATGATCTGCCGTAAACGCGTCCTCAAAAACATTACTGGTACCGGATGTATGAATCCATATCTTACCCCTGGACGATGCAAGGCCGATGGACATATTCTTCAGCGCACCTCCAAATCCACCCATGGCATGCCCCTTAAAGTGGGACAGCATTACCATGGAATCATAATTCTTTAAATGGGTGCCTACATAGTTCTCCTGTAAATGAAAACCACTCTCAACAGGAATTGCCATGTCACCCTCTTCGTCCAATATATCGCAGGGGGCAATGGCCAAAAACCCATGGTCCCGGATCGTCTCCCAATGAGCCTGTGTCGTATTACGTCTGCCCGGATAAGCGGTATTACATTCTACAATGGTCCCACTCAACCTATTCACCAGGTCCTTGATCAATCCCGGCTGGAGAAAGTTATGGCCTCCCGGTTCACCTGTGGAGATCTTTATTGCTATATTACCTTTCAGGGACACGCCTAACGCCTCGTAAACGCGGACTAAGCCCTCTGGTGTAATTTCCTTTGTCTTATATACAATTGACATATTATTTTCCTCCTGGTCGGTTTTAATGGCTATATCCCATGTATTCATACTCCACGTCCCATTTCATAAGCCTGTACCATATCCGGACTGTTGTTTATATCTCCCTTCTGCCAGGCACCTGTGCCATATATGATTCCTCTTTCCCTGGCATTAGGCAGACAATCCTCCGTAAATCCCCTAAATCCCTCTACGGTACGCTCCATCATATTGTTATCCGTGTCCGCAGCCGCTACAATAAAATAAAAGTCCTTATCCCGTATTTCTGCGTAACGCGGTACTGTCCGGTCGATCAACGTCTTCATCTGTGCATCCATGGAATAAAAGTATACTGGCGTAGACATGACGATCACATCACTGTCCACCATTTTATCCAATATCTTTGCCATATCATCCTTTTGCACGCATTGATGGGTCCCGTTACAGACACCGCACCCAGTACAATAGTTGATTTTATAATCTCCTAAAAAAACTTTTACCACAGTATTTCCAGTGTCCTCTGCCCCACGCATAAACTCATCACATAGCGTATCGGAATTTCCTCCCCTTCTGGGGCTGCCGGATAGAATCAGAACCTTTTTACTCATTATAAACTCCTTTCCATATTCATCCATGTACTAATTTTACAAGCTACTACTATAGACTACTACCTGGAGTTAAGTCCAGGTCAAGTGGTTTTTTAAATTTTTGCGGATTTATCGCGGATTTATTGCAGATTTGTGGATTTCTTCGTAAGCGTGAAATAACAGAGTGTATAGAAAAACCGCCAGCCTTCTGATATGCTCAAGGTTGGCGGTTATCTACATATTTTCTGTATGACAGCATCCCATGGCAGATAGTCTTCCAGAAATTCCGGATACTGCAGGAATGCTGTCCCGGGGATATCACTTAAAATATACTGGATGTATTTTCTGGGGTTTAGGCCATTGGCTTTTGCTGTTTCTACCAGCGTATAGATCCCTGCGCTGGCTTCGGCTCCTTTGGGGCCTCCGGAAAACAGCCAGTTCTTCCGGCCTATCGTAAATGGGCGGATGCTGTTCTCGGCAAGGTTGTTTGAGACAGCGCAGTTCCCGTCCAGCAGATAATTCATCAGTCCGTTCGGCTGATTGAAAGCATAGGTAAATGCCTCTCCTAGTTTGGATTTTGGAAGGATTCCGGCAGCTGCATCTTCCGCCCACGACCAAAAGGCCTCTAATACAGGCATTTCCTGTATCAGACGCTGTTCCTTCCTGCCCTGGGGCGACAGGACTTCCAGTTTTTTCTCAATCTCAAGCAAGGCCATCTATGGATTTCCTCATATCGGTATATCCACAGGCAAGGTAAATCGTTTCTGCCCGTGAAAGATCCCCTAACATCTGGATGCAGCCAGAAGGACTGACTGGATCAGGGAAGCTGGCGTATCCGCAGCGATCTCTATCACTGCACTGCCGGCACGTATGATAACAGGTGCGGGATTGGAAGAGCAATGGCTGATAACCGGAATGGATGCAAACACGGTAGTCTCCGGTACTTCAGTGGAAACAGATCCTGCTGATTTGTGTCTTTGCTGATAATTCTTCCATGACATACCTCCGTATTTTAGAGTTTTAAGAGCAGACTCTCAAAACTCTAAAACTAATTATCACGGATTATGGCAGAAAAAGAAATACACTCTGTTATTTGACGCTTACCTTACATTTCTTCAATTTTGTGATGATCCTGGATGTACAGATAATACATGGAACGTATTTTTAAGAATTAATAAAAAACCCTGAAGATTTAATCCTTCAAGGTTCATGAGAGGCGACGACCGGATTCGGACCGGTGGTGAGGGTGTTGCAGACCCGTGCCTTACCGCTTGGCTACGT
>ERZ1036407.936-NODE-936-length-13730-cov-4.209433_pt1 | contig 13730 bp, 6 predicted proteins | sample MGYA00514217_ERZ1036407 | MGnify/ENA primary metagenome ERZ1036407 (study PRJEB33795, sample SAMN09464943) | human gut metagenome | host: Homo sapiens | place: USA: Stanford, California | collected 2016-11 | study: EMG produced TPA metagenomics assembly of the... | reverse complement strand
TTGCTGGTTGTATCAAGCACTTCGCAGGTAGCAGTGCCATCGTTAATCAGCTTATCTACCATCAGCGGGATGAAGAATTCGCTTTTCAGGTTCTCCATATTCTTCGGGTCGCTCAAGAAACTCTTGAAAAACTCTGCACTGTAAGCAAAATAATCGGGAGTGAAACCCCAGAAGTTCATGCTGACCGGAGTCGTCTCGGGAGTGGCAGTCCATTCACCGTTATCGTCGATGTACTTCACCTCACCGTCCATGCGCTGAATCTTGGTACGTTCCACTACGGAAGTCAGCAGGTTGTTCGCATCCGTTCCACACAATCCACGGGATACGGTACCGCTCTCGCTCAACGTATTGCCGATGCGGAAGCCTACCATGGAATATACGTTTTTGGAGCCTTCGGGAAGGGCTGCAAGGAATTTGCCCATTACCTGGAAGGAGTCACGACCGTAGAAATCGTCGCAATTGATAACAGCAAACGGTTCCTTTATTACATCGGCACCCATCATTACAGCATGGTTGGTTCCCCAAGGTTTGGTACGGCCTTCGGGGCAGGTGAAGCCTTCAGGAAGGTCATCTATGGACTGGAATACCAGTTCGCAGGGAATATGGCCTTCGTATTTGGAAATAATCTTGTCGCGGAAGTCCTGTTCAAAATCTTTACGGATTACGAAAACGAGCTTGCCAAAACCGGCATTGATGGCATCGTAAATAGAATAATCCATGATAGTTTCGCCATTCGGTCCCAATCCGTCCAATTGTTTCAAGCCACCATAACGGCTGCCCATACCGGCTGCCAATAAGAATAAAGTTGGTTTCATATTAGTTATTATTTAAAAAGGTTAGTGTATCACAGTTGATAACGGTTGCAAATGTACAAAAATTTATGGCTGACAGAAGGGAGTTTTAGTTCATTCTTTACCACTATCCGTTCAAAAACGTACATTTAGAACGGATAACCGATGGCAAAATGCAGTGCCATACTATCCTTGAACTTAGGAATATTGTAATATCCCGACTTTCCGGTATCATACGGGTCGTGAAGCCCGATACCCAAATCCAGACGGAAAACAAGGAAGTCCAGGTCATAGCGTAAGCCGAATCCCGTACCCAAAGCAATCTGTTTCGGGAAATTCTTCAAGGTGAACTCACCGTTCGGGCGATTTTCGTCCTTACGCATCAGCCATACATTGCCGGCATCCAGAAACACCGCTCCATGCAAGTCGGCAATCATACGGAAGCGATACTCGATATTGGCTTCTATGCGAATATCACCCACGTGGTTGATATAGGTATATTTCCTATCCGTCTCGGGAGGATAGCCGCCCGGACCTATACTGCGTGCAGAAAAGGCGCGCACACTGTTGGCACCGCCGATATAGAACTGTTCCGTATAAGGTGCGGTCGTAGCGTTGCCATACGACCATATCACCCCTCCGGCAATACGCGAGGCTATCATCTGGTTCTTGTCTATCCGGTAATGGTACCTGAATTCCGAGTTCAGCTTCAAGAACTGTGCAAAAGGTACCCCGAAAAGCTTCTTTCCTTCCTCACTGAACGGCTTGCCGAAAATACGGTAGACGGCAGAAGTCAGGTTACCGGCCGACGCAACGGTGGTCTGCCACCAGATGGGGTTACGCTTGCCGCGCACGGAAGCGTTGTCATAAGTATAGGTGTACTCCATGGCAGGAATGAACTGGTCGCGCAAACTAACGTAGAGTGCCGGATTCTCGGCACGCAACGTATCGAAAGCGGCAGTAGGATTGCGCAGTACATTGAATGTCAACCGGAAAGGAGTTATACTGTGCCTGGAAGTCGATTTGGGCTGGAAGTCATAAGTGACATTACCGCCAAAAGCCAACAGCTTATAATACTTGGCACGGTTCATCTGGTCGGCATATAAACGGAAAGTCGTTGTAGCCGGGAAGTCATACTCACGGTCGCCCATCCTAGGAAACACCACGCGCGGAAAGATAAGCGAAGTGGAGATACCCAGTTCATAACTGTTCATCAAGGAAGAACTTGCCTTGCCCGTCTGCCATTCGTACGAACCGTTCAACTTCACATTCCAGCTTTCACCGCCACCGAAGACATTGTTCTTCGTCACCGTAAAAGCGGCACCCGGTCCCGTCTGGTTATTGCTCTTCATGGTGACATTAAAATCCAACTCCGCATCGTAGGGTTTATCGAGCGCGGCAATGACCCTCACATCCAATGTATCAGACACAAACGCCGTATCACGCGGTATATACTGCATCTCCGCATAACGGAAAATACCGACGCTTGCCAGACGCTCCTGAATACGGGTCTGACGGTACAAACTATACAAACTCTGCATAGAACGCTGGCGGGCAATACCTGCGCTGTCCTGTATCTGACGTTTCCGCCGATAACCTTGATAGTTCAACCAACGGTAAAGCATGTTGGGACGTACCGGAGGTTTGTTGTAGTAATGTATGGTCAAGCCTTTGTAATCCATGCTGTCATTGGGTTCCTGCCCCTGCTTTCCAAGAAGATAGACGGATTTACGCCCCACACGGAACTGCTTCTCGGCTACCTTTGGCATACCGGGAACGGGAATCAAGCGCATCTGGACATGCCCATTGGGAACTATCATGGTATCGGCCTGATAGGTCAGGTAGTCGGGACGGAAATAATAACAGCCCACATTACGCAGCAGGGTACTGATACGGGTACGCTCCCCATCCAAATCAGCCACATTGAATTGTTCTCCCGAACTGATAAGGGAACGTCGGCGTCCCAGCTCCATAATGCGAGTGGTACGCTCGCTGAAACCACGATAATATACCGTATCTATAAAGTAGGGGTTACGCATGTTCACCGTATATTGCAACTTTGCCTTCAGCGAGTCCTTCGGGTCGATAAATGTCTTGTAGCTGACGCTTCCGTTGAAATAGCCATAATCGCGCAGCAAGTTAACCGCCGCCTTCTGGCGTATATCGGGATTCACCGTAGACATAAGCACCGGAGTGGCGGCAAATTTATTGAATATCCACTTTCCGAATCCCTTCTCATACTTCTGGAAACCATTGTAAATCCACAGTCCGAAAGGAAAGGGATAGCGGATAGTAGAGCTTCCCAGCAACGAATTGTTCGGTGCCGTAGCAAGGGCGGCTTCCACCTCTTCCATAGCAATCTCACCAACAGACGTTTCACTGCGGTTCAATACAATCATCGGCTTTTGGCCGGTATAGAGTATCTCCCCCTCGGGCAAGTGCTTCGTGGTGGAGCAACCTGCCAGAAATATCAATCCTGCAATATATAATATCAGTCGTTTCATATCACATTCCTACTTTTTCATATCGCTATTTTCAGCCTCCGGTTTTATCTTTTTCTTCCTAAAGATGAAGAGTTCACTCAATCGGTCCATCTTCCGGCGCAGCACAAGGCCGACACCCGTTTCGGTTATCTCACCGTCGAGTATGCTTTCGTAGTTTTTATTATGGAATACACGGACATATCGAGTACCCGACGCATCAAGACGGTATTCCAGCGATATATTGTCAATGAATGATTCCGCATCGTTCGTGGCATTGGCCCCGGTGGACACTTTTCCACCGATGACTATCTGTACGCGGTCGTTGAAGAAACGCTGGGAATAACGAAAACTGAAGTCTTTCTGCGTGTCACCCGTTTCAGCAGAGGTACGGTCTTCCACACCTACACTGATATTGGCCCCTTTTATACCTCCCGCCAAGGAGTTTATCTGGCTCTGAAGCACTGAGTTCAAGGCGGCTCCCATTGACAAACCTCCTCCTTTGGCACCACTGTTCAGGTAAATACCCGTGGCAAGCATGGCAATGGCCTGCTTGCTACGCTCTTCTGCACCCATTGCCTGCAGCTCATTCTCTACTGCGGCATCTTCGGGCGCCGAAATATCGAATATCAAATCGGGAGCGTCAAGCCTGTTCTTGATGGAAATGGAAACATCGAAGTTCACCATGCGCGAACCGTCCCCGTCACCATCGGCCACAGAAGCACGCATACGTTCCGTAGCCTTTAGGCTCAGCGTAGGATTCATAATATTCCCCCGCCAATCCACATAACTGCCGGGATTGAACTGGAACTCCTTCAACGGGATGATAGGCAGCGAATATTTCATGACGCCACCCGAAAGGGTATAGCGTCCGGTAAGGCTCATATCCCCTTGGGGAGTATACTGCATATTCAAATCACCGCCACCTTCCAGTTCGATGTATTTGCTGCGGTCGGGACTCAAGTCAGCACGAAGACGGACAGCATCGTCAATATGGACGGACATATACATTTCCAATCCTCCCAAAGACATGGCAGGAACCTCATCCGCTTTTACCGACGTCGTATCGGTGAACGAGGTAAAGGTAACCAGCCCGCTGAGACGGTCTTCCACCGTTAAAGGGGAATCGGTCAACACGTAGGTTACGTTGGTATTGCCCAGCAAATTCATGTTTCCACGCATCGTGAGCCCGTCAAGCGGCCCCTTCACCGTGGCATGCAAGTCGACGAACACCTTTCCATACACCAGACTTTCGCGAGTACGCGGTGCATCCAGCAACGTATAGTTCTCTGCCAGCAGATTGAGGTTGGCAGTAGGACGCTCCATATTCCGGAAATCAACCTTACCGTCAATCGTAAACGGATTCTTGCTGGTGGTATAAATGGCAAACTTATCAAATATCAACTGATTGTCCTTTATCTGTACCGGACGGTTGTCGAACCAGTAACGTGCTCCCGCCTGGCGTGCATAGACAGACACACTGTCCAAAACAATATCACCATGCATCTGAGGCTTGTCCAGCGAACCGTAAATATAAAGCCCTCCATCAATATCTCCGGTAAAGGCCACCATTTGGTCAGGGATGAATGCATTGGCCATCTTCAATGGGAAATGCTCGAAACGGGTGGACACTTCCAGAGTATCCTTTCCGTTTTTCTGCGTCAAGATACCGTCGGCGGTCATCACTTCTTCGTTATCATGTGTAAAATAGGTATTCAAATAGTGCGTATTCTTGTCGCCCGGCAACCAGGTAGCCCCCAAGCCGATATCTCCAACCGGTTGGCGTTCGTAGGTCAGTTTCTCTACATTGGCTTCGGCGGACACCTGCAGGGAAGTGGCAGTCTGTATATAATTTGCTTCGGCGGAGAACAATCCCGTAAGCCGGGGCATATAAGGAAGTACCTCCGTAAGTTCATCCAGGCGCAATCGGCTCAGTTCTACGTTTATATTCTGCAAGGAAAGGGTATCATTCTTGTCGGATTGCATACGGAAACACAGACCATCGTCGCTGTCCATATCAATATTGGCATAGACGCGCATATTCTTATGCAGATAAATCCAGTTACTATTGTCCGCAAAGTGGAATTTACGGAAAGCGATAATCGGCTCGGCAGGAATAAGGTTCAGCAGCACACCATTACCGCGACCGTGTCCTTCGGTCAACGGACGGGCATTAATACCGAATAGAACACCGGTCTGCCCTTTTCCATTCACATAATCCACAGTCAGTTCCGCATCTTCATTACGGACTTCACCCGTCAGTGTGCTACGGAACACAAACTGCGGGTTCTTGGGACCGTTTATGACACCACCTTGCAACTTCATGCGGGCAGTATCCTGCTTCACTGTAAAAAATATCGTATCGAGCTGCAAGGAGTCCATGCGCAATCCGTGAACAGCTGTACGTCCATTGATGCCGACTTGCGGAGTAAATCCGAAGCTCAGTTTGAAATCATTATAGGAAATACCCTTTGCAGCCAGGAAATAGCTGACGGGATTCTGGTTACCGGCTTCCAGATGCATGCCCGCTGAAGGAAGGACTTGGCGCAAAGCGGCATGGTCCAAACGCCGTTCATCAATCTGCTTTGTCAGGATAGAGACAAATTTATCCGACTGTTCCATCAACTTCTTCAACGTGCTGTGAGCGCGGAAACGCAGATTCAAGTCACCGGCATCAAGCCTCAACTTGAGAGAATCATGACGTGCCTCCGCTCCCATTGTAAAGGCAAACGGGTGTTTCAATGGTCGGGGCACCAAACCCAGCTTATGCAGATTCACCTCTTCCACATTTAAATCCAAAGCGCCATCCAGATAGCTGCGGTCAAGACGCATATCCGCATTTCCCTGCATCTTGAGAAGGACATTATCGCTGGCAAGACGGACGGTAGCAACGGATGACTTGAGTCCGGCATGCACATCTACACCGGAAATGTCCCAATGGCCATACTGTAGTTTTTCCAAGGAGGCATTCAAAGCGGCCACAGTTTTTCGTGATGCCACATCCACCCCTTGCCCCTTAGCGGACATCTTTGCCGTAAGAGTATAGATAGAGTCCTTGGGCAGGAAGTGATGCACCTGCAAGTTGTTGATGGCAAGGTCGGCATGGTAGGCTTCCGTAGCAAGATTATAGGCGGCGTCCAAATTCAAGGCGCCTTCCTTCTCCTTCAGTTTCAGGGCGGCAGTGCACTGCGCCCCCTCCATACCGAGACGTGCCGCAAGGTGCATACTGTCCGGCACAATGATGGAGCCATCGGGAGCAATGTCAGCTAGTCCGGTCAGGAAGTTCAAGTTCTGCGTATGCATTTCGAAGTCCATGCTTCCATTACGTTTCACACTGTCGGTCAAGCTCCAGAATTCTCCTCCCCCACTCAACGAAAAGGCTCCGGGCAGCTCAGCCGTAAAACGGGAAATCTGCATCTGCTTCAGGTTTCCTTCCGTACCTGCATGAATCACCAACGGACGGAACGGATAGGCTTCCTTGAAAGCTTCCGGCAAGCCACCGGCAAAAAGCAGTACATCCTGTTTGCCGATATGGGCATTGAAACGGGCTGTCAGACGGCCGGTGGTAGGTATATTTATCAGTTCCCAGTAAGTCTGTGCCGTAAGGTTCATCTCACTATGAGGTGTCAGCAACTTCAAAGAAGGGATACGGATAACGGTAGAATCGGCAAACAACCGCCCGGTCAGGGAAGTTACACTCAAACCGGAACGCTCATACATGGAAAATTCCCGGATAACGGCATTCATATCTCTGCCGTAGTACATCACAGAATCAATGCCCAGGCGAATGTCGCGAAGAGCAATGTGCGAGGGGTCGAAGCCTATCGCACTCCCCGGGCCACCGGTATCATAATTGACAGAAGTTCCAGTCAGCAGGAATTTTCTCCAGCCATAGAACTGGTGTTTCAGGTCGGCAGCAGCGTCCGCAATCTCAGCATCTCCTATATGGGCTTTCAGCCCCATGGAGTCCAATGGCATCTGTAAATCGACCGAGACGTTCTTCAACTTCAGAGTATGGAGTGTGACTTTCCAGTTTAACGCAGTGTCAGTAGTGTCTTTGGGAGTCTCAGTGGTATCTGCAAGCATCACCTGCACATGGGTATCGCTCAATTCTATATTATTGAGGATGGCATCTTCTTTTGTAAGGTCTATGCCATGGCTTTCGAAAAAGAAATGCCCCAGTACTCCTTTGATGCACATACCTTCCATTAAATTGGAGGAGTTGACAGCAACTTGTTTCAAGGTAATGTCATCCACCTCCACTTTCCCTTTGAGTAAAGGCCATGCCTGTACCCGTACGTTCAAACTTCCAAGATTCAGCAAGGTATCGGGATGCTGCACATCAACAGCACTGTCGGCAGGCTGTACCACCAATACACCGCGGACCAACAAATTCAAAGGAAAGCGAAGGTCAATCCGCTCCACGGATATGTCCATACCCGTAGCACCTGATGCAATTGCCGTAGCCTGCTTCCGTATCAAATTCTGTACGGGAGGCACATAAAGCAATATCATCAATATTATAAACAGTATAATAGGAGTAAGCAACACCCACAGTGCTGTTCTCAACCATTTTCTTCTCATCGGAACGTCAATCTTTCATCGTATTTAAAAGTCCTACAAAGTAAACAATTTCTTTCGACATTTGGTTCCCGACAGAGAAAAATCACGTATTCTTCTCTGTTCCCCCATTACGGGAAAGCTGTTGCCTGAGTAATGACATCCTCTATCAAAACGAGGGCGGCAAGGGCGTGTTCTTTCAACTCTCCGGTAAAAGGCACTCCATGAGAAGTTTCCAACAGTTTCAGCAATGCAACCAGTTCCGCTGCTCCAATTAAAGTAAAGAGGGGAATCATTTTGTGGGAGACAGCAGCCATCTCGTCCACATCCTCATTCTCCACAGCCTTCTGCAAACGCTCCGCATTGAGGCGGGTTTCAGCCACAAAACTTTCCAGAATGGACTTTGCCGCCTCGGGGTCATCGACCGAAAAAGCAGTGAGCGAAGAGAATTTATACCCCGGGCAAGCCGAAGTTTCCGAAACTTCCGTAACCTCCATCCCTTTGTCCTCCATATTCAATTCATGTAGCAATTCACTGACGGTAAACGGTTTATGCAGGCATCCGGCAAATCCATGCACCGTAAATTCCTCACGCTGCATGTCACTGCGGGCAGTGACAGCAATCACCGGAACAGACTGTGCCTGCGGTATGTTCGAAGCACGAAGCAGTTTCAGTAAATCAAAACCATTAATAGCAGGCATCTGCACATCAGTAAGCAGAACATCAAAGGTTGCAGTGCGCAAGGCATCCAGCAGTTCATCCAGTTGTAAACAAGAGACAGAATTTATACCACTCTGCTGAAGCATGGCGGCAGTAAGGGTAAGCTGAATACGGTCATCATCGATAAGGAGGACATTCTTCAGTGAAGAATGAGGAACGGGGAATGAAGAATTGCCATTCGGCGTGGCAGCACATCCCGATTCTTCATCCTTCATTCTCCGTCCTTCACTCCTTACGGGATAGATAGGAATATATATGGTGAAAGTGCTTCCCTTGCCTGGCACACTGTCTACATCAATCGTGCCTTCAAGCAACTGTACCAGCATACGGACAATGGAAAGTCCGAGTCCAAACCCCTCTTTACCCTGAGCACCCGGTAAGCGGGTAAACTCCTGGAAGATACGTTCCCGGTCGGCAGGTTCCATACCTTTACCGGTATCAGCAATGGCAACTACCAGTCGACGGTCCTCGTAACGGGCAGTCATGGTAACACTGCCTTGGTCCGTAAACTTCACGGCATTGGACAGCAAATTGTTGATAATCTGGCGCAGACGCAAGGGGTCGCAAATATAGGTACCGCCCAGCTCCGGGGCAATGTCGCAATGAAGCGCCAGTCCTTTGGCAGCCGTAAGTGGTTCAAAACTGACGTGTATCTCTTCAAGCAGGCGGGAAGGATGAAAGGTGACCCGGTTGATTTCGGTCTTGTTCAAATCAAGACGATGGAAGTCGAGCAAATCAACGACCAGCTTCAGCAGATGTTCCGATGAGGTTTTCATATTGTCCAGATAGAACCGCTGACGCTCATCCACCGTCAGACGGGAAAGCAAGTCGGCATAGCCCATAATAGAACCGAGCGGGGCTTTGAAATCATGGGTAATGGCAAGCATCAGTTTTTCACGGACAGCGAGTAAATCCTCGGCACGACGACGGGCCTCTTCCAACTCACGACGGTAACGGTTGCTTCGGGTTATGTCGCGGCCGATGATAATAAGAAAAAAAGCGGAAAGCAACACCGCACCTACGGCAATGCCACTGATAATCTTGGCCGAACGGCGTCGGACCGCTTGTTGATACTCGGCTTCCGTCCGTGCACGCAGCAGAGTTTCCGTCTCGTAATCTTTCAGCAAGCTGTCAATACGAGCGGTCAGCATATGGTCCAAGCGTTGCAGATAGCGTTTACGTCGCTGTATAACAGTGTTTACAGCTTTTTTCTGCTGGGCCACGGCACGCAGTTTCTCATGCAAAGAATCGGCCGGATTATAGGGTTCAATCACCGTATCCGTTGCAAATTCAAGGGAGGTCTTTACCTGGATAGCCGTATCTTTCTTTGGGGGGACAAACACTTCACCCAAACGACGGAAAAACCCCTTCTTCCGAGGGCGTGTCACGACGGTATCCCGATGTGTAATGATACGGTGCTGCACACGCTGCTGGGTCACTACCGAGTCCTGCTGGGCAATTATCTGCTCAATGTCACTGGTGGATACCATGCTGTCATTCGCCTCACTCAGCGTGCGCAGCATTTTTATCGTATTGGTATCCTTCTCGCGTATCAAAGCAAGCACGCTGTCTGTCCATTGTACATCGCGGTCATCAGTAAGAATAAGGTTCTCCATTTCCCGGTGTACGAAAAACAAGGAAAAAAACAATACCGCCAGCAACAAAGTGTAGCCTACGGCAATCTTTACTTTGGAGACATTATTCATACTATCAAATCCTTTCCCTGGTCTGTTTACGGAACCTCAACCACAGCATCACTCCCGCACTGGTCAGTCCGAACGGGAAAGCCATCCAGACTCCCGTCAGCCCCCAACCGAAAACGAAACCGCAAAGGTACCCTACGGGCAAAGATATAATAAAATAGGATATAAATGCAATAATCATCATCGGTTTCACATCCGAGATGCCGCGCAGGGCATTGGCAAAGTTAATCTGCAACCCATCGCCGAACTGGTAAACCAAGAACGGGAAGAAGAGAGCGGCAACCATGCCGGACACTTCCGCATTGTCCGTAAACCATCCCCCTACCTGACCGCGAAGCGCAAAGACGATACCCAGCAACACCACCTCCATACACAGGATGATGTGAAGGCCGGCATACGCCGAGCGGCGCACATTCTGCCCGTCTCCCTGCCCCTTGAAGTTGCTGACACGCACGGCAACCGCAGCGCCCATGCCATAATACATCATGAAGGTGAACTGAGAGATAGTAAGCATTATCTGATGCGATGCTAGGGCAAGTGTCCCCAGCCAGCCCACCATGACGACGCTCAGACTGAAGGAAGCGGTCTCCATACCCATCTGCATACCCACGGGCCAGCCCAGTGCATTGAGCTTCTTGAACATCGGCATCGACCACCCCAGCCGCATGAAGCCGAGCCTGTAACGGATAAACCGGCGGCCGCGAAGCACAATCGCCGCAAAGACCACCACCATCACAATGCGGGAGAACAAGGTGCTGATACCCGCACCAAGCAGTCCCATCTCCGGAAAGCCCAGCTTTCCATTGATAAGTATATAGTTTCCTACGATGTTAAGCGCATTCCCTCCGAGCAGAATCCACATGGCCGTCTTGGTATCGGTGATGCCGTCCGTAAACTGTTTGAAACCGTTGAACAGCATGACAAAGACCAGTGAAGCAAGCAACACCAGATAGTAAGGCTTGATTAGAGGCAACAATTCTCCGGGCTGTCCCAGCCGCTCCACATTGAAATAGAGAACAGCCATGACAAGAGTCAGCAACAAAGCCACCAGCACATTGGCAACCAGGCTACACCGCAACGCCTGCCCTGCCTCGGCAAAGCGGCGGTTACCGTAGAAGCCCCCTACAACCGGTGTCAGCCCGTAGCTGAAGCCCGTACTGAAAATAATGCAAAGAGTAAACAGATTGTTTACGAAAGAAGCGGCACCCAGTTCCTCCGTGCTGTGATGCCCAATCATCAGCGTATCGGCAAAACCAAGCACAATGACTCCCAACTGCCCCACCACAATGGGCAGCCCCAGGAGAAGCAATGCTTTGTAGTGCTGCTTATACGTATCAAATAAATTTTTCATACTAAAGGTTTTCTTTTTGGTAATAAAGCACAATCCCGTTTTCATCGCGGAAGGTCTGTTGGGCGACCCTATGAAGCTGTTCTGCCGTCACAGAGCGGTAATTGTCCACTTCACGGTCTATGTCTTCCGCCTGTCCGGTCAGTTCAAACCAGGCAAGATTCGTGGCAACATTCAGATAATTGATGTTGCCGAATATCTGTGTAGACTCAAACTTGTTCTTTACTTTCTCCAATTCTTGTTCTCCAACAAACCCGGATTTCAACTCTTCCAACTCTTTCCGGACAGCAGCCTCGGCTTGCTCCAAAGATACGCCTGCAGATGGTTTTCCACTGATATGCAGCAGTCCGGCATCCCGTGTACCAGAGATATAGGCATCGAGACTGGAAAAGAGCTTCTGCTCCTGCACCAGCCTGCGGGTCAAGCGACTGGAACGTCCATTGCTCAGAATATCCGACAGAATATCGAAGGCATAATAATCGGCATCCTCACGGCTGCACATGTGATAAGCCATGAACAAAGCATCCAGAGGAACATTCCGTTCCACCGTCTGCCGGCGTTCCGCCGTCTGTACAACTTCTTGCGGTAATTGCCTTACGGGCACATTCCTACGGGGAATGGGAGCAAACCATTTTTCTGTCAGCCTAACCGTTTCTTCCCACGAAATATTTCCGGTAACGGCCAGCACTGCATTATTAGGTGCATAAAAACGAAAAAAGAATTCCTTTACCTCGTCCAGCGTGGCATTGGCAATGTGAGAGAGGTCTTTCCCGATAGTAGGCCAGCGATAAGGATGCGTTTGATAAGCCAAAGGACGAAGCAGATGTCCCACATCACCATACGGCTGGTTCAAGCAACGTTGCTTGAATTCCTCCATCACCACCGCACGCTGCACTTCAAGACTTTGCTCACTGAATGCCAGTTCCAGCATGCGGTCGGACTCCAGCCAGAAGCCGATCTCCACATTCGATTTTGGAACCGTCAGGTAGTAATTGGTAATATCATTATTGGTCCATGCATTATTCTCCCCGCCTGCCAATTGCAAAGGAGCGTCATAATCAGGAATATGCACCGAACCTCCGAACATCAGATGCTCGAACAGATGGGCAAAACCCGTATGCTCGGGATGTTCGTCACGGGCACCCACATCATAAACAATATTCAAGGCAACCATCTGCGTGCTGGTGTCCTCATTGTGCACCAACCGCAGACCGTTGTCAAATATCTTTTTGTTTATCTTCATAAAATGGAATGACAGAATCTATCATCAATCTATCACTGTCACTTTTTTAATAACCACATCCTCTTCGGGCCGGTCGTTACGGTCAGTCTTGACCTTCTGTATTTTATCAACAATATCCATACCTTCCAGCACTTCACCGAACACGGTATATGCACCGTCCAAATGTGGAGTACCGCCCACGGTAGTATAAGCCTTCACCTGCTCGGGGGTAAACTTGAACTCCGGTTCCTTGGCAACCTGAGCCTCTGCCTGCGCAATCAAGGAATCTTGCAAATCCATCAGACCGTCCTGGTCATTATTCTTGCGCATCTTGTAGATTTCCTTCATGTGTTTCTGCGCCAACGCGTTGAAAGCATTGTTCAAGCGCATCTGATTCATCTGCTGTTCCATCCCCAGCAAGGTAGAGTCATTATACACTTTTCCGGTCACAATGTAGAACTGGCAGCCGGATGATGCCTTGTCAGGGTTCACCTCATCACCCTGGCGTGCAGCCGACAAAGCACCTTTTTTGTGAAAATACTTCGGATAAACAAATTCGGCAGGAACGGTATAACCCACGTCGCCTGCCCCCAGCATCTTGCCTTTCGGAGCCTTCTTCGATTCCGGGTCACCTGCTTGTATCATAAAGTCCTTGATGACACGGTGGAACAGCGTACCTTCATACGTGCCGTCTTCCACCAGCTTGATAAAGTTATCACGATGTTTCGGGGTTTCATTATACAGTTTCACGGTGATGTCACCCGCACTTGTTTCAATCTTCAGCTTCGTTTCTTTTTCCATATCTTCCTCTTTCTTTTGTCCCGGCTTGCAAGCAGTCAGACCGCAAACCAGTATAGTTAATAATACAATAAGATTTCTTTTCATTTTGTTTTTTATTTAATTTAA
>ERZ1036407.930-NODE-930-length-13856-cov-4.638287_pt1 | contig 13856 bp, 13 predicted proteins | sample MGYA00514217_ERZ1036407 | MGnify/ENA primary metagenome ERZ1036407 (study PRJEB33795, sample SAMN09464943) | human gut metagenome | host: Homo sapiens | place: USA: Stanford, California | collected 2016-11 | study: EMG produced TPA metagenomics assembly of the... | reverse complement strand
GCGTATTATATCACATATTTTCTTATTTTCCTATGGTTTTTGGACTTTATATAAGGTGCCCCGGCAGCGGTCATTCAATCCCCGGAGCCATTTTTCCTCCAGGCACCAGGTGTCATGCCTTCCGACTGTTTAAAACTCCTGAAAAAGCTTTTTGCAGTGCCATACCCGGATAATTCGGCAATCTCCTCCATTTTCTTATCAGTCCTGGACAAATAGTATTTTGCTTTTTCCAATCTCAGCTGGTTTACGATCTCCATAAAATTCCGTCCCGTCTCAGCCTTAATGGTCCGGGACAGGTGTTCAGGGCTCACCTGAAATTCATCTGCGCACATTTGGAGGGAGAAATTAGTCTTCCAGTAATTATCCCTGATAAAGCGGACTGCACTGATTCCCAGGACACTCTCCCCATCGCCGCCTTCCCGCTCGCAGCAAAGCCTTTCCATTAATTCCTTCATCAACGGTATCGCCTCGGGCAGAGTATCGCAGCCTAACATGTCACCTACCATGTCCTGGCAAGACTCCTCCATGGTCCGATCCATACAGGACCTTGCTATGGCTTTCATGGACAGGTCCGTCAAGAAAATGAGAAGCTGTTTTCCCTCATTCACTGTTACCTTTTGCTTTAATGCCTCATCATAGGTTTCGTCCAGGAGCCGGCTGCATAGCTGCGAGTCCTTTTGGGCAAGGGCATTCAGGATATTCTTTTCCAGCTTACCGTCATAGTGGTATGGCTTTCTCTGTTCCTGAATCATCGCATCATAAATGATAACCGAAGATTTACCTGCTATAAAGCAATAATCCAGGGCCTGCTTTGCTTTCTTATAACTGTGGCTCAGCTCATCCGTACTGCTGCATATGGTACCGGCTCCAATGGATATGTGGATCTCCATGGATCTCAGCATATAATCCTTCAGCTGTCCCAGCAGTTCCGCCAGATAAGAGGATACCTGCATTTGTTCATATCCTTTTTCCGACAAGTTTGCAAGGATATACACTTTATCCATTTCCCCGGAAACAGGATAGATCCTGCCCACGGGCTCCAGGAACTCCCTGGACACATTCTTTAATATGAAAAGTGTCAGGGCCCTTTCCTTGGCATCCATATTCTGGCCCTGAATAAAAAATTGCTCGATCTGTGCGATGATAACGCAGAATCTGTCATGAGGGAAGACTATATCCATACCGGAAAGCCGTTCCTTCAACTCCTTCTCATCCCTCCAGTGGCCGCCGATGAGCTGCCGCAGGATGCCCTCCTGTATACGTTCCCTGTTCTTCTTTAATTTTGCAGATGCGGCATCATACTCCTGAAGGGTGCTTCCATATTTCACCTCCAGCTCCTGGTATTTCCTGTGGATACTGGCAATGCCGGAATATATGTAATCCAGTTCGCTGTCATAATCCCCATTCCCGCCAGCTTCCAAAGTCTCCATATGCCCGGCCAGCCGTTTGATGGGCTCATAACTTTTAAGCGCCAGAAAAAGGCAGACCGGAACTCCTATAAGACCATAAAGAACCACCCCTGCCAGCAATGGCTGGGTTGACTGTCTCATCTGCCCTGCAATGATCTCATAGGGAATCAGGGATTCGTACTGCCATCCGGTCCGTTTTGACTGCATCCTGGCTGCAAGGTACTGCCTTGCAGCCAGGGTCACCTGTTTTGAACTTCCATCCTCCGCTGTCCATGGAATATCCAGGTCCGGTCCGTGCATAGGATCTGCTTCCCCAAAGCTGAATACCACATCACTCCGGCTATCCGGATGTATGACTGTCCGTCCCTCTTCCGATATCCCCTTTAACTGCCCGTCCAGCCATTCCTTTTTTAGCAGCACGGCAATAGCTGAGGCCTCACCCGGACGGGATGATCCGAACTTATGGATATAGGTGATATATTCCCCCTGCCTAACACCGTTTTGCATAACAAAAACAGGCAGGTATCCGCTGTGTTCCCGGGCCTCCAGCATCTCTGTCCACTGACCCAGGCTTTTGCCCTGATAGCTCCACTCCTGCCTGTAATAATCCTCTAGTTTGTAAAAACTGTTACCATTGGCAATCCTGCCGCATTTTTCATAATAGATGTAAATATCTTCTATCGCAGGGTCGGCGGTGTAATTCTGCCGGATATTACCCACCAATTTTACAATATTTTCCATATCGTATTTATCCATAGGGGGCCCTGCAAAGGAAAACAGCTGGACATAGGGGTCCTGAGACAGCTTGAGGCAGAATTTCCTAACTGCCTCAAGTTCCCTGTCAACCCCCATGACCGCCTGGTCCATAACTGCCAGCTGCCGTTCAATATAAACCTCCTGCATCCTTTTCCCAGTCTCATGCCGCACACCCAGATAGATCAGCATGGACACAATAAGAACCAGGAAATAGGATCCTATCATCAGTGTCCTGACTTTTTTCTTCATACCTGTCCCCCTCCTGAAAAGCTTCCATTAACAGTATACCACGGAGGCATGGGATACGGTTTCAATTTATTGGGATGCAGCCTTGATCCTTTCCTGCAGCCTGTCATAGGCAGCCTGTTTGATCTCGATCGCCCGGTCAATATTCATGCTTTTTATGGTTTCCACAAATTTATCATAGTTGTCAAAGTTTTCCGTTCCCAGTATATACCGGATCGCATTCTCATCCCTGTACGTTTCAATATCGCTCATGATGGCGGCAAACTCCGTTCCCTCCTCAGAAGTCATGCTCACGGTCAGAGGATAGCGGTCATTAAAATCCGCTGCATCCCATTTTTCAGAAGCATCCTTTTGTGACTGCCATTTCCACATCCGGACCGCATAGACTTCATCACTTTGTTTGTAGGCTTCCATTTGGGCCACCATGGCGTATTTTCCAATGGCTACGTCGACAGAAAGGCCTTCTGGGTCATTTAGGACCTGATCCGTAAAATGCGGCTGCCCGTTTTCGTCCAGCTCGTAGCTCACGCCTTCCACTCCCCAGTTTAAAAGCATATCCCCCTCCTCACTGTAATGGTAATCCAGCCATTTGCAAGCGGATTCCACATCCTTACAGGATGAAGTGACCGCCACTCCGATTCCTATGAAGGGGAAATTGCTGGCATTGTTAAATTTAGGGGTATCCCCTTTGTTCACAACAGGGAATCTCACTCCTCCAACTTTGTGATCGTCATTGCCAAGGGCTGCAATATAGACTCCCATCCCTGCTCCAAGTCCGGAATGCCATGCTCCTGCCTTGCCTCCCGTGACCAATGCATCATGCTCCTTATCCCCGTAGGTGGCAAATTCAGGCGCTATCAGCCCCTCTTCATACCACTGGGCCATGGTCTTGAGATATTCCTTAAAATCCTCTTCCACCGGGCCGAATCTAACCTTTCCGTCCTGCACATAAAAATCATAATCCAATCCATTCCATGCATTGGCAAAGGTGCGGATCATACTGCTTCTGGTGGACAGCCTGCGGGATACCATAGGGATTATTTCCTCCCCTTCTTCATTGGTTCCCTTTTTCTTGAATTCCGTAAGCACGTGGTGCCACTCCTCAATGGTCTCCGGCTCAGATAATCCCAGATCCTCCAGCCAGTCCTTTCGGATCTGGTTGCCCCTGATACACAGGATCTTGGGGTCCTGCGTATAATAGGGATACAGGTTGGGGAAACAGTAGATCGCCCCATCGTCCGTTGTCATGGCAGCCTTTACTTCGGGATGGTCATCTAAAAAAGCCTTCAGGTTGGGGCAGTACTGGTCTATCAGTTCGTTCAGGCGCAGGATGATCCCGTCCTCAATGGCCTTGTCCGGACCTCCGGACACTTTATTTCCCCAATCGTAGTAGATCATATCCGGATACTCCCCGCTGGCCAGCAAAAGGCTGAAGGCATCTGCCTCCTGACCGATGGGCGGATGTATGAAGCTCACTTGGACTCCTGTGCATTTTTCCATCTCCTGATAACAAAGGATATTTCCGTAATTGTCCGTAACAGGCGCAATGCGTGAAGAATCCATATTGGTCCAGTATGTAAGGGCACTGCCCTCCTGACCCTGGGCCTGGGTGGTCTCCTCTGTCTTCCCTTGTCCTGAACACCCCGTAAGCGAACCTGCGGCCAGAACAGCCGTAAGCATAATGCAGGTGAGGTTTTTTTGTATTCCCACCCATGATCTTTCCCTCTGTTTACTCATATCCATCTCCTCCTGCCTATTCTTTTACCGCCCCCACCATGACACCCTTGACAAAATGCTTTTGCAGCATAGGATATATCACCAGTATAGGAACGGTTGAAACTATGATCGTGGCATATTTTATCACCTCTCCGATAACAACGCTCTCTCCTGAAGAGTCCGCGCTTCCTGCAGCCATGCTTTCAAATGAATTGCCTATGAGGATTTCCCTGAGCACCAGCTGAAGGGGAAATTTCTCCCTGGTCTGTATGTACATCAGCGCCTGGTACCACTGGTTCCAATGGGCAACCCCATAATAAAGCACCAGCACGGCAATGGTGGACTTGATGAGAGGCACCACGATCCGGAATAAAACGTCAAAATCATTTGCACCTTCAATAACAGCTGCTTCCTCCAGGCTGTCAGGCAGACCTTCCATGGCCGTGCGCATAATGACCAGGTTAAATACATTGATGGCCGTGGGCATTATCATAGCCATGCGTGAATCATATAATCCCAGATCCTTCACCACAAGAAATCTGGGGATAATGCCGCTGGTAAAAAACATGGTGAACACGATCAGAACGGTTATCGGCTTTTTCAGCAGAAAACTTTTTCTGGACAGCCCGTAAGCCGCAAATAACGTGAGCATGATGTTGATGGCGGTTCCAGCAAATAAATTGATCAATGTGGTGGCATAACCAGTCAGAATGGAACGGTTCTTAAATACAGACCGGTACCCCTCCAATGTGAATCCCAACGGCTTCACCAGAAAACCTTTGTGCTTCACCAGCTGCCAGGGATCACTAAAGGATGCAAACACAACATATATAAACGGATACAGGGCAGCCAGCATCAACACAACCATGATCCCTGTATTTATCATATCGAATGGCTTTATTTTTTTCATCATATCCATCCCCCTCTACCATAGACCGTTTCCACTGATCCGTTTGCAGAGCTTATTAGCCCCAACAAGGAGCACGCAGTTGATCAGTGAATTAACCAGATCCACTGCTGCCGAATAGCTGTAGTTCTGTTCCAGAAGCCCCTTACGGTATACAAAGGTGGAAATGATGTCCGCGGTCTCGTAAATACTCTCACTGTACATCAAAAGCACTTTGTCCGCCCCAACCGTCATCATTTTTCCCACGCGCATGATGAACATCACCGTAATGGTGGTAGCCAGACAGGGAAGGGTTATGTATAATATTTTCCTGAACCGGCCGGCTCCGTCAATGGAGGCAGCCTCATACAGCTGGCTGTCTATGGCTGTGATAGCTGCCAGATATACAATGGAGCCCCATCCGATCTCCTGCCAGATCCCCGATCCTATATAAAGGGGCCTGAACATCTGGCTGTTCATAAAAAAGTTGATCTTTGTACCAAATAGCTGGTTCACAAGACCGTCAACCGAAAAAAAGTTTCTCAACAAGGCGCACACGATCACAATGGAAATAAAATGGGGCAGGTACGTGATGGTCTGAACAATGCGTTTGAACCCGCTGTGCCTGATCTCATTGATCAGGATCGCCAATATGATAGGTGCCGGGAATCCGAACAGGATATTGCCTGCGCTCAAGACCAATGTGTTGCGTATCAGCCTGGCAAAATAATAGCTGTTAAAATAGGATCTAAAATGTTTAAATCCCACCCATTTGCTGTCCGCGATCCCTTTGGTGATATTAAAATCCTTAAATGCGATCTGGGCGCTGACCATGGGGATATAGTGGAATACGATAAAGTAGGCCACTACCGGCAGGAGCATCATATATATGTATTTATTTTTCTTTATATCCTTTTTTATGATGACCCCCATGCTGTGCATCTTCCTTTTTCCCATACCCCTGTTACCTCCTCATAAAATCCTCAATGATTATGGATTTACTATAGCACATGGTATTTTTTCATGTAAATTGCCATTAATTGATGAATATAACAGTAATTGATATTTTCCATATTCTTCCTGTCCCATCTGTTGATGATCAAGTTTCAGGAATTGAATCCTGTCTTGTCAGGTGTTATCCTGAGATCAGAACCGCTATGGATCGTAAAAGGAGGATTCCCACTATGGAATGTATGAACGAACTGGATTTTGGCACGGCCTGCACAGCTGTTTTAACAGCCCGGGAACCGATCGTCATACCGGGCACCAAGAATTTTCGCATGGCAGACCATATTAAGATCGGAACCGTGATCGGAGACTACCGTGTAACTTATGTTGGAAAAAGTTTCATGAAACACTTTGGGTCAGTTGAGGAAACAGATATTCCTGATATCCGGCTGAACATGTCCACACTGGAAGAATGGGCAATGGATCCGGATGTAATAAAGGGCCTGGGTGGTCCTGACATGATCTGTGATAATTATATGTACCATCTGGTGGAGATCATTAAAATGGGACCAGAGGGTCCGGGACTATTTAACGGATACACCAACCTTTTTTACAAGCAGTCACCTGTTGACGGGAGACTCTGGTCCCCGCATTTTTACCTTAGGGGAGACCGCCTGGGTTTTGGTGCCCTTCCCGCCTGCTATGATGACGGCTGGGAGCCGGGAGACCGCATCTTCACCTGCCTCCATCCATAACATTGCCCCCTATCTATCATTACTCTTAAAAAAATGGCTTCCAGTCCTCCATTATGGACCGGAAACCATTTTCACGTTGTTACATCACCACATTTTTACATCATGACATTTACCTTCATATAATTCCCGGGATTCCTTTCAATTTCAATGATCGTCTCCGGTGCCTCCCCTATGGAGATAACCTTGGTCAGTATCATGCCGGCATCCACCTTCCCCGTGCAGATCAGGTCAATGGCCTCCTCAAATTCATTGGCACTGGTGCGGGCTCCCCGGATATCCACCTCTTTTTTGGTGATCACATCCGTGGGCAGGGGCGTTTCCTTCTTCGGCCATCCGGTGAGGGTGATACGGCCTGCATTGGACACGAGGTCCAGGGCAGAGCGGACGGCCGGGTTAGCACCGGAACACTCCATCACCAGCTCAGCCATGCGCCCGTTCGTGATCTGTGAAACCCTGTCTGCTGTGTTTTCCTTTGCGGAATTAATGGTATACCGGACGCCCAGTTTCCTTGCTTCCTTCAGCCGCTCATCTACCAGGTCTATCATGATGGGATGGGCCCCGTAGGCAATGGCAGCCATAGCGGCCAGGATGCCGATAGGGCCTGCACCTATGATCGCGGCATGTTCCCCTGCCTTTAGGCCGCCCCTGTGGATTCCATGAAGTGCAATGGTCAGCGGCTCTGCTATGGGTGCCAGTTCCCAGGGCATGTCCGCCGGCAGCTTCCACAGCATATCTGCGGGATGGGCAAAATACTCAGCCATTCCCCCTTCTACATGAACACCCAGCACCTTTAAGTCCGTGCAGCAATTGGTACGGCCAATGGAGCACGGATAGCAGGTGCCGCAATAGAGATAGGGGTCAACAATTACATGGTCTCCTGGTTTCAGACCTTTTTTATTATCCGCCGGAATGGACAGTATTTCCCCTGCCACCTCGTGGCCGATGATACGCGGATATGTGACCAGGCCGTTGGTACCGCGAAACGCGCCTATGTCGCTTCCGCAGATCCCGGCTGACCGGACCTTGATCAGGGCTTCCTTTTCCCCTGCCATCGGTTGGTCGATCTCAACGCATTGAACCTTCCATGGTTCCTCATATTTGACTGCATACATAATCTTTCATCCCTCTTTTCCTACATCTTAGATCCTTCATTCCATTCCCTGGCACAATCGTGTACCCGCTTTTTCCTCCCCCGCCCTTCACCGTCCCGGCATCTTCCTGTGCACCAGGACCGAGGCCATGATCACCCCGGCTGCAATGCCGATGGCTGCCTCCGCTGTATCAGACAGAAAGGAACGGCATTGCTGCATTTCCTTTAACACGGCATAGCTCATGGTGTAGTACAGGCCGCCTCCGGGCACCAGCGGGATCAGGCACGGAAGCAGGAACACCACCACCGGCGCCTTCTTGTACCTGGCCATGGACTCCGAATACAGGGTGGCAAACACCGAAGCTGCCATATTGCTTATGAAAATGCTTTCCCACCTGTAAAAGATAATACTGTATAAAAACCAGCCAATGCCGCCTCCGGCCGCCACAACAGGAAGGCGCTCATTCCTTACCCTGTAGACTATGCCAAAAGCCAGGGAGCCAAGGGCTGCGGTAAGGGTCTTAAAGCTCAGTTCCTGAAGCCAGGGGCTGATCGCCTCTATTCCTGAAACCGTCATTTTTTTGTACCCCCTCCTGCACGTATCTATAACTGCCTGAGCCTGATATTTCTTTTAAATACGCCCCAGCAGCAGCGGGACCGCAAAGCCCGCCGCAATGGCCCCTGCGGTCAGCACCGCGTCTATGCAGCTGAACAGGCCGTTGATGGCGTTGTTGTTAAGCATATCCCTGACAGAATTCATCAGGGCCATTCCGGGTACGAGCAGCATGATCGTGCCTATCATGATCTTATCCGGCAAAAGCCCCAGCCCGGCCATCCCACAGCCCACTCCCAAAAATCCCAGGATCACGGAGCAGAAGGCTATATATACAAAGCGCTGCAGAGTCTTGCCCGCCATATGGCGGTCCATCTCAAACAGCAGGAATCCCAACACCGCGGCAGCAGCCCCATCCCTTAACCGCCCTCCGAAAAAGCAGGCAAAGGACGAGGCTGCCAGCATGTATCCAAACATGGTCTCCCACCAGGGGACAGGCCTTTTTTCCATGGATTCCCTGAACCTTCTGCTGATCTCCTCTGCCCCCGGCCGCTCCCGGCATAGATACCGGGAAAGAGAGTTCAGTTCTTCCAGCCGGGCCATATCGGTGCCGATCTCATATATCCTTCTGGAATCCGTGTACAGCCGTCCCGTGTCCTCCCTGACCGTCACAAGGACCAGGGAACGGATCGCGAAGATATCAGCCTTTCCCAGCTCATAGGCATGGCACAGGCGGAATATGGTATCCTCCACCCTGTGTATCTCAGCCCCTGCTTCAAGCATTGCCTGGCCTATATCCACAAACAGGTCCAAACAGCTGCTGTCATCAGTCAACGGTAACGCCCAAAAAACCGCATAATTCCTGAATACAGGCATTCTTATCCTCCTGGGTCAGTTCCACTCCGAACATGAACCGGAAAATTACTTCCATCTGTCCGGCCAGCATTTTAAGTCCGGGCACTGTCTTAAGGCCCCTTGCCTTGGCGGCTGAGATCACGGGTGTATCCGCCGGATTGATGATAACGTCAAATACCACACAGTCTTTGGGTAAATGATCTACAAACCCCAGATACTCATGGGTTCTTCCATATCCCGCCATTCCCAGGGGCGTTACCTGCAAAAAGAGCTGGGCCGTGCCCGCCGCCTGATCCAGGTTCTCCGGTGTGGAGGCCAGGGCCTTTGTCTCCATGGATGTATGGGTATTCAGTATGTCTGCAATCTCCTGCGCCTTTTCCACTGTCCTGTTTAAAATCGTAAGCTTCCTGATGCCGTGCTTTGACAGTTCCAGACCGATCACTCCGCTGATACTGCCGCTTCCCAGCATGAGCGCCTCTTTTCCCACCAGCTGAACACCGCTGCTTAAGATTGCGTTCAGGGCGCCTTTGCCGTCCATGCCCACGCCATGGCTGGTGCCGTCCTCATCAATGCGGACCGCGTTGACAGACTGGAAGATCCTGGAACTCTCGTCCACATCATCCAACAGGGGAATGATATCCTTTTTGTGAGGCATGGTGGGGGATATGTAGCGGATATGCAGCATTTTACATGCCTCCATGAATTGGGGCAGTTCTCCTTTTTTTACTTCCACCGGAAGCATGATGGCGTTCATGTCCAGCTCCCCAAACAGTTTGTTGTACGCCCTGGGCGCGTTAGTCTTGCCCATGGGGTCGCCTATGTTTAACACAAGCTTTGTGTCTGTATTGAATTTTACATTTTCCAGATTCATGATACCTGTTTCCCCCTCTATTTCCCGCTCTTGCCCAGATAGACCTCCAGCAGGGCATCCTGGCTGGCTCCATCGGACGCATCCAGTTCCCCGGCGATCTTTCCCGTGTTCAGCATATAGGAGCGGTCGCTGACCTTAATAGCCATCCTGGCGTTCTGTTCCACCAGGAGAATCGTGATTCCTGTCCGCTTCAGTTTTTCTATGATATGAAATACCTGCTCCACCACCAGGGGCGCCAGGCCCATGGACGGCTCATCCAGGAGAAGGAGCTTAGGGTCCGACATCATGGCCCTTCCAATGGCCAGCATCTGCTGTTCGCCTCCGGACAGGGTCCCTCCCATCTGGGTCTTCCTCTCAGCAAGGCGGGGGAAGAATTCAAATACCTGGTCCAGGATCCTCTGGTCCAGTGCCTTGTCCGCTGCCCTTGTGTAGGAGCCGATGGCCAGGTTTTCCATCACCGTGGCGTCTGCGAATATTTTGCGTCCCTCAGGTACAATGGAGATCCCCATGGGAATAATCTCATGGGATTTCTTTCCCACAAGCTCCTCCCCCTGATACTTGATGGAACCCCTTTCAATATGTACCATACCGATAACGGATTTTAACAGGGTTGACTTGCCCGCGCCGTTGGCGCCCAGCAGAGAAACCAGCTCACCCTTATCCACGTGGATGTTTATGTCTTTGATCGCCTTGATCATTCCGTAGCTGGAATGCAGGCCGGATATATCTAACACAGTTTCCCTCTGCCCCATTAAGAATCACTCCTTCCCAGGTATGCCTCGATTACTTCCTCGTTGTTCCGGATCTCTTCCGGAACCCCGTGGGCGATCCTTGCTCCGTAGTTCAACACCGTGATATCGTCTGAAATGTTCATGATCAGATCCATGTCGTGCTCCACGATCAGTACGGACATGCCAAAGTCTTTGCGGATTCCCCGGATCGTGCTTATAAGGTCCTCCTTTTCCTGGGCATTCATGCCTGCCGCCGGTTCATCCAGCAAAAGGATCTTAGGCTGTGTGGCCATGGCCCTGGCAATCTCCAGCAGTCTCTGATGACCGTAGGGAAGGCTGGATGCCGGCTCATCCTTCAGATCAGCGATCTTTAAGTACTCTAAAAGCTCCTCGCTCTTTTTGCGGATCTTCCTGTCCTCCTCCAGCATTTTCCTGCGGTTGTAGACAATATTAAACAGCCCGGCCCGGCTTCTGCAGTGAAAACCAGTCATTACATTTTCCACTGCCGTCATTTTCTTAAACAGGCGGATGTTCTGGTAAGTCCTGGCAATGCCCATTTCCACGATCTTATACGGGGCGCAGCCGCAGATGGACCTGTCCTCAAAAAGGATATCGCCTTTTGTCACCTGGTACACGCCGGTAATGATATTGAACACGGTGGTCTTTCCCGCTCCGTTGGGTCCGATCAGGGAACAGATCTGGTTCTTTTCAATCTTCAGGTCAACTTCAGAAACAGCTGTCAGGCCGCCGAATTGTTTTGTAACTCCCTTTAATTCCAATACTGCCACGATCGTCACCTGTCCTTTCCGTCAAATTTCGCCTGCACATAGCCAATGAGTTTTTTCGCATACGGAGTAATGCCGCCCGGATAGCGGATGATAACCGTCAAAAGGATGACCCCGTACACCACCATGCGCCAGTCCCCCAGGAAGCGCAGGGCCTCGGGAAGAATGTTCATGATAACGGCTCCGATCACCGGTCCGATGGTGGTTCCCATGCCTCCCATGATAGCGGTCCATAAGAACATATTGGAATCATTGCTGGTAAAGCTGTCAGGGCTTACGTAGTGGATCATCATGGCGTACAGCACGCCCGCCACCGCGGAGTAGACTGCTGAAAGCACAAATGCCCTGATCTTAAAGGTGGTGATATTGATCCCTGTGAGCTCTGCAACCTTATCGTCATCGCGGATTGCCATAAACGCCCTTCCTGTCCTGGATTTCATCAGCCATTTCTGGTACATGATCCCAATAAACACAAAAAATGCTATGAGATAATAATACCTAAACAAGGTATCAAATTTGAATCCGAACAGATCCGGAGCCTTGATGCCGACCACCCCGGCCGGGCCGTTGGTCAGGTCGATCCAGTTCACCAGAACCATCCTGACGATCTCGCCAAAACCAATGGTCAGAAGTGCCAGATAACTGCCCCGCACCTTTAGGGCCGGAATGGCAAGCACCACCCCAAACACGGCTGTCACCAGCACGGACACGGGAAGCACCACAAAAAACGGACACCCAAGCTTTGTGTTCAGCAGGGCCGTGGTGTATGCCCCGATCCCATAGAAAGCCGCCTGCCCAAGGGACAGCTGCCCCGTATATCCTGTTAAGATGTTCACCCCTGAACCTACAATGGCATAAATGCCGATCATATTAACGATCTGGATAATATATGCATTGGGAAGCAGGAAGGGCAGAATCAGTATTGCCGCTGTAACCACTGCAATTAAAGTTAATTTCTTTGTTTGCTTCATCACGGTCCCTCCCTACAGCTTCTGCTCTATGCGCTTGCCCAGGATCCCGTTTGGCTTAAAATACAGGAACAGGAACAGCAGCACAAATGAAATGATATCCTTATAAGCAGCAGTGGCGTAAGTGGCTCCCAGGGCTTCCACGATCCCCAAGATGATGCCGCCCAGCATAGCCCCCACAATATTGCCGAACCCGCCCAGTATGGCGGCGGAAAATGCCTTCAGCCCCACCAGTGTGCCCATATCCACGCTTACGTAGAAGATCGGGGAAAGAAGGATCCCGGCAATGGCCGCGAAAGCGGCACTGATGCCGAATGTGACAAGACGGCACTTGTTCACATTGATGCCCATCATGGACGCGCCCTCGGAGTCCGTGGCAGCGGCCCTCATCTGTTTGCCGGTCTTGGTCTTATAAAAAAACAGCTGGAGCACTACCACAAGGCAGGCAGCCACACATATGATCCCGATGTTCTGGGGCAGCAGCAAAAGCTTCCCCAGGTTGATGGGTTCTGTGCTGAACAGGGCCGGAAACACCTGAGGTTCCGCGCCCCATACAACGATCGCCAGGTTCTTCATGATATAGGACACACCCACGGTGGCGATCAGAAGATTGGTAAAGGAACTGAATTCCAGTTTCCTGTAAATAAAACGCTCCAAACAGCAGCCAATGAAGGCTGCGGCAATAATGGTCAGCACAATGGCCAGGGGTATGGGGATCCCAGCCGTGATCAGAGTCAGACAGATAAAAGCAGAAATCATAATCGTATCACCGTGTGCAAAGTTCAGCATACCCAGTGATTTATATATCATGGTTACACCGATAGCCAGCAGGGCATAGATGCTTCCATTGGTAAGGCCGTTTAAAATCTGTTGAAAGACCATAGTTTCCTCCTCTCCCCGCGTTGCCGCTAATCCATTGGCACGATGGTATGCTTTCCGTCCACGATCTGTACAACCATCAGATCCTTGATCATCTCACCGTTGGAAGCAAAGTTATAGGTACCTGCGGCACCCTCAAAATCCTTGGTTGCCAAAAGTGCGTCCCTGATGGCCTGCCCGTCCAGAGAACCTGCCCTCTTAACCGCATCTGCCAGAAGATAAACGGAATCATACGCCTGGGGCGCGTTCTGGTCATAGCTCTGCTGGTAGATCTCCTTATACTTTTTGTCAAAGGCCTGGACCTTCTCATCCTGGTTTGCCTCTGTAAAAGCAGTGGTAAAAATAAGCCCGTTCACAGCGTCACCGCCCAATTCCACCAGCTTGGGAGAGTTGAATCCCGTACCGATA
>ERZ1036407.928-NODE-928-length-13888-cov-8.402733_pt1 | contig 13888 bp, 10 predicted proteins | sample MGYA00514217_ERZ1036407 | MGnify/ENA primary metagenome ERZ1036407 (study PRJEB33795, sample SAMN09464943) | human gut metagenome | host: Homo sapiens | place: USA: Stanford, California | collected 2016-11 | study: EMG produced TPA metagenomics assembly of the... | reverse complement strand
GTAGAACACCAGCCTTCCAAGCTGGATACGTGGGTTCGATTCCCATCACCCGCTCTGTTATGAAAAATCTCATAACAATGTGTGTTCGTAGCTCAGCTGGATAGAGCAACGGCCTTCTAAGCCGTGGGTCGGGGGTTCGAATCCCTTCGAGCACATTGTCAGGAGTTTTGCCTGATACCCAAAGAAATTTGGACATGGTGGGTATAGCGCAGTTGGTTAGCGCGCCAGATTGTGGCTCTGGAGGCCAAGGGTTCGAATCCCTTTATCCACCTTAAAATCACTCCTGCTTGGTTGTAAATAATGGGCTATCGCCAAGCGGTAAGGCACAGCACTTTGACTGCTGCATTCGCTGGTTCGAATCCAGCTAGCCCAGTTCAATAAATTCATATGGGTGTGTAGCTCAGTTGGTAGAGCACTTGACTTTTAATCAAGTTGTCCCGGGTTCGAACCCCGGCACGCTCACTCTCAAAGAACGCAATAGCGTTCTTTTTTTGTGCCGAGGTTCGAACCAAGGTTCGGTCTACGCTCCGCTACGGTCGGCGCTAAACAGAGGTCTCCCAGACCTCTAGCGCCCCGGCACGCTCACTCTTAAAGAACGCAGTAGCGTTCTTTTTTTGTGCCGAGGTTCGAACCAAGGTTCGGTCTACGCTCCGCTTCGGTCGGCGCTAAACAGAGGTCTCCCAGACCTCTAGCGCCCCGGCACGCTCACTTAAAGCCAGTAAACTCAAGGGTTTGCTGGTTTTTTCTTTTCTGAAAAACGTGTTTTTACACAAAACTTTCCACATTTTCCCACAAGGAATATCAAATGTGAAACGACTGAATTTTTTGGAAAATCCTTCCATATATTTTCACAATTTCCTATATTCTTCGCCGAGTACATAAAGAATACAAAGCGATTTGTTATGAAAGAGAAAGAAAAGATAGGAAGGGGGCGTGTATTATGTAAAAAAAGCAAGTGGGGATAACTCAATTTGGATTAGTCTCAATGTTAGATTACTACGCCGAAAGGAGTGTTACTTGTTAAGTTGATTGAATCGCGTGAACCGAACGGTACGCACGGTGGTGTGAGAGGTCGGGGATTTATTAAATCCCCTCCTATTCGATTTTTTCTTTTTCTCAGCGCAGATATCAAAAAAAATGGTACTTTTTTCTAAAAAAGTTGCCTTTAGGGAAGGAGAGAAGTGTGAGAAAATGGCATCAGGTGAAGTGGAATTGGAATGACATTTTCGGAAGAAACGGTTAGGGCAGAAGGATCTGAAAACAGAATGCGAATAAAGGAGGAACAGGGAAATGAGTAAATTTAAATATGTACTCAGTATAGTGGTACTGAGCATGGTATTGAGTGTGACAGGATGCGGTGCTTCAAACGGAAATCAGCATGCAGACAGTTCTGTAGCAGCGGAGGAATCTTCTCCTGCAGAGACTACACAGAAAGCAGATAATAGTCAAACTGATGCACCTGCGGATCAGGAAGAGGAGAAAGAACCTTCCCATGATCTGACCGGAGCAGATGCAGAAGGCTATATCCATGACGCTTCCTATGAGACGAGGACAAATGCGGCGGCCGGCAGCTTGGAGCAGCCTTACGGACGCTATCGCCTGAAGGATGCGGACGGTGTCTTCTATTATTTTGATGGTGAGAACACTTGCTACTATGTGCAGAAGGGAACGTATTCTTTTTCCCATGATGCCAGCACGGATGGTACGGATGAGGATATGATATCCATGCAATTTGATGTGCAGAAGAATCCTACGAATTACATTATTGATGAAGAAGATGGTCAGCTGATGATACGGACCACCTATTCCGGAAAAGAGGCAGAGACGCAGGTGGCAATGAATCTGATGGATGGAACAGATGGGATTGCTGCAATGGAACCGTTTGAGGGGATTTATACAGCGTATGGTTCTGATGTATACCGTTATGAGTTTCATGCAGATGGAAGTTTTTATCTGATTCTGGAAGAAAATTATAGCTTGGATGGAAACAAAGTGACTTTAAATGCCTTTGAACGTGAATTCAGCTATGAATATGCAGAAAATGGCGGAAATCTGGAATTGTCCGGAGATGGCACGACAATCGCGACACTGATTCCGATGGATTTGTAAATGGAAGAACGGGTAGACAAACTATTTAGAAAAGAAACAAAAGGATAAAAAATGTGTTTAAAATGTGAAAAAACACAAAAAATGGTACTTTTATCCCAAAAAGTTTCATTGTCTACTCGTTCTATAACATGTATGATGAATGCACCAGTTAATCACTAGAGAAGTGGAGGAGGAAAATATGAAAAGCAGAAGTATGAAAAAATTCATGCGAAAAGCAGTATCCGCAGTCAGCGCGGTAGCAATGGCGATTATGCTGGCAGCTCCGGCAGTGTCAACGCAGGCATTTGCCGCAGATGGAAAAGCTGCAAACAGTGTAACTTACATTGGTAAGAATACCATCAAAACTTATGATGGAAAGTCATTAACTTATGATAGCAGTGTAACGTTCACAACCAAAAACAGTGATGGAAGTTACTCCGAACTTTCACTTGCTGATGCAAAAACTGCTGTAAAGGACGGACAGGAAGTAAAAGTTTACACCAAAGCTCATGCAGAAGGCTATGGTTCTGTATGGTCAGAGAATTATGATTACACAAACTACCGTACCGGTGTTCAGATCGGTGAGGACAGTGACGTGGCAATCGGAACCGAAGGCGTTGGTGGTAAATTAACAGGAACATTGCTGGAGGATTTCAACCTTGTTTCCACATCGAAAAACTTTAACCCGATCGTAGTCAACAAATCTGACGCAACCATCAAAGGAGCAACCATTGTTGCAGGTAATGCAGATGGCAAGGATAATTCTGAGGGAAGAAATGACATTAATGACTTCGTAGGTTATGGTACAGCCGTTAATATTTACGGTGATTCTGTAACAACAGGCGGTGGTGCTGATGCAAACGGCCAGATGGGTGGAACGACAGAGACAAATGCTACATATAAAACAATCATTGATATGACAGAGGGCGGCTCCATTACAACTTATGGTGTAGCAAGACCGGCAGTAGCGGTAGACAATGGTGGTGACGTTATCATTAAAGGTGATGGAAACGACAAGACACAGGAAATCTCCGTAAACGGCGGTACTCTTTACGATGGATTTAAAAATACAGCAGATACTGTAAAAATGGTATCACCGCCATGGGTACTTGGAGTTGTAGGAAACTCCCGTGCAACCAACATGCTTGGCAAAGGATCTACTATGGTAGTTCAGGATGCAGACGTATATGCTAAGAGCTGGGGTGCATTATCCACAGACTCCGGAAGCAATCCGTTCCTGTATGCCATCAACAGTAACATCAGCATGGATACTACATCGGATGATGCAAGTGGTTATGGTACATATGCAATTGGTAATGCACAGGAATATTTCCTTGGATCTACGTTCAATGTACCGACTTACCTGACGATTGCAGCAAACGGTGATAACAACAACATCACACTGGGTGCTACAAAGAAAGGTCAGAAAATCACAACACAGAAAGCAGTATGGAAAGACAATGTACAGTCTATCATTGACTATGGTACAGTTACCGCATCTGAGACAAGAGAAACCGTTGTAAACTCCGAGAACTTTGGTGTAGATATCTGGGGTCAGGCAACTGTTAATGTAAATGATGCAACAGAGTTCCATACAACATCGGCAGCGTTTCTGATCAAGAGTGCATCTTCTGTTGTAAATATCAGCAAAGATGCAACCATTGATGCTTCTATTGATGCAAATGCAAAAGCAGAGAGCAAATTAAACGGAACATCTTATGGTGTTGTATACCAGATCATTGATAACGAAGATGCAGCAGCAGCCGGAATCTCCTTCCCGGAAGGCTATGCAGGACCTGTGTTCAGTGACGCTGAGTATTCTGAGGCAGAAGGCTGGTTAGAAGCAAGTACAGCATCCGGTGATCAGGGTGGACAGCAGCCGGGCGGAGCACCAGGCGGAGACATGGGTGAAGCACCGGACGGACAGCCAGGCGGAGCACCGGATGGAGCACCGGGTGGAGCGGCTCAGAAAACTACATCTGTATTAAATATCTCTGACGATGATCTGAAAGGTAACATCTACAATGGATCCGGTTACTATGGGGATGGCCAGGAACTGACAGTCAACATTAAAAATGGTGCATCTGTAACAGGTGCGATCAGTGCAACAACCATCAAACATACAACAGATGGTGGTAAGACGCAGAATACATCGATCAAAGAAGCTGATTATGATCAGATTGGTCATGTAATGAATAAACCTTCCTACAACGGTTCTAACGATGTAATCGTAAATGTAGAAAAAGGTGGTACATGGGTAGCTGATGGTACCTCTATCATCACAAAACTGACCATTGCAGATGGTGCAAGTGTTGCATATGGTACAGCTGTCGACGCAGATGGACAGGCAATTCAGCTGAAAGCAGGAAATACTTATGAGAATATTACAGTAACTGCTGCAACAAGCGGAACAACTGTAAAGAGTATCAGCAACAGCAATCTGATTACAACAGCAGACGGAAGCAAGATCGCATATGACAGCAACATCACTTTCACAATGAAAGACGGCAACGGATATAAAGAACTTTCACTTTCCGACGCAAAGACAGCTGTTAAAGCGAAAAAAGCAGTAAAAGTTTACACATTATCTCATAAAGAAGGCTACGGTTCTGTATGGAACAGCAACTATACCTACACAGATTACCGTACAGGTATCCAGATCGGTGAGAACAGCGGTGCTGCAATCGGAACAGCGGGTGTTGGTGGTAAATTAACAGGAAACACATTATCTGATCTGGTATTAACATCCACATCAAAGAACTTCAACCCGGTTGTTGTAAACAAAGCAGACGCAACACTGGATAATCCGGTGATCGTAGCTGGTAATGCAAACGGCAAAAATAACTCTGACGGTAGTGCAGATGTCAACGACTTCGTTGGATACGGTACTGCAGTTAATATTTACGGTGATTCTGTAACAACTGGCGGTGGTGCTGATGCAAACGGCCAGATGGGTGGAACAACCAATACAAATGCAACTTATAAGACAGATATTGATCTTTCCAATGGAGGATCCATCACAACTTATGGTGTAGCAAGGCCGGCTGTAGCAGTAGATAACGGTGGTGATGTTCTCATCAAGGGTGATGGTGATTCCAAGACACAGGAAATTTCTGTAAACGGTGGTACACTGTACGATGGATTTAAGAATACAGCGGATACAGTTAAGATGGTATCTCCGCCATGGGTACTTGGTGTTGTAGGAAACTCCCGTGCAACCAATATGCTTGGTAAAGGATCTACTATGATCGTTCAGGATTCTGATGTATATGCTAAGAGCTGGGGCGCATTATCCACAGACTCCGGAAGCAATCCATATCTGTATGCAATTAACAGTAACATCACTATGGATACTACATCCAAGGATGCAAGTGGATACGGTACATATGCGATCGGTAACGCCCAGGAATATTTCCTTGGATCAACCTTTGACGTACCGACTTACCTGACCATCGCAGCAAACGGTGATAACAATACTATCACAATGGGTGCTACAACAAAAGGGCAGGAGATCACAACACAGAAAGCTGTATGGAAAGACAATACACAGTCCATCATCGATTACAATAAAGTAACAGCATCTGAGACAAGAGAAACCGTTATCAATTCCGAAAACTTCGGTGTAGATATCTGGGGTCAGGCTACTGTTAATGTAAACGATGCTACAACAATGAATACAAAATCTGCAGCATTCCTGATTAAGAGCGCAGACTCTACGGTAAATCTTGGTGCAGACGTTACTGTAAATGCAGCAACAGATGTAAATGCTCAGGCAGAGAAAGAACTCAACGGAACAGAGAACGGTGTTGTTTACCAGATCATCGATAACGAAGATGCAGCAGCAAAAGGTATTTCCTTCCCGGAAGGATATGCAGGTCCTGTATTCAGCGATGCTGAGTATTCTGAGGCAGAAGGCTGGATGAGTGAGGCAAACAAATCTGAGAGAACAAATACTTCTGTATTAAACATCGCAGATAAAGATCTGCAGGGTAACATTTACAACGGATCCGGTTACTACGGAGCAGCGAACAAGCTGACGGTTAACATCGAGGATGGCGCTTCCGTAACCGGTGCAATCAGTGCTACAACCATCAAACATACAACGGATGGCGGCAAGACACAGAACACATCGATCAAAGAAGCTGATTACAACCAGATCGGTCATGTAATGAACACACCTTACTACAACGGCGGCAACGATGTAGTTGTAAACGTAGAAAAAGGTGGTACATGGGTAGCTGATGGTACCTCTATCATCACAAAACTGACCATTGCAGAAGGCGCAACTGTAACATACGGTTCCGCAAAAGATGCAAACGGCAAAGCAATCAAACTGGAAGCCGGCAAAACATACGAGAACATTACAGTATCTGATCAGCCGGATGAGACTCCTGCATACACAGGACTTGCTCAGGCAGAAGATGGTACATGGTACTACTACCTTGAGGGTGAAATTGCTTACGGGATCTCCGGGCTTGCTCAGAATGAGTACGGCTGGTGGTATGTAGAAAACGGTAAAGTTGATTTCACACACAACGGACTTGTACAGAACCAGTATGGCTGGTGGTATGTACAGAACGGTCAGATCAACTTCGGTTACACAGGACTCGTAGCAAATGAGTATGGCTGGTGGTATGTACAGAACGGTCAGATCAACTTCAACTACACAGGACTTGCTCAGAACGAGTACGGTTGGTGGTATGTAGAAGGTGGTAAGATTAACTTCAACTACAACAGTCTTGCTGCAAATGAGTATGGCTGGTGGAAGATTGACGGAGGAAAAGTAAACTTTGACTTTACAGGTGCTGTTGAGTACAACTCAGCTTACTATACCGTAGTAAATGGTAAGGTTGTTTTCTAAGTAAATCAGCAAAAGCTTTACCCCATAAATAATGAAAGAACCGCTCAACGATCAGAAATGATCGCTGGGCGGTTTTTGCAATACACAAAAGCCTGACATTTTGCCCCCAAATAGCTTCAAGGGCATTAGGATATGCGGACAAAAAGGTAGAATCGGTTTCTGTGAGGGGGAGAATAATTAGTTCAATTTATTCTGAAGATTTTGTATATTTGAGGTTTAGGCGTTCCTGTCGTTAAGGTATTCTGCAAGGCTGTAATACAGCTCTCCATCTCTTCCGCGTGTTGGTTTTGCAGCCGTCATGGAATTTAAAATCGCTTCCTGTTCGGCTTCTGCTGCAGCGAGAAAAGCCCGGTTGATCACATGCTCTGGAATTGCTGATAGTTGAAGGAGTTCCTCCTCGCAACCGGACGGGATCCGGTTTGCTGTTGTAAAGCCGATCATGACTTCTCCGCTTCCATGTCCTGTATAACCGCCGGTTCGTGCAATGCCAACCCCTGTTCTTTTCAGAATCCGTTTGAGCTGACGGCTTGTCAATGGGAGATCGGTAGCCAGAATGCTCATGATGGAACCCTTGTCTTCTTCAGATGCAGCCATATCATCCTTTTCCTGCTTCCATTCCAGAATTTTTGACCCGACAGCTTCTCCATTCAGTATAAAATCCTCGGTTGCACCAAAGTTTGACTGAACCAGAACGCCGATGGTGTATTCCTTTTCCCCGATACAGATCACACGTGATGCAGATCCGATTCCACCCTTCATGCCATAGCAGATGGTACCGGCACCGGCACCTACATCCCCTTCTTCAAACTCCTCGGAAGCAGCTGCAAAAGCCTGTCGAACTTCTTTTTCACCAACTGCACGTTTCTGGATCTGGTTGATCCGGCAATCATTGCACTCACCAACGACAGGATTGATGCTCATAGGTTCCAGTCCATCGTTCTGGCACTGTTCGATTACGATATCGACAAGTGCATCCCAAACCTTTCCAACATTTAATGTATTTGTAAGGGCAATCGGTGTTTCAAGGGTTCCAAGCTCTTCTACCTGTACCAGACCGGCACTTTTCCCAAATCCATTGTGGACATAGGCCGCAGCCGTATAGTGATTTGCAAATGCATTGCCCGGTCCAGGGACGATCACGGTCACACCGGTATGATTTTCTTCCGTGTTCACAGTACAGTGTCCTACCAGTACACCAGGTACATCCGTAATCGCATTTCTTTTTCCTGTTTTCACTCTTCCGGGTACAATTCCAAAGTCGCGAATCCGTTTTTTTCTCACGTTGTTTTCCTCCTTGAATTTTGGCACCTATTTCTAATGATTGTATTGTTACTGTTCACACGCGCCATTCGCAAAACGTCCTTTCAGGACTTCTCCGTAGCTACGCTACTACTTTTGCTCATAAAAAGGCGCTCCCTTCATCATTATGTATCCAAATATTTCCTCATGCAAGCATGATCAATATTTGAATACATATGATGAGTGAACTGTAACATTATATTCTACGTCAGTCCATGATTTTTCCATCAATACTTATTGTTACAACCTGCCATGGTATGAATTTTCCACTGTTTTGCAGCGCTTTTTTTGCAGCCATCTCCAGTCCGCCACAGCAAGGAACTTCCATTCTTACAATTGTCACACTTTGAATGTTATTATTTTGAATAATCTCGGTCAGTTTCTCGCTATAATCCACTTGATCTAATTTTGGACAACCAATTAAAGTTACTTTATTTCGAATAAAATCCTGATGAAAGCTGGCATAAGCGTAAGCAGTACAATCGGCTGCGATTAATAGCTTTGCACCATTAAAATATGGTGCATGAACAGGAGCCAGTTTAATCTGTACCGGCCAGTTCTGAAGCTTTGATACGGAATCTGCGGTTGAAGATGGTTTTACAGGATCAGGTGTTTCTTTTCGCTGAATCTGCATGATTTTAGATCCCGGACAGCCGGCGTGAGAGGAGATTGCCTGTTTTTTGGCAAATATTTTTTTCTGTGCTTCTTTCACGGCTTCTTCATCATATTCAGGGGCTTCTCTTTCTTCAAAAGAAATGGCACCTGTGGGACATTCCGGGAGGCAATCACCCAGTCCGTCACAGAAATGTTCTCTCACCAATTCTGCTTTCCCGTCAATGATATCAATAGCACCTTCGTGGCAGGCATCTGCACAGGCACCGCAGCCGTTACATTTTTCTTTATCAATTCTGATAATCTTTCTTATCATTTTTTTCCTCCATCAATAGCATTTAACTTTTGTTTCTGTTAGAATTATAGTATGATAAATACAACTTGTATGTTTGATTTCCAACAGGGAGGAACGATTTTGGAAAAATATTTACCTATTCTAAGAAACAGTCCATTTTTTAAAGGTCTTACTGATAACGAGATATTATCTATATTGCATTGTGTAAATGCAACAGTAATTTTAAAAAAACGAGATTCATATATTTTCAGAGCAGGAGATTCTACCGAGGTAATGGGACTTGTGGTGTCAGGCTGTGTCCTTGTTATGCAGGAAGATCTCTGGGGACATCGGAATATTTTGGCAAAATGTCACGCCGGTGATTTTTTTGGAGAACCATATGCAGCAAGCCCGGGAGCGGTTTTAAATATCAGTGTGGTGGCAAATGAGGATTGTGAGATTATTTTGTTTAATATCCAGAGACTTCTGGTTACTTGTCCAACTGCATGTGAGCATCATCAGAAGTTAATTCGTAATCTGGTCAGTGTCCTGGCAAATAAAATATTGATCCTGAACGATAAAATCACGCATGTTGGGAAGCGAACAACAAGAGATAAATTATTATCATATCTGTCAGCAGAATCTATCAAACATTCGTCGTTATCTTTTGACATTCCTTTTGACCGGCAGCAGCTGGCAGATTACCTTTGTATTGATCGTGCAGCAATGTCTACGGAGATATCAAAGTTACAAAAAGAGGGCTTTATAAAAACAAATCGAAATCATTTTGAATTAACTGTTTCTAATGATGCGGATTTGATGCGAATCCAAAAATAGGAATGTGATATATATCGCGGAAAAGACAAAATTAATTAGAAGGCTATTATATGTGCAGGAGGAAACTTTAAATGATAAATAAAATACATTTGGCAATGATTCAATTATATAAAGGGGACGCAAAGAGAATTCAACATTTTTGTAAGGTGCATAGCTATGCAAAATTGATAGCGGAAACGGAAAATGTAGATAAGAAATGTTTGTTTACCATTGAAGCGGCAGCTTTGACACACGATATTGGAATTCATTTCTGTGAAGAAAAATATGGAACTTGTAATGGAAAATTACAGGAACAAGAAGGTCCTGCAATAGCAGAAAGGCTGCTTGAAACATTGGGGGTTGAGCAAGATATTTCTGATCGTGTTCAGTATTTGATCGCACATCATCATACATATAATAATATTAATGAAATTGATTATCAGATATTGGTAGAGGCTGATTTTCTGGTAAACATTATGGAGGATGGCTTATCGAAAGAAGCAGCTTTAAAAGCTTATCATAGTATTTTTAAAACAGCATGTGGAAAAACAATTTGCAGGGAGATGTTTAATATTTGACATAACAATAGCCTTAGAAAAGAAATGATGTTCAATAATCTGGTTCTGGAAGAAATCGTATATAGATAATACCTTGCCGTACTTCATTTTCGATGGAGTCCGGCGATCTGTATCCAGAAGGTGTATTTCCTTTGACAGCAAAAACACAGCAATCAAGCTTAAATATCATTAATATTTTTGCCAATAAATTTTTCGAGCATATATGGAAGGAAAATAAAATGCTAATAAATGTTTTTGAAGGTATACTGATTCCATTTGTTGGAACAACGCTAGGTGCAGCATGCGTGTTTTTTATGAGAAAAACACTTAGCAAGTTACTGCAACGTGCGCTTGCAGGGTTTGCAGCAGGTATAATGGTTGCTGCTTCAATCTGGAGTCTTCTGATTCCGGCAATTAAACAATCTGAGAATATGAAAACTTTATCATTTATTCCGGCAGTTGTTGGGTTCTGGATTGGTATATTGTTTTTACTTGCACTTGATCATTTGATACCGCATCTTCATGTTGGATGTGATCAGGCAGAGGGACCGAAAAGCAAATTTGGTCGTACTACGATGATGGTGTTGGCAGTTACATTACATAACATCCCTGAAGGCATGGCGGTTGGTGTAATGTATGCAGGTTTTCTTTCTGAAAATACACAGATTACAGCAACAAGTGCACTTGCTTTATCACTTGGAATTGCTATCCAGAATTTTCCAGAAGGAGCGATTATATCCATGCCGCTTAGGGCAGAGGGTGAAAGTAAGAGAAAGGCATTTCTGGGAGGTGTACTCTCAGGAGTGGTTGAACCGATTGGAGCAGTATTGACGATTCTTGCTGCACAGCTGGTAATCCCGGCATTACCATATTTACTGAGTTTTGCAGCAGGAGCCATGTTATATGTCGTGGTTGAAGAACTAATTCCGGAAATGTCTCAAGGACAGAACTCGAATATCGGTACGCTTTTCTTTTCACTTGGATTTAGTTTGATGATGATCCTGGATGTGGCACTGGGGTAAGAGGAGCTTCTTGTATAATTCAAATATAAGGAATTCCGAGAAAGAAGGTTGAGAAAAAAATACCTCAGAGTAAAATAAGATTACTGACTTTGGACGGTTAGTAAAAAATCTTATTAAACAGTGAGGTACTTGAATATCTGAATCAGGTACGTATCCGATCAGCATGCGACCTTCTGTGCAATACGGATCGCAGTATCTCCGACATTGCTTTCGATACCGGATTTCATAACCTTTCAAATTTCAATCGACAGTTTCGCACCAAGGTAGGATGTTCTCCTCAGACTTACCGAAAAGAATCCGTTCTTTCCTGATAGATCCAGTAAGTGATCATCAACATGATCCAGGCGCCGATCCAGGCAGATACTTCTGCCAGAGCAACACCACGAAAAGCCAGATATGGAGTCAGCAGCTTTACCATGACCACTCGAAGAGACACTTCCAGGACTCCTGAAAGCATCGGAACAAACGTATGTCCCATGCCCTGACACCCGTTGCGGAACACAAACAGCCATCCCAGAGGAAACAGACAGATGCCTGTAACCGCCAGAAAATCTCTTGTGTAAGAAATAATCGACGCATCATTCAACATGAAAGAAGTCAGAAACTCAGGAATACACAGCAACATCAAAGCCAGTGGAATATTTATCAGGATCGTCAGGATAACTCCTTCCCGGATACCGGTACGTATCCGCTCCTTTTTTCCGGCACCATAATTCTGTCCAACAAAAGTAAGAAGTGCCAGGCCCACTGTATTTGCCGGCTGTTCAAAAAGACTGAGGATCTTGGTGCATGCCGCATAGGCAGCCACATAGCTTGTTCCCATATTGTTGACAAATGTCTGCAATACCATTCCACCCACTGCAGTGACAGAATTCATAACGGCAACAGGCAGACCTTTCAATGTCAGTCTTTTGATGATCACACTCTGTGGTTTCCAGTCCGTTTTTTTCGGGATCAGATTTTTTTCCCTTCCGATGTAGTAACAGCAGTAAAGCGCAGACAGAACCTGTGCCAGAACAGTGGCTAACGCTGCGCCAAAAACACCCATATGCAGCGGAAAAACGAATAACAGATCCATCAGAACATTAGCAATGGCGGAAATTATCATTGCAACCAGAGGCACCCGGCTGTTTCCGACGGAACGCAGAAGTGTCATGGCAAAATTATTAAAAATTGTAATGGTGGTTCCCGCAAGAATTGTTCCGAAATATTGCAGTGTTTCCGTCATCAGATCTTCCGGTGTATGGAGAAATGTAAATAATTGCCGCATGAAGGCCAGACTTACCACTGTGATCGCAATCCCAATAGCCAGACAGATCCAGACAGACATTGCCAGCTCCTTACGAAGTTTTTCATAATTGCCACTTCCAAAAGACTGAGAAATACAGATTCCCAATCCTCCTGTCAGCCCAATTGCGAAACCAATGATCAGAAAATGTACGGAACTGGTATTTCCGACTGCTGCAAGTGCCGTATCGCCAATTCCTTTTCCCACCACCATAGAGTCTGCAAAGCTGTATAACTGCTGAAACAGATTTCCTGCCAGGATCGGCAGAAAAAACTGTACCAGTAAACGCATGCAGTTTCCCTGCGTCATATCATTTGTCGTGTTCTTACCCATTATGTTACCTCCTGATGTCTAAACGGTACTCTCCAAATACTGTCTGCTTTTAGCCAGTATTTTACTACTGAAATACTTCCTGTACCCTTCCCTCAAAACGGGAAGAATGTTCTCGTGCAATTTCCTGCACCTGCGCTAAAAGACGGTCAAAACGATCTTTTACAACCTCTTCCGGCACCTGATTCTCTTTTGCCGCTGCAGGTGTTCCGCTTCTTTTGGAATAAATAAAGGTAAATGCGCTGTCATATCCCACTTTTCCGACTACATCCATGGTCTCTAGAAAGTCTTCTCGGGTGCAAGATGACCTACATTGGAGCTTTTTTTGTTTTCTACTAGTACTTCTCCGAAAGCACGCATATGTTCGCTTCATTTCTTTTTGATTTTTCTATATGCATTATAACTCAAATAAAATCAAAAATCAAAAAAATCTCCATATCGGAGATAATACGACCAAGATGTCGCTTAACTATCTCCAATGCGGAGATATATACTAAGCATACAGAAATTGATAAGACAATTAACAAAACAGAGAGAAGGTGGTGGAGTTAATGGGAGACAGGACAATTCTTCACAGCGACATGAATTCATTTTATGCAAGTGTGGAAATGTTGCATCATCCGGAATTTGCCGGAATGCCCCTTGCAGTTGGCGGTGATCCGGAAGCCAGGCATGGAATTGTGTTGACAGCAAATTATATTGCAAAGCAAAAAGGTGTAAAGACCGGAATGGCATTATGGC